>ERZ507021.117-NODE-117-length-53058-cov-51.0475_pt1 | contig 53058 bp, 50 predicted proteins | sample MGYA00512877_ERZ507021 | MGnify/ENA metagenome assembly ERZ507021 | reverse complement strand
AGATGAAAGCTGAAATCTATACTAACGACCTTGGTACAGATATCCTTGAAGAAGATATTCCAGCTGAATACCTTGAACAAGCTCAAGAATACCGTGAAAAATTGGTTGAAGCAGTTGCTGAAACTGATGAAGACTTGATGATGAAATACCTTGAAGGGGAAGAAATTACTAACGAAGAATTGAAAGCTGGTATCCGTAAAGCTACAATCAACGTTGAATTCTACCCAGTACTTTGTGGTTCTGCCTTCAAGAACAAAGGGGTTCAATTGATGTTGGATGCAGTCCTTGACTACCTTCCAAGCCCACTTGATATCCCTGCAATCAAGGGTGTAAACCCAGATACAGACGAAGAAGAAGAACGTCCAGCATCTGATGAAGAGCCATTTGCAGCTCTTGCCTTCAAGATCATGACTGACCCATTCGTAGGTCGTTTGACATTCTTCCGTGTTTACTCAGGTGTCTTGAACTCAGGTTCATACGTATTGAACACTTCTAAAGGTAAACGTGAACGTATCGGACGTATCCTTCAAATGCACGCCAACAGCCGTCAAGAAATCGACACTGTTTACTCAGGTGATATCGCTGCTGCCGTTGGTTTGAAAGATACTACAACTGGTGACTCATTGACAGATGAAAAAGCAAAAATCATCCTTGAATCAATCGAAGTTCCAGAACCAGTTATCCAATTGATGGTTGAGCCTAAATCTAAAGCGGACCAAGACAAGATGGGTATCGCCCTTCAAAAATTGGCTGAAGAAGATCCAACATTCCGCGTTGAAACAAACCCTGAAACTGGTGAAACAGTTATCTCTGGTATGGGTGAGTTGCACTTGGATGTCCTTGTTGACCGTATGAAACGTGAATTCAAGGTTGAAGCTAACGTTGGTGCTCCTCAAGTATCTTACCGTGAAACATTCCGCGCTTCTACACAAGCACGTGGATTCTTCAAACGTCAATCTGGTGGTAAAGGTCAGTTTGGTGATGTTTGGATCGAATTTACTCCAAACGAAGAAGGTAAAGGATTCGAGTTCGAAAATGCGATCGTCGGTGGTGTGGTTCCACGTGAATTCATCCCTGCAGTAGAAAAAGGACTTCAAGAATCTATGGCGAACGGTGTTCTTGCTGGTTACCCAATGGTTGACGTGAAAGCTAAGCTTTACGATGGTTCATACCACGATGTCGACTCATCTGAAACTGCCTTCAAGATCGCTGCATCTCTTGCACTTAAAGAAGCTGCTAAGACTGCACAACCAGCTATCCTTGAACCAATGATGCTTGTAACCATCACAGTTCCTGAAGAAAACCTTGGGGATGTTATGGGTCACGTAACTGCTCGTCGTGGACGTGTAGATGGTATGGAAGCACACGGTGCAAGCCAAATCGTTCGTGCATATGTACCACTTGCTGAAATGTTCGGTTACGCTACTGTCCTTCGTTCTGCAACTCAAGGACGTGGTACCTTCATGATGGTATTTGACCACTACGAAGATGTACCAAAATCAGTACAAGAAGAAATCATTAAAAAAGCTAAAGGTGAAGCTTAATTTACCAATGCTTAAAAACTCTTCCCACTTTGGGAAGAGTTTTTCTTTGTTCCAAAAGTGAATACAAGTAAAAAAGTGCTCTTCCTAGCAAACAAGACTTTGTGAAAAACTTCAATAAAAGAGGTGGTGATCTATGATAAATCTTGCTTTTCGTGGGGAAATAGTTGCTTTTTAATGCAATAAAGTATATAATAGAGACTGTTAAAAGATGTTTGGCGCTGTGTCAAGTTACTCTTTTCACAAAAAATTTTTTTGATTTTCATAAGGAGGAAATCACGAATGGTAGTTAAAGTTGGTATTAACGGTTTCGGTCGTATCGGACGTCTTGCTTTCCGTCGTATCCAAAACGTAGAAGGTGTTGAAGTTACACGCATCAACGACCTTACAGATCCAGTTATGCTTGCACACTTGTTGAAATACGATACAACTCAAGGTCGTTTCGACGGTACTGTGGAAGTTAAAGAAGGTGGATTCGAAGTTAACGGTAAATTCATTAAAGTTTCCGCTGAACGTGATCCAGAACAAATCGACTGGGCTAACGACGGTGTAGAAATCGTTCTTGAAGCAACTGGTTTCTTTGCTACTAAAGCAGCTGCTGAAAAACACTTGCATGCTGGTGGTGCTAAGAAAGTTGTTATCACTGCTCCTGGTGGATCAGATGTTAAAACAGTCGTATTTAACACTAACCACGATATTCTTGATGGTACTGAAACAGTTATCTCAGGTGCTTCATGTACTACAAACTGCTTGGCTCCAATGGCTAAAGCTCTTCAAGATAACTTCGGTGTTGTTGAAGGATTGATGACTACTATCCACGCTTACACTGGTGACCAAATGATCCTTGACGGTCCACACCGTAAAGGTGACCTTCGTCGTGCACGCGCTGGTGCTGCTAACATCGTTCCTAACTCAACTGGTGCTGCTAAAGCAATCGGTTTGGTTATCCCTGAATTGAACGGTAAATTGGACGGAGCTGCACAACGTGTTCCTGTTCCAACTGGATCAGTTACTGAATTGGTAGTTGTTCTTGACAAGAACGTTACTGTTGATGAAGTGAACGCAGCTATGAAAGCAGCTTCAAACGAATCATACGGTTACACTGAAGATCCAATCGTTTCTTCAGACGTTGTAGGTATGTCTTACGGATCATTGTTTGACGCAACTCAAACTAAAGTTATTGACGTTGACGGTAAACAATTGGTTAAAGTTGTTTCATGGTATGACAACGAAATGTCTTACACTGCACAACTTGTTCGTACTCTTGAATACTTCGCAAAAATTGCTAAATAATTCATGCGTATGATGAGAGGAGGGAAACCTCCTCTTTTTTTGTACTTTTTTTAGGGCTTTCTCATCATATTATAGGAATTGCTAAAATTGATTGACAGTGCTAAATAGATTAGGGTATCCTATCCTTGATTGGAGATTTCTAATACAAGAAAATGAAAGCGATTACAGATCGTGGAGGAAGGAGCCAATGGAAATCGCTCAAGAAAAAGAAAAAAACCATACAAGGAGGTCAAGATGAAAGGTCATCTATTTGAAAAGAAAGAACGATTTAGTATACGAAAATTCAGTGTGGGAGTTTGCTCTGCATTGATTGGGTTAGCATTTTTAGGAACAGGCGCTGTCTCTGCAGATGAGACGGTTTCTACTAGTGAACAACCTTTAGAAGCATCTTCAGCAACGACCGAAGACGTCAATCATCTAGTGAGAGAAGCTGGCGTCTATACTGCAGATGCGGCCTTACCTTCTGCAGAAACGGAAAAACCAGTCGCAGAAGCGGTCACTCCGGAGGCTAGTCCTACGAGTACAGAAGCTAGCTCGACGACTACAGATCATCCAGCTGTTTCAGAGACTGAAAAACCGAAAGCTACTGCTGAGAAAGTGGCTGATTTACCAACCAATGAAGAAAAACAATTAAGACCCAAAGAAGTTAAGTTCGATACCTGGGACGATCTCTTGAAGTGGGAACCAGGAAAACGAGTGGATGACGATATGAACAGAGCAAGCGTTCCACTTGCGAGTCGTTTCCAAGGAAAACAAATTAATGAACAAGCCAACCCTGAAGCGAAGATCCAAGCACTGTCAAATATGAACTCCAAAGCCAAGGATCATGCGTCTGTCGGCGGGGAAGAGTTTAAGGCCTATGCTTTTGATTACTGGCAATATTTAGATTCCATGGTCTTTTGGGAAGGGCTGGTTCCATCAGCAGATGTGATCGATGCTGCCCACCGAAATGGGGTTCCTATTTATGGAACACTCTTTTATAACTGGTCTAGCAGTATCAAGGATCAAGAACATTTTGCAGAAACCTTGAAAGAAGATAGTGAAGGCTCTAAAACCTTCCCGATCGCCCGTAAATTAGTCGAACTTGCCAAGTACTATGGCTTTGATGGTTACTTTATCAACCAAGAGACAACCGGAAATCTTGTAGAACCATTGGGTCCAAAATTGAGAGATTTTCTTCTTTATACCAAGGAATATGCGAAGAGTCTCAACTATCCGATTAAGTATTCCTGGTATGATGCTATGACCTATGAATATGGCCGTTACCATGAGAATGCGCTGGGAGAATACAACTACAATTTCATGCAGCCAGAAAATGGGGAAAATCCTGTTGATACCTTCTTTGCTAACTTTAACTGGGGCAAATCAGAAGTTGATTATTCCATCAGCACAGCTAAATGGATTCATCGGAATCCTTATGATGTTCTAGCTGGACTCGAGCTCCAAAAAGGAGGCTCTTATAAGACTAATGTAGACTGGAATGCCATTTTAGATGAACATGGCAAGTTGCGTCTATCCCTTGGTCTTTATGCGCCAGATACGATTACAGGGCTAGGAAAGACTGGAGAAGGATACCATACCCATGAAGATCTATTCTGGACAGGTTTCCAAGGGGATCCGACTAAAGGAAAACCAGCAGACCAATCTTGGTACGGTATGTCTAATCTAGTAGTGGACAAAACCCCAATCACTAGTGAAGATTTCAATACTTCCTTTAATACTGGACACGGAAAACACTGGTTTGTGGATGGCAAGATTTCTAAAGAAGGGGAGTGGAACTACCGTTCTGTTTCTGGCTACCTTCCAACATGGCGTTGGTGGGTAGAGCATAGTGAGGATAGTGCGCCATTGAAAGGTCGTTATGATTTTGATCAAGCCTACAATGGAGGAAATTCTCTGGCCTTTGAAGGAGATCTAAAAGCCAATAGCAGTCAAAATGTCATGCTCTATTCGACCAAGATTCCAGTGACAGAAAAGACCAAATTGAGCGTCTCTCACAAGGGTGGAGTCGGTGCAGCTGCTTGGGTAGCTGTTGCCACCAAAGAAGACTACTCTGAATACGAATGGAAGGAATTGACACCGAGTGCAGATTGGTCTACTCAAACCTTTGATTTAGGAAGTTTGGCTGGCAAGACCATCTATGCTGTAAAGATGTTCTTTGACCATGATACGGATGTTAAAGATTACAAATTTAATCTCGGCCAATTGTCGATTACGTCAAACCAAGAGAAACCAGCGACTCCAGCAGAAGTAACCGTTCGAGCAAAACGTCTACAAAATGCGCAAGAAGCAGAAGCAGTTCTCAATTTTAAAGGGGTAGCAGATGCGGATTATTATGAAGTCTATGAAAAAAATGGCGACAACTGGCGTCTCTTAACAGGGTCTTCTGCGACAACCGTCTATCTACCAAAAGTTAGTCGTTCAGCAAGTGCTGAAGGAACCACTCAGGAACTAAAGGTTGTGGCAGTTGGGAAGAACGGTCAACGTTCGGATGCGGGAACTGTAGCCTTTGATTGGGGGATGACCGTGTCAGATACCAGTCTTCCAAAAGCCCTAGCACCAAACGTGGTCATCGGAGCCAAAGTGATCGGTTCGAGCTTCCCAGATGCGGATGGTAGTGAAGGCATCGAAGGTATGTTAAATGGTACCATTACCAGTCTTTCAGATAAATGGTCTTCTGCTCAATTGAGTGGAACCGTCGATATTCGCTTGACACAACCACGGACCATTGTTCGTTGGGTCATGGACCATGCCGGTGCGGGTGGAGAATCTGTCGACGATGGCAAGATGAATACCCGTGACTTCGACCTTTACTACAAGGATGAAGCGGGTGAATGGAAGCTTGCTAAGGAAGTTCGTGGCAATAAAGCCCATGTGTCCGACATTACACTCGACCATCCAATCAAGGCTCAAGACTGGCGTCTCCATGTCATTACGGCAGATAACGGCACCCCATGGCAAGCCATCAGGATTTACAACTGGAAGATGTATGAAAGTCTGGATACTGAAACGGTCAACATTCCGATGAAAAATGCCGCAGCGCAAAACCTAGGTAATCATTTTGTCCAAGTCGGTTTCAAAGATGTCCCAGCTAATACTACTCTGACTCTTTATGCCGATAAAGAAGCCACTAGTCCAATTGCGACCATGACAGCCGATCAAGCTGGAAATCTCATCTTTAAACCGCTCGCTTTTGAATCAACCCCGTCTCTTCTTTACTATCGTGCACAAGTTCCTGGTAAAGATATCAGTAATGTTTTGGCGATCGAAGTTCCAAAGAATGATAAAGAAATTGCGGGACTTCAATTTGAAGATGGATTGACTAAGAAGGTCTACCGGGAAGGCGATGCCCTTTCCTTGAAAGGGGCGACTCTCCGCGTTCATTATAAAGATGGCCAAGCAGATCAACTGGTCAATCTCACCAACTCAGGTGTAGAGATTCATGGATTTGACAGTAGCAAGCTTGGAGAACAACACCTAGAAGTCTCTTACCTTGGTCAGAAATTGGATAAGACCCTCACTGTTTTTGTGGTCAGTGCAGAGGAAGCAGGTGAAAAAGCAGTTGCTGGTCTAGAATTGACCGACAAACCAAAAGTGGAATATATTGTCGGAGAAGCATTGGAGAAGGAGGGTGGACGCTTTACAGTCGTCTTTGAAGATGAAACGACCGAAACGCATGCCTTGACAGATGAAGGGGTTGAAGTGACTGGCTTTGATACGACCAAGGAAGGTCGTCAAACCATCACTGTCCATTACAAAGGAGCTAGTACAAGCTTTGATGTCCTCGTGAATCCAAAACCAGCTCTCAACGATGAATACCTTAAGCAAAAATTGGCTGAAGCTGAAGCTGCAAAAGCCAAAGTAGACTTTACTTTTGCGACTCCTGAAGTCAAAGAAGCTTTGCTGGCTGGAATGGCTGCTTCTGAAAAAGTCTTGAAAGAGCATGATACCAGCACACAAGATCAAGTCAATGAGCAGTTGAACCAATTGACCGCTCTCTTGAAAGCCTTGGATGGTCAAGCCAATCTAACAAAAGAAAAAGAAGCTCTCTCTGCTCTGACAACAGAAGCGACTGCTCTATTAACAAGCAAGCCAAATCACCCTTCTGGAGAGGCTTTGCAGGCACTGGTTGAGAAAAATAAAGAGCTCCTAGCTTCTTCAGAGCTCACTCCTGAAGCGCTTGAAACAGCTAAGACAGGTCTAGAGACCTTGATTGCGCTCCTGAAAGAAGATAAGCCAGCGGTCTTTGTAGACCCTGCGACTGGAGTCGAAGTTCAATTCTCCAACTTAGAGCCAACCGTTGTCAAAGGACTAAAAGTCGCAAAAGTTGAAGCCAATCAGGTAGAAAAAGAAGAGCTGAAGGGCCGAGAAGGAATCGTATTTGATATTGAAGGCGTGGATGCAAGCGGTCAAGATATCGATACCCACCATCCATCCCTTGTGAAAATCCCTGTGGATAAGGATAAAGAAGTGGAGCAAGTTCTCTTCTTCCCAGAAGGTCAAGCTCCTCAATCCTTGGCCTTTGAGAGAGTTGGAGATGTAGTCATCTTTACAGCTCCTCACTTTACTCACTATGCGATTGTCTATAAGCCAGCACAAACGGAAGGACCAGATCAACCGATCCAACCAGAGGAACCGGCTAAACCTGATCAGCCTGTTCAACCAGCTCAACCAAATCAACCAGTCCAACCAGCTGCCCCAGTGACTCCGGATCCAGCTAATCCATTGAAGCCTACAGAGTCTTCTCAAGTGGATCAGTTGGCCCCAACGACTTCTACTCAAGCGGGTCATCAAGAGGAAGAACACAAGGATATGGTTGATCAAGAGATCCATCAGTTGTTAAGTGCCCACCAAGGAGCGAACTCACAGCCAACAGTTCAGCAAGAAACAAAAGATGCCAGCAAAGAAAGTCAATCGGAACACTTACCAAATACGGCAAGCCTAGAAGCTTCCTTTGCAGCTGAAGCTGTTCTCCTATCAGCCTTAGGCGGATTCCTCTTGGCTGGTAAGAAGAAAGAAGAGTAAGCCTTTTACAGGATTCTTTCGTTCTTTTAAAAAGTCACTCTCAAAAAAACCTCTCTGGTGAAAACCAGAGAGGTTTGATCTTGTATCTAGAAGTGTCGTTCGGATCCTGTGAATTAGAGGGGAAAAGCATTGGATTTTTCTACCTCTTTTACAGATTTTGTGATATAATTATCATGTATTAAAAAAAGAAGGAGTCATATCTAATGGCAAAATTGACTGTTAAAGACGTTGACTTGAAAGGGAAAAAAGTTCTCGTTCGTGTTGACTTCAACGTACCTGTAAAAGATGGCGTGATTACCAACGACAACCGTATCACTGCAGCTCTTCCAACTATCAAGTACATCCTTGAACAAGGTGGACGTGCAATCCTCTTCTCTCACCTTGGACGTGTAAAAGAAGAAGCAGATAAAGAAGGTAAATCACTTGCTCCTGTAGCTGCTGACTTGGCTGCTAAATTGGGTCAAGAAGTTCAATTTATCCCAGGTGTTACACGTGGTGCTGAATTGGAAGCAGCTGTTAACGCTCTTGAAGATGGACAAGTTCTCTTGGTTGAAAACACTCGTTTCGAAGATGTTGACGGCAAGAAAGAATCTAAAAACGATCCTGAACTTGGTAAATACTGGGCATCACTTGGAGATGGTATCTTCGTAAACGATGCATTTGGTACTGCTCACCGTGCACACGCATCTAACGTTGGTATCTCTGCAAACGTTGATAAAGCTGTTGCTGGATTCCTTCTTGAAAACGAAATTGCTTACATCAAAGAAGCAGTTGAAGCTCCAGAACGTCCATTCGTAGCTATCCTTGGTGGATCTAAAGTATCTGACAAGATCGGTGTTATCGAAAACTTGCTTGAAAAAGCTGATAAAGTCCTTATCGGTGGTGGTATGACTTACACATTCTACAAAGCACAAGGTATCGAAATCGGTAACTCACTTGTAGAAGAAGACAAATTGGATGTTGCGAAAGCTCTTCTTGAAAAAGCAAACGGTAAATTGATCTTGCCAGTTGACTCAAAAGAAGCAAACGCATTTGCTGACTACACTGAAGTGAAAGACACTGAAGGTGAAGCAGTAGACCCAGGATTCCTTGGTTTGGATATCGGTCCTAAATCTATCGCTAAATTTGATGAAGCTTTGACTGGTGCGAAAACAGTTGTATGGAACGGACCTATGGGTGTATTTGAAAACCCTGACTTCCAAGCTGGTACAATCGGTGTGATGGATGCTATCGTGAAACAACCAGGCGTTAAATCAATCATCGGTGGTGGTGACTCAGCAGCTGCTGCGATCAACCTTGGACGTGCAGACAAATTCTCATGGATCTCTACTGGTGGTGGTGCTTCTATGGAACTCCTTGAAGGTAAAGAACTTCCAGGATTGGCTGCTCTTACAGACAAATAATCTAAATAGAATGAAAGAGGCTGGGACAAAAGTCCTAGCCTCTCAATTATTTTTAGATTGTCGAGCAAGACGCAGTGGTTGGGTGGGCTTTACTAGGCTGATTTCATCAGCTTTTATAGCCCTACTCAACTGTACGGAGGTGGGACGACGAAATCGAATTCTAACGAATTACCGATTTCTGTCCCGCTCTCTTTTTTCTTTCTATTTATATCTGTTCTCTCCTTTCTGAAAATATGGTAGAATAATAGAAATAGAAAGATAGGTGACCATGGATTACTTTAAACGACACAAATTTGATTGGTCCAAATTCCGTTTGGGGATGAGAACCTTTAAAACAGGGATTGCCGTTTTTATTGTACTACTTATTTTTGGAATATTTGGCTGGCGAGGCCTTCAGATCGGGACGTTGACAGCTGTTTTTAGTTTGAGGGAAGACTTTGATAAGAGTGTCCATTTCGGGGCTTCGCGTGTCATGGGCAACAGTATCGGAGGTTTTTATGCCGTATTGTTCTTCCTTTTAAAAACGCTCTTTCATGGGGCGTATTGGGTGACTCTGATTTTTGTACCCATTGCGACCATGTTAACCATTATGACAAATGTCGCTATGAATAATAAAGCAGGAATTATCGGAGGAGTTTCGGCAATGCTGATCATTACCCTTTCGATTCCTAACGGAGAAACCTTCTTGTATGTTTTTGCCCGAATATTTGAGACCTTTATCGGCGTTTTCGTTGCGATTTTGGTCAATTCGGATGTGGATCGCATTCGCGATTTTCTCAAGAAACACAAAAAACCTATGTAAGATTATATAACATTTAATCTTGACATAGATTTTTTTTTCGATATAATAGAATAGAAAGAGGAATGGTATGAAGGAAAAGGAATTACGACGCTCACTGGCAGTCTTTCCGATTGGCAGTGTTATGAAGCTGACCGACTTGACAGCTCGCCAGATTCGTTATTATGAAGATCAGGGATTGATTTCTCCTGATCGGACAGAAGGCAATCGCCGCATGTATTCGTTGGACGATATGGACCGCTTACTTGAGATCAAAGATTATATCTCAGATGGCTTCAATATTGCAGATATTAAGAAGAAATATGCGGAAAAAGAGCAAGAGCAAACCAAGGTTGTCAGTCAAGAAGAGATCCGTAAGGCTCTTCATCGTGACATTCTTCAGCAAAGTCGCTTCACATCTTCCCCATCGCCATATGGTCAATTTCGTTGATCATTTCATAAGCTTGTAATCTATTTTAAGGAGACAAAAATGTCAATTACTGCTGCAGATATTCGCCGTGAAGTAAAAGAAAAAAATGTTACTTTTATTCGCTTGATGTTCTCTGATATTTTGGGAACCATGAAGAACGTCGAAATTCCAGCTACCGATGAGCAACTGGACAAGGTTCTTTCAAACAAAGCCATGTTTGATGGTTCTTCTATCGAAGGATTTGTCCGTATCAACGAGTCAGATATGTATCTTTACCCAGATTTGGATACATGGACAGTCTTCCCTTGGGGAGATGAAAATGGTAGCGTAGCTGGCTTGATCTGTGATGTCTATACGACAGAAGGGGAACCATTTGCAGGAGATCCACGTGGCAACTTGAAACGTGCTCTTCGTCATATGGAAAAACTTGGATTCAAATCCTTTAACCTTGGTCCAGAACCAGAATTCTTCCTCTTCAAGTTGGACGAAAATGGAGACCCAACTCTTGAAGTAAACGACAAAGGTGGCTATTTTGACTTGGCTCCAACAGACCTTGCAGATAACACTCGTCGTGAAATCGTCAATGTCTTGACCAAGATGGGCTTTGAAGTAGAAGCTAGTCACCACGAAGTAGCCGTTGGTCAACATGAAATCGACTTTAAATACGACGAAGTGCTTCGCGCTTGTGACAAGATCCAAATCTTTAAACTCGTTGTGAAGACCATCGCTCGTAAACACGGCTTGTATGCAACCTTTATGGCCAAACCAAAATTTGGAATTGCCGGATCAGGTATGCACTGTAATATGTCTCTCTTTGACCAAGATGGCAACAATGCCTTCTTTGATCCAGAAGATCCAAAGGGCATGCAATTGTCAGAAACAGCTTATCACTTCTTGGGTGGCTTGATCAAGCATGCATATAACTTTACAGCGGTGACCAACCCAACCGTCAACTCTTATAAACGTTTGGTTCCTGGATATGAAGCACCTGTTTATATCGCTTGGGCAGGTCGCAACCGTTCTCCATTGGTACGTGTGCCAGCATCACGTGGTATGGGAACTCGTTTGGAATTGCGTTCCGTAGACCCAATGGCCAATCCTTATGTAGCCTTGGCAGTCTTGCTTGAAGTCGGCCTTCACGGGATTGAAAATAAAATCGAAGCACCTGCTCCGATCGAAGAAAATATCTATGTGATGACACCGGAAGAACGTAGAGCAGCTGGAATTACAGATCTCCCTTCTACCCTTCACAATGCCTTGAAAGCCTTGACAGAAGACGAAGTGGTGAAAGCTGCCTTGGGTGAGCACATCTACACCAGCTTCCTTGAAGCCAAACGAATCGAATGGGCAAGCTATGCGACCTTCGTATCTCAATGGGAAGTAGACAACTATTTAGATCTTTATTAAGAAACAAGAGTAAAGAGGCTAGGACAAAAGTCCTAGCCTCTCAATTATTTTTGGATTGTCGAGCAAGACGCAGTGGTTGAGTGGGCTCTACTACGCTGATTTCATCAGCTTTTACAGCCCTACTCAACTGTGCGGAGGTGGGACGACGAAATCGAATTCTAACGAATTACCGATTTCTGTCCCACTCTCTTTTTGATCCTCAAAAGGTTACTATAAAACCAGTTGAAACAGTGGTTTCAACTGGTTGTTTTGTTAATTTTCGTCATCTGGTGTGAGAATCATTGGGATAATGATAGGTTCACGTTCCGTGCTCTCGTATAAGAATGGGCGAAGGGCATTGACAATCGCACCATTGACGGTTTGGATATTGGCATCTTTGTTCTTCAAGGCGATACGAATAGCATTGAAGAGAATGCGTTGGCTTTCACGAATCAGATCTCCTGATTCACGCATGTAGATAAAACCACGGCTCAAGATGTCTGGTCCAGCCAGGATCATCTTCGATTTGAAGTCAACAGTCGCAACAGCAAGAACGACACCGTCTTCGGAAAGGTCTCTCCGGTCACGAAGGACAGCAGCCCCGATTTCACCGATGCGATTTCCATCGACATAGATATCTTGAGCATTGAAGCTTCCTGCGATCCGAGCAGAGTTGGCTGTAAGAGCAAGGACATCACCATTACTCATGATGAAGATATTGTCTTTTTCCACTCCGCAATCACGCGCAAGTCCTGCGTGGATCTTCTGCATCCGGTATTCACCATGGACAGGCATGAAGTATTTTGGTTTGATCAAGCGGAGCATGAGTTTTTGTTCTTGTTGCCCCCCGTGTCCAGAAGTATGAATGTTGTTGATCTTCCCGTGAATGACATCGACACCCGCTTCGGAAATCGTATTGATCAATTTATTCACACTGGTTGTATTTCCAGGAATCGGACTAGAAGAGAAGATCACGGTATCTCCTGGTTGGAGTTGCACTTGGCGATGCGTTCCGTTGGCAATCCGAGAGAGGGCTGCCATTGGCTCTCCTTGGCTTCCTGTACACATGATCAGGATTTCATTGGCTGCATAGTCTTTGATCTCATTTGGCTCGATAATAGTTCCAGCAGGGACCTTGATGTAGCCAAGCTCGATTCCGTTGACGATGGCTTTTTCCATCGAGCGTCCAAAGACGACGATCTTGCGACCTGTCTTGACAGCTGCCTCAGCTGCTTGTTGGAGACGGAAGATATTCGAAGCAAAGGAAGCAAAAATGATGCGCCCGTGAATGCCTTCGATGATCTTCATGATGGATTGGCCAACTACTTTTTCAGAGTTGGTAAAGGTTGGGACTTCTGCGTTGGTTGAGTCTGAGAGCAGGCAGAGAACGCCTTCTTCCCCAAGGGCCGCCATCCGATGGAGGTCAGCCGGTTCCCCAACAGGTGTGAAGTCGAATTTGAAGTCTCCGGTACAAACAATCTTTCCTTGAGGGGTGTGAATCACAATCCCTAAAGGTTCTGGAATCGAGTGAGTCGTACGGAAGAAGGTTGCTTTAAGATTTTTAAATTGAAGCTCAGTGTTTTGGTTGATTTCGTAGAGTTTGGCATCACGAAGAAGACCGTGCTCTTCTAATTTTCCACGGATCAAGGCAAGCGCCAAAGGTCCAGCGTAGATAGGGACATTGGCTTGCTTCAAAAGGAAAGGAATCCCACCGATGTGGTCTTCGTGTCCGTGGGTAATGAGGACCGCTTTGACGCGATCGATATTGTCAACGATATAAGAGTAATCCGGGATTACATAGTCGATCCCAAGGAGGTCATCTTCTGGAAATTTGATCCCGGCATCGACAATGATGATTTCATCTTGGTATTCGATCCCGTAGGTATTTTTCCCGATCTCTCCAAGTCCACCAATGGCAAATACACCAACTTCTTCAGGTTTTAAGGTATAAGCCATGGATTAGTACTCCGTTAGTTCAAAAGCACCTGACTCTTTCTCGTAAGCAAGGTGTTGCTCAGAAAGTGGTGTGATAAATTCAATGTTGAAATCTGTGTTTGCTTCAACCAATTGACGAGCTTGGATGCGTCCTTCGCGTTCATTCGGTGCATCAATATCGAGATAAAGTGCATGCGTGGTTTCACGACGAGGGTTGCGGTCTTTTGTTTCCTGATAAAAAACTTTGTAAATCATGAAGTAATTTTCCTTTCATTATTTCGGTCTATTTGTTAGCTGCGAAGGAGTGCAATCACTAGAGTTTCCTACTCGCAACTAGTGGACCTGATTCGATACAATTAATTATCATTATATCATAAATTCGCCCGTAAGTAAAAGATAGACTGGAAAAGTCAGAGAGGCAAAGACCTATAATAGAGAAGCTTTTGAGCGGTTTTGCATATGAAAATCCTGCGCTCTAGAGGAGAGTTTCGCTGGGATTTAAAGGGAATTTGTAGTATAATATAATCCAGTTCAAGAGGAGTAGGAAATGAAATTATTAGCATTTGATACCTCGAGTAAGGCTCTTTCTGTAGCGATTTTAGAAGATGAGACTCTACTTGCAGAAACAACATTCACCATTAAAAAGAATCATAGTATTACCTTGATGCCGGTCATCGATTTTTTGATGCAACAAATCGACTTGACACCCAAGGACTTGGACCGCATCGTGGTGGCAGAAGGTCCTGGGAGCTACACTGGACTGCGCATTGCGGTCGCAACGGCAAAGACCTTGGCTCATACCTTAGGAATTGAATTGGTCGGGGTTTCGAGCCTCTTAGCCCTAGTGCCAGATGATCTAGAAGGTTTGGTAGTGCCCGTCATGGATGCCCGTCGGAACAACGTTTATGCAGGTTTTTACCAAGATGATCAGCTGGTCGCACCAGAAGGGCATTTTCCATTTGAGGAAGTCCTAGAGCGTGCAGCGACAAGTGAGCAGGTCACCTTTGTCGGAGAAGTCACTGCCTTTAAGGAGCAGATTGCCTCTAGCATGCCAAGGGCTACTTACTATGAAACCTTGCCAGATGCAGTGAAAATCGGACGTCTCGGTCTCAAACAAGCGCCTGCTAGCCTCCATGATTTTGTCCCTCATTATCTCAAACGGGTCGAAGCGGAGGAAAATTGGCTCAAAGACCACACGGAAACAACGACCTCTTACATCAAGCGCCTATGATGAAAGGAACAATCAGGAAAGGGAGCGTCCAGGATGCGGTTGCCATTCTCGCTGTCATGGAAGATGTCTATGAAGCTAGTCCCTGGAAGTTGGAGCAGATTGAAGCCGATTTAGAGCAGGAATCGATCTTCTATTTCCTAGCTGTGGATGAGGGGCAAGTCCTTGGATTTGTCGCCATTCAAGAGACTCTCTATGAAGCAGAGGTCCTACAGATCGCGGTCAAGCGCGCCTTTCAAGGCCAAGGACTAGCTCAGCAGTTACTCGCGCAGTTGCCGGACCAAAAAGAGATTTTCTTAGAAGTGCGCGTGTCCAATCAACCGGCTCAAGCCCTATACAAAAAAATGCATTTTGAAGAAATTGCACGGAGGAAAAACTACTATCACGATCCCATAGAGGATGCTGTGATCATGAAGAGGAACCCGAATGAAAGATAGATATATTTTGGCTTTTGAGACATCTTGTGATGAGACCAGTGTGGCTGTCTTGAAAAATGACGACCAACTCTTGTCCAATGTCATTGCCAGTCAAATCGAAAGTCACAAGCGTTTTGGTGGGGTGGTACCTGAGGTAGCCTCTCGTCACCATGTGGAAGTCATCACCGCTTGTATTGAAGAAGCCCTGGAAGAAGCTGGCATCACTGAAGCCGATGTCACAGCTGTGGCTGTCACCTACGGTCCGGGTCTGGTTGGGGCTCTCTTGGTCGGCTTAGCTGCAGCCAAGGCCTTTGCCTGGGCGCACGGTCTCCCTTTGATTCCTGTCAATCATATGGCAGGACACTTGATGGCTGCTCAAAGCGTCGAGCCTTTAGAGTTTCCGCTTTTGGCCTTGTTGGTGAGTGGAGGACATACCGAGCTAGTCTACGTTAGTGAAGCTGGTGATTATAAGATCGTCGGAGAGACCCGTGATGATGCTGTCGGAGAGGCTTATGACAAGGTCGGGCGCGTCATGGGCTTGACCTATCCAGCAGGACGTGAAATTGATCAGCTGGCCCACCAAGGATCTGATATCTATGATTTTCCACGGGCCATGATCAAGGAAGACAATCTGGAATTCTCCTTTTCAGGACTCAAATCGGCCTTTATCAATCTGCACCATAATGCCGAGCAAAAAGGAGAAAGCCTCTCCAATGCAGACCTATCAGCGAGTTTCCAAGCAGCCGTCTTAGACATTCTCATGGCCAAGACCAAGAAGGCTTTGGAGAAATATCCGGTCAAAACCCTAGTCGTCGCTGGTGGGGTTGCAGCTAACCAAGGTCTCCGTGAACGCTTGGCTTCTGAGATCACCGATGTTAAGGTCATCATTCCACCACTACGCCTCTGCGGGGATAATGCAGGGATGATTGCCTATGCCAGTGTCAGTGAATGGAACAAAGAAAACTTCGCAGGCTGGGACCTCAATGCCAAACCAAGCCTAGCCTTTGAAGGAATTGAATAAGAAAAAGGAGCCAATTGGATGTGCGATTCCAATGGCTTTTTTGCTGGGGTCTCACCAACTAGTAGCGGATTTGCGAGTCGAAAGAAAATTCGGTATGATAGAAGGAATGAAAGATTGGTGAGGGAGAGAAAGAGAAAATGGTAAAGGTACCGAATAGAGTCAAAAAACTAATCTTTGTAATGATTGGTATTGGCTTTTTATTGATTTTGTCTTATAGGACTTATATCTCTATTTATATAAAACCATATACGTTTATTGATTTGAAAGAAAAAATTGTTGATTATGATTTTATTGAAAATGGGAAAGTTATCATTACAAAATGGGATTATGAAAATAAACTCGATTATTATATGACAAAGAATAATGGGGGTGTGTTACGATCTTATCCAATTGTTGGGAAAACGAAAATTGTTAAAGAATACCACAAACTAAAGGATATTAATGATATGAAACATAATATTCCGGATGGGAAAGAGTATTGGGGTATTACTATATACAATATAAAAAATAAGAAATTAACTCCTAAGGATTATGATCTTTTTAAAATGACTCGTGAATACAACAAATCATATGTACCAGATAGAATTGACAATGTTATCTATATTAGTAATGGCAAAGAATGGTTGGATATATACTTAAAAAGTCCTAAGGATCATTATAAGAAGGACATTATTAAATCCATTGATTTACAATCAGGGAAGGTAATTGATCAAGGTGATACAACGGAAAAAGAAGTTGTGAATGATTCAACCAACTATATTTCATTTTTACCTATTCATGAACAGCTAACAATGGCTGATCGTAGAATCTCATTAGATAAAACCAAAAAATTTCCTGAACCCGATGCTGTAATGTTTGATAAGTACCCAAATACTAAAGATTTATTTTCCGAAAATCATTCTATGATAGGGATTTTGGTAGATAGACCTAGTGTGGATACGAACATTCCTATACTTAAACTTTTAGTGAATCAAAAAACGAATTTATTTAAAAATGTTACAATACCAGCAGAATATTCTATAGATGGCCAAGAACATGAGATTCATTCCTATGATGAGTTTAAACAATTCTACAATAAAATAGGAAACATACAAGGAGAGTGAAAAAGAGGTTGTTATGCAAACAATGATTAATTTAGGGATATGGGAGAACAAGAATTACCATTTTGATTGGGAGGAAAAAATCTTACTAGAAGAGACATCTTCTCCTAACTACTGGTCTTATGTATTGCTCCCTATTACATTATTTATTATCAACAAAATTTCGGATGGATTAGCGGAAGCTGGAATATTTGACAATCAGTTGGTACGACTTGGAACGATTCCGATTTTAGGTGTTATCTCCTACTTCCTAGCTGCGTGGATCATTCGATATTACCATGCAAGCCTGAAATTACAGCCATCCAAGTTGGATGAGGATCAGTGCAAGAAGTTAATTAAGGCATTAAAGAGACGGAAGGTGTACTTTACATTTCTGGTCAATCTTTTTAGGTTCCTAACTGTAGCCGCAATTCTTTTGTTTGCCATCGGAAATGAAACTATTGCAGCACTCTTTTTGATGATTAGTTTTATAGTGATATTTATGTTCAAATTTGATTACCAATTATCCAAATGGCCCGATATGATGGAGAGCATATCTCAAGAAGTGGAAAACGGTAATTAAGGAAATCTCTGATGGGCATGAGGCCTTTGGAAAAGTAGGTGGACGTATTGAAAAAATTTTTAAGTTTGAAACTGGTTTTCCTGGCAATCATTGTAGTTGGTTTAGTACTCTATTTTAAACCTTCAGAGACTAAGAAAAATTCTGTTGAAAAAATACCTAGCTCAACTAAAGTCATCCATGAAGGAAATCTCAAGGATGTTCAGCTATTTGGTGAGAAAAATCAATTTGTTTTGAGTAAGGATCTGACTTTGGCTGATGGAAAGTATCTGGTTGGTTTTGACTATGTAAAAAGCGATAAAAGAATAAAATGGGAGTATGTCGGATTCCGATATTACGATATTGACAATCAATTTAAAGAAACAACCGTAAATGCTTTAGACGAGATTCGAAAGACAGCACCAAAAGCCTTTATTTATGATTATCAAATAAATGTTAATAGTGGAGTAAGTGTTGTAGATCTCATCTATTATGATTCTCGTAGTGCAATGGAACGTAAAATTGGAGATGGGGAAAATATTTATTACAAGTTGGATGAACAGAAATACTATAGCAAATATGCCATCCCAGAGGGCAGTGCAGTTAAGGAAAAAATAATAGACTATACAAATTTAATGGAATTAATCGATAAGAATACCGGTTTTGACCTTCAATCAGGATTTAAATTTCAGAAACAGGCTAAGAATGTAAATATAGATATCAATTTATTTGCAATTTATCCGGAATTCAAAGAGAAAATGTTGAGTGGCGAGTACGAGATTTATCCTAGATTACAGTTATTAAGTAGTAAGGAATGGTTTGATACTCTTCTTCATTGGTTTGCACCTAAAGGACAGGATATCTTATCTGGGGTAAAAATTGAAGCTCAGTACTCAATAGATGGTCAAGAACATGAAATTCGTTCTTATGATGAGTTTAAACAATACTACAATGGAAAAGGTGGTGAATTGGCTGAGTAAAGCTTCATCTGGAACATTAGGAGAAGAAAGTTGGATTTGATCAGGTTGGTACCGTCTAGGATGCTATGTTGAAAGCATATAGGAAGTAAGTAGAATGTTAGAATATAAAGAAACAAGTATTTTCTGTCACCAACTGGTAGAGTACGATGGTAAAAAATTTCTGTTAGATGCTAGTACCATGAAGCCTAAGCTCTATTATTGGGGGCTGCCGACGGAAACTATCACTGTTGAGATGATGGAAGTAGATAAAAAAGTTGAAATTCCAGGCACACCCATCAATAAATTAAATGGGGGAACAGCAGCCATTCTAGTTCAGCCATTTGTGGGAGTGGTTTATAGTCTCTTCAAAAAGCTATTCAGTGAGTATGCTATTAGTCAGCAAATTTTTCTAAAGATAGTCTTATTTGTGGTTGCCATACTTATATCTTTTGTGTTCTTTCGATTTTCGATAGAAAAGGCTCGTAAAAAGGTTAAGAATCTATTTCCTACAGCGAGGAAGAGATACAGGGTGACTTTCAAACCGATACCAGAAAGAAAGCAAATTTTTGATGCCCATCTATTAAATGTTGTCTTACTGGCCTGTTTAGCCATGTATTTATTCACCAACAATGGAACAGAAGGGATCTTTTTGGTGATAGGCGGTATTCTTACGGCTTTTCTATTGACCTTCGAATTTGGTAAAGTTCCAGTTCTTTTAGGAGCGAAAACAGGAAATTTAAGGCTAGATAGTGTAGAAGAGATAGTCATCGAAAAAAGTAACTAGAATGAAATGGATAAGAATAAAGAAGTAGAAATGATGAAAAAAACGATCGTTTTGTTTGTAGCGCTTCTATCATTAACAGCATGCGCCCAGTCTCGACAGGAATCAAAAGATTCTTCGCCAAGCAAAACGGAGCAGATCTCAAAAGAGTCTTCAACTGTTAAAAATGAAAAAGGCTTGCAGTTTGTGGTGGGACCACAGTATGAAGGAAAAGAATCAAATGTAATTGAATTAGGGAAGAAATTAACCAAGGAACATCCAGAACTTGGAGATCAAGGAAGCCTATCGATCAACTATACGGGCGCAACTTTCTCATCAAATCAACAAGAATATGCCGTTTTTCTATTGATTAACAAAGCTGGATTTCAAATTGATAAGGATTTTGAGTTTTCATTGAGTTGGAAATATGATGGGCAATTCATTTATCAAGATCAACGGATTAGCTATAAAATTAGTGACAGTGGAGTATTGCCGGATCAATCTGCTACGATTTTGACCTTGCCAATATCAAGCGAGCAAAAACAAATTGTCGAGACCATGACACAAGAAGAAAAGATGACATTAGAGATGTCGGATTTAAAAGTAAATAAGTAGGGGAGAGATTGAGTATAATGAGGGGTTATCCTTTCTATACCAGATCTTCTTTTTCAACCTTTTTTCTTGTGTTATAATAGAAGTCAATGATTCAGAAAGGAGTGAGAGAGTGGAAAAAGATTTTTGGCAGGGGGTGAAGGACGCACTTCCGACGGCTTTGGGCTATATCAGTATTGGCCTGGCTTGTGGTGTGGTAGCGTCTCCCTATCTTTCTCCTTTGGAGATGGCCTTGATGAGTGTATTGGTCTATGCTGGGGCGGCCCAGTTTGCGATGATCTCTCTGATTGCGGCTCATTCTTCGATATTGAATATGGCCTTGACGGTGTGTTTGATCAATCTCCGTAATATGTTGATGAGCCTGCATACGTCGTCTGACTTTAAGGATGCTAGTCTCGCTCATACCATCGGGATTGGAAGTCTCCTGACCGATGAGAGCTATGGGGTCTACTTGAGTGAGAAGTTAAAGACGGACACCATTACAGTTCCTTGGATGCATGGGAATAATCTAGTAGGCTATGTGGCTTGGATCAGTGCGACGGTTATCGGAACAGCTCTAGGATCTCTCCTACCTGATCCAAAGGCTTTTGGGCTTGATTTTGCTTTAGTGGCTATGTTTATTGGGATTTTTGCAGCTCAGTTTCAAGGAATGCAACTGACAGAAAAGACCAAGACCATGCTCATGGTGCTGTTAGCAGTAGCAGTGAGTTTCTTTCTCTTACTCTTTTTTGTTTCGCAACCGCTAGCTGTGCTAGCTGCGACCTTGATCGGCTGTTTTGTGGGGGTGGTCTGTGATGCGCGTGAATAGTTCTATCTTCATGGCCATTCTGGCCTCAGCCCTCGTTACCTGGATTCCTCGGATCTTGCCCTTCCTCTTAGTCAAATACAAGGGACTGCCGGCTCCTGTGACCCGCTTTCTCAAATACCTGCCTATTTCCATTATCTTTGCCTTGGTTTTATCAAGCTTAGTAGATGGAAAAATTGGAAGCCTCCCGCAGTTTCACTGGTTGGACCTAGTGGTGACCATTCCCAGCCTCTTTGTAGCCTTTCGTTACAAAAATCTTATGGGAACCGTTTTGTTTGGAATTGTCTTGATTGCCCTATTGCGATTGGTATTTTAAATGTAAAAATATGTTACAAAAAAGTTACAATTATTACAAAAAAAACTTGATTTTTGTAATAATTGGAGTATAATGGGAGTCAGAAAGATAAAGAGGTAATCGTATGAAAAAATCAATCTTCCGTTGGAGTGCTGCTGTTCTGGTGGCTGCTTCACTTGGTCTAGCTCTCGGTGGTTGTGGTGCAAAGGATAAAAAGACAGCATCCTCATCCGCAAAAGCATCCACTAGCAAGGTAGAGAAAAAAGCCAAAAGTAATAGCAAAAAGGGTGCAGCATCTTCCTCTCAGGCAAACAATACAGCTAGCTCTTCGACTCAAGCAAGTAGCGCGACAGCTTCAAAAGACTCTGGTAAAACTGAGAATGCGTCTACTACGACGCAAGCTACTGTCCCTGCAGAATTGGTGGGAACTTGGGTAGGATCTAGTCCACAAGCAGATGCGATTAAAATGACAGTGGATGCCAATGGAGATGTGACAACAGTGGTTAGCTTCAAAAATGATAGCGAACCGACTCGGACAGCGACCTATACGGCTAGAGCTGTCAAAGCAACAGGCAATATCTACTATTGGGATGCTGAAGGTCTTGATGGAGCGGATGCCTTGCTTCCTGGGATCACAGGGCTAGGTGTAGCCAACTTCCGACTGGAGCCAGGTTTTGTCTTGGAAGAAGGTCATTATACCCCAATTGTTTTCACAGCGCCTGTCAATACAGAATTTGACTACACCAAATACAATGATTTCCGTTTTTCATTAACCAAAGAACAATAAAAAGACGAACTCGAGGCAAAATCGAGTTCGTTTTTTTAGTAATGAGGGCTTCCTGCTACCCAACCGGTGCAGAGGGCGGATGTGATATTAAAACCGCCTGTATGGGCATTGATATCGAGGACTTCTCCTGCAAAGTGGAGTCCAGGAACGAGCTTACTTTCTAGGGTTTTAGGATTGATTTCTTTAAGGCTGACACCGCCCTTGGTGACAAAGGACTTGGCTAGTGACATCTTCCCAGTGACGGGGATAGGCAGCTCTTTGATCTTTTGAATGAGCTCTTCTGTTTGAGGAGGAGTGAGTTGCTTGGCTTTTTCAGGGAATCCTTGCGCCAAGAAATCAGCTAATCGTTCAGGAAGCAGGGCTTTGAGGCTATTTTTAATGGCCTTTTCTCGATGCTCTTCTAGAAAGTCTTTTAACACTTGAGAAGAAGTGGTCGGAAGGAGGTCTAGAGATAAGATTTCCCCGCCTTTAACAAAGCTAGACATCCGAAGGGCTGCAGGGCCAGAAAGTCCAAAATGGGTAAAGAGAAGGTCGTGTGTGATGATGTGTTTGCCGTAGCTGAGGGTCACATCTGTCAGAGAGATCCCTTGGAGGGCCTTGTGTGGAAAATCTGTCAAAAGAGGACTTTCTGCCGCTTCTAGATCGGTGATGGTGTGTTTGAAGTGGCGGGCGATTTCGTGTCCGTAGCCAGTAGAGCCGGTAGAAGGGTAGGATTTGCCTCCAGTCGTAACGATCAGCTTATCGGCTGTCCAAGTATTTTCAGATGATTTGACGATGAAGACGTCTTCTGGTTTGGTGACAGAGACCACTTCACAGTTGGTGGAAATGCTAGCACCTAGTTCAAGGATCTTATTTTCTAAGGCTTGAATAATGGTGCGAGATTGATCACTAACAGGAAAGACCCGACCATGGTCTTCGACTTTTAACTTGACGCCATTATCGGTGAAAAATTGGATGATATCATGATTATCAAATTGGGAAAACACACTGTAAAGGAAACGGCCATTTCCAGGGATGCCGGCCATCAAATCGTCTAAGGTCCCGTTGTTCGTGACATTACAGCGACCTCCTCCGGTACCTGCAAGTTTTTTACCCAGCTTTTTATTTTTTTCGATCAGCAGCGTAGGTTGGCCATAAGAGGCGCTGGCAATGGTCGCCATCATACCTGCTGGGCCACCACCGATGACAATGGTGTGAAAATGAGTCATGTCGTTCTTCCTTCTCTTGTTTTTTCATGATTTGCTTTGTCCATTATATCATTTTATGGACGGCTTCGGAAATGAAGGAATCAAAAAACAAGCACCTTTCGATGCTTGCTTTTGAATGATTCTTTGATCAACTCATTACATGATTCCAAGGAAGTAACGGATGAAGAAGAAGGCAAGGACAGCACCAACAAATGGAGCAGTACCTGGCACAAGAAGTCCATATTGCCAGTCGTTGTTTACTTTATCTTTGATTGGCAAGATTTGGTAAGCGAAACGAGGTCCAAGGTCACGCGCTTGGTTCATCGCGAAACCTGTAGTACCACCAAGACCCATACCGATAGCCCAAACGATCAAACCAACAGTGAATGGAAGCATTGCTTCGTTGGCATGTTCAGCAGCCATGATAGATGTCAAGAAGATAAATGTTGCGAACGCTTCGACGAAGTAGTTACGTGGAAGGTTACGGCAGTTAGGGTTAGTTGAGAAGATGTTACGGATAGCAACACCATCAATTTGACCTTCAGAAATCTTGAAGTGGTCTGCGTACATAAAGTAAGCAATGACTGCACCAAGGAAGGCACCGATCATTTCAGCGATTGCAATTGGGAAGAATTGAGCGATTGTCAATTTACCAAGAAGGACTTTCAGCAAAGCCATAGCAGGGTTCATTGAAACGCCACCAAAGACGAACAAGCAGACAGTGATACCGAATGCCCATGTAGTGATCGCGAATAAGTGTCCAGTTCCAGCATATTTTGTTTTCTTCAAAACGTCGTCACAGTGTACGCCAACCCCGAAGATAATCATCAAAGCTGTACTCATAACTTCTGCAAGTAATTGATGTGTCATGTTAATTAATGTCTCCTAAATTAATAAATGTATTTTTGTAATTGGTGATAAACTTCTTGAATCGGCAACTGCATCTCCGTAGCAATACGCTGACAGTCTTCGTATTCAAGTGTTTTTTTAGTGGTAGATCCGTACTGGTTAATTTTTACCGTAACAGGTCCAAATTCCGTATCGATTTGTTCAAATCGACGTTGCATGACCTTTCGGTCGACTTGTTGATATCGAAAACCAATGGTACTGGTTTCTTTGAACAAGAGGGCTGAAAAATCTTCCAACTGACTTCCTTGAATCAAGAGAATCAATTCAAAGCCAGGGCGATTCTTTTTCATAACGACGCTACGATAGTAGACATCTAAAGCTCCAGCGTCCAGGAAACGGTGGATAATATAACCGAGTTGCTCTGGTGTTTGATCATCGATCGTAGTGGTGATCTCAATAATTTGATCTTCCGTGCGATGAACAACAGTGGTGCTGTGAGAGGTGTCTTCTTTCAATAGCGAACCGCGTAAAGCATTGAATTTTCCAGTCTCTCTTTTACCAAATCCATAGCCCACACTTTCGATGGAAAGGTGAGAGGGGATTGGTTCAAAGATTGGGGACAATGCTTTAAGGAGGGCTAACCCTGTCGGAGTAATCAACTCCGTTTTAACTGTGAAGTCTTGAGTAATCGGAATAGTCGTTCCTTTTCTCAACTGCATCACAGCGGGAACCGGAACAGGCATTTCTCCATGGGCAACTGAAATAGTCCCACTTCCCTCAGTGAGAGGAGTAGAGTAAACTGTATCGATACCGAGCGATTCCACTAGGATGAAAAAGCTAACGATATCGACGATGGAGTCAATTGCACCAATTTCATGGAAATGAATCTGTTCGACAGGCATGTTATGCACAGCTGCTTCGGCCTTTGCGATATCAAGAAAGACTTCAAGACTCTTTTCTTTCACAAAAGGACTCAACTGTGAAGCGGCAATCAGATCGTGGATATCCGCATAACTGCGAGCATCCGCGTGGGAATGGTGATGATGATGTTCATGATCGTGATGATGTTCATGATCGTGATGATGTTCATGATCGTGATGATGTTCGTGATCATGATGATGTTCGTGATCATGTTCGTGATCATGTTCGTGATCGTGATGATGTTCATGATCGTGATCAAAATCACCTTCAATCCCCGTATCTTTCTCCCCGTGGTGAAGGTGAACATCGAAATCAGTTCCCCAAATTGCGCTTTTTGCGACGCGATGAACGTGGAGGTGGAAACCATCCACTCCCAGTTTCTCGAGTTCTGTGTGAAGAAGCTCGACATCTGCCCCAAGGTCCACAAGAAGACCATTGAGCATATCGCCACTTATTCCAGAAAAAGGTTCTAAAAATAGACTGGTCATCAGTTTTCCTTTCGATTGTGGTTGAGTCGATTGATCATACATGCTGAATAAGCTGCACCAAATCCGTTATCAATGTTGACGACCGTTACGCCAGAAGCGCAAGAGGTCAACATACTCATCAAGGTTGTTAGTCCTTGAAGGTTGCTTCCGTATCCAATGCTGGTCGGAACGGCAATAACGGGGACATCCACAAGGCCTCCTACGACACTGACAAGAGCTCCTTCCATACCGGCAATCACGATGATCACACTGGCTTTTTGGATCTCTTCTAAGCGATTGAAGAGGCGATGGATGCCGGCGACTCCCACATCATAGATTCGGCGAACCGAATGGCCAAAGGTTTCTGCAGTGACTGCAGCTTCTTCTGCAACAGGAACATCACTTGTCCCTGCTGTGACGACCGCAATGTAGTGTTCAGGATCGGCTTCTTCCTTTTTAGAGTTGAGAACGAAGCAGCGGGCTTCCGGATAATAGTGGCCAGTCGGAAAGCGCTGAGAAAGAGCCTCTCCCTTTTGGAGAGAGACTCTTGTTGTGAGGATCGGCAATTCTTTCTGTGAAAGAAATTGCAGGATTCCTTCAATTTGCTCAACTGTCTTTCCTTCGCCGTATACGACTTCAGGGAAGCCGTTGCGACGTTGCCGGTCAGTATCAATTGCTGCATACCCTAGTTCTTTAACCCCGTTGATTTGCTCCAGCGCATCCTCAACGGAGAGATGACCTGCTTGCAAAGAACGGAGTGTTTGTTCTAGATTGGGTTGAAAATCCATGTTTGATTCTATTCAACAACGACAGAAAGTCCGTCGCGGATAACTGCTACTTTAGCATCTTTTCCTTCACGAGCAAAGGCTTTTTCAAGCGCTTCGTCAAATGAAGTTGCAAGTTCCATATGCATACCTGTGATCAATTCAGGATCTACAAGGTCAGATACAAAGATAACATGGTGGTGTACCAAAATACGTGCCAAGATTTGAGAAGTCCATTGGTCTGGGACAGTCTCTAAACGAGGTGTATTGATGGCTTGTTCCAAGAATTCTTTTGGATCTTCTACGTCAGCAAGGTTGCGATAGAAACCTTCTCCACCGTGACCATCTGCACATCCAGCCACCATGATGATTGTTCCGCCTTCTTTGTTAGAAGCTTCGGCTGCAGTCATCCCTTTAACAGCTTGGTAGATGTTTTGGTCAAGTGGGAAACCACCGTTTGTTGAAATTGTGATGTCGCTTTCGATCTTAGACACATGTGCCAAGTCTGCAACGAATTCACAACCAACTTTGTGGGCTTCAACCATGTCCCCAGCGAAAGATCCGATGATGTGTTTTTCGCCGTCCAATACAACATTGACGATGAAGGCCAATTTTGCAGTACGAGCAGCGTAAAGCATATCTTCGTGAATTGGGTTGTGGTCAAGGTTACCAGTACGTGCTTTATCAGAGTTGATGAAATCACCTGAGTGGTTCGCCATGATAGTCTTGTATGAAGCAATACCTGGAAGGACTGATTTACGTCCACCTGAGAATCCAGCAAAGAAGTGAGATTCGATGAATCCTTCTGCTAGCAACAAGTCAGCTTCAGCAGCAATCTTGTTGATGATACAATCCCCACCTGAAGGAAGTTGACCGATCTTAACCATGTCATCGTCATTTGTTGAAATGTGCATAACGATTTCTTCATTATCAACGATTTCTTGGCCGTATTTGTTGATCAATTCTTCACGAGTTGAAGGACGGTGGAAACCAGTAGCAACCAAGATACGCACGCGTGCATCAGGGTTAACTGAGCGAATACGACGCAAAATGATTGGAGTGATGATGTGAGAAGGAACGGGACGAGTGTGGTCAGAACTGATCAACACGATGTCTTTTTTGCCTTTAGCAAGTTCTTCCAAAGTTGGGCTGCCGATAGGGTTGTCCATTGAACGTTCAACAGTTTCTTCTTCAGACAGTGGGTTATGGAAGTTTTCCGCCTTAGACTCTAACAATCCTGCAAAGTTTTCATCTGGAATCTTTGCAACAATCGATTTTTTGTCGTACGGTAATTTAATTTCTACCATTATTTGCGATCTCCTTTATTAATACTGATACTTATAGTATAATTCTTTTTAAAAAGAGGTGTGCACCAATTGATGTCAACAAATGTTAACTATATTGTTTAAGAACAGGTGTATCATTAGTGTGACTTCTATGAAGAGCCAAAACAGGAGGAAAAACGCGCGTGGATTCAGCATTTTTAGTGAAATTCTTGGAAGAGAGGCGAACGCCCATTATCAAGAAAAAATACCACAGCTACCTCTCTTATCGCGGGATTAAAGAGGACTATATCTATATTTTAAAAGAAGGGGTTGTCAAGACCAGTGTCATCATGCGTGATGGTCGAGAATTTAACTTTTCCTATTTAAAAGCGACCGATATTGTATCCTTGTTACGGGATGAGGTATCCAATTATACGGACTCGCCTTTTAACGTGCGCGTCGAGACAGCTGAGGCTAGTTTTTACCGGATTCCTCGGGTCAAGTTCTGGACCTTTGTCAAAGAGAAAAAGGAACTGCAAGATTACGTACGGGATTATTATCGTAATAAACTGTCTGAGAGTATGGAATCCCAGCAGTACATGATGATGAATGGAAAAAAAGGCGCGGTTTGTTTTCACCTACAAAAGCTATGCAGCTTGTTTGGGGTGGAGCAGGACGATGGTATCTTGATTGATTTTAATATTACCAATGAAGATATTGCTGGTTTTTGTGGGATCTCAACCCGAAACAGTGTCAATCGCATTCTAAACGAATTAAAGCGAGAGGGTGTTTTAGACATTCGACAGCAAAAGATCGTAATTTTGGACATTGAACGAATTGAAGAATTTATTGGAAGGGAAACATTCTAACATGGCAACAGAAGCACAAATCAGAAAAGAAAAAGAAGAAAAATTACAAGATATTTTGCGGGAAATCGGAAAAGTAGCCATCACTTATTCTGGTGGGATTGACAGTTCTTATCTCTTAAAGGTCGCTTTAGATACCTTAGGGCATGACAATGTGATTGCAGCAGTGGTTAATTCAGAGCTCTTTTCAGAGGAGGAATTTAATTTAGCGCTTGATTTGGCGGATCAGCTGGGTGCACCTGTCCTGGGGCTTGAGATGAGAGAATTGAGTGATCCGCGGATTGCTGCTAACACGCCAAATATCTGGTACTACAGCAAGCAATTGATGTACCAAACCATTAAAGAATCTGTTACAGATCTTGGCTTTGAGCAGTTGGTAGATGGGATGATTATGGATGATATGGGAGATTTTCGTCCGGGGATCAAGGCCCGCAATGAAGCAGGAGTACGCAGTGTCTTGCAAGAAGCTGGTCTCTATAAGACAGAAATTCGTCAATTGGCCAAGGAAAGAGGCGTCTCTAATTGGAACAAGGTGCCTTCTTGTAGTGTAGCTTCTCGTTTCCCATACGGCGTTAAAATTACACCAGAAAATGTTCAACGCGTCTTTAAGGGCGAAGAGTTCCTTGTAGGTCTTGGTTTTGAGCAAGCCCGTGTGCGCGTCCATGGGGATTTGGCCCGTATCGAAGTAGCAGAAGACCACCTTCTTGAAGCGATTCAAATGCATGACAAGATCAACGATTACATGAAGGAAATTGGCTTTACTTATGTAGCCTTGGATTTGGCTGGTTACAAGTATGGTCGAATGAATGACTCTTTGGATGAAAAAACCAAAGAAAAAATTATGGCGGAATAAAGCATGAATGAAGTAGTAGAGTTTTGGTTTGAAGAGTTGCAGCCAGAGGATTGGTTTAAAAAATCGGATGCCTTGGACCGAGAAATGCGGGAGCGCTTTGAGGAACTTTATTGGAAGGCCAGTCGTGGGGAATTGTTTCACTGGCGGGTTACGGCAGAAGGACGTTTAGCAGAGATTTTGCTCTTGGACCAAGTTCCTCGTAATATTTTTCGAGGGACTGCCCAAGCTTTTGCGACAGATTCCCTGGCCTTGGTCTTGGCCCAAGAAGGCTTAGAGCAAGCCTTGGATCTACCAGTTGTACAAAGAGGGTTTTTCTATATGCCTTTTATGCATTCTGAGTCCTTAGTCATTCATGAAGAAGCCCTGCGCTTGTTTGATCAACCGGGGCTCGAAAAACGCTTGAAATACGAGAAGATGCATGCAGATATTCTCCGACAATTTGGACGCTATCCGCATCGCAATGCCATTTTAGGAAGACCATCGACCAAAGAAGAAGAGGAGTATCTAGCAGAACATGCTGGTTTTTAAAGGAAAAAAAGGATCTTGGGTCAAGCTCTGCTGGGCGCTCCTATTAGCTGGAATTTTCTTGCTAGCCTTGAAGGCCTTCCAGGGAAGACAGAATAAAACGGTCTCTTCCAGTGACACGGTTACGATGGGCTATACCCAATTTCCGGCCAATATTGATCCAGTCAAAGAGTACAATGGCTGGTTTACAGTGCGCTATGGGGTCGGAGAGACCCTGTTTAAAATGGATGATCAGTTACAGATCCAGCCCTGGCTGGCCACCAAAGGTGAGCAGTTGTCCCCTCTGGAGTGGGAGATCACGATCCGTCAAGGAGTGCGATTTCATGATGGGAGTCTTATGACTCCTCAGACGGTCAAGGAGTCTTTGGAACATCTTTTGGCTTCCAATCAGCGGGCGGCAGGTGAATTAATGATCGAGCAAATAACTGCGACGGATCATACCCTTCGGATCAAAACCAAAGAGCCTCAACCGATTCTCTTGAATCTCTTGGCAGATCCTTATTCGACCATTCTTCATGTAGGAGCCAAGGAGTCGACTGGGAAATCGGTCGTTGCGACAGGTCCCTACCAGCTGACGGCTTTTCGTCCAGAAAATGGGGCTAGTCTAAAGGCCTTTGGCCATTATTGGAATGGGGCAGCGAAGGTAGCTAAGGTGGAGATTCGTTCCTTTTCAGATGCGACCTCGATGAGTCTTGCTTTAGATGCTGGTGAGATCGATGCAGCTTATGGAATGCCGGCGCTCAATCTAGCGTCTTATCGCCAGAAAAAAGGCTATCGGATTTCAGAAGTCGATGGCTCGCGCTATCTTTCATATGTCTATAATTTCCGAGATCCTTGGATGCAGGACAAGACGCTACGAAAGGCTATTGATTTGGTGATTGATCGGAAGACCTATAGTCAATCGCTCTTTCAAAAGGGTTCCCAAGCTACAAATGGTCCGTTTCCAAGTCGCTTTCCTTTTGCTTTAGAAGAGCCTGTTCCAAATGCGAATGCCAAGGAAGCCGAGAAGCTCTTAGACCAAGCAGGTTATCTGAAAAAAGCAGATGGGTTTCGCTATAAAGATGGTAAGAAGGTTACATTGACAGCCCTCTCTTATGAGCGTTTGCCAGAGATTCCTTTAGCAGTTCAGGCGACACAAGCCGCCTTGAAAAAGATTGGGATCGATGTGAAGATTCGGACCGTTGAAGTGGGCTCGATTGCTGCAGCAGAAGACTATTCATTTACACCGTATACCATGGTGGCGACGCCTGTGGGCGATCCTTATCCCTTCTTTAAGAGTTCGCTGGCTTCAGACGGTTCGGTTAATCTTGGAAAATACAAGAGCAACAAGGTGGATCAACTCATTAAAACTCTGGGGACAGAAGGTAATCAAGAGAAACGTCAAGAGCTGAGTAAGGATCTTCAAAGGGAGATCCAAGAAGACCTGCCGATCAGCTTTTTGGTGACGTTTAAAGTGGCGGTTATTATGAATGATCGCGTGTCAGGACTCACATCAAGTGCCTCAGACTATTACCATATTACCAATCAATTAACAAAGGAATAAGTATGCTTGAACTTCAACACCTAACGGTCCAATCCAAGGATCGGATCATTCTTGAAGATGTATCGATGCAAGTAGGAGAATCTCAGAGCCTGGCTATTGTCGGAGAAAGTGGCAGTGGAAAGTCTACCCTACTAAAGGTCTTGCTCGGGCTCCCCTTGAGAGATCTGTGGATCGCAAAAGGCCAGTATAGTTGGCGAGGAGAGGAAGTGTCCCAGCAGTCCTCTCCCTACCCCTTTGTGGGAAGTGAGATAGCTTGGGTCAGCCAGCAGGCTGGGCGCTTTTTTTATGATCGACGCACCATCGAAAAACATTACAAGGACCTGGTCAACAGTCTAAAAGGGCGGACTTCCAAAGTTCGTTCTCTCAAAGAATGTATGGACCTGGTCGGTTTAGATATGAAGAAGCTTGCGGCTGCCTATCCCTTTGAGCTAAGTGGAGGCATGATGCAGCGAGTCGCGATCGCTTTGTCTCTGGTCTCTTATCCGAAGGTCTTGCTAGCCGATGAGCCGACCAGTGCGCTCGATGTGGTTACAAAGCTTGAGATTGTGGACTTATTAGTCCGTTTAAAACGAGAAGAAGGGGTGTCTCTTCTTTTAGTGACACACGACATGGCAGTTGCTGCAGCCTTGAGTGATCACATGCTTGTGATCCGTGGGGGACAGGTCATTGAGCAAGGACCTACGGTCCAATTGTTGGAGTCCGCAAAAGAAGACTATACAAAAGAATTGCTTGCTGCAACCCCTCGTTTACAGAAAGGAGCTACAGATGGAGACCATTTTGACCTGTAAAGATCTGATTTTTACCCACCGACATTCTGCATCGGGGATGCAAGTGGGTCCGATTTCATTTGAGTTGGAAGAGGGTGAAAGCTTTGGGATCGTAGGAGAATCGGGATCTGGAAAGACCAGTCTTAGTCATCTGCTGTGTCGCTTTATCAAACCGCATCAGGGGCAACTTTATTTACAGGGCCGTTCCTATGAAGAATTTTCAACGAAAGAATTCTATCAAACGATCCAGTATATTGATCAACACCCTCATGCTAGTTTTCATCCAGCTCGATCGGTATATTCGAGCTTAATGGAAGTCTGTGATCATTTTGATCAGGCTGCAACAAAAACTGAAAAAGAAAAAGCGATTGAAGATGTGTTAGAGGCTGTTCACCTAAATCGCCAGCTAGTCCAACAAAGACCCCAATTTTTAAGTGGTGGGGAGTGCCAGCGGGCAGCTATTGCGCGTGCCTTGCTCATCAAGCCACGGATTCTCGTTTGCGACGAGATGACCAGCGCCCTCGATATGACCATCCAAGCAGAGCTGATGTGCTTGATGCAAGGGTTGAAAGAGCAGTATCAGATGAGTTTTGTCTTCATCTCCCATGACTTGGCATTGGTCAGCCAATTTTGTCAACAGCTGATGGTCCTAAAAGAAGGGCAAATCAGAGAACGAGGAAAGACTAGTGAGTGCTTGAGCAACCCACGAGACCCTTATACACAGGAATTGTTAGCCACTTATCGGCAGCAAGAAAGGTGGGTGAGTGGATGTTTCGAATAAGCTTTAAATTATTGATCCGTTTCCTACTGATCTTACTCGGCGTCAGTTTGATCTCCTTCTTACTCATGTATTTAGCGCCAGGAGATCCAGCTAAAAATATGTTGGCTGCCCAAGGGATTCCATTTACAAAAGAATTGCTGGAGGCCAAGCGTCTGGAATTTGGTTTTCAGGATCCCTTCTGGGTACAGTATGGACGGTGGCTATGGGGAGTCTTCCAGGGAAATCTAGGAACGACCTACCACTCCGGATCGTCCGTCGCAAAAGAATTGGCCTTTTACTTTCCCAATACCTTGCTACTAGCAGGCTCTACCCTCTTCTTGACCCTCTTGATCTCGATTCCGCTGAGTTTTATCGCAGTGTTTTATAAGAAGAGCCCGATTTCTAAGCTCATTTCGATTGCCACGGCTCTCGCCAATACCATTCCCAATTTCGTTTTAGGGATTGGCCTGATGCTGGTATTTTCACTATATTTGCATCTGTTTCCAATCCAATCAACGGTCAATCTACAAGGAGCCGTACTGCCTTCTTTGACCTTGGCCTTGACCATGTCGAGCCGCTACATTCCGCAGCTACAAGAAGGCTTAACAGAGATCCTTGAGTCAGATGTAGTAGTGGGAGCCATGGGGCGTGGTTTGAGACGGGGTCAGATCCTTAGGACAACTATTTTCCCTCAACTAGTTCCGTTACTCTTGACCTTGATCACCCTATCTTTGACCTCTTTGTTAGGAGGTGTGGCCGTGATCGAGTATCTCTTTTCTTGGCCAGGAATTGGGAAGATGTTGATCACAGCTGTGCACAATCGAGATTTTCCATTGATCCAAGGATCGGTTCTGGTCATTACAGCCAGTGTCCTTCTGGTTAATACCTTTGCTGAATTTATCCAGCTTCTCATCAATCCAAAACGCTATCGCAAGGAGGGATCCAACCATGTCATCTGATCAGATCAAACGGAACATTCGATGGGTATCCCTTGGCTTGCTTCTCTTTCTTGTCTTTCTGGGCTTGGCTCAGTGGCTTGGCGCTGACCGTGCTAACCAGGTCGACTTAGGTCACGTTTTAGCAGCCCCCTCTCGTCAAGCCTTCTTTGGCAGAGATGAGTTGGGGCGCGATCTCTTGGTCCGGGTGTTTGTCGGAGGGGCCCATACCCTCTTTCCATCCCTTCTCGCTCTCTTTTTGGTCGTCCTTTTTGGTTGCTTAATGGGAGTATTAAGTGTCAAGTTTGGCGGGATCGTGGATCGTTTGGTTCAAGTAGTTATTACGCTTTTTCAAGCCTTTCCTCCCATTATCTTTGTGATTGGGATCGTTGGTTTTTTAGGTCTTGGAATGGAGCAGACGTTACTGGCCATCTGTTTGACCAGCTGGACCAAGTATGCCTACCTAGTACGCTCGCTGCTCCTCGATATCAAAGAAGAACCGTATTTCCGCTATGCAGATATGTTTGGCAATACCTTCTGGAGTAAGATCAAGCTCTACTATCTCCCTAGCGTCTTTCCCCAAGTCGTCACAACCATGGTGTATGATCTGAATACCATTGTCATGGAAATTGCAGGGATGAGTTTTATCGGTTTGGGTGCCCAGATGCCCGATGCAGAGTGGGGGGCGATGATCAATACTGGCAGAAGCTATTTGCAGACAGCGCCGTGGATCGTGGCCTTTCCTAGCCTGTTTCTCATCCTCTTTATCGGAGGGGTGATGGTCTTAGGAAGACTTCTCAAACAGTACTTTGCCATCCAACAAGCATACAAATAAAAAGCTGATCCAAACAGGAATCAGCTTCTTTTTGTGATATAAAGGGCAAACATCGGTGTTGCTGCGTAATTGAGTTCTTCTTCTCGGCTCCAAATTTTTGGTCCAAATTCGGTGTCAACCGTAGCTTCGACCTCTTCAAATTGATTCAAAAACTCCAGATCCCATGCGGGACGAAGGCGTTTGGTTAGTGGTAATTGGCGGGCAATCTCCTCAATCAAGGCCTCATCGACCCCTTCACCATGCCAGTAATCTTCTAATTGTTCGCTGGAAACGATCTTTAGATTATTCTCAAATTGTGAACGAATAGCAGGATCATTGAGATAAGAGTACCAGTTAGCATCATAAATGAGGAGTTGTCCGCCGGGTTTGAGAGCCCGTAGCCAGGCCTCGTAAGCCTTTTCAGGGTTTTCCAAATTCCATGTAACATTGCGCATCATAATGACATCAAAAGATTCGGGCTCAAAGTCCAACTCCTGGGCATTCATCTGTAGATAGCGGATAGTATCGGGTGTTTCTCCGCCATATTTGAGGAGATTTTCTTGCGCAATCTGTAGCATATTTGCTGAAGCGTCGATTGCAGTGACCTTGGTATAGCCCATTTGTTTGAAGACAATCGGGAAAAATCCAGGTCCTGTACCGATGTCTAAGATGGAAATCGTCCGCTCTTTTGGTAGCCACCGCATGAGTTCGTACTTCCATTTTTCAATCTGAACACTTTCAATTTCTTTTTTATTTTTCTGGGAATAGCCCTGGTAGCGTTTGTCCCAGTATTGTTGGATGATCTTATATAACACGGTGACCTCTTTTTCTATTTCGTGAAATTTCTTTTAACATTATACTATAGATCGAATCCAAGATCAAAGAAGAATCAGAGTTTCCCCAGCTCAAAGCTTTTCCAAGCGTCTAAAAAATGGTATAATGAACTGTAAATTTCAGAAGTTGGAAGGAATGTCATTACTATGATGAATATGCAAAATATGATGAAGCAAGCTCAAAAATTGCAAAAGCAAATGGAGCAAAGCCAAGCAGAATTAGCCGCAACTCAATTTGTAGGGAAATCTGCTCAGGATTTGGTTGTTGCAACTCTTACAGGTGATAAGAAGGTTGTTTCCATCGATTTTAATGCTGCAGTGGTCGACCCAGAAGATACGGAAACGCTTTCTGATATGACGGTTCAAGCCATCAATGCTGCCATTGAAGAAATTGATGCGGCAACCAAGAAAAAACTCGGTGCATTCGCAGGGAAATTGCCATTTTAAGCTAAGGAAGTTTTCATTAACTAAAAAGAGGCTGGGACAAAAGTCCTAGCCTCTTAATTGTTTTTGGATTGTTGAGCAAGACGCAGTAGTTGAGTGGGCTCTACTACGCTGATTTCATCAGCTTTTACAGCCCTACTCAACTGTGCGGAGGTGGGACGACGAAATCGAATTCTAACGAATTACCGATTTCTGTCCCACTCTCTCTTTTTATTCATCAAAGAATCCGGATAAGTCCAAGCCTCCGAAGGGGTTGGTGGAGAAGTTCTCTTGCTCTTCAAGGAGGGTGCGGCCTTGATCAAATTCGAGGAATTGTTGGTAGACAAGGGCTGTCATGCGAGCGTCTTCTAAGCTATCGTGTGATTTTCCTGCGACTCCCAAAAATTCTGCAACAGTGTGGAGTTGGAGATTTTTAATGCCGTGGAGGTCAGATGGACGACGTTCGAAAGCCTCGTCAAAGATATCGACAGCGTACTGGTCTTCTAGATCCAAGCCATTTTCAAGTAGGATGGGTAGGTCGCTCTTTTTGGCATTGTATCCGATCAAGGGCCGGTTTCCTACAAAGGCCTTGAATTCGCTGAGGACCTGCTCGAGTTGAGGGGCATTTTGGATCTTGTCCTGGGTAATGCCAGTCAGGCCGTTAATAAAGCTTTTTAGGGGCTTATCGGTGTAGACGTAGGAGTCGTAGTGATCGACTTCTTTACCGTCAGTAAAACGTACGGCAGACACCTGGATAATCTGATAGGCACCTTCGTATTGGTTAAATTCGAGGTCAAAGGCGATATAATCTTCTAATGCTTTCATGGGAAATCTCCTGTGTTAGAAAAGAAAAGGGACTGGTAGGATCCAGCCCCGGATTATCGACGGAAAACGCGTGCCCAGAAACCTTTGCTTTCTTGCTCTTGAACTTTTTCGTTGGCTTGTTCGAGTTCAAGTTTCAAGGTATCGCGGTCGTTCATTGCTTGTAAAGTCAATTGTTGTTGTTGGTCCAATTGCTTGTCTTTTTCAGCAATTTGAACGTCTTTCACGCGCAACTGTTCATCTTTCTTAGCGAGTTGCTCGTCTTTGGCTTTGAGTTGCTCGTAGAGACGGACGATTTCAGCATTTTTTTCATCTACCAAAATTTCCATCAATTCGCGTTGCTTCACATCATCGCTGACTGGCTCATCTTCAAAAATAGTTTTTTTGTAGATTTCTTCGAGCTTAATCAAGCCACTACGGGTTACAACGGTAACCCCTTTTTCGTTTTTTTGGGTATCTTCTGGAGCCAGCGCCTTGACACGGTTATTGACCGCCTGGCGGCTGACTCCTAAAATTTCAGCAATTTCGCTGACAGTTTTTTCAATCGCCATAACTTCCTCTAATATCTTTTTCTATGAAATACTCTATTAGATAGTAACATAAGTAGGCTAAGCTGTCAAATGAAGCAAAGAAAGGCTAAGCCTTGATACCACGATTAGTGGACCTCTGTCATTTCAGGAAGATGGAGGCTTGATTGTGCTAAGTCAATGGTGAGTTGGTAATCGGTTTGATCACGCACAGTGATTTCAAAGTCCGTTGTGTAAAGGACCAGGCGAAGGGTCGCTCCTTTTTCGAGCTTGTAGATGGTTGGTTGGAGATCAAAGTCAAATTCCATCCACTCGCCTGGCGTCACGTCCTCAACCTCTAAGAGATCATGACGATTTTGGAGGTTGAGATAACCTTTCGAAATGACTCGTTGGCCCGCTTCCTTAAATGGCAACTCGGTCAAGTTGTCTAGCATATGGTAGCGACCGTTATCCAGTGTACGGACCGATAAGACTGCAGGATAGGGTTGGAGGTATTTCTTGCTTCCAAGCTCTAAGAGTTGGGCTGAGAGAAGGCCTTTATTGGTGCTGGAGTGAAGTCGTAGGTGAAGGCGAGCTTTCCCGTTGAGGTGCAGGTCTTCTTCGATTGGAAGATCGATGGTTACCTGTTGGGCCTTGTCTTGGTAGAGATCGCTTAAGAAGGTCGGATAAGCCTTGCCATAGCGCTCGTAATCTTTTGTCTCGTAGCGGTTTTGGATGACTTTTTCACCGTCTCCCAGCGAGAAGGTCCGCTGACTTGTTTGATTGCCAAAATCATCCAAGGAAGTCCAACTTTGTTCTCCTGTATTGTCCTGCCAAATGACAGTAGGCAATTCATAGCTTGAATCGTAGCCCAGCAATTTTTTAGAGAGAAGGGCATTCATGCTCTCACGGAAGTCAATGGACTGCCAGTTGTTGAGGTAGACATGGGCACCATTGTGGTAGAAGAGGTGTTTCTTGATGCTTGCTGGAAGGGCTTGGAACATGTTAAAGACGTGAAGCGGTTTGACGTTCCAGTCTTGGGAGCCATGGGTAAAGACCACCTCTGCTTGGACTCGATCAGCATGTAGGAGATAATTGCGATCGTGCCAGAATTGATTGTAGTCTCCGGAAGCGCGGTCCAGCTCTTTTTTGACGCGATCAAGATCGGCTTGGTGGGCCGCATTGTGGTGTAAATAATCCCCACCTAAAAGGTTGCGTGAATAGGTCAATTCGGCAAGGGAATCAAAATCTTCACCTGGATAGCCGCCAGGACTTGTCACGAGACCATTTTCGCGGTAGTAGTTGTACCAAGAAGAGATCCCAGCCTCTGCTATGATGACTTCTAGACCGTCCACACCTGTGGTCGCAAGGCCGTTAGACATGGTTCCAAGGTAAGAGATCCCGGTGGTTGCGACCTTTCCATTAGACCAATCAGCTTTGACTTGGCGTTTGCGTGTGTGATCTGTAAAGGCCCGGCAACGGCCATTGAGCCAGTCGATAACGTTCTTGTAGGCTTCGATTTGTTGGTAATTTCCATTGGTCATCAAGCCTTGCGAATCTTTTGTCCCCACTCCAGATACGTAGAGATTAGCGTAGCCGCGTGGAAGGAGGTAGTCGTTGAGGGTATAGCTGGAATTGATATGGGTGAGAGTTTCTTCAGCTTCATCGACTAGCTCAGCTGAACCGACAGGATCCACCAATTCTAATTGAGGTACTTCTACTTGAATGGTATGAGGTTCTTTGACCTCGAGGTCGACATTCATATTGTAGAGGGCCTTGTCGCTGGCCTTATCGTTGGTCCCTTGGTGATAAGGACTTGCGGTCATAACAGCTGGAATCTTGCCTTCATAGCGAGGACGGATAATGCTGACCTTGACCAAGTCTGGCAGACCATCTTTGTCGGTATCGACCCGACTTTCCACATAGACGACCTCGCGGATGGCATCATGGCTCGTAAAGGTTGCGAGGCTCTTGCCGTTAAAATAGTGATACTGGTTATCTTCAGGAATCAAGCCATCGCTGACCAACTGATCGATGAGTAAATTTCCTTTTACTGTTCGAGTATTGAGAAGGTGATAGAGGTTTTCTACCAAGTTTCCATACTCAATCGGAAATTGGACTTCTTTCAAGAAGCTATCCGTATCTTCAAAATCAATAAAATAGCGGAAACCGAGTAATTGGAGGGCTACTGTGTAAAAAATGTTCGGAGACCATTCGCAGTCAGATTGGATATACGTTAAAAAGTCTGTTTTAGAATCCACCACTAGGTTAGAGAGGGGATAATCTGTATCTTTATAGGTGAAGTAAACCTTGCGGACAAACCATTCAAACAGTTCTTTTTCTGGGAGGTGGGTGGGAAGGTCAAACCCAATTTCTTTTAGTTCCTTAAGAATGTCTTTTTGGTCAACAGATAGATAGCTATATTGATTGTATTTCATAGACTGCTCCTTTTATCAGTTTCTTTTTTCTTTACTTCTTATATTATACTTGATAAAATAGTATTTGTCTAAAGACCTTTCGTCTATAAGGAGAAGGAATATTGAAAAAAATATCTTTTGAACAAGTTGCAAGAAGACGGACCTTATTGTTTGGGGTTCTTGCCGTCATTTTTGGGATTCTCATTTTTCGAAACGGCGTTGGTTTCACCAAATTTTCCTTGGATCTATTAGCCATTTACTTTTTAGTTGATGGACTAGGAAGCTTTCTTCTTCGCTTTTTGTTACGTAGCAAGTCTATTTCCTATAGCCACTCTATTTGGTTTATTTTTCTTTCACTTGCGTTGATCTGGTTGAATCGACTGAGTAGTCTGCCCGTAAACTTAGTTGTGATTTGTTTAGGGGCATATCAGTTGGGGAGTGCCATTGTCTATGGGATCACATTTTGGCTTTATAAGGCCAATCGGGTAAAAGGAGGCTGGCTCTATTTATGGGATGCGCTTTTAAACGGTGGGCTTGGTCTAGCAACTGTCTTGGAACCTGGTTCAGATGGGCACTTCCAATTTATCCTCTTGGGGGCTTATCTGGTCTTGTTGGGGATTTCTAATATTCGAGATGGTATTTTATTTGACAAAGACCAACAAGGCCAAGAGTTAAAACGTCGCTTTCGTATTAGCCTACCGGTTATCTTTGCAGCCTTTATCCCTGCTAAGGAGTTAAAACGGTTTAACCAGTTTCTTCAAAAAGGGAGCTCGGCGGGACACACAGGCCCTTATCGATTGGTGAAAAAAGAAGAAGAGGCAAGGGAATTAGAAATTTTGGTTCATACTTCTGACAGCAACTTATTTGGAGCGATTGGGCATGTAGATATTTGTTATCAGGGGAAGGTCATTTCTTACGGAAGTTACGATCCCTTTTCAGAGCGTCTATTTGGGACGATTGGGGATGGCGTACTGTTTAAAGTGGATAAGGAACCATACATCGAACTATGTAAAAAAGAGAGTCAAAAGACGCTGTTTGGCTACAGCCTATCCCTTACCGAAGAAGAGAATCAGGCAGTAGAGAAGCGTCTAGCTGAAATTGATCAGTTGTTAGAACCTTGGGATCCACCTAGGAGGTTACTGGAAGACGGTCAGCCGACCTACGCTTACAAATTGAAATATGATTTAGGGGCTGAGCTATATAAATTTACTTCTTCGCGTTTTAAATCTTACTTTGTTCTGTCTACTAATTGCTGCCTGTTAGCAGATTCCATTGTGGGACAGGCAGGAACGGCTGTATTAGATGTGCGTGGAGTGATTGCACCAGGGACCTATCAGGATTACTTAGAATACGAATTTGAAGCTCCAAACGGGCGGGTCCATACACGAACAGTATACTAAAAAAAGAAAGACAGATTTTTATTTTTGAAAAATCTGTCTTTTTTGCACAAGATTTCTTGTAAAAAGCCAGAAAATCTTTTACAATAAAAAGTGCTTGGAGGAAAGTATGACAGCAAATCAGATCGTAAGAGTGATCCCAGTCTTGAAAGTGAATAACCGAAATGTCAATCAACGCTTTTATGAAGAGACATTGGGAATGAAAGTATTAGTGGAAGAAGGAGCTCTCCTATCTTTAGGAGATGCCTCAAAAGTAGAGAAAATTGTCTTAGAAGAGTCACCGAGTATGCGTTCGCGTAAGGTCGAAGGTCCAAAGAAATTGGGTCGCATCGTGGTGAAAGTGGCACAAGCTCAAGAAATTGATTATTTGTTGGCCCGCCAGCCAGAAACAAGCGCCCTTTACCAAGGAGCTAATGGTCGCGCCTTTGAAGTTGTGTCTCCTCAAGGAGATACCATTTTCGTGCATGCTGAAGAAAATCTTGAAAGCCTAGAACCGTTGGAGAAAGCGCCTCTTGTTGACGTGCCAGAAGATTTCAAAGGTTTGACCAGCTTTGATGTGGACTTTCTTGAGGTCAATGTGGCCGATTTTGCTGAGGCTGAGAAGTTCTATAGCAACTTGCCAGCTTTGGCCCACTTTATCCATTTGCAGGAAGCTCAAGGAGAAGATCTCCAAGTGGAGAACAAGGTAACTTGGGATTTGAGCATGATCAAGGTCGAATTGGCATCTTTTGATGTGGAAGTCGTGAAAGAACGCTTGGGAGAAACTGTCGATTTTGTGCACCGTAAGGGAACTTTCTTGATTGCCAAAGATCCAAGTCAGATTGAACTCTGGTTTGAAGCCAATCAAGATCAGGTCCATATTTCTTATGAAGAATAAGAATGGAGTGATGAGCGTGAATGCAATCATCGAAAAAATTACCGAACAAATCCAAGAAGGCATCTATCCAGGTGCCTCTCTTGCGCTTTACCGCAAGGGTCAGTGGAGTGAGCACTATCTGGGACTAGCGGATCCTGAAAAAGGAGAGTCAGTAGTGGCTGACCTGGTCTATGATTTGGCCAGTGTCAGTAAGGTCGTCGGAGTCGCTACCATCTGTGCTTTTTTGTATGCGAAAGGGGAGCTTCCGCTCGATCGTCCCTTTAAAGAGTTTTACCCGCGTTTTGCTCATGAGAAGACGACCATCCGGGAACTCTTGACCCATACTTCTGGGCTGGATCCTTTTATCCCCAACCGGGATCAATTGGATGCGAGACAGTTGAAAACAGCTCTTGAAAATTTGCAGTTGAAAGAAGACAAGAGTTTTCATTACACCGACGTCAATTTTCTTCTGCTGGGCTTTTGGTTAGAAGACAGGTTTCACCAGCCCTTGGATCGTTTATTTGAAGAGCTGATCTTTACACCTTGGAAGATGACAGAGACACGGTTTGGACCGGTCGAAAAGGCGGTGCCAACGGTCCGTGGCCTTGCTTCTGGAAGTGTTCATGATCCCAAAGCGAGAGTATTGGGCTGTCATGCGGGAAGTGCTGGACTTTTTTCAACTGTTGCTGATCTAGAGCGCTTCTTAGAGCATTATCTGAAGGATGATTTTGCGCGTGACTTGTCTCAGAATTTTGCGCGTGAAGAGGGCAAGACCCGCGCTCTCGGATGGAATCTAGAGGGTGACTGGTTGGATCATACGGGCTATACTGGAACCTTCATCATGTACAATCGAAAGAGGCAGGAAGCTGTGATCTTTTTGTCTAACCGGACCTATGAGAAGGACGAACGGGCCCAATGGATCTTAGACCGCAACTCTTTGATGGACTTGATCAAACAAGAATGTGAAAAATAGAAATGGATGGCTGGGATGACGGATCCCGGCCTTTTCTTGTCTGTCCATAAGAAGGAGCTCTTCTGGGTGATTCATTTTTGGACTCCGTCTTAGGTTGGATTTCCTTCAAAAGCATCGCTTTTTTGGCTGATTTATATTAAAATAGTAATGACCTTAGTAGAGCGAGATGAATATGCATAAAGAGATAGGCGTCGGAAAGGCGCATAGTAAAATTATCTTAATTGGAGAGCATGCGGTGGTTTATGGTTATCCGGCTATTGCCCTGCCACTCCATCATATCGAAGTGATCTGCCAGATCATCCCGGCAGACAGTCCATGGATTTTGTTTGAAGATGACACATTGTCCATGGCGGTTTTTGCGTCTCTTGAGCACCTCGGGATTCGTGAGGCCCGGATTCGCTGTCGGATTCAGTCTATGGTACCGGAAAAACGGGGGATGGGGTCCTCTGCGGCGGTCAGTATCGCAGCTATTCGTGCAGTTTTTGACTATTATCAAGAGGAGCTGGACGATGAGACCTTAGAAATCCTGGTCAATCGAGCAGAAACCATTGCCCATATGAATCCAAGCGGTCTGGATGCCAAGACTTGTCTGAGCGATCAAGCCATTAAATTCATCCGGAATGTCGGCTTTTACCCGCTGGAGCTGGGTATAAAAGCGAGTTTGGTGATTGCGGATACGGGGATTCACGGCAATACCCGTGAGGCGATTCAAAAGGTTGAAGCCAAAGGGCAGGAAGTTTTATCCCATTTCCATGAGATTGGTCAGTTGACCCAGCAGGTGGAAGAGGCTCTAAAAATGAATGATCTAATGAGCCTAGGACAGGCTCTGACTACTTGTCATGACCACTTGAGAGCCGTAGGGGTCAGCTGTGAAAAAGCAGACCACCTGGTCGCCGTTGCCCTTGAAAATGGGGCCTTAGGTGCTAAAATGAGCGGAGGCGGCCTTGGAGGCTGTGTGATTGCCCTCGTCAAGGATTCTCGTGAAGCAGCAACCATTGCCCATGCATTAGAAAAAGAAGGAGCGCACCATACATGGATCGAAAACCTGTAAAGGCTAAGTCCTATGCCAATATCGCGATTATCAAATACTGGGGAAAAGAAGATGCCAAACAGATGGTCCCTTCGACCAGTTCGATTTCGTTGACCTTAGAGAATATGTATACAGAGACGAGTCTCTCTCCCTTACCAGCAGATGCGACTGCGCATGAATTTTACATCGATGGGGAATTCCAAAATCCAGCTGAGCAAGCCAAAATTGGAGCTGTGATTGATAGCTTGAAGCCAGCAGATGAAGCAGGATTTGTTCGGGTGGATACCAGCAACAACATGCCAACTGCAGCCGGTTTGTCCTCTAGCTCAAGCGGCCTCTCTGCTCTCGTCAAGGCTTGCAATCAGTACTATGATTTGGGCTTGAGTCAGGAGGAATTAGCTCAAAAAGCCAAGTTTGCTTCGGGTTCTTCTTCACGTTCTTTCTTTGGACCCTTAGCAGCTTGGGACAAAGAAAGTGGAGAAATTTATAAGGTCAAAACAGACCTAAAACTGGCTATGATCATGCTGGTCCTCAATGACAAGCAAAAGCCCGTTTCCAGCCGGGAAGGGATGAAACGTTGCATGGAGACCTCGACTAATTTCAAAGAATGGATCGAAGAGTCTCGACAAGATTACAAGGACATGCTGGACTATCTAGCTGGCAATGATTTTGAACGGGTCGGTCAGCTGACAGAGCGCAATGCCCTTGCTATGCATGCGACGACTAGAACAGCCACTCCAGCCTTTAGCTACTTGACAGAAGAAAGCCACAAAGCTATGGAATTTGTCCGTGAGCTTCGAGCTGCAGGCCATGCTTGTTACTTCACCATGGATGCAGGGCCAAACGTTAAGGTTCTCTGTTTAGAAGAAGACTTGGATCAGCTGGTGCCTTTATTTGACGCCCGCTATCGGACCATCGTATCTAAGACAAAGGACCCTCAAGATGAAGACTAAGTATCAGGTACAGACTGGAGGCAAGCTCTATCTAGCTGGAGAATACGCAGTGCTAACGCCTGGCTATGGAGCCGTGATTCAGTTTATTCCCATTTATCTGTCAGCTACTATCCAAGAATCTAGAAGCTATCAGCTAGCCTCAGATCTCTTTGGTTACCAGGTGGATTTGACCCCAAATAAGGACTACGCCTTGATTCAAGAGACCATTCGGCTCATGGAAGAGTGGCTGAAAGATCAGGGAATAGCCCCTAAACCTTTTGACCTTCACCTTAGAGGAACACTGGGCGAAGAGGGGAAAAAGTATGGGATTGGTTCCAGCGGAAGTGTGGTCTTGCTCGTGATCAAGGCCATGGCTGCTCTGTATGAGTTAGACTTAAATCCAGACCTGCTCTTTCGACTAGCAGCAGTGGTCTTGGTGCAAAGAGGGGACAATGGTTCCATGGGCGATTTGGCTTGTATTGCCTACGAGGACTTGATTTATTACCAATCCTTTGATCGGACTTGGTTGCATGAAGTCTTGACTTCTCAGCCCCTTTCACAAGTTTTAGACCTGGATTGGGACTACCAGATCTGCTCGATCCAGCCGGCCATCTCTTATGATTTTCTGGTTGGTTGGACCAAGGAACCAGCGATTTCAAGTGATTTGATCCGTCAGGTCAAGGGAGCGATCAAGGAAGATTTTCTTCAGGAGAGTCAGAGTGCAGTGAAGAATCTTGAAAAAGGTCTCCGTGAAGGGAACCAAAAAGAAATTGAGACTAGTATCAAACGTGCGGATCAGAACCTAAAGTCTTTGAACCCTTTGATCTATACCCCAGCTCTAAAAGAGCTACAAGAAGCGACAGAAGGCCTTTCTGCCTGTGCCAAATCCAGTGGTGCTGGAGGAGGCGACTGTGGAATCGCCCTTAGTTTTGACCCAGTTGAGACTCAGACCTTGATAGAGCGCTGGAAGGAAAAGAATATTGAAGTCATTTACCAAGAAAGGATGGGAGATTCGTGAGCGAAAATCGAAAAGACCAGCATATTCGCTATGCCTTGGAGCAAAGCTCCTCTTATAATAGCTTTGATGAGATCGAGCTGATTCACCGATCCCTCCCCCTTGTGGAGCTAGCGGAGATTGATCTAACAACCCATTTCGCAGGCCGTGATTGGGAGGTCCCTTTTTATATCAATGCCATGACAGGCGGGAGTAAACGGGCCAAAGAGATCAATCAAAAGTTAGCAGCAGTAGCCGAAGCCTGTGGGATTCTCTTTGTGACTGGCTCTTACAGCGCAGGGCTGAAGGATCCGAACGATCAATCGTATGCAGTCAAAAAAGACCATCCTCATCTTCTTTTAGCAACCAACATTGGCATCGATAAAGAGCCAGATTTGGGCTTGCGAACAGTGGAAGAGCTACAACCCCTCTTTCTTCAAGTCCATGTGAATCTGATGCAAGAGTTGCTCATGCCTGAAGGGGAGCGGATTTTCCACACTTGGAAAGACCATCTCAAGAGTTATGGGCAGGGCTTTCCTGTGCCGGTAGTCCTGAAGGAAGTTGGCTTTGGTATGGATCCCAAAACAGTTCAGGCAGCGCTAGATGCTGGGATCAAAACCGTCGATATTTCTGGTCGTGGTGGCACTAGTTTTGCCTATATTGAGAATCGTCGTGGTGGCAATCGCGCTTATCTGGACGATTGGGGACAATCAACTGCGCAGTGTCTCTTACAGTTACAGGATCAGATGGATCAGGTTGAGATCCTCGCAAGTGGGGGCATCCGTCATCCCCTTGATATGGTCAAGGCCTTGGTCCTTGGAGCGCGTGGCGTAGGACTATCCCGCGTTTTTCTTGAGATGGTAGAAACTAAGAGTATTGAAGAAGTGATCGCCCTTGTCCAAGGCTGGAAAGAAGACCTCAGATTGCTCCTTTGTGCGCTCGGTTGTCAGAACCTGAAAGAGGTCCGTGAAGTCGACTATCTCCTCTATGGAAAGTTATGGCAAGCTCAGCAACAGAAAAAATGAAGAAAAATCATTTTAGAAACTTTCCTTAGGTGAGTACGGACGTCAGCGAACTTCTACGAAGTTCCATGACTTAGTCTTGAACCTAAGGTTTCAAAACTCCCGAGTGCCTGAAACAAAAACGTTTCAGGCACTTTTCTCACGGCGGAAAGTTTTCGTATATTATGATTCATTTTGAAAATTAGAACTCTTTTATAGTTCTTTGAAGAATCACTTAACTTATTTTACTTAAAAATTAGTTCCTATTCGTTTAGGATTGACAAAATAAGCCAATTTTTTCTTTTTTTTGAAAAAGTGTTCTCCTCAAAAATTCTGATAGTTTACGAATCGTTTACGGTTGCTGGAATCGCTTGCAAAACAGGCTTGTAAAAGAGTATACTAAATAAGGAAAAACATTTTTAAAAAGGAGTTTAGGATGAAGAAGCACTATTTTCGATCAGCTGTAGCTGCCTTGCTTCCGCTTTTGTTGATTGCTCAACCTGTTGAGGCTTGTACAGGGTTCATCATCGGGAAGAAACTGACGGCCGACGGTTCGACCTTGGTAGGGCGTACCGAAGATTTAGAGCCCAACCATAATAAAAATTTTGTGGTCAGAGAGCGTGTCTACAATAAAAAAGGAGCCATCTTTGAAGATGCTGCCAACGGTTTTCAGTATCCCTTGCCAGAGATTAGCTATAAGTATACAGCGGTTCCAGATGTCACCCCTGATCAGGGAATTTTTGACGAAGCAGGATTCAACGAATATGGGGTTTCCATTTCTGCCACTGTATCTGCTTCAGCAAATGACAAGATCCAAAAAGTGGATCCCTATGTCAAGGATGGCCTCGCAGAATCGGGCTTGACCAGTATTGTTCTCCCTAGTGTGAAAACCGCAAGAGAAGGGGTTGAACTCATTGCTAAAATCGTCGAAGAAAAAGGCGCTGCAGAAGGAAATATTGTGACCATTGCCGATAAAGAAGGCGTCTGGTATATGGAAATCCTATCTGGCCATCAATATGCGGCGATTCTCTTCCCAGAGGATCGGTTTGCGGTCTTTCCAAATACCTTCTTCTTAGGGCATGTCGATCTATCGGATACCGAACGCACGATCGCTTCAAAAGATCTTGAAAAAGTCGCCAAAGAAGCCAATAGCTATAAGGAAGTGGACGGAAAATTCCACGTTTCTCAATCCTATAATCCGCCTTTGCAAGAAGCAGATCGCTCTCGGGTTTGGTCGGGAATCAAATCGCTAGACCCAAGCTCTCCTGTTAAATATGACGATGCGTCCTTTGACCTTCTTCATACAACCGATCGAAAATTAACCCTCCGCGATGCCATGAATCTCCAACGTAATCGTTTGGAAGGGACCAAATATAAACCACAGGATCAAATGGAGCTGGATGGAAAAGGTATTCCGAAAAAAGGAGAGTTTGATGCGGTTTATAAATACCCTATTTCCAATCCAAATGTCATGGAGGCCCATATTTTCCAACTGAAAGATGATGTCCCAGCGAGTGCGGGTGGAGGCACCATGTGGCTATCGATGGGCAGTCCACGAAATGCTCCTTACCTACCCTACTATGGCAATATTCTCAACACCTATCAAGCCTACCAAGAATTAGGGGATCATTACAATGATCGCTCTTGGTATTGGACCATTTCAAGAATCAATGACCTTGTGGCCAAGTATCCAGATTTATTCGAAGATGGGGCGATTCGTACTGAAATGGAACGATTGGAGTCTCAGTGGATGGTCGAACAAGATCTGAGTGATAAGGAACAAATTGCACTTGCTTCTCAGCCTGAAGAAGCGAGTGAGAAGGCAACAGAGGAAAGCTTGGCAAGAGCTGAGAAAACCTTCGAACGCTTGCAAGAAATCAGAAAAGAAGCAGAACAAAAGGTAGCAGATGAACACGGAAAAAGTGCCCTGCAGGATCTAGATGACGAAGAAGATGCTGCTTATGAAGAAAAGATTGATCTCGTTGAATTTGACTATGATTACATTCTAGCAGCAGGCTTGTTCGGGGCAACCCTTCTAGCGATTGTGATCTACCTGATTCGCTCAAAGAAACAAAAGGGAGGAAAACAAGATGACTAAAATTCAAAGAGCCTCGATCTATCTTTTTCTACTGTTTGCAGGAATTGGCTTGGAGTTTGAACTCGGTCATCTTTCTCAACAAGAATTTAGCCAGTCTGCAGGCAGAGATTTGGTCTTAAACTTGTCTGTCTTAGCTGCAATTATTATCCCGCTCTATCTCTTTTCAAAACGATTGGCCAAGCAGTTGTCTGTCCCAACTTATGTCTTATGGATTGCCATGTTTGGAGGAGCCTTCGTAGCAGGCTGGTTGAGCTTTTCAGGCAATAGCTTGATTGATATTATGAATAGCCATGTGATCAAGGATGCCACTGTCTTTAACAAGTGGACCGATGCTTTGACGGCCCCATTTTCAGAGGAATTCTTTAAGGCTCTAGTTGCCTTTTGGGTTGTCTTGATGGTTGGCAAGAAAGATCTAAAAACGATTCTAATTGCAGGCTTGGGCTCTGGCTTTGGTTTTCAAATCATTGAGGATTTAGGGTATGTTGCTCGCCAAACCAAAACCAGCCAATTAGCCGCGGTTACTGAGGCCATTAACCGGATCTCTGGTGGATTAGCTTCACATGCCCTCTATACAGCTGTTGTATCCGTTGGTGTCTTCCTCTTGTTGTCTCAAGTGACCCAGCAAAAGGAAAAACTCTTTGGGCTCTGGTGTGTTCTCTCGACAGTAGCCAATCACTTCTTATGGAACTCTCCGTTTTATGAAACAGACCATCGGATCAATCTTCTTGTCGGACTGCTCTTTGCCGTCCAAGTAGGGACCTTTATCGAAGTGGTGCTCTATACCAAGAAAAAGCCCGATCTGCCATTTTTAAAACAATAAGAAAAATTTTTCAAACACAAAAGAGAGTGGGACAGAAATCGGTCATTCGTTAGAATTCGATTTCGTCGTCCCACCTCCGCACAGTTGAGTAGGGCTGTAAAAGCTGATGAAATCAGCGTAGTAGAGCCCACTCGACCACTGCGTCTTGCTCAACAATCTAAAGACAATTGAGAGGCCAGGACTTTTGTCCCAGCCTCTTTTAGAATGTAAACAAACTGTTTTTTACATAAAACAAGCTAAGTGATGCAGAATAATTAAAACTGATACATACCAATAGGCTCATTCAAACATACACTGAAACTTTCCGCAGTGAGAAAAGTGCTAGAAATAGGATTGTTTCTAGCACTCGGGAGTTTTGAAACTTTAGGTTCAAAACTAAGTCATGGAACTTCTTCGAAGTTCGCTGACGTCCGTACTCACCTAAGGAAAGTTTCAAAAATGACTTTGTCTTCAATCTGAAAACGAAAACCTTGTCTTAGTTCTTTTATTTTCTCAATTCTTGTAAGAGTGTTTGTGCTTTTTCTAAATTAAAGGGTTTGTTTTCAAGGAGTTGGCTGACCAATCGGGGAACTTCCTCTTCCTTAGCTCCTGCTAGAAGAGCTAGGGAACGTGCTTGGAGTTTCATATGTCCTGCCTGGATGCCTGTGGTGACAAGGGCTTTGAGGGCCGCGAAATTCTGTGCCAAACCGAGCGACGCAATGATACCTGCTAATTCAATAGCAGAAGGCTCTCCTAGCAAACGGTGGCTGACTTGAACCGTTGGATTGAGGCCAATTGAGCCTCCTTTTGTCGCAACTGGCATTGGCAGGGTGATCTCTCCATAGAGTTTTTTCTCTTCTGGCTGACTTGTCCAGTGGCTCAAGCCCTTGTATGAACCACTTTGTGCAGCATAGGCATGGGCTCCTGCTTCGATGGCCCGCCAGTCATTGCCTGTTGCAAGGACCAGGGCATCAATCCCGTTAAAAATTCCCTTGTTATGAGTGGCTGCACGGTAAGGATCCACTTGAGCCAGTTGGCTAGCTAGCTCCATCCGGTGGGCAATCTCGATAGCTTCCTCAGGATTTCGACTCAGTGCTTTAAAATCGATGGCACACCTTGCACTCACCAAAGAGCGAATGGCCAAGTTGGATAGAATTGCCATCAAGGCCTGACCGCCAGAGAGTTCCTGGATGCGATCGGTCAGAGCTTCCAGCATCGTGTTGAGCATATTGGCTCCCATGGCTTCTTTGGGATCGACGGCCAAGTAAACAATAAGAAAGTCTCCCTTGTTTTCGACCCAAAGATCTCTCGCTCCACCTCCACGCTTAACGATAGAAGGATAGGCTTTATTAGCCAGCTGAAGAAGGGTTTCCTTGTCTTCTAGGATACGCTTGCTAGCAACTTCTACGTCTTCAACATCCGTCAGAGCAATCTCGCCAATCATTTGGCGCTGGTGCACCTGGGTGGTGAAGCCGCCTGAACGTTGGATGAGCTTGGCCGCAAAGCTGGCAGCCGCGACCACGGATGGTTCTTCTGTGACCATGGGAAGGACATAATCACGACCATTGATCAGGAAATAAGGAGCGAGGCTAAAAGGCAAGTCAAAAGTCGACAAGACATTTTCCGTCAATTGATCTGCAATAGAAAGGGGGAGTCCCTTTTGTTCTTTTAAGATCTGTGCTTCATCCCAAGTTAAGAGGCCTTCCTTCAGTAAGGCCTCTATGCGTTCTGTGGGAGAAAGTTTTGCAAAACCTGGTAATCGTGCCATTATTTTTCTACTTTCTGGTAAGTGCGTTGGTGTTCCTTGATCTCTGTCAACGCAAAAGTTTGATGCGTAGCAGGCTCAAACACTTGATTGCCACTAGGATCTAGATCTACTTCCTCATAAAAGAGTCGTTCGTAGTCAGCAACACTAAGAACCGTACGTTGGTCCAGTTTTTCCATGCGTTTGTGATCTAAGAGTCGCTCAAAACCAGGAACGAGATTGGCACTAAAGATCTCAGAAACCGCTCCACTTCCATAGCTAAAGAGGGCGATTCGGTCCCCAGCTTTGAGTTGGGGGTCATTTTCTAGTAGTGACAGCAAGCCTAGGAAAAGAGATCCAGTGTAGATATTTCCCACGTGTTGGCTGTATAGAATCGATTGATCAAAGTTGTATTGTAATTGATCTTTTTTCTCTTCTGATAATGACTTATCCAAGATTTTTTTCAAGCCCTTGAGAGCTAATTTTGGATAAGGTAAATGGAAGCAGACGGCCGCAAAGTCTGTCAAGGTAAGGCCAGTCCGTTTCTGGTATTCCGCCCAGGTTGTTTTCAGAGAATCTAGATATTGTTGTGTTGAATAAATTCCATTCACGAAGGGAGTTGTCGCGTAATTTGGACGCCAAAAATCCATGACATCGCGTGTTTGGGCAACATTATCATCGTTAAAAGATAGAATACGAGGATTTTGGCTGATTAGCATGGCAACCGCTCCGGCCCCCTGTGTTGGTTCTCCAGGAGTTCCAATTCCGTATTTAGCAATGTCACTCGCAATGACCAAAACCTTACTCTGTGGGAATTTTTCAACATGGAGTTTAGCATAATCCAAGGCAGCAGTTGCAGCATAGCAGGCTTCTTTCATCTCAAAAGAGCGGGCGAAAGGCTGGATATCTAGTAAGCCATGGACAAACACAGCAGCGGCCTTACTCTGGTCAATTCCAGATTCTGTCGCAAGAATCACCATGTCGATCGCTTCTTTATCTTCGTCTGTTAAAATATCATCTGCTGCAGTTGCAGCCAATGTGACGATGTCTTCTGTGATCGGTGCAACACTTTGTTCTTTTAAGAGAAGACCCTTGCTCAGTTTTTCAGGATCAGTATCACGAGCAGCAGCCAAATCTTCTAAACGCAAGACATAAGGGCTCGTCGCAAAACCAATCTTATCAATCCCAATTGTCATTCTTAACCTCTTTTTTATTTGATATCTACTAGTATATTTCGTTACTATTTTACCATATTTAAGGGTAAAACTCCTTTGAAAAAGCTAGATCAGCAAGGAAATCATTCTCGGGACCGATTTTGCAATGTTTCAAAGAAAAAATAGAAAATCTATAAAAAGAGAGTGGGACAGAAATCGGTAATTCGTTAGAATTCGATTTCGTCGTCCCA
>ERZ507021.104-NODE-104-length-60860-cov-43.323_pt1 | contig 60860 bp, 35 predicted proteins | sample MGYA00512877_ERZ507021 | MGnify/ENA metagenome assembly ERZ507021 | reverse complement strand
TAGCTTTATCCAAGTAAGTAGCTGGAACATCTACTGTGTCTTTAGTATTGTCGGCTACACCTTTTTGCACTTCAGCTGGGGTAGTCAAGCCATTCAAGTTGACATCCAAATCTTTTGTCGCTACTAGGTTAGTCAAATCAGCCTTGCCGTCTTTGGCACCGTAAACTTTGATGGTGGCTTTATAGCTTTGTGTACCATTTTGTTTTAAGAGGTCAAGTAGCTCTTTATCAGACTTACCTTGAGTGCCAGCCAAATCTACTTCATAGAAGTAGAGGCCTTTGCCCAATTTCTCTACTGGTGGAAGGGCGAGGTTTTTAGCTGAGCCATTGTCGGACCATGGAGCCTTGTCTGATGCTTTCAAGATAAGGCGAGTCAACATACCATCACCAGCGAAGAATTCGTATGGGATAACTTGATTAACACCGGCTGGGAACGGGCCTGGGAAGTTGGCTTTGTCCAAGTAAGTAGCTGGGACATCTACTGTGTCTTTAGTATTGTCAGCCACACCCTTTTGCACTTCAGCTGGAGTTGTTGCTGGTTGCGCTTCACTGACTTCACGGTCTTGCCCAGAAACTGTAGACGCAGGACTTTCCACAGGTTTAACTGCATCTTCTGTTTGTTTCTTAGAGTCAGGTTGTGCTTGCACTTCTTCTTTTGGTTCTACTACTTGATCTTTAGCATCGGTATCCGATTTTTCTGAAGAGTCTGTAGCATCCAAACTTGTTTTAGGTGTTGGAACAGACTGTTCTGAAGGAAGAGCTACATCGACTGCTTCTTTGAGAACCTCTACTGGTAAGTCGCTCTTTGCACTCTCGGAAGCAGCGTCTGGCACGACTTGAGCAGGGGTTGGATTGACGACGTCAGCACGTGCAGAACTTGGTTGATCGACTAGGACAAAAAAGCCACTGGCTACAACAACTGAAGCGACACCGACACTTAGACGGCGAATAGACCAACGAGTATATCTCTGATTTTGATTGAATTTCATAGGATTCTCCTTAGAGCTTTCTTTTTTTATGACTCTAGTATAATCTCCTAAATTTAAAAAGGATTAATAAAAAGTTGAAATTTTTCTTAAATCCCTCTTATAAAATACTTATATTGACTCAATGGTTATTGAAAAAAGAGTAGCCCTTCCTCTTCTACTCACTCAGCTCTGTTAGAGTATCCAAATGTTGGTTATTAATCACCACCATGATATAGGTGCTTGACCGTAAAAGGTCATCAGGACCGAATTGAACATCTAGAGGAGCATTTTCATAGTCACGAAATCCAAGTACATTGAGGTTGTATCGCCCACGTAAATCTAGCTGGCTAAGGCTTTTCCCCGACCAAGATTGGGGAATTCTCATCCCGACAATCGAAACATTCTTGTCCAGCTGAAAGACATCCACGCTGTATTATGGACAAAGATGCTACGCCCTATTTCACCCGCTAGTGTGATGTAACACGCCTTACCATTTTCCAAGATTATAGAATCCGCTCGGTTGCTGTTGGCCGTACCGATAACACGAATAGAGTGCTTTTTTTAATTATAAGAGCAACAAATTTATAAGGATTTGGAAAAAATAAAAGGAAGTCGACCAACCACCAACTTCCTTTTTACCTATTTTTTATAATTTCTCCTCTATTTTAAGAAAACTTTAGGCTTTGCTTTATATACTATAACCATCCTAAAACTTTTCTTTTTCATAATCTCCTAAATCCAGGTATTAGGTCCTGGATTTTTTGTGTGAACAAAAATTATGAAATTTGAATCAAAGCTTTTCTTTTTTTTGACTGACTAATCATCTCTAGAAAATAGGTATGGACCCTTGTATCACCTGTTAATTCTGGATGAAAAGATGTGACAAGCATATGTTTTTCCTTGGCTGCCACGATTGCCCCATTGACTTGAGCTAAAATCTCAACTTCTGGGCCAATGGTTTCAATGATTGGTCCACGAATAAAGACCATGGGAATCTCACCAATTCCCTTAAAGTCAGCATTTGTGACAAAACTGCCCAGCTGACGACCATAGGCATTTCTGGCTACATTGATGTCCATGCTTGCTAAATGTTTTGTTTGGTCTCCCACTATGGTTTTGGCTAACAAAATCAGACCCGCACAAGTTCCAAATACAGGTAGTCCTGCATTAATTTTCGTCTTAATTGGCTCAAACAAATCTAAATCATGCAAAAGTTTCCCCATGACTGTCGACTCGCCTCCCGGTAGAATGAGCCCGTCTAAATCAGCATGAGTTTCCCAATCCTGTTGATTTCTGATTTGAACTGTTTCAACATCAAGTGCTTTCAAGACCTGCTCATGTTCCGCAAAAGCACCTTGTAATGCCAATATTCCGATTTTTGTCATCTATTTTCCTCGCTCTGCCATCAAGATTTCTATTTCATCCTTATTGATACCAACCATGGCTTCACCCAAATCTTCTGACACTTGCGCCAAAATATCCGGACGATCAAAGTTAGTTACTGCTTTGACAATGGCTTCCGCACGTTTTTTGGGATCTCCTGACTTGAAAATCCCTGAACCAACAAAGACACCTTCAGCACCCAACTGCATCATAAGCGCAGCATCGGCAGGCGTCGCTACACCACCAGCCGCAAAATTGACAACTGGCAATTTGCCATGTTCATGGACATAACGGACCAAGTCAATTGGTACCTGTAAGTCCTTGGCAGTAATGTAAAGCTCGTCTTCTCTGAGATTTTGAATACGGCAAATCTCTTGGTTCATAAGTCGCAAGTGGTGAACAGCTTGGACAATATCACCAGTCCCAGGCTCACCTTTGGTACGAATCATTGATGCCCCTTCAGAAATACGACGAAGAGCTTCACCAAGGTCCTTGGCCCCACAGACGAAAGGCACATCAAACTTGGTTTTATCCACATGAATAAGGTCATCAGCAGGCGTCAATACCTCACTCTCATCGATATAATCAATCTCAATAGCCTGCAAAATCTGTGCTTCCACAAAATGACCGATACGCACCTTGGCCATCACTGGAATACTGACAGCGGCCTGAATTTCCTTGATCATCTTAGGATCACTCATGCGTGATACACCACCCACAGCACGAATATCAGCTGGAATACGTTCCAAAGCCATAACTGCAGCTGCTCCAGCTGCTTCTGCAATACGTGCCTGCTCAGGGTTTTGAACGTCCATGATGACGCCCCCTTTAAGCATTTGTGCCAAATTTTTATTTAAGTCGTAACGATTTGTCATAGCGATCACCTCATATGTTTTTATGACCCTTATTTTACACAGGATAACTTTTGAAGAAAAGTGGCACTTTCACAAACTGTATGGGGACAATTCAGATCTCTATTGTCAGAATGAGCAGAATAATCACTAAATTAGAAGGTTTACTTCTATAGATTTTAATGATTTTTTAGTAACTGAATACTGGTGATGACAAATTATTTGGTGAGCATATTGTTTACTAAATGTTTAGTTAGCTAACAACAACTTTCTTTGTTAACCACAAAAATTCTTCTCCTACTTTAAGAAAACTTTAGGCTTTGCTTTATATACTATAACCATCCTAAAACTTTTCTTTTTCATAATCTCCTACATCCAGGGCACAAGTCCTGGATTTTTTGTGTGAACAAAAATTATGAAATTTGAATCATAGCTTTTCTTTTTTTGACTGACTAATCATCTCTAGAAAATAGGCATGAGCCCTTGTATCACCAGTCAATTCTGAATGAAATGAGGTGACAAGCATATGTTTTTCTTTAGCTGCCACGATAGCCACGTTGACTTGAGCTAAAATCTCAACTTCTGGGCCAATGGTTTCAATGATTGGTGCATGAATAAAGACTATAGGGCTATCACCAATTCCCTTTTCGAAGCACTCCATCCTATAATATAATTGTTTTTTTGCCTCTTATTACTGACTATCTTATTCGTAAAGAGCCTGCTTTTATTGAAAATGTCTCAACACTTCGAAATATTCACCCTATACAAGAAGGTTCTATTGAACTTCTAAACCTCTTACCGATAACTAAAGTCAAAAGTCCTAGGACGAAAAATTCCTCGTAGAAACCGTCAAGCAATCCGTAGACAATAGCCATAGGTTAGGTAAGAAAGCCAGAAACTTATTAAGCACGTCCATAGGGCTAGTAAAAGCTAAAACTTGAGGGCTAAAGTAATTATACTGACCTGACAGAGTGCTGACCATATCAGCGAAGAAATCCATGATCGTGAAAATAAAAGATACCCAAAAGAGAACATACCACTTTAGGCGTATAGGTAATTGTTTAAAGTCAAAATGACGTATCCAGAGATAAATAATCACTAAGACTAAGAGAATAACCTGTAAGTTCACTTGAGTAGGCTGCTCCTTCACTAGCCGTATTTGTCGCTGTCTCACTTATTGTTGTGTAAATGGTTGGCGATAGACTAGCCATATACATCTGGGGCGAACGGACAATAAACTGACCAAACATAATGATCGTAATAATACCGATATCAAACCACCTCAGATTCTTTAGAGGTTGTTCGGGACAAATTTTCTTGAGTAAGGACATTGATCTTTCCTTCTATCATCTTCATCGAAGACTGTTTTTCTTTAAGTCTATTATAGATAAAAAAACTTTAAATCTAACTAGAATTTTCAATAAAATTAGTATACTGTTAAAAAAAGAAAAAGCAAGGGAAAGCATGTTTCCTTTGCTTCATTTTAATTATTAATCGTTCTTTTTGACAACGTTCACAAGTACAATAAGTTGGAGTACTGCTAAAACAAGTAAAACCCTAAACCCATTTTGACTCCCCTGAGCCGTTGCTTGCGCAAAGTCAATCTTATGATTGGTTTGACTTAAGGCAACGATGAGGGAAGCAAGTGTTGTCCCTACTGCTCCTGCAAACTGTTGGAGGGTATTAAAAATAGCATTGGCATCAGCCCGTTGGTCCAAAGGCAATTGCTTTTGTCCGTTAGTCATAACATTACCAAAAGCAACTCCAAGCCCCGTCATAAAAATCATGTAAAAGACGAGGATTAAAGTATTTGAAAGAGAAAGACCGAACACGCTAAATAGCAACTGAGCAAGTACGATAAGGATTGCTCCAATCAGAATTGGTTTACGTGCCCCCATCTTATCTAAAATAATTCCCGAGAATGGTGCAAATCCTGCACCAATCAATGCACCCGGAAGAATCATCAGGGCGGCAAGAGTAGTATTAGAGTGGTTAACCAACTGCACATAGTTTGGCAAGAGGAAACTCATCGCAAGGGATCCCAATTGAAAAGAAAAGAAAGCTATGATATGACCGGTCAGTTTACGATTTTTCAAAATCGAAAGATTGATAATGGGATTATCCAATTTAATTGAACGCCTAATCAAAATGCCAAGACCTAAGGTACCAATCAAAAGCCAACCTAAGACTGAGAAACTGAAGAAAGCATGATCAGCAATTCCATGAAGGCCTAAAATCAAGCCCAAGAAAAGAAAGATGATAGCCAGTAGACTGAGGATATCTAAAGATTCACGTTTAACCTCACTCTTTTGCTCAATGGAACGAAGCCCTGCTATCAGTGAAGCCAAGAGAATAGGAAACTGAACAAGGAAAATAGAACGCCAGCCAAAATGTGTCGTTAGAAGACCGCCGACGGTTGGGCCAATAGCTGGTGCAACCGCTGTAATCAGTGTACCAACCCCCATCATAAGACCAATCTTACGGCTAGGTATCCGCTCCAAAATGATATTAAACATGAGAGGAAGGGCAAAACCGACACCCAGACCTTGTACCAAGCGACCCAAGACTACAAAGCCAAAGTCAGGAGCTATAAAGTCGATAAGGACACCCAAGACCGACAGCAGATTGGCGATTAGGAAGATAGATTTCATCTTAAAGGAACGCTTGAGGTAGGCTGATAAGGGTACCACACAAGCAACGACTAATAGGTAGATGGTCGTGACCCACTGAACTGTTGATGTTGTTACTGAAAATTCCTTCATCAAAATCGGGAAGGTGATGTTCATGGCTGTTTCACCAGCCACTCCACAAAAGGAAAGGACCCCTGTCGCAAAGATGGCACACAGGATCTTGATGGAGATCTTTTCTTCTGACATAAGTATTTATTCCTCCTTGATAAACTTAAAGATTACGATAGTGTTGTAAAATTTTGAGAAAGATTTCTCTCTTTGGCTGAAAATTGCTGGACAAACTCTTCCTCTTCTGCCCTAAGATAGGCTTGACAGGCAGAAACAATCTTAACTGCCTTATCCGTTAGAGCAACTGCTTTTTGCCTAGCGTCTTTCAATGAGGTAAAGCGTTCGATAAGATCTTTTTTCTCCATCCGCTGTAAGAGAACTGTTGTTGTCGAACGCTGAATCTCAAATTCGTGCTCAATGTCACGTTGAAATACCTCATACTTAGCATGATTGGTTATAAAATCGATAATGGCCATCTGATTTCCAGTCAAATCATATTGTTTGGCAAACTGATCCAAGTGGCGCAACATATTGTTACTTGCTTGCTTCAACAAGCCTCCAAAATGGTCCAAAAAATAACTCCTTAACCATATTGTTAGCTAACTAGCGTTATGTAGTATAAGAGTTTTAGAAGGTAATGTCAATAACTTTTCAAAAAATTTCCACTCAACTTTCAATAGATTTCGAAAAAACTCAAGGACTTAAATCCTTGAGTTGCTTCACTTAATCTTTTTTGACAGGAATTTCCTTAATAATACGCGCTGGATTCCCACCTAGAACCACATTATCACCAAAGGACTTGGTAACGACTGCCCCTGCTCCAGCTACTACATTATTCCCCAATGTAACGCCTGGAAGAATGATCACACCTCCACCAGCCCAGAAATTATCGCCAATGGTAATCGGTGCCCCATATTCAATGCCTGAATTGCGCTCAGTTGGATCAAGCGGATGAAGAGGTGTTAAAAACTGACAATTGGGACCAATCATAGCATTGTCACCAATCGTGATAGGACAAATATCTAGCATAGTCAAATTCCAGTTAGAATAAAAATTTTCACCAATATGGATATTGACCCCATAATCGGTAACGAACTGAGGGTTCATAGCAACATTTTCCCCAGTAGAACCAAACCAAGATTTGACAATTTCAGCCCTCTTGAGACAGTTAGGTTCCGTATTAAAGGCCATTTGCTTTTCTCTAGATTTAGCTGCTAAAGCACGTAACTCAGGATCGCTAGGTTTATAAAACTCACCTGCAATCATTTTTTCATATTCTGTCGGCATGGCATTCTCCTCTTCTTACTTCTTCTCCTATATTGTAGTATAGAAGTGATGTTACCACAAGCGAATGTGTGCTGTAAAAGTAAGTAAAGTCCTTTCATACTTTTATCATATTTAGTAATTTCCGTAGCCTTCAGACGGTTCATTAACAAAAAAACCAAGTTCTCTATGCAACTTGAGATTTTCTTTCTATCTGGGCATGCCTGAGTGTTTCAGGTCTTTTGATTATTTTCCTCATTTACCTTTGTTTGCTTTTTCCTCATCTTAATGTTAGTTATGCTATCAACAGATGAACCTGTGTCTCCATTCTTATCGAAATGGTTTTCCACCATATCTTCTTTTAAATCTAAGCTATTCAACTTCAATCAAGTTATAACAAAAAGTAGATTAGGACTTAGTTCCAATCTACTTTCATTCTAGATATTGAATGTTAACACCATAAATCTAACAAGTTTTCCAAATGTGTAACGGCATCTACAAAGTTATCCACAACGTAAGTTGCTACTTCTTTAACAGCCTTTGGAGCATGGGACATACAGTAAGAAATGTCTACCACCTCAACATTCCCAAATAAAAACACCTCATAGCTAGATTGTTATCCAACATAGAGGTGTTTTTTGTGCTTTTCTGAGTATTGTTATGTCTTTTGCAATACTAAACTACTAATAATCCTCACGTTCTTCATCTTTCTTACGTTTAGCAAGAAAAGCAAGACCTGTTGCAGTTGCCAAAGCACCAAATACCATTGATAATAATGAGTTTTCCTCACCTGTCTTAGGAAGAGCATGGCTACCACGTTTTTGTTTAGGATCCTTAACTTCAGAAGACGACTCTGATGCACTTGTTGATGCTGATCCTGAGTTCGACACTAACTGTGACTCGGAAATTGACTCACTTTCTGGGGATAATTCGGAATTTGATACAGATTGTAATTCTGAGATTGAGGCACTTTCTGAGGCAGACACAGAATTAGAAACTGATTGCGATTCTGAGATTGACTCACTTGTTGAAGTCGATTCTGAGTTAGACACTGATTGTGATTCAGAAATTGAGACACTTGTTGACGCTGATTCTGAAGCTGATGTGCTTGCTGACTCGGACGCGCTTGTTGAAGCGGATTCTGACGTGCTTATTGACGCTGAGTCTGAGTTTGATACTGATTGTGATTCTGAAATTGAGGCACTTTCTGACGCTGATTCTGAGTTTGACACTAACTGTGACTCGGAAATTGACTCACTTTCTGAGGCAGACATAGAATTAGAAACTGATTGTGACTCGCTGATTGATTCACTTGTTGAAGCGGATTCTGAATTTGATACTGATTGTGATTCTGAGATTGAGGCGCTCGTTGAAGCCGATTCTGAATTTGATACTGATTGTGACTCGGAATTTGATACACTTACTGAAGCCGATTCTGAGTTCGATACTGATTGTGATTTAAAAATTGACTCACTTGTTGAAGCGGATTCTGAATTTGATACTGATTGTGATTCGGAAATTGAGGCACTTTCTGAAGCGGACACAGAATTAGAGACTGATTGTGACTCGGAAACTGAATCACTTTCTGACGCTAAATCGGAATTCGATACTGATTGTGATTTAGAAATTGACTCACTTTCTGACGCTGATTCTGAATTTGACAATGATTGTGACTCGGAAATTGATACACTTACTGAAGCCGATTCTGAATTTGACAATGATTGTGACTCGGAAACTGAATCACTTTCTGACGCCGAATCGGAATTCGATACTGATTGTGACTCGGAAACTGAATCACTTTCTGACGCTGACTCGGAATTAGAAACTGATTGCGATTCGGAAATTGACTCACTCGTTGAAGCGGATTCTGAGTTTGACAATGATTGCGACTCGGAAACTGAATCACTTTCTGACGCTGATTCTGAGTTTGACACTAACTGTGACTCGGAAATTGACTCACTCACTGACGCTGACTCGGAATCTGATACTGATTGTGACTCGGAAATTGAGGCACTTTCTGACGCTGACTCAGAATTAGACAATGATTGTGACTCGGAAACTGACTCACTTTCTGACGCTGACTCGGAATTCGATACTGATTGCGATTCTGAAATTGAGGCACTTAATGAAGCGGACACAGAATTAGAGACTGATTGTGACTCGGAAATTGAGGCACTTTCTGACGCTGACTCGGAATTAGAAACTGATTGCGATTCTGAAATTGATTCACTTTCTGACGCTGACTCGGAATTTGATACTGATTGCGATTCTGAGATTGAGGCACTTAATGAAGCGGATTCTGAGTTCGATACTGATTGTGACTCGGAAATTGATACACTTACTGAAGCCGATTCTGAATTTGACAATGATTGTGACTCTGAAACTGACTCACTTTCTGACGCTGATTCTGAATTTGACAATGATTGTGACTCGGAAATTGATTCACTTACTGACGCTGAATCGGAATTTGATACTGATTGTGACTCGGAGATTGAGGCACTTACTGAAGCCGATTCTGAATTTGACAATGATTGTGACTCGGAAACTGAATCACTTTCTGACGCTGACTCGGAATTAGAAACTGATTGCGATTCGGAAATTGACTCACTCGTTGAAGCGGATTCGGAGTTTGACAATGATTGTGACTCGGAAACTGAATCACTTTCTGACGCTGATTCTGAAGCACTTACTGAAGCGGATTCGGAGTTCGATACTGATTGTGATTCGGAAATTGAGGCACTTAATGAATCGTAATCGGAGTTGGAAACAGACTGTGATGTAGATACAGAGGCACTTTCTGAGGCTGACTCAGAATTAGACAATGATTGTGACTCGGAAATTGAGGCACTTTCTGACGCTGATTCTGAGTTAGACACTGACTGTGACTCGGAAATTGAGGCACTTTCTGACGATGACTCGGAATTCGATACTGATTGCGATTCTGAGATTGAGGCACTTGTTGAAGCTGATTCGGAATTTGACAATGATTGTGACTCGGAAATTGACTCACTTGTTGAAGCTGACTCTGAGTTTGAAACAGACTGTGATTCAGAGATTGAGGCACTTTCTGACGATGACTCGGAATTTGATACTGATTGTGACTCTGAAACTGACTCACTTTCTGAGGATGATTCGGAATTTGATACTGATTGTGATTCTGAGATTGAGACACTTGTTGAAGCGGATTCTGAGTTCGATACTGATTGTGACTCTAAAATTGATACACTTACTGAAGCCGATTCTGAATTTGACAATGATTGTGATTCTGAAATTGATTCACTTTCTGACGATGACTCGGAATTAGAAACTGATTGTGAGTCTGAGATTGATTCACTTACTGAAGCGGATTCGGAGTTGGAAACAGACTGTGATGTAGATACAGACGCACTTGTTGAAGCGGATTCGGAGTTAGATACTGATTGTGATGTAGATACAGAGGCACTTTCTGAAGCGGATTCGGAATTTGATACTGATTGTGATTCTGAGATTGAGGCACTTGTTGACGCTGATTCTGATGCCGATGTGCTTACTGATTCTGAAGCACTTATTGACGCTGATTCTGAGTTCGATACTGATTGTGACTCTGAAACTGACTCACTTACAGAGGCGGATTCGGAATTTGACAATGATTGTGATGTAGATACAGAAGCACTTGTTGAAGCGGACTCTGAATTTGAAACAGACTGTGATTCAGAGATTAAGGCACTTTCTGACGCCGAATCGGAATTCGATACTGATTGTGACTCGGAAACTGAATCACTTTCTGACGCTGACTCGGAATTAGAAACTGATTGCGATTCGGAAATTGACTCACTCGTTGAAGCGGATTCGGAGTTTGACAATGATTGTGACTCGGAAACTGAATCACTTTCTGACGCTGATTCTGAAGCACTTACTGAAGCGGATTCGGAGTTCGATACTGATTGTGATTCGGAAATTGAGGCACTTAATGAATCGTAATCGGAGTTGGAAACAGACTGTGATGTAGATACAGAGGCACTTTCTGAGGCTGACTCAGAATTAGACAATGATTGTGACTCGGAATTTGAGGCACTTACAGACGCTGATTCTGACGCACTTGTTGACGCGGACTCTGAAGCTGATGTGCTTGCTGAGTCTGACGCGCTTGTTGACGCTGACTCTGATGCTGATGTGCTTGCTGACTCGGACGCGCTTATTGACGCGGACTCTGATGCTGATGTGCTTGCTGACTCGGACGCGCTTATTGACGCTGATTCTGAATTTGATACTGATTGTGATTCTGAAACTGATGCACTTACTGAAGCCGATTCTGAATTTGATAATGATTGTGACTCTGAAACTGACTCACTTTCTGACGCTGAATCGGAATTAGAAACTGATTGCGATTCTGAGATTGACTCACTTACAGAGGCTGATTCTAAATTTGATACTGATTGCGATTCTGAGTTCGAGGCACTTACTGAAGCCGATTCTGAGTTCGATACTGATTGTGACTCTGAAACTGACTCACTTACAGAAGCTGATTCTGAATTTGATACTGATTGTGATTTAGAAATTGACTCACTTGTTGACGCTGATTCTGAAGCACTTGTTGATGCTGACTCTGAAGCGGATGTGCTTGCTGATTCTGAAGCACTTGTTGACGCTGACTCTGAAGCGGATGTGCTTGCTGATTCTGAGATTGAGGCACTTTCTGAAGTGGACTCACTTTGCGAAATACTAGTCTTCAAGGATGTACTCAAGGAACTTGAAACACTCTGTGATTTCTCAGCACTCAATGACGCACTCGTTGAAACAGATTGACTTTGTGAAACGCTAGTCTTCAAGGACTCACTCAAGGAACTTGAGACACTTTTTGAGGCTACCGTGCTCAATGAAAGGCTGGTCGATGCCGATTGCTTAACAGACTCACTTTGACTTTGTGAAATCGATTCTTGCTTAGACTGACTGGTACTTTGCGAAACTGATTGACTGTAATCACTATCCGATAATCTCACCGCTACAACATTAGTAGTACTATCCTTATAAGTAATCGTTACCGTACCATTACTATTAACCGTATAAGACTTAATACGGTTTGCAACCTCTGGATTCAAAGCTGACACAGCCGCAATAATCTTGCTTTTATCCGAATCTGTCAAGGCAGTCAAACTTGTCACCTGAATAATGCTAGTTGGAGCCACTCCTGGTGTACGATCTGCTAATCGTCCCTGAGTAATACGAATCTCACCCAAGCCATTTGGACGATTCATATTTGACGCATTGTCAATAGCAGCAACATTACGTTGCCATGTATTTCGAAAGGAATGATAAAGATCATCCTTCAAATGAATGGTCGTTGTAAGGGTTGCTGGATTATCAGTCGTTGCTGTAATATCACCCGTAATAGGTGCAATATTCCCTGTTCCATACTGACTGCCACCAAAGAAATTCCCGTTTAAGGTATTGTCATTTAAGTCAGCTCTTGCAACGACTTTCAATTCTTTGAGCTTGCCACTGTCATCTGTAGCCGTAAAGGTCAATACAGCGTCATCGCCTGCATAGATAGTGTAGTTTTTCCCACCACCTTCAAGAGGTGTTGACTTAGGTTCCACACCATTGACAGTCAACTTAGCTGTCACTTCAGGACGTGTTCCGTCCGTTACAGCCACGGAATTGCTGGCATCTGAATACACCGCATAATCACCATACATGATACGACCTTTGGCTGTTACACCACCTGTTTGTAACTTAACTGTCGGCGTCACAATCGCTTGACCCGAAGCATCTGCCACTGCTATTCCCACTTCGTCGTCATTATTGTATAGAACAACTGTAGAACCTGGCTCGGCTCCCGTCACCGTCACAGGTGTCTGTGTATATGCCTTATCCAATAATCTCGTTTCAACAGTTGGTGCTGCTAGTCGCTTCACTGGAGCAGTTACATCATTAGTGGTGTTATCTTTATAAGTAATTGTTACCACACCAGACGCTGATACAGAGTACTCCTTGAAGTCCTTCGAAGTTGAAATATTCGGATTAGAAGCCTTAAAAGCCTCCCAAACCTTATCTTTTTCGGCCTGAGCGAGATTACTTGTGTCATTAACAAAAGTGCCCGTTGTCACAGCCGTAATCGGGTTTCGAATGCCATCATTTTGCGGCAAAACCTGAATACGTAATGTACGCGTCACTGATTGCCTAGCTGTATTGGTCACTACAAAAGAAAGATTATAAATTTTCCCAGGTGTCACTACTTCAGTAGCCCCAACAGTTCCAAAGATATTAAAAGCCACAGCACTATTTTTTAGTGCCGACGTCTGAGGTACGATGATGCCATTCACCCGATCACTACCAGAAGCGTAGCCAATGCTTTTAATATTATTTCGTGTAGGAATCGTTTCAACAACATTATAAGCCTGGTTAATGCTGTCCGAATTATACACTGAAATCAAAGCATTGTTAGCCGGACCTAATTTATACTGGGGTGCACGGAGATTGCTATTAGCATCAATACGAGAACCATTACGAGGATCACGTTGACCAGATGTCGCACGAAGAACCGCATTGGCAAGACTATTTCTAGCCTGACGAGCCTGAGCAATCGTAGGCGTCACATCACTGTCACGATCAGCTAGACTGACACGAATGGCATCCAGCACTTTATCTCCCTTGAGAATAGCAGCATCCGTATTTGGCAAATCAACAGCTTGAGCTTTATAGGTATAAATGTCTAAAGCTAAATCTTTGAGATGCTTTTCTTGTTCTAAGCGCTCAGCATCGGCCACAACTGACGCGGCAAGCATACCAGTCGTTGCATCAGACAGCTGAGGATTACTCAAAACTTCAGATGTTAAGGAAGCGTTTAACAAAGCAGACTCCGAGCTCACAAGATTCACGCCATCTTTAGAATCACTACTATCACTCTTGCTAACTGACTGAACAGATTCGCTAGAGCTATTCTTCAAAGAGCCGCTCAACATGCTCTCAGATAAACTACGAGAAGAAGAATCCGTCTGACTTGCTGACTCCGACTTAGAGACTAAAGAATCTGACAAGGAGGCAGAAAGCGAAAGACTCAGTGACAAGGATGTCGATTTTGAGGTCAATTCAGAAACTGACATCGATTGACTACGTGATAAGGACTCATTCAAAGAAGCCTCCGAATTCTGACTTGACACAGTTTCAGATGACTCTTGACTATTTACCTGACTCTCTTGAGCGCTAATCACGGATCCAACGTTCCCTAGAACAACTGAATCAGATGTAGCTAAGAGATCAGCCCTAGCTCCTGCTTCACTTTCCAAAATTGGCTGATCAGTCACTTCATCCGCATAAGTCACATGAGTCGCAACAGTCCCACCTAGTACGGCCCCCGTTGCAAGCACACCCTTTAGCAGTGTCTGACCTGAAAAAGCATGTTCATTCACCTCCACCTGTTGAGTGTTAAGAGACGGAGTATCTACACCCCCTCTAAGCACCTTAAAAAGACCAAAATTCGACATCGCTGAACGAAGCCAGTACTTTCCTGACTTAACCAGTTTAAAACGTGTCACACGCTCAGTTTCACGATATTGACCTTCATTCCTTCTAAAAAACATATCTTCTCCATTAATTCTTTGAATAAAACACTCCATTAAATTTTATCATAAAATTAAGCAAAAAATCTCATTTCGAGATTACTTTCAATCAACTTATAAATCCTTTCTCCCCTCAAAAACACTACAATAATCGAAAATCCAACATATATTAAAACTATTTGATATTTTTGGGTTAAAGTATAAAAAAATCCCTACCAATTAGGAAAACATTTCAATCGATAAGGGGATTTAATTGTCTTAGTTAGAAGATAATGAGTCACTTATGAAATCTTAGAAGTCTTCACTTTTTCTTCATCTTTCTTACGTTTGGTAAGAAAGGCAAAACCTGTTGCAGTTGCCAAAGCACCAAATGCCATTGATAATGATGAATTTTCCTCACCTGTCTTAGGAAGAGATTGGCTACCACGTTTTTGTTTAGTATCCTTAACTTCAGTAGACGTCTCTGAGGCACTTGTTGAGGCGGATTCAGAAACTGAGAGGCTTGATGAAGCGGACTCAGAATTTGAACCTGTGTTACTTTCAGTGTGTGATTGACTTTCAGAAGTTGAGTTCACTTTGCTAAGTCGTACAGATTCTGAGAGAACTTGTGACAATTCTGATGATACTGGAGCAGCGCTCCATCAGCTGCCTCAGAGTTTGCCAATACGTCATAATTTGTAGTTGTTTGAGTTTCCAAAGCTGATGCAGTTGTTTCCTCGGATTGAGCAGTGTAAATTGCTACTGCGCCACTTGACACAGCACCTGCTGATGCAATCCCTTTAAGGAATGCTTGACCTAAAAGAAGTGAAGTTTTTTCTTATACATTTTGAACTGATACTAATGGAGCGTCCGCACCACCTTTAACAACTTTGAAAAATCCAAAACTTGATATTGACACGAAGCCAGTTTTTACCTGATTTGATAAGTTTAAAGAGAGTCACGCGATCTGTTTCGCGGAATTCACCTTTGTTACGTCTAAAAAACATATTTACCTCCTAAAAATATGAGTTGTTTCCTAATCTAGAAATTAAAAATAATTTGAGTAGTTTTCGAAAAGTCAAGATATATACTCAGAATAGTAGCAAAAAAAGGATTACTTCTGATAATCCTTTAAATACTAACTTAATGTCATGATAGCATCAATAAATAGTTTCTTTGTGAAATAACCATGACTAATGAGGTAGGCTGTGTGGCGAGCATTAGCTACCATCTGTGCATACTGCTCCTTGGTACATTCTTGAACGCAACGATCTGCTTCTTCCAGACTTGAAACGACGAATCCTAGACCATGTTCTTTGATATAGTCTGCATTTGAGAGGTAGTTAGGTACAACAACTGGGAGACCTGCGGCTAAGTAAGTAGAGAGTTTATAAGAAATGTTCATCTTATAGTAGTCAAGCTCGTCCTCTGATCTTTCCGAATTCCCCCAGACCAGACCAAATCCTCCCTTAGATAGTTCTAGCAAAAGCTCATGTTTATTTCGCCAACCTTCGAGGTGGACTTTGGAATAATCCTTATCCTCTTGTTTGTCCGCATAAACATGGAGAGGGGTTGTTTGTTTCCAGTCTAGAACGTGTGGAAAACGTGTTGGATTCCCAGCAAAAATCATCTTCTTTTGAAAGCTAGGTTGATGTAAGTCTAGGCTATGAGGTAAGTCCCAAAGTTTTTGGATGATAATCTTCTCAACTGTTAGCCCTTCCTCAATTAGTCGATCACGCATCTTTTCAGATGAAACAACGACGACATCACAGAGATTGTACATGTCAATATAAGAAGACATGAGATAGTAGTTACTATCAAACATGAGAGGTGGGACATCATGGATAAACATAACGGTCTTAGCATTAACAGCCTTGAACTTACTAAGCAATCGGCTATCCCATTCACTGCCATTCCATGATGGTGACTGGAAGAAAACGATATCTCCAACACTCACTCCTGCTACAACCCCATCAAGACGAGCATTCAATTCTCCAGCTGGCTCTTGGCTACTATCATAGAAGTAAATCCCCAGTTCATTAGCACCTAGGTCTTTGACAATCTTCATGGTATCATTTTGGGCAATTAAGGCCACACTACGTGAGGATTGGCCAAATAAATTTGTAAAATGTACGCGCATGACATACTTCTTTCTATTATATGGTAGGAAGTCCTCTACTTATAAGAAACAATCATAAAAATAAGTAAGAGGATAAAGAGGGCTATGCTGATAGCCAAGGTCAACATTTTTCGAATCGGTTGGCTAGCCCAATAACTAGGTTTACCGATATTACTCGTAGCATCCGTTGAAAAAATCTGTGTCTGACGTGGTTGGATGGTCACTAGGACGATAAGGAAAACCGAAAGAATCACTGCTAGAACCATAAATACTAACATCATAGAACTACCTCAACAAACCAATGAGGGTGAAGATTAAACCGATGATGATAACAAGTCCGAGCATGATTGAAAAGCTCTTGTTGATCTTCTCTCCTCTAGTTTCTTTTTCCTTTATGATAGGCTTTTGCCTGAGTTCTTCCATACGGCCTTCAACGTCACCGTAGAACAAATCTTTTTTAGACATGATTTCCTCCTAAAAGTGATTGTAAGCGGTCGACCAACTCAGAAGCAGGCAGAGTATTGGCTTGAGCTTTTTGAGCTTGCATGGCTTCTTGCATGGTTTGATTGTTGCCTAGAACCTGCTTAATCCTGGCAACCATAGCTGGATAGTCCTGACTGGCATAGATATGCTCTGGTGCTGTATAAACACGTCCATGAGCTGTTTCTGAAAAGGCCAGAATCAATAATTGGTGTTCAAAGGCAGTTCGCGTCGCCTTATACAATTCATTATGATGGTTAATGTCCAAGTAGAGGTCAGACTCTTGATAGAGCTTGTCCAACTGCTTGTGACTAGCGTTTGGATGGAGCACAACGTTTGAATAACGCATCATTGAAAGCAATCTTGGAGACATCTCAGTAACAGCCGCAATCTGGAAGGTCACATCAGGTAGTGACTCAATCAAGTCTTCCAATCGCTCAATTTGGTCTGAATTGGTTGCAACAAAAGCATTACGAGAATTGCCTTGATCTCCCTTGAAGTCATAAGCATAACCAAGAGACAAGACCTTGTGTTTTTTATCCTCAGGCACCAGCGTCAAGGCTTTCTCATAAGTCTCCTTATCAGGAATGATGATGGCATTGGCTCTGGCTGAATTATCCTCCAAGATACCATTCATATTACCAGGAAGGATATCACCCAGTGGCTCTTGCCAGACTAGCACATCAGTAGCACTTTTATTTTCCATAGTCCATGAGACAATGAAAGGTGTTGCCAAACTATTAAATATAATGTGGTCGATTCCACCAAAGACCTGAGCTAGAAAGGCTTTGATAAATTCGGTTCGGTTGGCGAAACGACGAAGGGCTTGTCCTGGTAGGGTCAAGAGAATATCACTGGTGAGATGATTTTCCAAGATACGTTCGTCGCCTTCTTTGGTTTGGTAGCTGGTAAAGAGTGCCTGACCGTTCTCATCATGAGTGGTTTTGGCAAAGCAGAATCCGTATTTGTTGTAGTGGTCTACTTGGCGAATCTTTCCTGACTTGTCTAACCATTGGACACTTTTAACGATACGAGCCTTGCTACCTTCTGGGTAGGTGATGCGGGCACGTTCTTCAGCGAGATTAGACACACGCGCCATCTGATTGTTCCCTGAAATTTCCCAAAAGGCTGGCACAGGAACTTGGTTGAAAAAGCGTGGTTTGCCAATTTCCTCTACTGCTTCCACATAATAGGTGAAAGGAGAAAGAGCTCCTTGAGGGAGGAATCCATCTGGATTGATGACAACTGTTGTAGCATCGTAGCCTGCTGCCTGAAGAGAGTAAGCCAAATCCTTACTGGCTTGATTATAGTAATCACATAAGAATATCATGAGCGTACCTCCTCAAGTAACTGTTTCCAAGCTGCCTTGACTTGACTAGTCAAGAAACCTTTGGCAAAGTCATAAGATTTTTGGCGCATGGCCTCGATATTACCTTCTTCGTAGAGACGAACAATGGCATCCTTATAGGACTTGGTGATAACATCCACGACATGATTTTCAGCAACGGGGAGGAGATAACCGTTAACTCCATCTTGGATAAAGGTTTGATTTCCGTAAGGCACATCAAATCCAATCATCGGAAGTCCCGAACCAACCGCTTCCATGAGAGTGAGTCCAAAACCTTCGCTGGTTGAAGCTGTCAGATAGACCTCGTACTGGCTATAAATGTCAGTCAAGTCAGCGTGGCCCATGAGTCGAATATAGTCGCCAGATTGTGCTTCGACAATAATCTCACGCAACTTGGCATCCATACTACCACTACCGTAGATATCAAAAGTGATATCTGGCAGAGTCTTATGAACCTCGATAACCGCACGAACTAACCAGTCAATGTGTTTTTCCTGAGCCAATCGTGAGGCCGTAATCATTGAGAACGGCTTACGTGTCTTGTTCTGTCCGACTAATTTAGTCAAGCTTCCCACTGGAATGGTGTAGATTTTTGGATCATGGTTGGTATAGTGACGGAACTGTTCTTGAAGAATTTCCCTCTGACAATCTGTCGCCACGATAAAGAAATCAACCTTATCCGCATTGGTAAATTGGTACTCGTAATAGTTATTCCAGAGAATATAGTTGTCATCAGTTTGATTGACACTAAAGTGCTCAGCGTGAACAACGACACCTAGGCGAGCAGCCTGCGCTTCTTCAAAGACCAACTGACCAATACCTGTTTCACGGTCCAAGATGACCACATCATCCTTAGTTAGGGCCAGACGTTTGAAGAAATAGCGAAGGAATTCTTGCTTACCATAGAGAACCTGATCTGGGAAACGATAGATATCTTGATTATTGTCTCCTACAATCATGTCATAGGCTGTAGATCCATCTTCGTTATAAAAACGGCGTTGGTAAACCTTGGCTTGATTGTCCTTAGGCGCAGAATACTCACTGCAATAACGAGTGTAGGAGTAAAAATCCTTGCGCAAAAGCTTGTCATTGACAAAATAGCTGACGGTTTCCACCGCGCCTTCATCAGTGGCACGAAGGTTACATGCTACTACCATATCATCCTGTGGATAATGGTAACGAATGAGGCGACCAGCTACTTCCTTACGCTCAGGATTGGCAGGTAAAATGGCCTCAATCTCTGCCAAGCTGATGGTTGATGGCGCAATCTTGATATCTGTAAAATAGTTATGGAGCCAGATGATTTCATCGTCTGAAAAACCAATCTTGCTAGTCATATGCTCGATATTATCCCCAAGGATGAGGTCCATAAAGACAAATTTTGCTTCTTGTCCCATTTCCCTGAAAATCTTGGCACGATAGGCCTGAGCATATTCGACGCCACTGCTGGCCCAACCGATGCCTAAATTAATGTTATATACTGTCATAATTTCCTTATTTTATGGGAAATGGCTGATGATATCTCCTTTTTTAGTGACTTGCACCTGACTAAGGAGAAGATTACGAACCATATCCTTTCTGATTTGACGTTTCATGGCTTCGAAGCCCTTGTATGCCTCTTGGTAATATTCGACAATAGGGTTCTTTTGACTGAGTTGCTGGCTACCGATAGCCATTTGGAGTTGTTGCAGATAGTCTACCTGCTCTACCCAGTTGTCATCCACAGCCTTAAGCATGGATAGACGTTGGAAATACTCGTTAAGTTCCTTGGTTTTCAACTCCTGCTTTTTAGTATCAAGTTCACGATAGGCAAACTGATAGATGAGTTCCAAGACTTGCTCACGATTGTTGAGGTCTAAATCCTTAGGAATTTCATTGATTCGGAAGCTGATATTACGCAAGATGAAATGGTAAAGATTTTCCGCTTTTGAGAAATCTTCCTCAGTCATAGCTTGGTCGATGAAATCGTCAAGAACCTCGTCGATAACAGTGTCCAAACCTTGATTGTGGTAAATGAGACGGTCACGTTGAGCATAAATCATCTCACGTTGGATGTTCATACTTTCTGCAAATTCAAGAGTCTGACGACGTGAGGTACGATCAGAACTTTCACTAGCTTCTTGGGCTTTTTCAACCAATTTACGATACTTGCGACCTGTCAGTTCCTTAGGCTCAATGTGATCATTAATAGCATATTCTTTGTAGGTACGGTGAACCCACGATGGACCGTATTTCTTAATCACGTCATCTTCAAGTGAGACGAAGAATTTAGACATACCAGGATCACCCTGACGTCCAGAACGGCCACGGATTTGCAAATCAATACGCTGACTTTCCATACGTTCGGTACCGATAACGACTAATCCACCCAGTTCGGCCACACCCTTACCGAGCTTGATATCTGTTCCACGTCCAGCCATTGAGGTCGCAACTGTCACGGCACCCATTTGTCCAGACTCGACTATCATCTCTGCCTCACGTGGTGCATTGTTGGCATTCAAGAGATTATGAGCAATTCCTTCACGCAAAAGCAGAGAAGAATAAAGCTCTGACATTTCCACTGAACTTACGAAAATCAAGATAGGATTGCCTTTTTCATGATAATGCTTAACATACTCTAAAGAAGCGAAGACCTTCTCTGGTAGGGTCTCATAAATCTTATCAGGGTAGTCGATACGTTGTTTCTTACGGTTGGTTGGAATTTGAATGACCTTCATACCATAGGTATCGAGAAATTCTTTTTCCGCAACCTTACCAGTACCAGTCATCCCTGAAATTTTCTTGAATTTTTTAAAGAGACTTTGGTAGGTGATAGAAGCCATGGCTCTGGTTTCTTGTGACAAGGCCACTAATTCTTTGGCTTCGATAGCTTGGTGGAGTCCCCCTTGGAGCTTAGTCAATTCCAAGAGACGACCTGTCGATTTATCGAGAAGGACCACTTCAGGTCCCTTCTTGCCATCACGAATGATGTAGTCCTTGTCCTTTTTATAGAGCAAGTGAGCACGAAGTGAAAAGAGCAAATGACGGGCAAAGGTGCTATTTACTTCATCGTAGAGGTTACCGATACCAAGATAGTTTTCAGCAGCCTTGGCACCCTTAGTGGTCAACCAAACTTCACCTTTTTCTTCTTTGAAGATATAATCCTCACCCTCGACCAAGGTGGTCATGAGGGTATCCATCATTCCATAATAGTTGGACTGAACACGAGGTGCACCAGAGATAATCAAGGGCGTCTGCGCACTATCCAGTAGAACAGAATCCACCTCATCGACAATGGCATAGTTAAAGGGACGCATGTATTTACCGTCTTGGTTAGAAGCAAGGTTATCAATCAAATAGTCAAAACCTAGACTGGCATTTGTCGTGTAAACGATGTCCGATTGATAGATGGCACGCTTTTCTGCTGGATCCATCTCATTACTACCTTCCACACAGGGAACACCAATCGTCAACCCTAAGAACTCATAGACCTGACCCATTTCCTCAGCGTCACGAATAGCCAAGTATTCATTAATCGTAACGAGAATAGCGCCTTCACCTGACAAAGCATTAAGGTAGACTGGCATGGTTGCCGTCAAAGTCTTCCCCTCACCCGTATTCATCTCAGCAATATGGCCCTGGTGCATGACAATGCCTCCCATGACCTGAACATCATAAGGGAACATGCCTAGCACGCGCTTATCAGCTTCACGAACAACCGCAAAGGCTTCTGGCAGGAGGTCGTCCAAGCTTTCTCCTTGAGCCAAACGCTCCTTAAATTCTTGCGTTTTATTTTTTAACTCAAGATTGGTCAAACCTGCCATTTCATCAGCTCGTCCGTTAATCTCCTTGAGTATTTCCTTAACAGAGAGAATAGGATTCAGTTGTTTAAACATTTTCTTCTCCTGTTTCTTCCAGTTTTAAGCTGTAGAAATCCAGCTCTTTGACCCCAGCACTCAATAGAGAAATACGATAGGTATAAGCCTCATGAGGATAAACAAAGGTCATTTGGGTACTTTTTTCAATTAGCTGCTTAATTTCATTGTCATAACGGTCCAAAAAGCTGACTTTCAAAAATACTGAACCTGTTGGTACAGCTTCGAGATTAGCCGTCAAGTCATAGCTATGCCCCTTTTTCAAAAGTGGGAGGGCAGGCTGGGTACGACCAGCTTGATAGTTTTGGATGGCCATCCAAGACTGGATTTCCGTTCCTGATGGCACCAAAGGATTGTAAAATTGCACAGAACCATCTTGGCGCTTAACAATTTTTGAGCCATACATGTAGGCTTTGTGGTTTAAGCCCCACAAGATTTCTGATTTCTTATTTCTGAACATTCTTACTCCTTCCTTCCAAAATCATTTTCTAAAATCATACGGTAAAAATTGACAAACCAAGTTGTCGCCGTATATGAATCGTCGTTGTGTCGACCTGATGTTCCCTTACTGAGAATCTTAGCCCCTGAGTAATAGAGGGACTTGGTAATATCCTCATAGGCCGTTGGATCCATATCCTCGTCTTTCATGTAAGAAAGACCAAAGGTCGTGTTTGCAAAATCTGCTTTTTCAAACTTATTCCAGAACTTCTGATTAAGGGCCTCAACACCCTCATTATCCAAACGTCCTGTCTGCAAATGTAAGACATCAATGCCTGTTGGAAAGACCTCTGGCGCCAAGAGTCTGGCACGATTACCGATAGTACCGACATTAGCTAGAGGTTTAGACATGATAATCGCATGAGGCTCAAAGTCCGCACCATAGTACATAGATGGGAAGGTTCCCATGGACATTCCAGAGAGAATGAGTTGACTATTGTCAAAACCTAGGTAGGCCAAGTAATGTTGGATAGTGTCCTTGATACTATTTTCAAGCTCTTCAGTCCCAATGTAAAATGCTCCACCCTGGAGGCGAGGATCTGAAAAGAGCAAAAAGGGAGTTCCCATAGCCTTCATCATCCCGAAACCTTCGAAACCTTCGGCAGGACGGAAACCTGAGAAGTAAACAGACAAAGGTGGCTTGAAATCCCCAGGATAAAAGAAATAGTTGATTTCTTGATGCTTTCTGTCGTGGAGAATACCACCTCCAAGTACAAACTTTCCAAATTGAAAACGCGTCAAACGTTGGTGGAGCCCACCAATAGTAATCTGACCTCTGCCCTTCATTTCAAGACTAGCTGACAAAAGGAAAATCCTGTCCTCATCAAGAACAATGGCTTCTTTGCGCATTTCTTCTTCTGAAATGATGTAGGTCTTGAAAATGCCTGCTACCGAACCTTCTGGCAGAAGATTGAGAATCAAGCGACACTCACAGGTATCTTCTTTTTCAAACTCCAACCAAAGCTCAATTGGGTTTTCCTTGCTGGCTCTGACATTATAGGTCCAGTCCAAGACAGGAGTAAATTCTTGACCGTAGTCGCCGTTTAAAATGACATTTTCATAACCATGGTAGGTCACTTCACCACTAAAATTGGGGTTAACTTGGGTAGTGAATGGAAACATCTTATCCCCGTATTGCCCTGAAAAGAGTGCTTTTGAAAGGGTGAAGAGCAGCTGTCCTTGATTTGAAAAATCAGTTGGAACAGCGCAGACTTCCTTGATAAACTGAGCAAGTCTCTCATCTGTCACTTCAATCGTTTGATCAAAGAAAATAGTGTGAGGAATCAAATACTCTTTAATAACCATCAATTCCTCAAGCCCCTCCAGACTGTCCACAATAACCGCTGTGAAAGCCTTGATTTCGTCTTCTTCGATGGTTTCTTGCAAGGTCTCAAGCTGACCAAGATTGCAATAGTACCATTTCATATTTTCAGGAATTTCCTGATTTTCTGACCAGTTAGAAGATCCAACTTGTAATATTTTCAGGCGATTATTCTTGGTCATCCTGCTTCTCCTTCAACCAATTCTCCCATTTTTGTACCAAACGGTCTCCCGTGTTTTCCTTAATCTTCTCAATCGAGTAGATAAGAGAACGGTTCCAGTTGTTCAATTGTCCCAAATAGTAGTAAGCCGCTTTTTCAAAATCAGACAAGTGCTTCAAGATATAACCATTCTCTTGATGGGTTACATACTCAGACGCCACACGGTTAATTTGTGGAATACCGGCACTAATTCCAGCAATCTGTGTATAACGATTAGGCTCCTTACTCAAGTCGACAATAAGGCGTGTAAATTGAAGTGACTTGATTAGAGCAGTCTCGTCTCTCAGGTCTTGGAAAGAAAATCGACTGATGATTTCCTTATTTTCCTCCAATTTATTTTCTGCACCACTACTTTCGACAACCTCTTCAAAAGCTTCTGGACTCAAACGTTCTTCAATCATTTTTTCCACTTGATTTTGCAGGCTACCAAGTTGCTCTGGATTGGCATTAAATGCTCCAAACTCAACCTTTGTCTTTGGATACTTAGCCACGAAAGCTAAAACCTGATAAATCGCCTCTAAATCCAACTGATCGAAGTCAAGCTGATAAAAGATTTTTGACTCTTTGACACGTTGACTGGTTCCCAAAGCCAAACGGGTATCGAAGGAAGCCATGTGCTTGAGCTTCTTAGCCTCTTTCGGATAGACAACCTGAAGTTGCTCCACGTAATCGTAACGATCCGCAATCATCAAGTCCACCTGTGGAAGAAAGGCCGCATAAGCATTAACTTTATCTTCCTGATTACGTTCTGCGAACCAGGTCAAAATCTTTGTATTTTCTGTTGGCAAGTGTTCAAAGAGTTGTTTGTTGTGACGCAGGTCAGACGCAATAACAAAACGGTCTGATACTTCAACCTCTTCAGCTAAGAATTTATTCAAAAATTCCCAGATAACTTCTGAAAGATCACCATAATAACTCTTTTCGAAACGGCCATCCGTACGAGGGTTGGCTACAATTCCACGTCCATCAAAGAAATGACAAAGCTGCCAGACTCCCTTGGCGTTGAGGTAGTTTCGGTAGATTGGTTGTCCCTCTTCATAATAAAGGCTACTCGAAATAAAGCCGCGGTCATCGTAAACATCTTCACGAATGATTTGATCATCCTTAAAGTAGCGAATCATGCCAATAAAACCCTCTGATCCAAATTCAACCTCGGCATAACGCTGGTGTTGGCATTGAACCACAATTGCAAATGGTGTGTAGACAAATGTAGACCCTTCTGGCCATTCCAAGTCTGTCACCTGAAGGTTTCGCATCTCTTCATCAGTAATACCTTGAATCAAATCAAAAATAGCTGTGTATCCAACTTCTAAGACATCATGACGATGTAAGAAATAACGCAAATGCGGTTGATAGGCTAAAAGTAAAAGTTGAGGTGCTAGATCTTCATCTTGAAAAATGCGAACTTGGTGCAAGCTATCATCAAATTCTATTTTTTGACGGATACGGTACCAAGGATCAATAGCAGTCTTCCAAAATTCATCCGTCTGTCCATACCAAGCTGGAATAAAATAATACATGAGTGCTCCTCCACTGCCTTCTCATCACAATACTTGAAATTGAGGGGCAGACCGATCACGCATCACCAGCCTGCCTCTCAGCCCCACGAAGGGTGAGATATTATACATTTTCAAAAAGCGGGGTGTAGGAAGTGTTAAGCTTCAAAGCCTTCATTTCCTCGTTAACATTGTAAATCATACCGCTAAAAATCAAGAAAGTACCAGGAATCATACTCAGTTGCAGGTAATCTGGATTGACCAAGATAATCAGCATTGGAGTACCTGCCATAAAAAGCATGTAAAGGGCACCAATGAAACCAAATCTAAGCACCAAATGGTTGATATAGTCACTGGTTTCTTGGCCTGGATAAACACCGTAGATGTACTCACCTGACTTGCGCATACGTTCTGAGATTTGCTCGCCAGAGACATTAACAAAGGCAAAGGCTAACCCTAGAACGAATAGCATGATCAGATAAACAACCAACCAAAGAGGTTGACCGACCGTCAAGGACTTGGTAGCCTCACTAGCCCACTTATTCTCAGGATGCATAAACTGAATCAGCATAAAGACATACTGTGGAATGCTGACCAGGGACATGGCATACATGAAAGGCATCCCCCCGGCTGGATTCAACATAATATCCAAGTAAGAGTACTGTTTAAAGCGGTTATGAATATTGATTTTATTGATTGGGATACGATATCTAGCCCTCTGCACAATCCCTGAAACATAGAGGAAAATCAAACTGAATAGAATCAGAGGAAGTAAGACATCCCAACCGATACCTAACTTTTCAATACTATCCATGATTTGATAAGGCAGATTGGCCATCATACTTGCCATCAAGATGACAATGGAGCCTCCAATCCCAAAGAGGGAGTTGAGGTCTGATAGCCAAACCAAGAAAAAGGTCCCAGAAATCAATAAAATGGTATTCATGAAAACGGCGAGACCGCCATTAACCCCAGAAACGATAGGTAGGTTTAAGGACACTGCCAGAGATTGGACCAGGGCAATTGCTAGGGTCAAGTACATTCTTCTACGTTCCTGAATCTCGACGGGAAGATTTTTTAAGCCCATTTTCTTAGAAAAAGAAAACATCTGCCAGAGAATCATTGCTGACATCCAGGGTGACAAGCCTACTGAAAAAAGAGACACAGAGCTGAGGTTTCCACCCATCATGGCACTAGAAAAACCCAAGGAACCCATGGCTCCCCCAAAGATAGTTGCATTTTTCAAATCCACAAACGGTAGAACCAAGCGATTTCCTAAACAATAAATAAAGAGGAAAAAGACGGTCCATAACACACGTTTGGTGATTATCGATTGACCAATTTTTTTCACTGTTACTCCTACTTCCTGCCCTATAGACAGACTAATATTTTTCGTTAGAAATGAGACATAAACTAAATTTCAGACCACTTATCCAAATAAAGGATTATAGGCTCTTCTTACGCATCTGGCGGATGGTCTCAGCCATCTCTTTCCAACGATCTCTTGAGTAGGTCTGTTGGTTATGCTTGGTCGACTTGAGGTCCTCAAATCCTAAAATTGGTTTATTTTCAAACCTAAAGGCATCAAGAATTTCCACTACTTTTCTGCCTGGATTGATATCCAAAAGCAGGTCACTAGTACGCACCAATTCCAAATCTAGCCCATTTAAACCTGCAATGTCTGAGTAAACCGTCACATTTGGATAGGTAATCAATTGGGCCAATTTGTCTGACACATGCTGGCGTGAGGCAATTTTAAATTGTACCTTAGGAAGAGCCGAGATTAGATCCGTCAAATGAGGGATTTCTGAAATGTTGGTGTAAACTAAACATGTAAATGGACGACCCTTAGGATAAACCATGTCCTCTGAAAGTGGCAATAAGGAAGCATTTCCAGCTACTTCAGACCAATCCATTTGGGCATAAAACCACCAGACCTCCCGATAAGCTTGGCAAGCCAAAGGTAACCAGGGCTTACGGTGTGAATCATAGTGTAGAACCTTAGGATAGTCTTGACCATTTGGCAAATGGTAACCAGCTAGACTGGACTTGGTCACAGCATAGTTGTTGTCAAAAGACAAAGCCAACCAGTTGTTACGAAAAACCATATTAAGAATTGACTGCTCCGCAAATGGTACCTTATCATGCCATTCGCTAGTCATGTCAATAAGGTGACATCTCATATTGAACTGCTTCCAATAAGCCATATCAATCACCATGAAGCTAGCATCAAACATCTTCTGACGATTCTGAACTTGAATGGCATAGTCACGTACAGCAGCCAAAGGACGGCCTTGCAAATCAAGGGTAAAGAGATCTTCTAGAGAACCAGTAACCACCATATCACTATCCAAATAAAGAGCTCTCTCCTCAGATACAAAGTCCGTCACAAAATAGCGTAGATAGCTAGCATAGTTACCATTGGTCTTGTATTGCTTGATGTGACTACTATCTACACGACAGTTGATCACTTCACTGCCAAAAGCAGCTAGATGACGGTTGAGCCCCCTAAACCACTCTTGAGAGAAATCATCGTTAATCAAGTAAAAACGAATGTTGCGATGATGGAAAACGATAGATTTTATGGTTGTAAGCACTTGGTCAACATAGGCATAGTTAGCTGCTAGGACAATAGCATGCTTTTTAGTCTCATAACGTTGAGGAGCCAAGCTCAAAACTTGGAATTTTTCCTGAATTGAGCGATAGGCTTCAGAATCTGTGAGACCTTGTTCTTCCACATTTTTCAAGCAGGCCTCTAGCATCTGACGATAGGTAACCATGTATTTTTCCAGAGGGAAACCATGGCTAGCAACAATAGCCAAGCGTTCCTCCATGGCATAAACCAAAGTCATCATCCAATCTTGCATCCAAGTCGCCGGTGGCATCTCTGGACTCTCACGGTAAACATAAAGTCCCTTATTGAGATAAACCGTACGGTCACTCATGAGATAGGCCTTAAGGTTGAAAAAGCCATCTTCTCCTGCATGCTCTTTTGGGAAAAGTAAGTCATTAAACAAGGAACGTTTGTAGAGTTTTCCAGTGGCTGAGATCAGAGCAATATTGATGTTATTGCTTTCTTCAAAGAGTCCATCAATAATCTGAGCGGGTGAATAGACCTGTTCGTAATAATCTTCATCCTTGATATAAACATAAAAGAGATCTTCCGATTCCTTATAAACACTGTAATTAGCTACTGCGATATCTGCCTTGTGAACTTGAAGTGCCTTATAAAGCTCCTCTAGATAGGTTGACTCTACCCAATCCTCAGCGTCCACATAGGTTACGTAAGCTCCCTTAGCCTGACGAATACCAATATGGCGAGCATCTGAAAGCCCTCCATTATTCTTTTTAAAATAGAGGATACGAGAATCCCTAGCGGCATAACTACGGCAAATGTCATCACTATTGTCTATTGAGCCATAATTGATAAGGATGATTTCAATATTTTGATAGGTCTGACCCAAGACACTGTCTAGACAGGTCTGGAGTTGATTTTCTACATTGTAAACGGGAATAATTACGGAAATTTTTTCTGTCATTTTTTTCTTATTTTTTTCTAGCTAGTGCATTTTCCTGTCTCAAACTTTCATAAGATATCAAGACTGTAAACACATTCTATACACTTTTTCCTTGATTTTATAGAGACACAACTATACTAAATTATAACATAGCATCACTTAATTTTCTAATAAATTAACATTTTCAATAAGAGGACAAACTAATTTCCTTTTATTTTCAGAAAAAAACTGATAGTTAGGAAAATTGAGATATGTAGATAGAAGAAGAGATAACTCCGATGAGAAACTATTTCTTAGAACGATTAAAATGTTTTGACGAGAATTCTTAACACCTTAACTCATCTCACCCTTTATCCACAATCTTAATACGGCTACTGCCATCATGCGACTTGATGATGGCTAGTTGTTGGGCGATGCCTTCTTTCATGTCGTCCACGTGACTGATGACACCGACCATGCGGTTTTCACCGATTTGTTCCAGAACAGCGATGGCCTTGGTCAAGGCTTCCTTATCCAGTGATCCAAATCCTTCATCGATGAAGAGAGCTTCAATAACAGCCCCCTTGCTGGTATTTTGCACCACTTCTGAGAGAGATAGGGCAATAGCCAGTGCGGCGATAAAGGTTTCACCACCTGACAAGGATTTGACGGAACGCTCGCTACCTGTCAACTGATCATAGACGTTGATATCTAAACCAAAGTGATCACGCGCCCTACGTCCTTCCTCGCTCAAGACAAAGGAATAGCGATTATCCGTTAAGAGACCGATGTAGTTGGCATTGGCATAATCCAAGATTTGTTGGAAATACTGACGGATAACATAGACTTCCAGATTAAGACGACCAGTCAGAGCCGTATTTTCTCCCTTAACCACCTTGACCAAATCACTGAGCTCTTGGTGGACCTTGAAGGCATCTAGGTTGCTATCTTGAAGGGTTTTAGCCGCTTGGTAAGTAGCCGTTGCATCCTTAAGGCCCTTCTTCATGACAGAAACCTGAGCGAGCTGCTTGTCATAGTTTTCCTGACAAGCCTGTACTTCTTGCGCTAGACTATCTAGATCGGGTTGTTCTTTATTTTGGAGAAGCTCTTGTCCCTTACAAATCTGCGCCTGTAACTCTTGTTTGAGAGTTGCATAAGTCGTTAATTTGGCTTGAAGCATAGGAATAGCTTGATTATTTACTTCAAGAAGCCAGAGTTCGACCTGCTCTAAGTCATTGGTGAGGGCCCCTTCAGCCTTGATACTTTGCTCTAATTCAGCAGATAACCGCTTAACGTCTTGTTCTAACTTCTCTTTAGACTTAGTTATACTCTCAAGCTGCCCTTTGATTTCTCTAATATCGGCATGAAGTTGGTTATAGACCTCACCATTCTCCTTGACCTGCTTCTCATAAAGAGCCAATTCCTGCTTAGCATGTGCAATACGATTTTGATAAACCTCAACAGACTCAAGCTCCGGATGAGCTTCTTGTAAATCCCTTAGGCGTTCCTTAGATTGTTCCAGCACTGCCTTAGCCTCTTGATAGGTTTTAGCCGATTTTGTCAATTTTTCCTGAGCTTTACCTATCTCATCCTGATATCGGACACAATCGTCCTCTTCCTTATCAAAGCGTTTTTGTAACTTTTGATAATACTTCTTAACCTTCAGGAGTAGGGCTTGCCCACGGTCAGCTTCATAGTGCTCTGAAAAATCAAACTCAAACCGTCCCTTAACTTGCTCTTCTAATTCTTGATAGTGCTTTTCAAGAGTTACCTTGACTTTAGTCACTTGATCAAGCAAATCTTGACGTTTAGATTCAACTTCGCTCAAGGTAGCCTGACGATTTGACACAGTAGCGACTTGCTTTTCCTTTTGAACTTGAAGCTTCTCCACCTGATCCATGAGATTTTTCAAAGCCACTTCATCAGCTTGTGCTCCACCAACATTAGGGTGTTCCAGGGCACCACAAACCATACAAGGCTGTCCTTCTTCTAACTCTGCTTGCAGTTGGGCAATCATGAGTTGACGGCGTGAAGCCAAAGTCGTTCTTAGCTTCTCCTCCAATTCTTTGAGGCTTTCTTGAGCTTGGTCAATATCAAAAGATAGCGTTTGACGACGTTTTTCGGTCTTTATCAAATCCTCATTCAGACTCTCTATTTCATTTAGGTCTTGAGCCAGTTGATTCTCCACGCTGTAGCCCACAGACTGGAGGAGTTTTTCGGCCTCATGTAAGCTATCTAAACTAAGACGATTAACCTCCAAGTCTGACAAGGACTTGTTAAGAATCTCAATCTCTTTCCTAGCCTGCTGATAGGTTTCTTCCAACTGCTTGTAGTTAGTAGTTGAACCTTTGATTTTCTCCTGCTCTTGGGCAAGACTCTGAGCATAGATAATATCCTCTTTCCACGCTCCCAGTTTCTCTTCTTTTTGAAGAAAATCCTCAGATTGAACTGCGAGTTCCTCTTTTTGAGCCTTAACGTCCTCAAACGCCTGACGCCTTTCACTTAATACTTCTTGAGCAATTTCAAGATCCTGCTCTAATTGTATCAACTGTTTCTGATATTGCTTCAAGCTACTAATGGTTTCTTGTAATCCTTGAGCAAACTGTAATTCCTCCAGATGCACTTTTGCCTCTGCCTGTCCCTGAGCTCCCTCCTCAATTTCCAGACGGTAACGCTCCTTGGCTTGCTCCACTTCTTGGAAAATCTTTGCCAAATCTTGGGCAGTTTGCAAGCTCTTCTGCAGTTTTGCCAAATCCTCATGGGCATCCTTCAAGATGATTTTTTGCTTCGTAACATTTTCTTGACGCTGAATCAAAAACTCTTCAAGACGTGTCAATTTTTCAGAGGCTGGTGTTTGCTCCAAGACTGCTAATTCTTCCTCAGACCACACCTGACTGGCAAAATGACCATCTAGCTGAGCCTGACGCTTTTCCATATCCTTATTACTCTGACGAAAACGCTCTTCCAAGCTCTTTTGAAAATGGTCAAAAATACCCGTTCCAAAGATTTTCTTTAAAATTTGAGTCTTGGTCTTAGAATCTTCTTTCAAGAAACGGCTGAAATCATTTTGTGGAAGGAGAATAATCTGTTTGAACTGCTCAGCATTGAGCCCCAAAATCTGCTCAATCTGGTCACTCACTTCCTTGATCTTATCCCCAAGCTTTTCAATTTCCTGACCACCAATCTTATCCACAATGACTAGAGAAGCCGTCGCTTTTTGAATGGTCGTACCACCGTCCCGCTTGGCCCTCTCTTGCTGGAGAACTCGCTCAATACGATAAAGGTGGTTGCCTTGTTGAAAATAGAAAGTCACCTTGGTCAAATCATCTTCTGGACCAGCGAAGGTTGACCGCATCTCCTCGACATTACGATCACCACTGGTCGTAGCAAACAAGGCAACCGTCATGGCATCAAAGAGTGTACTCTTACCAGCCCCTGTGTCCCCTCCAATCAAAAAGAGGGGAGCATGGTCAAACTGGGTGAAATTGATGACTTCCTTACGATAAGGTCCAAAATTGGTCAATTCTAACTGGACTGGTCTCATTGTCCACTCCTTCCAATCTCCTCAAAAATACTTTCCACAAGGGCAGTCTGTCTCTCAGACAAGACGTCGCCCCCAGTCACTGTCTGGTAAAAATCAGAGACAATTTCCTGAGGCGACTGCATTTCCAAATATTTTAAGTGCTGATCAACAGTCAGGTTTTCTTCCCTAACATCACCAAGACGGCTGAAAGTAATTTCTACAATGTCTATCCCATAAATTTCTTCCAAACGGGCACGCACATTGATGCCCTCCAATTCCTTACGGCTGGACAGTTGAATATCAAAGGCAAACCAAGCCTTTTGACAAGGCTGCTCCTTATAAAATTCAGGTGACATCAAGGTTTCAAAAGGTTCCTGAAGGGTCACGATTGGTCGTCTGACCTCTAGGGAATGGAAGGTCTGGGACAAGTTACCAGACGCATCCAATTCAACAATATAAACACCCTTCTCTTCCTTTCGCTTGGCTTCTTTGATGTTAAAGGCGACCGGACTGCCTGAATATTGCACGCGCTGAGTCGGACTGGCAAAGCGCGTATGGATATGCCCCAAGGCCACATAATCGAAAACCTTGAAAAGGTCACTGGTCACATTAGAAAGACCACCTACCGTATTGCTAGTTTCAGACAACATCAATTCTCGAAGACCTTGACCATCGCTATCATCCTTCTTAGAAACTGCAAAATGCGTCACCAAGACATGAGCTTTGTCAGGATCAAAAGCTTTTTCCATATCCTCAAGAATGTAGGTCAAGGCATCACCAATCCCCTGAATTTTCTTTCCCTCATCATCCTTATAGTAAATACGAGCATCAATAGGATCGATAAAAGGCAGCAGGAAAATCTGGCAATTCTCCAACTCAATAGGCTCAAAAGCCTCCTCCAAACGTGTACTTAAATGAAGGCCCTGATGTTGAAAGAAGTCACGCCCAAAATGTAAACGTTCAGCCCCATCGTGATTACCACTGATCGCATAGACAGGAATCTGCTCCTCCAGTACCAAGCGGGCCAAGGTCTTATTAAAAAGCTTAATCGCATCCACAGGGGGCACCGCACGGTCATAGAGGTCCCCAGCAATGATAACCCCATCCACTTTTTCGCTAATAGCCAAATCCACAATTTGTTGAAAAGCCCACTCCTGCTCCTCCAACAAAGACCAGCCATTGAGGGTTCGTCCTACATGCCAATCTGACGTATGTAAAAACTTCATGACAGCCTCCTCATTCATTTTGTCTTACTCTATTGTACCTTATCAAGCTAAATACTGCTTAAAAGTTTCACAGGCTTTGATAGTTTTCCCGTTTTTTAGCTGTAAAGACCAAAAAATCTCTCCCAAGCTATCCTGTACTGAACTCAAAAAGTTAGACAATTTATGTAAGCAAAGGATTTAGTTCTGTATTGCACAGGATTGAGTCCTTTTAGTTTTACCTTAATACGTTTGTTGTTGTAGTAATCAATATAGTCTAGACTACCCTGCCTCAATTGGTTAAGTAATTTAAATACCTCTAACCAAGAAAATCAATATTATCTATTCTTTTAATTAACTTTTATAGATTCTAAGCATTATCATATAGGTTGGTACTAGTGCACATCTTGTATTTTAGGCAATAATATTTACTCACTTTTCGTTATTGTCAGTACCGATCCTTTTTAAATTTTTCACTATGAAAACCTAAAAACAATCCGAACCCTAAGGGCTCCTGACTTTACTTTATTCTAGTCCTTTTTATCCGTAGCTTGTTAGCTGACTTGGAACTAGGCATGTAGTATTTACTATTTCCCTACTTGAGATTTTTTATAAGTCACATGCACTATTCCATCTGAACGAATGGTATGATTCTTATTTATTTTAGAGAAACACCGGTAATAGCTAATTCCTATCTTAAATCACTTGAAATATATTTATAATGTGTTGGAGTGCTAATCAGTACCGCTTGTAGATTTTTGGCAGATACTAACACACTAATGATTTAATCCCCTTTAAAACATGAAAAGAGAAGTCTCCAAAGCTTCTCTTTTATGTTTATCAAATAATGTACAACTAGATTCCTAACAACTACCTAATTTAGTGGTTCAATCATGAAGCTTAATTGATAGCTATCTGCTGAGCTAAGCAAGAATTCGTCATGAACTGGAGCACCCCATGAGTCGTCACCACCGACACCCATCTGAGCTGCAAGAACTTTAATCCAAGTAGCGTCAGATTGTTGCAATTCATATTGATGACGAGCATTTTCAATTTGTTCAGTACTGTTGCGCAAAGCACTGAATTCGAATGCTTTATTAAGTGCGGTGAATTTAAGACCATTATGGTTATCATCAGAAACTGTAAATTCACGAGTACCATAGTGATTACCAGATTCTTGTGGCATTAGATATGGAGCAAATGTCTTTTCAACAGAAGTTTCATATCGACCAAGATAGGCACCAGAAAGTTTATCAAGGTAGCTTTCTTCTGCACCGTATCCATAGTAGCTAAGGTTTGTAAATTGTGAGCCGATAGCAAATTCTAGACCAAATTCAGGGAAGTTTGGCAAACCTGCTTTACCATCATAGTTTGCAGTAACAAAGATTCTACCCTTGTAATCAACTTGATAAGTTACCTTAACTTCGACATCAGACAAGCCTGGCAAATCATGAACATAAGTCACTTTAACAGAGTCGTCTTCGATTTGAATTTGAGTATCTGTAACTTTACTATAGTTTCCAGCAACCTTCCAGCCTGCCATTTCGAATGGATATCCAGCACCACGATCGTTGTCAGTGTAAGCACGAGTAAAGTTAAGTTTAGGACCTTTCTCAATGAATTCAACACCATTATACTTAGCAGATACTAGAGTATTTTGTGCACGTGAAAGCAAGATTGAGAAGTTTTGTCCTTGAATTCCGATGTTGAAGTCGCCTTCAACAACATTCAAAGGGGATTTAACTGGTGTTTCAGTGCTAATCTTTTCAGCAACATATTGACCACGAACAATTTCATAACCCTTTGGAGCCCATTCAGTTGCTTCCTTCTGAATACAAGCAACTTCGTAAATTCGTTCAGCATTTGAAGATCCAACTGCGAATTCAACTGGGAATGTTGCTTCTTCACCTGGTTTAACATCAAAGTGATATTCACTTTCACTAACTTTTCTACCATCTTCGTAAACTCTAGCTAGGAAAGTATATGCAGAAAGATCTTCAAAGACATTATCATTCTTGATAGTTACTGATTTTTCATCAACAGTAATCTTAATATTAGAGTAAAGATGTTTAACTGTTTGAAGTTTTGGAGTTAGGGTACGATCTGCGAAAACAATACCATTTCCACAAAATTCGTAGTCAGAAGGTCTATCATGCCAATCACCACCATATGATAAGAATTCGCTACCATTTGGAAGTGGTTTGTAAATAGCTTGGTCAATGAAGTCCCAAATAAAGCCACCTTGGTATTCTGGATATTTCTCTAAGTCAGTGTAGAGTTTCAATCCACCACCAGAGTTACCCATTGTATGCATGTATTCACATGAAATATAAGGTTTTTGAGGATTGTTAGTGAGATATTCTTCAATATCAGCTGGTTTCGCATACATACGACTTTCGATGTCTGTAATGTAATCAAATTCACGACACCATGTAACACCTTCATAGTGAACTGGACGAGTATTGTCAACACTACGGAAGTAATCAGCCATATCAGCAATGTCTTTACCGGCATATGATTCATTACCACAAGACCAAATGATAACACTAGCATGGTTCTTATCACGCTGGAACATGTTATCTGCCCGATCCAAACAAGCAGGCAACCATTCTGGTTCACTAGCTGGGATATTCCATGAAGGTTCACTTAGACCAAGTTTTTGCCATGTACCGTGTGTTTCAAGGTTGGCTTCATCGATAACATAAAGTCCATATTCATCACACAATTCATACCAACGTGTTTGGTTAGGATAGTGAGACGTACGAACAGCATTGATGTTATGTTGTTTCATCACTTTGATATCCCAAAGCATATCTTCTTCAGTGATACAACGTCCTGTTCTAGCGTTAAATTCGTGTCTGTTCACCCCTTTAAAGACAATTCTCTTACCATTCAAAAGCATGAGTTTATCTTTAATTTCAAAGTGTCTAAATCCAACTTTAACTGGAACGACTTCAACAACTTGCTCATCATCCAGAACATGAAGGGTCAAATTGTAAAGTTTAGGACTGTCAGCACTCCAAGGTTTGATTTGCAAATCTTCAAGACTTACAGATAGTTCACCGTCACCATTAACAGATTCATCACCTTCTGTAACGATACCTTCATGATGCGAAAGAACATATTTAATCTTCTTATCTTCATAATCACCAACAGTCTTCAAATCAATGTCCAATTGACCTATTTTTGTTTGGTAGTCATAATCTGCCTTAACAAAGAGATCCTGAACGTGGACTCTTGGAATAGCATACAAGTAGACATCTCTGAAAATACCGTACAGTCTCCAGAAGTCTTGGTCTTCCAACCAGCTTGCTGTAGAGTAACGATAAACAGCTACTGCCAACTTGTTATCACCTTCCACAAGGTAATCACTAATTTCAAATTCACTAGGTGTAAATGAGTCTTCACTGTATCCTACGAAGTTACCATTGACCCATACAAAGATGGAAGTGGCAACACCTTGGAATGAGATAAATACTTTTTTATCTTTTAAAGCCTCATTCAACGTAAAATGTTTGACATATGATGCAACTGCGTTTGATTCTTGAGGAACTTGAGGTGGACGAAGGAATTCTTTACCATCCCAAGGATATTGTGTGTTTACATATTGTGGAGAACCAAACCCTTGAAGCTCCAGGTGACCTGGTACATTAATGAAGTCCAAATCTGACTCATCAAATTCGGTTTTATAAAAGTCTTTTAAAACTTGATTTGTATTTTGAGCATAATGAATTTTCCATTTTCCATTAAGAGATTGTCTTAACTTCATCTCACCTTCAGAAAATTCTGCAAGTGATTCAAAATACTTGTGATCTGAGTGAGCACTAACTGTATTGACATTAACAATTGTTGGATCATTCAAATAGGTTTGAATTTTTTCAGTTGTTTTCATTCTTACTCTCCTTTTTTAAAAGTAACAACTTCAGACAAGGCTTTAACCTCTTCTCCAACTGTTTGTTCAAGGTGGAAAGCACTGAATTTTTCAGAATTAGTTACTGTAACAAGTACTGTATCATCAAGTCCATTTTGTTCAATAATTGGTGACCAAAACTCAAGAAGTTTTTGTCCAACTTCAACACGATCACCTTGTTCAACATAACTAATGAATCCTTCACCTTTAAGTTTAACTGTTCCAATACCAATGTGTACGAGAACAACAACACCATCATCACTTTCAATACCAATCGCATGACGAGTAGGTAGAATCTGACGAACTGTACCACTAATTGGGGCAAAAACCTTACCATCTGAAGGTTTGATTGCAAATCCTTTACCTAGGCTACCTGAAGCAAAGTGTTTATCACTAACGCTTGAAAGATCAACTAGTTTACCAGTTGTAGGATTTACAAGAGACACGATATTAGTACTAACTTCGTTTTCAGAAGTTGCTGCACTAAAGCGATGTTCCAATTCTTCAACAATTTCAGCGTGACGTGCTTCAGTCAAAGTGATTTTACGAGCAATGATGAAAGCTCCGATGAGCATAGCTGCAGCTGGGAAACCAAACATGCTAAGTTTAAAAATTGACTGTTGATGAGTTGTAATTGTTGATGCTGAGGCACCTGTTGTCATACCGGCAGCTACGGCAATTGTAGAAACAAGCCAGTTTGACATCGCACCACCAAGTTTATCAACAAGTGGACGAACTGACAAAGTAAGTGATTCATCACGGTGTCCCAATTTCCATTGACCATATTCTACTGAGTCAGAGATAATCATGAGGATAACAAGGAACACAAGAGGTTGTGGAATGAAGAAGAGTTCAGCTGCAGTCAAGATCATTGGAAGTGATGTTCCTGCAATACTAAAGATTCCGATACCACCGAGCATTACTGCAATACATCCATAGAACAAACGTTTACGGTTAAATTTACCAGCTAGGCTAGGGAAGAGTGAAACTGAAACCAAACCAACAACTGTATTCAATCCGTAAAGGATTGAGTATTTCCCTGAATCACCAAGGATAAATGTGAAATAATAAAGTTGAAGAGCATTAAGTGTATTAATACCAAGACCATAGAACCAATATCCGAGAGACAACCACATCAATTGGTCGTTTTTACCAAGAACTTTAAAGACTTGTTTAAGGCTAGTTTTTTCTTTGTTATCACGAAGTTTTGACTCAACTTCACGTGTACCAACACCAACAGCAATTGATGTAATCACACCAATGAGAGCAACGATAAATGCAAACCAGAACCATCCAGATTTATCTCCAGAGCCACTACTGTTCGTCATAGAGAAAAACAAAACGATTGGCATGATGGCAACACCGACAATATTGGCACCAATCGTAGAACCAATACGGGCAAAAGTTGCCATTTTTTCACGTTCGTGACTATCAAGAGACAAAGCAGGGATCATTGACCAGAAACCGATATCTTTAATCGAGTAGAAGACATCCATTACAAGGTAGATAATTCCAAAAAGTACAAGGTACAAGAAAGGATTTGTTTTATTCAAACCACCTAAATCGGTGAAGAGAAGCAACAAAGCGATAGAACTGATGATACCACCACCAACTACCCATGGTTTGAATTTACCATACTTAGTATGAGTGTTATCAATCATATTACCGATCAATGGATCGATAAATACTTCCAAGATACGCAAAATAGCGATAATGTTAGTGATTAATAGTACGTAGTGACTATTTTGCTTTGGATCACCTGTGTTAAACAAGTGAGTTGTCACAAACATGATAAAGTATGTTGACAACGTTGCATAGAAGACGTCGTTACCAAAAGCACCAGCTGTGTAGGATAGACGAGACTTCATCTGACCTTTAGATTTTCCCATTTCGAAAACCTCCTATCGTTTGAATACGTTTACATTATATGGTAATTAGTTTATGCAGTCAATAATTTTAGTGTTTTTTACTAAACTTTTACTAATACATGATTATTTTGATGAATTAAAGTATTGGAAGCCAATTTCATAGTTTACACTATGACCTTTATCTAAGATAATATCTCCAAAACCTTTGTGATTAATGGCATCTGGAAGGGTTTGAGCTTCCATAGCAATAGCTTCACGCCCTTTTGCCATTTTGCCTTTATCTCTTGCAAAGTAAATATTATCTTCGATATCATCCATCGTAAAAATGACTAAACCATTTCTGTTTGAGAAGATTTCAATACCATCTCCGCTTTCTTTGTCATGCAAAATAGCTACTTCTTTCACATGATCACAAGTTTCCCCTCCAACTACAAAGGCATCATCAAAACCATTATTTGCTTCAATTCGAGGTAGCAAGTCAGTTGTCTTTCTAAAATCATAATTCGTTCCATCTACATTAATTTTTTGTCCTGTTGGAATTAACTCAGAATCCAACTCTAAACGATAGTCTGAATAGATTTGTAACTCATGACTTGATAAATCCTGTTTGTCGCTAAGATTAAAGTAAACATGGTTCGTCGGATTAAAGACTGTTGACTCTGTAACATCGAAGGCTTCAAAGAGTATTGTTAAGCGGTTATTATTGTTAAGTCTATAACTAATAGAGACTGTCACATCACCAGGAAAGCCATCCACACTTGAATAAAGTCTTCTAATAAATTTTGTCTCAACATATTCATCATTCAGGTTTGTGACATAGTTCCAATTTTGAACCTGCATTCCTTTTGGACCGCCATGTAAGCAGTTTTCTCCCTCATTCTTAGGAAGGCTATAAAGAACCATATTATGAGTATACGAAGCTTTCCCAATTCTTCCAGCAACCCTACCAATGGACTGGCAGGCACATAAATTATTCTTATAGTAATCCTCGTAATCACTGAAACCAAGTACTATATTTTTAAGAGCACCAGTTTCCGTTGGAACCAAAAACTCCTGAAGTGTAGCACCTGTTGTGAGTGTGGAAATGACAACACCATTATTATTTTCCATTGAAATTTTACTGACATCGCCTGAATCAACTTTTCCAATAATTTCGCAGCTTATTTTCATATTATTTCCTCAAAAAACAAAGAGTACAACAATTATATATACTCTTTGACCCTTTGTTTATTATTTTAATTATCCTCGATCATCGTACCCTTTTGGATGGCTAGAATGCCATGCCCAAGCACTTGCGATGATTTTTTCGATATTGTCAAATTGTGGTTTCCAGCCAAGTACCGTACGAGCCTTTTCAGAAGAGGCAATCAATGTATCTGGATCACCAGGACGACGATCAGCTTTCTCAGCTGGAATCTCCTTACCTGTTACCTTGCGAGCTGCTTCAAGGATTTGCAGATTTGAAAATCCTGTTGAAGAGCCTAGGTTGAAGGCTGTAGATTCATTACCTTTACGAAGATATTCAACAGCAAGGAGGTGAGCATCAGCCAAGTCAAATGGGTGAACGTAGTCACGAACATTTGTACCATCAGGAGTATTGTAGTCATCCCCAAAGATCATGATTTTTTCACGAACACCTTGAGCCACTTGTAGAATAATTGGCAAGAGGTGGGTTTCAGGACCATGGTCCTCACCGATAGAACCGTCAGGCTTAGCCCCCGCTACATTAAAGTAACGAAGAGGGACATACTTGATGCCGTAGGCTTGGTCTGACCACTTCATGATGGTTTCCATCATCAACTTACTTTCACCGTATGGGTTAATAGGTTTTTGTGGTGTTGTTTCAAGAATTGGAATTTCTTCTGGAATTCCGTAAGTTGCTGCTGTTGATGAGAAGACAATATACTTAACATCACATTCGTTCATGACTTCAATCAACTTTACCATACCAGCAGTGTTATTGTCGAAATACTTAAGTGGCTTTTCCATAGACTCAGCCACAAGTGAGTAGGCCGCAAAGTGAATAACGGCATCGACATCAGGGTTTTCCTTAAAGACCTTACGCATAAATTCCTGATCTGCTAAATCTCCCTCGTAGAATACAGCGTCTGGATGAACTGCCGCACGGTGACCAGTCACCAAGTTATCCACGACAACGACTTTTTCTTGCCCCGCTTCAACCAAACGGTCCACCATGTGAGAACCGATATAACCAGCTCCACCTAATACTAAAATTGCCATTTCTTATCTCCTTTCTTCAGAAAAAACAATTAATCAGCTAAATTTACAAAATATACAAATGCTTTAAACTGATCCAAGCCTTCACTATTAGTCTTATAAACACCTGCATCTTCTAGTACACGAGCAAAGATATCTGCAACAGATTGTCGAACAACTTCTGTCACTTCCTCAGCCGTAACATTCGGATTTTGAGCTTTGAGTTCATCTGCCCATTCTTGGTGAATTGGAGCAACTTGGTTACCTTGACCTAATACATAATCTTCAACATCTTTAAGTTCTGTTTTCAAACGAGGTGGAAGAATGGCTAATCCCATAACTTCAATCAAACCAATGTTTTCTTTCTTAATATGTTGAACATCTTTATGTGGGTGGTAGATACCGTCTGGATGTTCTTCAGAAGTTTGATTGTCACGAAGAACCAAATCCAATTCAAATTTGCCGTCTTTTCTACGAGCAATTGGGGTAATGGTGTGGTGAGGTTGTCCATCAGACTCAGCCAAGACTCCAGCTTTTTCGTCTGAATAACCACGCCAGCAATTTAGGATTTTAGTTGCAAGAGCGATAAGTCTCTCCTTGTCTTCACTTCTTAGACGAAGAACAGACATAGGCCAATTAACGATGCCAGCCTCAACATCAGAGTAACCATCAAAGCTAACTTTTTCTTTAATGCCTGCTACTTCCATTGGAAAGGTATGGCGACCACCTTGATAGTGTTCATGTGTAAGAATTGAACCACCTACAATTGGAAGATCGGCATTTGAACCTGCGAAGTAACCAGGGAATGCTTCAACAATTGTTAGGAGACGGCCAAACGTCAATGGACTGATGTGCATTGGTTCGTGCTTACCATAAAAGAAGATAGAATGTTCGTTAAAGTAGGCATAAGGCGAGTATTGGAAGCCCCAGTCATTTCCTTCCATTTGGAAACGAACAACACGGTGATTGCTGCGGGCTGGGTGATTAATGCGACCCAAATAACCTTCATTTTCCATACAAAGTTGACACTTAGGATAATCGGAAGCTACCGCATTCTTAGCAGCTGCAATAGCCTTAGGATCTTTTTCAGGTTTTGAAAGGTTAATCGTAATTTCCAAGTCACCGTATTTAGTTGGTGCTTTATAAGCAATATTTTGTGCAATGGCTTTGACTTTCACATAATCATTTCGTTTACTTTGTGCATAAAAGTCATCAATTGCTTGCTCTGGGTTAGATTTATAAGTACCCCAGAAGTTACGATTGACAACGCTCGGTCTTGGTGTAATTAAGTCCATGAGTTGAGCACCGATGATATCTTGTTCTTCGTTAAGTTCACCTACAGAACCAGCTTTAACACCTGCTTGAAGCAACTGGTCTTTAAGGTCAATCAATTCAGAGCTATCTGTTTCAACATCAGCAACTCCTTCTCCAACCAAAGTAAAAACTTTGTTTGTCAAATAGATACGGTCCAATTCCTCATAATCACTATTTTCAATAACCAGAGTTACAAAAGTGTTTACTAAATTTTCAGCCATAATCTCTACTTCTTTCTCATTAATCAAGTACTCGTGAACCACCTGCTACTTCGGCAATATAGAAGCTCGGTGCATAACCAATGACTTCTTCATAACGTTGACCAACTGCTTTTTTAAAGTCTTCAACTTTGTCTTTATTTACAAGTGCAATGGCACATCCACCGAAACCAGCTCCTGTCATGCGGGCTCCTAATACTCCTTCTTGTTCCCAAGCTATGTGTGCCAAAGTATCAAGTTCAAGACCTGTAACTTCGTAATCATGTTCCAATGACACATGAGAAGCATTCATAAGGCGTCCAAAGCCTTCCAAATCTCCTGCTTCAAGAGCTTTACGAGCTTGAAGTGTACGTTGATTTTCAAGAACTGCATGGCGTGCACGTTTGATACGGTTTTCGTCTTTAATCAAGTAGCTGTATGCGTCAAATGTCCAGAGGTCTAATTCACCGAGAGTTTGGATATCCAATTTTTCTTGTAGTTCAGATACTGCTGTTTCACATTCAGCACGACGTTCATTGTATTTAGAATCAGCCAATTCACGACGTTTGTTAGTGTTCATGATGACTAAGACATTATCCTTGAGGTCAAGGGGTACCAAGTCATACTCTAGAGTATTTGTGTCCAAGTAAATCGCACGTTGATCAGCTCCCATACCAATAGCGAATTGGTCCATGATACCAGAGTTAACGCCAATAAAGTCATTTTCCGTTTGTTTTCCGATTTTAACCAAGTCAAGGCGTTCCAATTTAAGGTCAAATAGTTTTTCAGCAATAACACCAATCAATAATTCCAAAGATGATGATGATGACAAACCTGAGCCGTTTGGAATGTTACCATAAATGTAAATATCCATACCTGAATCAATCGTATGCCCAGCTTCTTGCAAGAAATGAAGAACACCTTTTGGATAGTTTGTCCAGTTGTGTTCTTTTTCAAAACGAAGATTTTCAAGTGGCACTTCGATGATTCCCTTCTCTTCAAAGTTACCTGAGAAGAAACGCAAAACTTTGTCATCACGTTTGCGGGCCGCTCCGTAAGTACCTAAGGTAATAGCTGCTGGAAACACATGACCACCGTTGTAGTCAGTATGCTCACCAATCAAATTAATACGACCTGGTGAAAAGAAAGTATGATCTGCTTCTACACCAAAAACTTCTTTAAACTTTTCTCTTAACTGTGACGTCTTCATAGGATGTACCTCGCTTATTCTTTTATTTACACTGGAATTGTAACCCCTTTCACATGGAAAATCAACATTTTTACTGTTTTTTTAGTAAAATATAGGTAAAAAAGAAAAGTTATGTTATACTGAAATATGAGGAGGATACTATGGCTACATTAACAGATATCGCAAACTTAGCAGGTGTATCTATTTCAACTGTTTCACGTGTTCTTAATAAAGATGAAACTCTTTCCGTAACAGAGGATACTAGACATCGGATATTAACTATCGCTGATGAAATCGGATATACTAAACACAAAACAATTAATAATTCAAAAAAAGAAAAGTATCAAGTGGCAATTATTCAATGGGTTAGTGAAGAACACGAGTTAGATGACATCTACTATTATAATATTAGACTTGGTATTGAAAAAAGAGCCTATGAACTAGACTACGAGATGCTTCGCTTTTTCAACGACATTCCTTCAAGTCTAGGAGAGGAGGTCGTTGGTGTACTCTGTATCGGAAAATTTAGTCGTGAACAAATTGCGAAACTAGAAAGACTAAAAAAGACTCTGGTCTTTGTTGATAGTGATACTCTTAATCAAGGACATCCATGTGTTACTACTGATTTTGAAAACTCCGTACAATCGGCACTATGTTATCTTAAAGAACAAGGTTGTAATAATATAGGCCTACTCATTGGGCAAGAAAAAACAACGGATGCAACTGAAATCATCTCTGATCCTCGTTTACGTTCTTATCGGAACTACTGTATGGAAAAGGGAATCTATGACCCTCTTTTTATTCTGACTGGTGACTTCACTGTCCAATCTGGCTATGAACTTCTTGCTTCTAAGATTAAGAGTGGAGCTACTTTACCTGATGCTTACTTTGCGGCTAGTGATAGTCTAGCTATTGGTGCACTCAGAGCACTTCAGGAAAATGGTATCAAGGTCCCTGACGACATTCAAATTATCTCTTTTAACGATACAACTCTAGCTAAACAAGTGTATCCTCCACTTTCTAGTGTCACTGTCTATACAGAAGAAATGGGACGAACAGCTATGGATATTCTCAATAAACAATTCTTAGCACCTCGAAAAATACCAACACTTACTAAACTAGGAACAAAATTAACATTAAGAAACAGTACAAAATAGGTAAATCATATCTTCACTATTTTCTACGATTTTGAGATCATAATTACAATATTCAGATAAATGATACCTTTTACTCCAATGTCTAGTTTTTTAGAGATAAAGATTTGAACCATAAACCTGAATAGGAAAATAACATACATAAATTGATTTAAACTAGAGATTTTCATAGAATAACAAACACTAATGAAATTCTCTATTTTTGAACTAAAGTTCAGTGTAAAAAGCGTACGCAACACCACCACCTTACTGTACTGACCCCCAAAAATTAGACAATTAATTTAAGCAAAGGATTTAGTTCTGTATTGCACAGGATTGAGTCCTTTTAGTTTTACCTTAATGCATTTGTTGTTGTAATAATTAATATAGTCTACAATAGCTTGTTCCAATTGCTCAAGTGCCTATAACGTCTTCTCATAACCATAAAACATCTCAGACTTAAGAATGCCAAAGAAGGATTCCATCATGCCATTGTCTGGACTAATTTCCCTTACGTGACATGGACGGTTGGATTCCTTTCCCTTCTAAAAATCGATGATAATACTGATGTTGGTATTGCCATCCCTAGTCACTATGGATAAAGATTATAAGCAATAAATTCACTATTGAGGACATCTAAAACGAGTGATAAATAGAATTTTTGGCTACTTGCTGGAATGGCAAATCTGTATAGTGCTTTTCCATTGTTTTAGATGCTTCGAACTAGCGTTGAATGAGATTATCTACTTTCATATCAACCTTTCCTTGATATGAAGAATACTTGCGTCTACGACGAATTAGAGCGGTTAGACCAAGAACTCTCATCAGACGTTAGACCTTCTTATAGTTCACTACAAAACCACAATTCCTCAATTCATATATTTGACTTTTATCTTCATAACTCAATTTCATAATAAAAGCACCCCAAAAGTTAGATCTTTTCTGTCTAACTTTTTGGGGTGCAATTCATTTTCGCCAAAGGGAATTCTTTCATCTATTATTTGAAAATAGAACTTGTGAAACTATCTGTCTCTTGTAGGAGTTTCTTATAGACAGCTTCTTTGAGTTTCGTCGTATGACTTGTTGACACAGATTTATTACCCTTATTATCTGTTTTAATAGTTGCAGCATCTTTTGCTACTGCAGCTTTAAACAAGGCTAATAAATCATCGTAAGAGCTTACTGTTGTGCCGTCAATTGCAACTGTCGTCAAACCATGTGACGCTTTGTCTTTCACTTCTTTGAAATAGGCTTTCTTGAAGGCTTCTAGTGAGTTGAACTGACCATCAGAAATCTTGCTAATGATAAAGTCGTCTCCAAGGGTGGCCTTACCAGCCGCTTTTGCTTCTTGTTTATACTTGTTAGTCGCATAACCTAGGAAGCCTTTTTCATAGCCATAGTAACCCCAGAGTCTGAAGGTATTATGCTTGAAGGACATAGCTCCTGGAGAACCCTCGCTGGTATTACCACCATAAATAGCAGACATCATAGGGACATTGACATAGGCAGAAGAGAAATCATCTGGTTTATAGACACCATTACCAGGTCCACGATTGGTCATAAAGTTATTATCTACAAGGTCATCAATAGAAGTCAAGTTAATAGCCTTTTCACTATCACTTAGAGAACGAACCTGGTCGTATTGATTTTTACTATTACCTCGTAACTGTTTATCTACCTTCTTGAACCATGCGTTATTGAGGTCCTGATTTCCTTGACTGAGGACTGCTTCCCCTTCAAGTGAGTCAAGAAGCATGAGAGTATCATTGTAGCCCTTCATGTAACGGTCGATGGCTTCACGTGAGTTCAACTTGTTTGGATTAGTGTTGTACCACTGATTACCGTCATTTTCTCTTTCAAAAGCCATGTTAAGTCCTAAAGCACCGTATTCACCTTGATGCCCCTGAGTAGCTGGTGATTGCAACATTCCTTGGGCATAGGCTTCAACGTCTGTTCCTTCACGACGACCAAAACCTCCAAAGTAGGCAATACGGTCATTGAGATGAGTCGTTTCATGCGTAAAGGCTGAAGCACCGTACTCGCTAATCATGTTAGACATGACGTAAGTAACCTTGGCACGATTGTCGTATGGATTGTCGTAGATGGCAGCATAGGCACCAGCCAAAGCTCCATTATCGCCGTAGTACTCACCGACTGGTCCATAGATTTCACGGATTGGCGCATAGACTTCCGTACTGTTCTTGAATTGGCCGTAGCGCTCTGGCCAACCTGGCCAACCATGCCCCCAGACATAGAAACCTTCCCAGATTGGATTGACAATGTCTTTGAACAATTTGTTTTTGACATTATCTGCAGCCAATCTTTGCCAGAAATCAAGGTAGTTGATTTGACGTTGGGCGGCTAGATCAATCTCAGGTTTCAACTTCTCTAGGGTTGTGTTGTACTTGTTAGCTGTTCCATAAGACATGGTGTCATAAGTAGAAATCAGGAACATCTCTGTCTTATCAAGATTCAATAATGGTAGAATCATTTTTCTGTGTAGACCACGTGTTAAGTTATCGTAAGCACGATACTTGTGCTCACCGACACCTTCGTTTTGTGAAGCTTTCTCTACAACGTAGACCTTATCCTTAGTGGCATCGATGAACCAATCATTCATATTGTCGATAGTGGTAAAGAGTTTTCTGTTGTAATTAAGGAAGTCGTTTAAATCTCCAAATTTAGTATATTTTGCAAGAACTTCACCAAAGGCATCGTATGTTCTTGAACCACTGATATTATTTTCTTTAGAGCCAATCTCAATCAAACGGTCTAGGACATCCACATTTTTACCATAGAAATCTGGTTTGAAGAGCATGATTTCTTTGATATTAATATCATCAAACTTCACACCGTAATAACGATTCAAGTAGGTCAAGCCTAGTAAGAGGGCTGCTTTATTTTTCTCGACCTTGTCAAGAATCATTTGTTGGGCAGCAGATGATTGATTAAGTTGATGGTCTTCATTTTGAACCAGCTTAGTCACAAGGTTCGTCAAATTAGCTTTAACAGCGTCAAAGCTTTCTTCCAAGAAGAGGTTCTTGATAGCATTGACCTTATTTGGACCTGTACGACCAAGTTTTTGGTAAATTGGGTCAGACTGCAACTCAATTGGTTTCAAGATATCAACGATTCCATTGATAAGGCTCGAGTGATCTTTTTGAACGATATTTGGAGTGTACTTAATACCCAAATCAGAAACAGTATATTCCTTAACGTTGCTCAACCCTTCTGAACTCTCTGAAAGCTTGAAGTAGTCTTTGCTACCATCAGCATAGTGAACAATAATCTTGTTAGCAGCGCTTAAGTCTGTGACAAAATTACTGTCTTTCATCGGTGTCACTGAGAGCACCTCTTTGGTATTCAAGTTATGGTCTTTAGCCAGTTTATTGGCTTGGTAGACAATATAATCCTTGTTATAGAATGGTTGAAGTTTCTCAATATTCTTGTAAGCCTTGTTATATTCAGGCTTATAGTCTTGAATATTGGCAAAATCTGCTTGACTAGAAACGTTGTTAAGGGTATTCAATGCGTAAGGCTCGCTGACAAATGTATCAGCTGTAATCTTGTAACCTTCAACACGCTTGTCGGCTTCTTCCTTAGTCAAATGTTTGAGTTTTTTAGGACTCTTGGTATCTTTACCCGTACCATCTTCGGCCGAGCTGTAACCAACAACACCAAAGAGGTCCTTGATCTGAGGCCCACCATCTTCATCATTGACATCATTAGAAGCAAAAATCTCTTGACCTTTGATAACCTTGGCATAGGTCACGTTGTCTTGAACAGCACCGTATGGCCATGTCTTAGCGACAATACCACCGACATTTCGTGTGTTTTTGACATCAAGAACACCCTTGGCTACTGAATTGGTCACCTTGGCCTTAGTTCCTGACTTCCAACTGTTGAGCATGTAAGTGACAAATGGCACCAACATACTTGCATTGGCATTATTGGCTGTAATAGTCGCATCCACATAGGCCCTGTTGACGAATCCCATGTAGTTTGAACCAGCAATCCCACCAACTGTCGAGTTATTACCGACAGAGTTAATCTTACCAATAAAGGCGACATTCTCAACCTTGCCATCTTCATCAATCTTATTGACGATACCTGCCACGTCATTGTTACCAGTGACTGAACCAGTCACCTTAACATCTTCAATCAGACCCTTGTTTTTAAGGTTAAATCCAACCGTCGCGATTTGATTTTGATCAGGGCGATTGATGTCTACATTTTCAAAGTTGATATTCTTGATAGTTCCGCCATTGATGACATTAAACAATGGATGCTCCAAATCATAGATGGCAAAGCGTTTGTCACCATCACTGAGCAACTTACCAGTAAATTCAGTCGTGATATATGATTTGCCATTTGGAACGATATGGCGAGCACTCATGCTTTGGCCAAGTCTAAACTCACCTGATGGATTAGCCTGAATGGCATTGACCAACTCAGCAAAATCATAGTAAACATTGGCTTGACTGGCCTTCGGTTTCTCAATGTAATAGCTATAAGTCTTCGCAAAATGGTTTTGGGCATCACGTTGCACCAAATTATCCGCTTCTGCAGTTACCTTATAAACCGCCTTGCCATCAACTGTTGTTTCTTCGATGGCTTTCACTGCCAAATAAGTGGTCTTCTGATCCGCAGAAGTCATCTTCAAGTAGTAATTCGTGAGATCCTGAGGCACAGCTGTCAGACGAGTCTCATCCACTTCTGTTTGATTGTCATACTTAATCAAATCTGTACGTGCAAAATCTTTAAGCTCAACCTTCTTGAGATCCAGTTGGATAGTTTGGTCTGCCAAAACCTGACTCTCCTCACCGTTGCCACGATCAAAGGTCATGGTTGTCGTAAGGGTATAAGGCTTGTAATAGGCTAAGTTGGTTAAGTCAGCAGTCAAAGTCGTGCTAGGAACATCAAGCGTTTGGACAACTTGTCCATCTTGCTTAAGGACCGCTTTAATAGTCGTGATAGCTGCTGAACCTGGATTAGTCAAGTTGTAGCTGAGTTTAGCACTGCGACCCAAGTCATCCTTGTCAACCTGTGTCAGTGTAAGAACTGGTTTTTCAGATATCTTGGTCCCTTTGCGAACGATACGATCTTGGACGGGAACTAGCACTGTTTCAGTAACAGTTGGTTCTTCAGCAGTCTTACTACCCTTAAAGGTCTTATAAATCTTGGTAATTTTATTTTGTCCTTTTTGTCCTTCTTGGACAACCTGCACAACGCCTTTCTCAAGTGTATCATCTTCTTGGACAATTTCTTTAAATGGAAGCTCTACAATAGACTCTTCAGTCGTTGTCCCATCTAGAGGCTTGCTGCCACGACGGATTTTTCTAGGTTGTGGCACCTCAATAACCTTACCTGACACAATAGTCGGCTCACCAATCTTAACACCATCAATGGTTTGGTAAACTTTATGGATTTCTTGGCTACCTTTTTGGCCCTCTTGATCAACAACTTCTTCATCCACATATTTGTTATCATCAGTAATAACTTCGATAGGATAATCAATGGCTTGCGTTTCAGTCTCTGTGATACTTCCGACAACTGGGGTATGAACAGGATTCTCAGCTTGGACAAGAGCCTCACCTTCGTTGCCTGGTTCTTGAGTCCCTTTAGCTTCAAGGTTGTCTGTATACTCTGGGGATTCCGGTTGAACAGTGGCCTCACCTTCATGACCTGATTCTTGCGTGCCATTAGCACTGATCGATCCAGTGTACTCTGGGGTTGCTGGTTGAACAAGAGATTCACCTTCGTGACCTACTTCTTGCGTGCCATTAGCACTAATTGGACCTGTATACTCTGGGGATTCCGGTTGAACAAGAGATTCACCTTCATGACCTGATTCTTGTGTTCCGTTAGCACTAATTGGACCTGTATACTCTGGAGATTCCGGTTGAACAAGAGATTCACCTTCATGACCGGCTTCTTGTGTGCCATTAGCACTAATTGGACCTGTATACTCTGGGACTGCTGGTTGAACAAGAGATTTGCCTTCATGACCTGATTCTTGTGTGCCATCGGTACTGATCGATCCAGTGTATTCTGGGACTGCTGGTTGGACAAGAGATTTGCCTTCATGACCTGATTCTTGTGTGCCATTAGCACTGATTGAGTCCGTATACTCTGGGACTGCTGGTTGGACAAGAGATTTGCCTTCATGACCTGATTCTTGTGTGCCATCAGTACTGATCGATCCAGTGTACTCTGGGACTGATGGTTGAACAAGAACTTCACCTTCGTGACCTGCTTCCTGAGTTCCTTTTTCCCAACTTATTTCTTTATCTATTTCATACCGGCTTTCTGTGTTTCTATCTTCTCTTGATGGCTCAAGTCCTTTCAAAGCATTCTCCAAAGGTTGTTCAAGCTCAGGCTTAGATGAGTAACGCAGATAACCGACATACTCATAACCATCAATGGTAATAACACCCTTAGCTAGGTCCGCCTCATCTGAGACAGCTAGATTCCGATTATAAGCCTGCAACTCCTTATTTTGCAAAGCAAGAACCTCAAGAGGGATAAGTAAGCTTTGCCCAGCTGCTCCAATCAAGACCAATCCAATAATCTTTTTGCGATGTTTTTTTGAAAATAGGAGCACAGCCAAAGTTGCTGTCGTCAGTCCTAAACCTGTTGCCGCCCAGTCAGAACTGCCTGTCTTAGGAAGAGTAGCTTGACTGTCTCCCTTACGTTTATAAACCAGATAAAAAGTATCATCATTTTGATATGCCTTTGGAATAGCATGAACCACTTGCTTTTGCTCTTCGGCTGTCAATTCATTTTCAGTAACATAGGCCAGATGTATCGATGAATCCGTAGTAACCTGATCCGCCGAAACTGGCTTAGACACGAAAAGACCACCTGCTATTAAGAATGTTCCAATAGCAGCTGGTCCAACACCAACTGACAACTTACGAATAGCGTATTTTGTCACTTTTTCAACAACATGATTTGCTTGTTTCATTCATAAACTTCCTATTTGTTAATCATTGTACCTTAAAGGCACGTCAAAAATAAAGACATTATCGGATAAACACGCACTTTATGCATCTATTAACCTTCTTCAGAGGTCTATCATATCCTTTTTTTAATGTTTAGGCAAGTATTTTCTCTAATTTTTAATCAATATAAATAATTGTTTAGCGACCATACTTTTCTTTCATGAAAACATCTAAAACCTTTTCATGTAAATAACTACAAAGACTCTAACATTTGTAAAAATATTCTCTTGAAATTCAAGCTACTAACAATCCAAAAATAAAACAATTGATTTAATCTCTTTTATTTTACTTTTTATCTAATACTTTAATGTAAGTGAAGATCATCTTTCAATAGACACAAAAAAGCCCCACTACTGGCACTGCACCCCAATAATGGGACAAAAAAAACCTTATGCGACCAGCTTTCTGTACTCTACAGGAGATTGGTCATTTAATTTCTGTTGAATCCTAGTTTCATTATAAAATATGATGTAATTTTTAACAATATCTATTATACTATCTTTAGTTAGGTTTCTTCACTTATAGAGATGGAAGGTTTCAGATTTGAGAACAGAATGGAACCATTCGATACAGGCTAGCTTAGCTTCTACTGAATATGCTTTTTTGACCATAACAAAAACACTCCTGTTTCTAGTTTACCAGAATTCAACAAGAGTGTTTTCTTGTGTCTCATTTTATGGATGCAGTGCCTTCAATCGCTGACCTATCTGGAGGGCAAAAAGGAAAACTAATCCTACTGCATGTAGTCTTAGAAAGCCCTCAACTTCTAATCTTAGATGAACCAACCAAAAATTTTTCACCCACCTCACAATCCCAAGTCCGACAGCTCTTCAAGAACTATCTAGGTGCAATTCTTACAGTATCACATGATGTCAACTACCTCAGACAAGTCTACCCAAAGATCATCGACTATACTCACTCGGTTTAGAAGAAGTTGAGATTTAAGACATTAAATCTGTCGTTTTTATAAGAAAAGTCTCAAAAGAAACCTTTTCTTCATATGCACAGAACTCAGGCAAAACCTGAGTTCTTTTAATGTTAATCAATTTCAAGACCACCAGTATAGAGTCGGTAGTAGGTACCACCCTGTTCCATAAGGCTGTCATGATCACCACGTTCAATGATACGTCCATGATCCATCACCATGATAACGTCAGAGTTAACGATGGTTGAAAGACGGTGGGCGATAACGAAGACCGTACGTCCTTCCATAAGTCGGTCCATCCCCTCTTGTACCATTTTTTCAGTACGAGAGTCAATCGAAGATGTCGCTTCATCAAGGATGAGAACCGGTGCATTGGCAAGAGCAGCACGCGCAATGGCAATCAGCTGACGTTGTCCGTTAGACAAGCCTGCGCCATCATCTGTAAGAACAGTGTCGTAACCATTGTCCAAATGTTCCACAAAGGAATCCACGTTAGCAATACGAGCAGCTTCAAGAATTTCCTCGCGAGTCGCATCCGCACGGCCGTAGGCAATATTTTCAGCGATAGTCCCTGTGAAGAGATGGGTATCTTGAAGTACGATACCAAGTGATCGACGAAGAGAATCTTTTTCAATCAGCTTCACATCGATACCATCATAAGTAATCACACCAGATTGGATGTCGTAGAAACGATTGATCAAGTTAGTAATCGTCGTCTTACCTGCACCCGTCGCACCAACAAAGGCAACCTTTTGTCCCTTGTCTGCATAAAGATTAACGTCATGAAGGATTTGTTTCTTACCATCGTAAGAGAAATCAACGTCTTGGAAGACCACATTTCCGACCAACTCGGCCAACTCGTAGTCGCCATTTGGACGGGGGTGTTTCCAAGCCCAAAGATTGGTTTTCTTGTCTGTCACGACCATCTGACCGTCTACCAATTCGTAATTGACCAAAGTGACCTTACCTTGGTCAACTTCTTCTGCTTCATCCAACAGGTCAAAGATACGGTCTGCACCAGCAAGTGCCATAAGAACAAAGTTAAGTTGTTGAGACACCTGAGTAATAGGACCATTGAAGGAGCGGTTCAATTGCAGGAAGGCCATGAGACCACCGATAGTCAAGCCACCCACACCATTGAGGGCAAAGACCCCACCAACCAAGGCAGTCAAAACAAAGGAAACATTTCCTAAGTTCCCAAGAATGGGCATGAGAACATTAGCATAGCGATTGGCCAAGTATGATGATTGGAAAAGTTGTTCATTAATCTTATCAAAGTCAGCCATACTTTCTTCTTCATGAACAAAAGCTTTAACTACCTTTTGACCTGACATCATTTCTTCGATAAAACCATTCTCAATCCCTAGGTTCTTTTGTTGTTCACCGAAGTAACGGCCTGATTTGGCGGATACATTTTTAATAACCATAAACATGATACCTACCATGACCAGAACCACGATAAAAAGGAGAGGACTCACGGTAAGCATGGTTACTGTCACACCGATAATGGTAATGGCTGTTTGTAGCAACTGTGGAATAGATTGTTCAATGGCCTGACGGAGGGCATCAATGTCGTTTGTATAGATTGACATGATGTCACCGTGTTTATGAGTGTCAAAGTAACGAACAGGGAGCTTTTGCATACGAGCAAAGAGCTGATTACGAAGGGAACGTAGGGAATCTTGTGAAATCGTCGCCATGAGGAGGGAAGCCACATAGTTGGCAACCACACCGATAAGACAAAAGACCCCAACTGAAGTCAAGAAACGTAACAATGGCCCAAAGTCATGGCTATCCGATTTGAGCATGGGTTGAACGTAAACGTCCACCAAGGACTGAATTGAAGCCGTCAAATTAACCGTTGCCAAAGAAGCTACAACGATAAGGACAAAAGAGATACTAAGTGAAAGCTTGTAGTCTTGCCACAAAAAGCGTAGCAGTCGTGCTAGTGAGCCCCAGCTGGCTTTTTTCTTATTCTGCATCTGCTACTCCTTTCCCTTGTGTTTGCATCTTGTAAACCTCACGATAGATGGCATTATTAGCCACCAAGTCGTCATGCGTACCAATAGCATCGATACGACCGTCATCCATAACAACGATACGGTCCGCATCTTGAATAGATGAAATCCGTTGACCAATAATGATTTTAGTCGTTTCCTTAAGACTTGACGTAAAACCTTGACGAATCAAACTATCTGTCTTAGTATCAACTGCCGAGGTCGAATCATCCAAAATCAAAATTTTCGGATTCATGAGGAGGGCACGTGCGATACAAAGACGTTGACGTTGTCCCCCTGAGACATTGGCTCCACCACGTTCAATCTTGGTGTTATAGCCATCCTTAAACTCTTGGATAAATTCATCAGCTTGGGCAATCTTACAAGCTTCAATGATTTCCTCATCTGTCGCCTGTTTATTTCCCCAACGCATATTTTCCTTAATGGTTCCTGAAAAAAGGACATTGGTTTGAAGAACCATGGCAACTTGCTTACGCAAGCTATCCAAATCATAATCCTTAACATCGTGACCAGCAACCTTAACTTGACCTGATTCCACATCATAAAGGCGAGGAATAAGCTGAACCAAGCTTGATTTACCCGAACCCGTTCCACCAAGAATACCAATAACTTCACCAGACTTAATATCCAAAGTGATATCTTTGAGGACATGGGTCTTGTCACCATTTTCATCCGTGTATGAGAAATCCACATGATCAAAACTGATAGAACCATCTGCAACTTCTGTTAAACCATTTTCAGGTGAAACAATGGTTGAATCAGTGTTAAGCACTTCATTGATACGCTCTACAGAGGCCATAGAGATAGACAACATGACAAAGATCATCATGAACATCATGAGTGACATAAGGATGGTCATGGTGTAACTGAACATCGAAGTCAATTCCCCTGTAGTTAAGCTACCACCAACGATGAGATGGGCACCAAACCAGGAAATCATTAGGAAGGACGCATACATAGACAACATCATAGCTGGGTTAGACATGATAACTACACGAATGGCACGCATAAACATTTTGTAAATACGACGTGAGGCCTTCTTGAACTTATCTGTCTCTTCCTGCTCCTTAACGTAGGACTTAACCACACGCATGTTGGTGATATTTTCCTTGATACTGTTGTTAAGGTTGTCATAAGCCTCAAACACTTGAGTAAATAGAGGGTATACGATTTTGGTAATAATGGCCAAAACCAGACCAAGGAAGAGTGTTACGCCAACGAAAATCCAAGCCATCTGACCATTGATGAGGAAACTAGCAGTAATGGCGAAAATCAGGTTGAGTGGGGCACGCACACAGATGCGGATAATCATTTGATAAGAGTTCTGAACGTTGGTAACATCAGTCATCATACGCGTTACCAGACCACCAGCTGAGAATTTATCGATATTTTCAAAAGAGAAGTTTTGAACCTTTTTGAAAATGGCTTGACGTAGATTCTTGGCAAATCCAGCAGAGGCAAAGGCTGCATAGCGTGCCGACTGCATACCACAGAAAAGCGACAGGAAGGCGCAGACCAACATGAGGCCACCATAGAGCCAAATGTTAGACATGTTAGATTGCTGGACACCTTTGTCCAAAAGATTGGCCATAACAAAGGGAATGGAAATCTCAAACATAACTTCTAGCGTCATGAAGAGGGACGCTAGGATTGAGGGTTTCTTGTATTCCTTTATCTGGGCGATCAGGGTTTGAAACATAATTACCTCCGTTTTTTATTCTTTTTTTGATATTTTTCTTTTTTGATGCTTTCTTAAGTGATGGCGGACATCAGCGACCGACTCAGTCGTTCCATGACTAGTTATCGAGCCAAAGTCTCGATAACTCCGCTTCCTATAACTGCTTCTGCAGTTATAGGAATATCATCACGGTGAAAGCATCACTGTTGGGCAGAGCGAACTGTCGAATCGCGAGCAATTCGAACAAGTGCAAATAGATTCAGGATGAGCCCTACCACGACGAAAAATATCGTCTGCTCTAGGCAGAGAGAAACTTAAAACCAAGAGTCTTATTGCTCATGCTTTATTTATAAAAGAACGGCTAGACCCTTTTTGAGAGCATACAAAAGCCCCTGAGGGCAGACCCTAGGGATTTTTTCGTTCTCACATATATGTCATTAGTATAGGTTAAATTGAGTAAAATTGCAAGCATAATATCATTTCACTAACATTTGTAAATATTTTATGATATTTGATAAAAATATCGCTCTAAATCCTGCTCATTTTTCACAAATTTATCATAAATGTTCGTAAATTAAAACTAAACGTAGCAGAAATTTGTTTTCTGTCCCTATTTATAATAGACTATCACTAACATTAGATGAAAAGGTGACTCTATGACTATAAATCAACTGCTTCAAAAGCTGGAGCCTACTAGCCCTATCCTTCAAGCTAACTTTGGAATTGAGCGCGAAAGTCTTCGTGTCAATAGACAGGGAAAATTAGCACATACGCCTCACCCTTCCTGTCTAGGGGCTCGTAGTTTCCATCCCTATATTCAAACAGATTTTTGTGAGTTTCAGATGGAACTCATCACACCAGTCGCTAAATCTACCACTGAGGCTCGTCGATTTCTTGGAGCCATTACCGATGTAGCTGGACGTTCCATCAGTAAAGATGAACTTCTCTGGCCCTTGTCCATGCCTCCTCGTATTAAGGCCCAAGAAATCCAAGTCGCCCAACTGGAAAATGAATTCGAACGCCATTATCGTAACTATTTGGCCGAAAAATACGGAACTAAACTACAAGCTATCTCAGGTATCCACTATAATATGGAACTAGGGGAGGATTTGGTTGAGGCCCTATTCAAAGAAAGTGACCAGACTGACATGATTACTTTCAAAAACGCCCTCTACCTTAAGCTGGCTCAGAACTATTTGCGCTACCGTTGGGTGATTACTTATCTCTTTGGTGCTGCACCTGTTGCTGAGCAAGGCTTCTTCGACCAAGAAGTGCCAGAACCCGTGCGTTCCTTCCGAAACAGCGACCATGGTTATGTCAATAAGGAAGAAATCCAAGTATCCTTTTCAAGCCTAGAGGACTATGTCTCTGCCATCGAAAACTATATCGAACAAGGTGATTTGATTGCGGAGAAGGAATTTTACTCGGCTGTTCGTTTCCGCGGACAAAAGGTTAATCGCTCCTTCCTTGACAAGGGAATCACCTACCTGGAATTCCGTAACTTCGACCTTAACCCCTTTGAGCGTATCGGAATTAGCCAAGATACCATGGATACGGTTCACTTGCTCCTTTTAGCTTTCCTATGGCTAGATGCCCCTGAAAATGTTGACCAAGCTCTTACTCAAGGTCACGCGCTAAATGAGAAAATTGCCCTCTCTCATCCTTTAGAACCTCTACCTTCTGAAGCTGAAACTCAGAACATTACGACAGCTCTGGACCAACTGGTGCAACATTTTGGGCTTGGTGATTATCATCAAGGTTTGGTCAAACAAGTGAAAGATGCCTTTGCGGATCCTAGTCAGACACTAGCTGCTCAACTACTTCCTCATATCAAAGACAAGTCCCTTGCTGACTTTGCCCTCGACAAGGCTCTTGCCTATCACGATTATGACTGGACTGCCCACTATGCTCTTAAGGGTTATGAGGAGATGGAACTTTCTACTCAGATGTTGCTCTTTGATGCCATTCAAAAAGGGATTCATTTTGAAATCCTAGATGAGCAGGATCAATTCCTTAAACTCTGGCATAAAGATCATGTTGAGTACGTCAAAAATGGTAACATGACCTCAAAAGACAACTATGTAGTACCTCTTGCCATGGCTAATAAAACCGTGACCAAAAAAATCCTGGCTGATGCTGGTTTCCCTGTTCCCGCTGGCGACGAATTTACCAGTCTGGAACAAGGTCTAGCTTATTATCCTCTTATCAAGGACAAGCAAATTGTAGTCAAACCAAAATCAACCAACTTTGGTCTGGGAATTTCCATTTTCCAAGAACCTGCTAGTCTTGACAACTATCAAAAAGCCCTTGAAATTGCTTTCGCAGAAGATACCGCTGTCCTTGTTGAAGAATTTATTCCAGGAACCGAATACCGTTTCTTCATTCTAGATGGGCGTTGTGAGGCTGTCCTCCTTCGTGTCGCTGCCAATGTTGTCGGTGATGGCAAACACACCATTCGTGAATTAGTCGCTCAGAAAAATGCCAACCCATTGCGAGGCCGTGATCACCGATCACCACTGGAAATCATTGAGCTAGGAGACATCGAACAATTGATGTTGACTCAGCAAGGTTATGCACCTGATGATATTCTCCCAGAAGGGAAAAAGGTCAATCTCCGCCGTAACTCTAACATCTCTACAGGTGGCGACTCTATTGATGTCACTGAGACTATGGATTCCTCTTACCAAGAACTTGCTGCAGCTATGGCGACTAGCATGGGGGCCTGGGCTTGCGGGGTTGACCTCATCATTCCAGATAAAACTCAGCCTGCTAGCAAGGAAAAACCTCATTGCACTTGTATCGAGCTCAACTTTAACCCTTCGATGTATATGCACACCTACTGTGCTGAAGGCCCTGGACAAGCTATTACTCCAAAAATCCTAGATAAACTTTTTCCAGAAATAGTGGCTGGTCAAACTTAATAGCTGTAACTTTAGAAGCCTAAAAGCACCTTTATCATGGCTCTATAATTTCTGTAGTGAGTAAAACCACTGTAGAGATTATAGAGCTTTTTAAGTGTACACAAAAAGTCCCATAAGAACTATAATGAAAAGCAACCAAACCATCATTAGGAAGAACTCATGAGACTTATTAAGAATACCACAGAATTAATCGGAATTAAAGACCAAAA
>ERZ507021.101-NODE-101-length-63916-cov-41.219_pt1 | contig 63916 bp, 57 predicted proteins | sample MGYA00512877_ERZ507021 | MGnify/ENA metagenome assembly ERZ507021 | reverse complement strand
CTACCAAGTTTTTCTGAGTTACTTGAAAAGTCTAACTTAATTTGACAATTTAGGTAACAAAAAATGAACTTAATTCATTACGTTTCTTTAATTGTTATCATTTAATTTATCTAACAGAGCCTCTGCTACTTTTTCTGGAATGCCAAGGGCATGGATATCCTCAACAGTAGCTTTTTGGATAGCTGTCATAGACTTGAAGTATTTGAGGAGTTTTTGTTTGCGCTTAGGTCCTAACCCCTCCACGCCATCAAGTTTAGAACTGAAACTATTCTTACTACGGACTTGACGATGGAAGGTGATGGCAAAGCGGTGTACTTCATCCTGAATACGGTGAAGGAGGAAAAATTCCTCGGATTGACGTGGCAAATCAATGACTCGCAAAGGATCTCCAAAAAGCAATTCATTGGTTTGGTGCTTGTCATTTTTCTGAAGACCTGCAACTGGGATAGATAGATTGAGTTCCTTGCGAAGCACATCCTTGGCTACATTGACCTGACCTTGACCACCATCCATGATAATGAGGTCTGGTGGCGTTAGACCATCACGTTTGACACGACTATAGCGACGACGAATGACCTCACGCATACTGGCATAATCGTCAGGACCTTCAACAGTCTTAATCTTGTATTTGCGGTACTCTTTTTTATTAGGTTTACCATTTTCAAAGACAACCATGGCAGAGACAGGGCTAGTTCCCATGATATTAGAGTTATCGAAAGACTCGATACGGACCGGTGTCGGAATCCCCATGAGTTTGCCTAGATTTTCAATAGCTCCTTGGGTCTTAGCCAAGTCTTTTTCGAGGAGATCAAATTTTTGGGTCAAACTGACGCGGGCATTTTTCGTCGCCAAGTTTACCAACTGCCTCTTCTCTCCACGCTGAGGCTTGAAGACCTTAACCCCGTCTCCAACCAGAGCTTCGACAGACTCTTGATCAATGTCACCTGGAATAAAAATCTCCTTAGGTTTGAGATGACGACTATCCAGGTAAAATTGCCCCATATAGGTTAGAAAGTCTTCCTCAGCATCATTATAGTAAGGGAACATATTGACATCACGCTGAATGAGTTTCCCTTGGCGAACAAAGAAAACCTGAACACACATCCAACCCTTGTCCACGTAGTAACCGAAGATATCTCGGTCCTGCATGTCCTGACGGATAACCCTTTGCTTGGTCCTAAGCGTCGACACTGCCTCAATCAGATCTCGATACTCCGCTGCACGCTCAAACTCCATCTGATCAGACATGTCCGTCATCTTGGCCTTGAGCTGATTAACGATTTTATCATCATGCCCATTTAGGAAATTCTTGACATCCTCAACCAAACCTTGCCAATAGTCCTCGGTGGTGTGACAGATGGTGTGGGCATTACATTGGCCAATATGGTAATAGAAACAGACCTTGTTGGCGGGATTTTTACATTTCTTAAAGGGAAAAATACGGTCCAAAAGCTTCTTGATTTCATTGGCTGCCCCAGAGTCTGGGTAAGGGCCAAAATAGAGACCGCCATCCTTCTTAACCTGGCGAGTAATCAAGAGCCTTGGATAGATTTCCTTAGTAATCTTGATAAAAGGGTAAGACTTGTCATCCTTGAGGCGGATGTTGAATTTAGGCATATTTTCTTGGATAAGATTAATTTCCAAAAGCAAGGCCTCGATATTAGACTCGGTTACGATAAATTCAAAGTCTGCAATCTCAGATACCAAAAGCTCCGTCTTGGTATCATGACTTCCACGAAAATAGCTACGCACACGATTTTTTAGATTTTTAGCCTTACCGACATAGATAATATTGCCGAATTTGTCCTTGTGGAGATAGCACCCCGGGTTGTTTGGGAGCAATTCCAACTTATGTTTAATCAGATCATTCATGCTTTCATTGTAGCAAAAAAAGAGCTAAAAAGCTCTTCGGAATCATGGCTATCATAGCTTTACTTGGACAAAATCTTCAGGATTTCCTCATAACTTTTGACTTGATAGGTTGGAACAGCTGGAGTCTCATTGACTAGGTTACTTGGATTGAACCAAACACTATCAATACCCGCATTATTACCACCCTGGATATCAGCAGTTAGACTATCACCAATCATGAGAGCTGAGCTTGGGTGAAAATCATGAACCTGATTGGCAATTTTATCAAAAAAGTCTGTAGACGGTTTGTGGGCACCCACCTCATCAGAGATGAAAACATCGTCAAAGAAAGGTAAAATACTCGAAGCCTGCAGGCGGCCACGTTGGATAAAACTAACACCATTAGTCGCTGCATAAATATTGTAGCCACGGTCTTTGACATCCGCTAAAAAAGCATGAGCCTGAGGAAGTTCCTGCCCCTGTTGACTCAAGAAATGTTGGTAGCGCCCAGCTAAGTGACTACCATCTACTTCTTTTCCAAAGTGCTCAAAGAGACGTGAAAAGCGCGTGCGAAGCAATTCAGGTTTTGTAATCAAACCATGGTTGAGGTCCTCCCACATGGAACGGTTCATGGGAATATAGTGGTCTTTATAAGCCTTGATCTCTTGTGAAGCTACACCAGCCTCTTCAAGCAAGTAGTTTAAAGCCATATCTTCAGCACGGTCAAAATCTAGGAGGGTGTGGTCAAGATCGAAAAGTAAATGGGTGTAGGTCATGACGGATCCTTTCTGACAGTTAAAACATCAGTGTTTATTTTATCATAATCTAGCTCTATATAAACAAAGAAACACAAAAGGACGACCCATAGACCGTCCTCTCTGATTTATGAAAAATAAGTATTGCTTACTTAATAGTAACACTATTATATCTATTGAACCTTAAAGAAAGCTTAAAATAAGTTATTTTTTATGGTTTCAATAGATTTTTACTTAAACAGCGAATCTCTCTAATTCGTGGTATACTGAAAATACAAGATTAATCAAACGAGGCGTGTTATGAAAAATTTAAAATTTCAATCCGTTTTTGATATTATCGGTCCTGTCATGGTAGGACCTTCCTCTAGTCATACTGCAGGAGCTGTTCGTATCGGAAAAATTGTTTCGGCCATCTTTGGTGATATACCCACTGAAGTAGAATTTCAACTTTTTAATTCCTTTGCAAAAACCTACCGAGGTCATGGAACAGATGTGGCTCTTGTAGCTGGTATTTTAGGTATGGAAACAGATGACCCTGATATTCCGCGTGCACTTGATATTGCACACGAAAAAGGCATTAAGGTCTATTGGAAAATCAACAAAGATAGCAATGCACCGCATCCTAACACTACTCGTATTACACTAAAAAATGCTACAAAAACTATCTCTGCCACTGGTGTTTCCATCGGTGGAGGGAATATCCAAGTAACTGAGCTCAATGGTTTTGCGGTCAATCTCAAGATGAATACACCGACTCTCATCATTGTCCACCAAGATGTTCCTGGAATGATTGCCCTTGTCACAGATATTTTGTCGCGTTATGGTATCAATATCGCTCAAATGACTGTTACTCGGGAAAATGCCGGTGAAAAGGCCATTATGATTATCGAAATTGACTCTCACCAGTGTGATGAAGCCGTTACTGATATCGCAAGAATTCCAAATTTGCATAACGTGAACTTTTTCAGTTAAGAGGAGATTTCCATGTTTTACACTATTGAAGAATTGGTTCAACAAGCTGACCGAGATTACCAAGGTAATATCGCCGAGCTCATGATCGCTACAGAGACAGAGCTAACTGGACGGGAACGCCCTGAAATTCTTGCTCTCATGACTCGAAATCTAGAAGTGATGAAAGAGTCTGTTCAGGCTGGTTTGTCCCCTGAGAAATCACCAACTGGCTTAACCGGGGGAGACGCTGCTAAACTGGATGCCTATATCAAAAAAGGAAATACCTTGGCTGATTCTGCTGTTTTGGGTGCTGCTAGAAATGCCATGGCTGTTAATGAATCTAATGCCAAGATGGGATTGGTTTGTGCCACACCAACTGCTGGATCTGCTGGCTGCCTACCTGCTGTTCTTACAACTGCTATCCAAAAACTGGGCTTAACCGAATCACAACAATTGGATTTTCTCTTTACTGCTGGTGCATTTGGTCTAGTCATCGCAAATAATGCCTCGATTTCTGGCGCCGAGGGAGGCTGCCAAGCCGAAGTTGGTTCCGCCTCTGCTATGGCTGCAGCCGCTATTACAATGGCTGCTGGTGGAACACCCTTCCAAGCTAGCCAAGCCATTTGCTTTGTACTAAAAAATATGTTGGGACTCATTTGTGACCCCGTAGCTGGATTAGTCGAAGTCCCTTGTGTCAAACGTAATGCCATGGGTGCAAGCTTTGCCCTAGTCGCTGCCGACATGGCTTTGGCAGGTATCACATCTGCCATTCCAGTAGACCAAGTTGTTGATGCTATGTATCAAGTCGGTTCAGCTATGCCAACTGCCTTTCGTGAAACTGCTGAAGGTGGCTTAGCAACAACTCCGAAAGGAAAAGCACTCGCAAAAGAAATCTTTGGTTGATTTTTTAGAATAAATCATAACCACCCGTCAAACGGGTGGTTTGTCCCAGGGCTATAAGCCCAAATTACCAGCCAGCGCCTAAAGACGCTGGCTTTCACGTTGTTCAAGCCTTATTGCTCTTGACTCGTCACTTGCCTCTTAAAGAGGCTTTAGTATTACTTACCGTTATTCCTAAAGAGATTTTCATATTCTTTTACGTTTAATTTGTCCAAAGAGATATCATGCTTCTCTTGTTCCTGAATATATTTCTTAATTGTGGCTTCATTAAGCCCTGCTGTACTCACATAATAACCTTCCGCCCAGAAATGCCGATTTCCAAACTTTTACTTGAGATTGGCGTGTTTGTCAAACATTATGAGTGCACTTTTTCCCTCAAGAATTGCCATTATGAACCAATTTGATAAGAAGTCACTACCTTATCGAGCCTTGAAAAATCACTTGCGACTCTTTCAAATGGACAGCCGTAAGCTATCTCTCAACTCCTTCTATTCAAAGACCTTCAGACAAACTTTAGTACCACATGAAATCATTGAGAAGACATTGGTCTTTTCAGAAGAGATCGCTAATGCCTACAAACTTTGATCAGCTTTTGCTTTTTCACTTTCAGGAAAAAAGAGTAGATGAGTTTTTTGAGCTCATTCAAGAAAACTTAAACGTCGTCAATCATTACTTCAAAACAGTCTTTAGGACTTTTCTTAAACATAAACAATACATCAAAAACGCACTAGAAACAGACTATTCAAACGCAAAACTGGAAGCTACCAACAAGTTGATTAAAGACATCAAACGGTTGGGCTTCGGTTTTAGAAACTTCATCAACTTTAAGAAACGTGTCTTCATCACTCTGAACATAAAAAAAGAGAAGACCTATCAGGTCCTCTCTAGATGTTAGCTTTTCGTCACCCACTACAGTTGACAAAGAGCCTTTTTAAATAACGAAAACACCCTGCCATAAAATGACAGGGTGTTGATTTCGGCATGAAGCCTTATCTTTGTAGCTTCTGCAAGATTTAAGTAACTGTGTAAGGCGTCCCTTACACGATTATTATAGTATATGACAACTATAATTGCAACACTTTTTAACAATTAATATTAAAAATCTAGCTTAGGCTTATCACCCTCATTTTTGATGATATGCTGATTTCCTAGAACATCCGTTCTTACTTTAAAAATTGATAGATTTTCTATCTGCATATTCTTTTGCAATTGATTAGAAGAAGGTGGTACCTTTCCTAATACCTCAAGTTCTTCTCCCTTCTCGAATCTTGCTTTTTCATAAGGTTTTAATTCTATTTTATGCTTTTCAAATCTTTTTGGATTATCCTTCCCAGTACGAGACCAAAATCTAAAGACTTGTTGACGATTTGTTTCAGTATCCTTAATTAAAATTAAATCATTCTTATACAGTGTAAACTTAAATTCTGAATTCTTACCAATTCCTTCTTTCTCTCTTATTTTATTATACTTAACTTTTGAAATACCGTAAGAACCTCCTTTTTCGAAACACAAATCTGCATACTTTAATCCTAAGAATTCATATTTTCTTGTTTCTGTATTGTAGTATACATCTGTTCTCCAAGGATTCAAAGATAGTAAAGCTACAGGATTTTTACTTTCTGAGGGAGTTATATCAACAAATCTTCCTAGGAGATTATCATAGTATTTAAGACTCTTGATTTCTGGGCCATTGCCTTTTCGACTATACTTGCGAATAGGTCCATTTTCAATTCTATATTTTTCAAAAGGATTGAAATCAACCTCTTTTCCATTTTTGTCCTTTTCTTTAAATGGTCGATATTGTTCCAATATCTTCTCTATTACTTCATCCCAAGTTTTTCTATCCTTCTGATACATTAAGAATTGGGATTTATTCTTTTTGTATAAATCTAAAAACTTATAAAATCCCGTTTTAGAAGGAGTTTTTGTCCCTAAAGCATAGATATCTTTTATTTTCCCCAAAGTATAAGTGTATTCTTTTTTCTCTTTATCTAATTTCGCTTTTCTTGTTGCATAAATGGTGGCATCTGATATTTTACGATTAAACTTAGAATCCACTTGATATGAGAATAAGATACTGTCTTCAAATTCTTTACTCTTCAATGTATCAACAAAATGTTGGTAAGGGGCTTTGAACACAGATTCCTTGTACTCATCATCACTAATAAGTTCACCAGTTTCAATATCAAGTAGTTGGTTTTCTGAATAATTTACAAGGGTATTCTTTTGTTTTTTCCACAAATTCAACTGACTTGAAGCAGCAATAATCAGTGCATCTACGGCATGGTGATGATAAGTATCACGAGTCTTCTCAATTCCCCAATGGCGTCTCAATTGAGATGTGAATTGACCACGAACCACGGAAACTTTTGTATCAATCTTGTGAGCTCTAAAGTGTTCTTGAAGGGCATTGAGGACAACTCTTGAAGCGTATCTTGTATCTACAAGATTTCGTTCAATAAATTTCTTTCGAACATCAAATTTTGAAATATCTTCTTCCGTAAGAAGATATTCTTTTTTCTTATTTGAAAGTGTTTTTGATTCACGGACAAAGGCTTTTAATTCACGGAAAGACCATGCATCATCCATACTATCTAAAGCCTGGTAAGGTGTTCGTTGTCCTTTTTCTTGGTTAGCAGTTGCATAAACTAAAACCTTATTGGCAAGGCTATCATCAAAGGTAATAGAGAGAGGTAAAATATGATCTATTTCAAATTGATTAGGATTATTAATCAAATCATGTATTGAAATTGTCTTACCAGTATAAAGGCAACGTTCTCCTTGCTGATGCCATAGGCGGATTTTAGTCGCTAATTGCTTATGACCGTGGAAAACACTATGTGGTAATTCAGCCTTTCCATTATATTGGTTGGCAGCCTTAAGCATTGCTGCATCTTTTTCATCTTTGTTTGCTTTTTGAATCTTTTGAATAGCTTTCTTTTCATCATCTTCATTTGTTGCACGAGCCATTTCGATGACAATATTGTCAAAGTCTCCATACTCTTTGATTGCTGCATTTACTATTTTTATAGCTTGGCGAACAGACTTAGCAACAACAGGATTATAGATTTCTTCAGTTAATAGTTTTTCATCTATATATTTTGTTTTATTTGAAGACGAAGTTGTTTTTTGTTTCCCAAGTCGTGTCAGGATAGTCATTTGCTCTTCTGACGTCGCATACAATTCTGGGATTAACTCCATCATCAGTTTGACAGAAAAATTATGCCATCCTTTGCCAAAAATGGAACTATTTGCTTTGCGGAATTGAACCAATTCGTCAATTTGCTCCTGGCTAAAGTTACCATCAACAAACTCATGCTCTAAGGCTTCTTGAATACCTTCCCTCTCAGTGTTTAATGTCAAGACATAGGCTAACTTATCAAGTTCCTCTCTTGACATTTTCTCAATATCAATGGTTTCAAGCGTCTTCATCTTTCGATAGGCTTCGAAAGTATGAATCTCAGCCTTATCTGATTTGTCGATACGGTATCCCTTGATATCTGCAATATCACAAGAAAGTAGCTTAGCGATATATTTAAAAAGTTTCGCTGGCCCCATTGCCTTTTCGTTTTTGACATAATTAATGATTTGATTCTTCTGTTCTTCGCTCAACTTCTTGGTTTCAGTAGGAACTGTTAGATTGTTCAAATCATTTAGCAAATTGAATTCTTGAGCCGTGTAGGATGCTTTTGCTGCTCTAAACTCTTCTGGATAAAATGTACATTTCCCGATTAGGATACCAAAAATATTGTCTAAAGTTTCTCCACTCGTTCTATAACGACCATAATCAGTCCGAGACTTTTCATTACCTGGTCCGTGATAATATTTCCGTTTTCCAGTTAAAATTTCGAGATAACGATTAATAAATTCATCTGTAATCTGTGAATTAAATTCTTGTTGGGTTTGTAATATTCTTAGCGCTTCTGCACGATAAGCTGATGTTGGAAAGACATTAATTAAGCGATGTTTTTTTCCATCTTCCTCAACAGTAAAATCACCACGTAATTGACCATATTTTTGGTAGCGTTCCAACTGAATCTGTCCCGGTGTCTTAGTTTCTAATTGTTTACTATTTTCCTTAACAATTTGTGCATAGTCTCCTACTGATGAATTTCCGTCATCACTGGCATCATCGAGATAACTAATCCCACGGTGTTTCACCATATTTTTAAGAGCGATAAACAATTCTTCATTAGACAATTCATCGATCAATCTTAACCCGTAATTGATATGGGTTAAGATTGATTGAAACCTTCGTAAAATCGGTGATTAATCCACTTTCCTCAAATAGATGATTTAAACGAACTCTACGATGTTTTTTACGTCGTGTCAATCGTCTTCCTTGACGATTTGTTCTACGTTCTACATTATTTTCCGCTTGGGCTGCTGGGAAAATGCGTGAATTCTTATGGATAATTTCTCCCGTCACTTTATTAAGGATACCTACACCAACAGAACCTATACCGATATCAAGTCCTAAAACTAAGTCGCTCATTTAAGAATCTCCTTATGCTTTTTTCTAATATTTTACAATAATATCTGAAAATTCACAACCGTGTTTGTAAACGCTATAATCTATGTTTTAAAAAATCAATTTAATATTATTTTTATCTAAACAACTTTATTCACTTCATTCCGAAATCTAGAAAAAATATAAATACTACTCCCTTTAACGACTTTGCTCATGTAAAAAGCCAAGTCAACTTGGACTTGGTCTTGGATTTCATTTTTGAACAAAGGAGTTTAAATTACCAACTTGTTGGCAAGGAAATCGGAATGTTAAGCTTCACCTTCATCTTGCTATTGTTAATAGTGGCTTGCTCAATTTCGTAGCCGATTTCAGGAAGCTTGAGCTGAATCTGGTTGTTAACCACGCGAACACCACTGCTGGACTGGGCAATGCTCTTCTTGAGGTAAGGCAGAACCAGTGATTTTGGAACTGGAAGGCGACCCAGGTGGGCACCTGCCAAATCTAGTAGGATGACTTCCTTGTTAGTGCTGACCGTAAAATCAAGGCTAAATGTTGATTCGATAGGGCCAAGAGATACGGGAACCTTAGCTGTTAGATAGGAATCATTCAACTCTACGGTACTGTTTTGCAGGGTCTCATCATTAGATTCAGCTATGCTTTCTTTTAGGACTTGACGAAACTGATTACTATCCAGATTAATCTCGGTTGAAAGGCTCCCTGATGATAGTGATGTCCCACCAATACCAGCCTGGACTAAATCAACAAGAGATGTTTGTGTTGGTACATTTTTTAATTGGTCTTGACTGTCAATCTTATCCGGAATAAGTAGAGCCACCATTGCAAAAAAGAGCACAATGACAAGGACAATGAATCGTTTAAACCACTTCCACATAGGGATACCCCATTTCAATTTTTCACTTTTGACGTCTATTGTACTGGAATCAAGGGAAAAAAGCGAGTAAGAACTGGAAATTCTCTCATATTTTCTTAATCCAAGAGGTAGGGCTCAAGAGCTTCATAGACCTTTCAGTAAGCATTGGCATATAGGTGAACGCCGTCATAGGTACGCTCTGCTTTCTGCTCTTTTATATCATCGACCGGCTCAGCATTACAATTAATGAAGTGGCAACCATAGGTTTTGGCGATTTCCTCAGGAGTCTTATTAGAACGGTCAAGGTTTTCAGGGGTCCGCAGTTTCATCCACTGGATAGATGCCCGGGTCTGACAAGGCAGATGAAGATTTGCTGGAGAAAAAGCTATCAGGTAAATCTTGGTATTTAGCAATATAGCTAGTATTTGCTCCAGAATTTGTCCGATATTTGCCATCATATGGTGTAACCAATGGTCTCCATAAGTCTCCTAGGTCATAACATTAGTACCCATACTGATGAAAAGCTTGGCCGGTTGCAAATCCAAAATCAGGGGAAGGATATGCTGGAGAAATTCATCCGTATTCAAACCACTGATGCCTCCATTATAGATGATATCGTCAATACCTCTACTCCTAGCAATTTCACAAATGGGAAAAAGCTCCATGAGAGAGAAGCCAGTGAAGAATATCTCTCCCTTGATGGCGACCTCATTTAAGTACTAATAGTTTTTAAGTTTGATTTCTTTTAATTCATCCATGATAATTTTCTGCTATATTTATCTCAATGAGTGAGAAGGTAAAAAGTAGCCATAGCTTTTAGGGCGCCAATTAGTTGGATAAACATAAGCGCATGGATGAGCCCAAATAATAGAGACTGGACGAGATTAGCCCCTAGAATCCTAGTTTCCCTTACAACCTTATAGCTATCCATCTGGACCATAAACATTTCCTTTTCGCTGGCAGTCGCCCTTTTCTTAAAATAGCTGCAGATATGTTGGAAGGAATTGACGACTTGACCAGGATTTTCAGGAAGGTCAAGTGCTTGATTAATATAAGCTTGAGCCTAATCCAAACTAACCTCATCATTCTTGAGATAGTTCCGGATTTCTAAGTAAATCTTGTTTGAATGACTGAACACCAGGTACTTATTTACTGCCCAAAGTCGCTCTCACTGGCGACGTGGATTTCTTGTTGTCATTAGGGACCTTCCTTAATAACTTTTTATCATCATAGCATAGTTTAAATGGGGATAATAGAGTATGATCTTGCTAGTGGGGAGTCATTTGCTAGGGATAGTTGTATCTATTTTCAGAAAAAGGGTTTTGCTTGGTTTATGTATAAGCGTTTGCTATACTTAAGGTATCAAAGAAAGGAGACAAAGCCTATGACATTGTCCAAAAAACTCACACTTTCTCTTGCCTCTATGGCAGTTCTTGGTCTTTTAGCAGCCTGCTCAAACCAGAAAGCTCAAACACCTGAAAGCTCTGCTAGTACCCAACAAAGTTCAAGTAAGGTTTCACCTTCACAAAGTTCTGAAGCTTCTAAACAGACTAACGGGCTAGATGGCACCTATAAAGGAACTGATGAAAGCGATCGTATTACTCTTACTATCTCTGGAAATACTGGTACTTGGGAAGAGGACGAAGCAGATGGCGAGAAGGATAGCAAGTCTGTAACAGTTAACCCTGCCAATCAAAGTCTAACGATTGGGGATGATATCAAATACTATAAACTCGACGGAAATCAGCTGACTATTGAAGATGATGATCGTGATTCAGATGATACCATTATCTTAACAAAATAATATCATATACCTTAGCCAAACCACTCTCTTGATTTAGCTAAGTTTTTTTATGTTTTACTATTGCAAGAAAGAAAACGGATACAAACAGGAGGCTGATGATGACCCAAAGACAATTATGGTTGACGCTATTCTTTTATCAATTAGTGTAACTCTTATTGGACTCGGATTTTCTGTATATAATTATATTATCTTCGACAAACCTTTTATAACTACAAAAGGTTTGCTAGCTGCATTTTATCTGGGTGCGACAGTGGTTGCCATTAGTCTATCCAAGTCAAATAGGAAGTAAAGATAAGAAAAAGGTATAAGTTTGCAGACTTATACCTTTTTTGGTAAAACATTACTTAATTTTGTGTTTGTTCATTTTTTCTTCAAAAATAGCTGTCATGATTTTACGCAACTCTTCTCTCTCTTTTTCAGGAAGGTCCCCTTGGCGCTTAGCCACTGCATAGAGCTCAGGATATTGCTTGGCTACACGCTCTACTGTCTTAGTCGTCGCATGGCCTCTTACAAAGAAAGGAATGCGTTTAATCCATTCTAGCGGTACCAAGTCAAGCAACTTCTTCGCAGCTTCCTTGTCAGAAATCTCAGCTGTACTCAACCCTTGGTTGATTTGTTCTTGTTCTTTTTCAGTAAAATCTTTTAATTTCATTACTAATTCCTCTTAATCTTTATATAGTAGATTTTACACTCTTACATGAGATTATACAACTGATTGGGACTGATGAGACAAGGGATTGACTAGCTCATGTGTCATGTTTCTACCCTACTCAAACTTTCGTTGCACGTTAACCTAGTCCATATCCACCCATTTGCCATTGTCCATGATAAAGGGTTTGGCTAGACCCGGTCCGGTGTAGTCCTTGTACTTGGTTGTGAGATACTTGTAGCAGTCCTTCTTGCTAGCAAATTTAATGGCTTGGTAGGGCTCTTCGAAGGTCAACTTTTCAACAAATAAGTAGCCATCCGTCGTTGGAACTAAGACGCCAACATGACCAACAAAAAGAGAATCTCCGTCCAGATTATCATGGACAACAACCGACAGCATACATGCCTTGTCATCAAAGGTGAACTGCTTGTAGTAATCTTCCATATGTTTGGCGTGAACCTTGACATCTTGGGTAGGTTCAGTCTTAACCCTTGAAAAGAGAATTTCAAAGTTTGCCTGCTCCTTGGCATCAAAAATCTTGCCCTTGTCAATGGCATCCTTATCTTGGAAAAGGAGCTCACTATCACTTTTGACTTGAGGAATCTTTATTTTTCCTTTCAGTAGCATGTAAGTGTTAATACGGCAGTTGGTACCGATAAAGTCACCATGCTTGGCTGTCCACAGGCTACTGATTTTTTCCACATCATAGTCGGTTTTAGTAAATGGTTTAAAATCTTCAGTTAAACCAACAGAACCAACGGTGTCATTATAATCCTTGACCAGATTGATAAAGCTATCCACACTCCCCTCGTCCAAATGTTTCGAGAGAATAGAACGTACCTCACTAATACTGGCCTTACTATTAAGGTTGGAGTAGCTTGGCTGCTCCTCCTTTTTGTGGATATGTGCAAAAACTGCTAGACCAATAAGTAGCAGGTTAGAGATAGTTAAAAGAATTAGCGTCTGTTTTTTCAAAATTTTCATAGGCGCCTCCTTGGCTTCATTATATCAGATTTTGTGGACTCCTCCTTCTCAAAACGCTCCTCCACAAGAAAAAAGCCTCGTTACCAAGACTTTCTTCACTTTTTCAAATTTTTCTTTTCTAGTCTCTCAGACCTTCACTTGTCATTCACAATATTGGCGAAGGCTTCTTGAATGTCCTTGTTATTAGTTGGATACATGTAATACATGTTTTCGGGATTACCTTGATTTTGCATGGAAACTAGGACTACTGGTTGACCTTTATGGATGGTGAAATGGTAGAGAATCATGGCTGAGCCTGCATAACCGTAACTGTCTACGATGATATAGTCCGCTGTCCCTGTACCGTCGTCTGAGAAGGCAACATCTACCTTTTGTTGGTTGGTCATTGGGGCATTCTGTTCGGTCTTTTCTCCTACAGTGATGCGGTTATTTTTAGCAAAACTCATGGCACCATAGAAATCATCACTTCCGTTTGGTGTTAGCCTTCTATAACTTTCTTGATTCATCTTGTGGCCAAACTCTACCATATAACTAGCAAGTTTGGTAGCCTTGTCACTATTCCAAAGGGCTGTTGTATTGGTTGAGCTAGTCTGGCTAGATTGACTCTTGTTTTTCACTCTGTAATAGGACGTGTAAACGACCCCTGGCCCAGCAGACTCTGGAATTTGAACCAGACGATCTGTATCTTTGACAGAATTGTCCGGAGACGGTGCCGCTTGGTTGGCTGGCACAGGGACAAAGGGATTAACCCCATGACCTGGACTATTGTCCGCAAAATAGAACATGGGTTGACCTTTGAAATCCTTAATAACAGTCTTACCATCAGTGCTTCCCGTCTCCTCAGACTTTGTGAGGCCAGATTTTGTAATAGTCACAACATGACCACTGTCAGACACCCAATCTCCTTCGATGCTCGAAAAATCACCATTTCGAATGGCTTCCACATCCATAGCAGGTATTTTGGCCACCGATGAAGCACTCTGACTTTGAGAACTATAGCTTGAAGACGTCTCAGAAGCTTTAGAACTCGATTGCTTAGACTTGTCTAAGGAAAATGTCTGACTGTTAGATGAGGCCACCGTGAGGGATGGTTGCTTTTGGGTTTGTAAGTTGTGAGAATGCCAGACAAAAATTACCCCACCACCAAGAAGCGTCACACAAAAAACCGCAACGATTGATGCTACTACCTTATGAGTCGCCACAAACTGACTCAAGCTTTCCCAAAATCCCTTTTTAGATGCTGGCAACAAGGCTTCAACTTCTGCTCGATTGGCTAAGAGACTACCATTTTGTATCGCCTCGTCGACCTCTGTCATCTTTGGGCGACGTCCATAAATCTTTATAAAATAGGTTAACCATTCTTCTGCTTTCATCTCATCTCCTTTTTGAAGCGTAATAGTTTCATTGTAGCATAAATTAGGGATTCTAGTTGACTTGTAGAAAAGAAAAAACTGCAAGCCAGTAGCCGCAGTTAGTGTATAAACTTGGTTCTTATTTCTGAGTATTGCCAAGTTTTTTAAGATAAGTATAGCCCAGATAGAAAAAGAAAAGCGCTAAAAGAATAAAGAACCCCATGACGAGTTTGGTCCCACCTAATTGATAGGCAATGTAAACAAAAGTATTAACCTTGATCTGACCACCCGTTTTTTCCAATAGCGAAAGGCTCTGTGAGTAATAGTGACCAAGCCAAATAGCTCCTAGCCCTAATAACGGATAAATAATGACACCCAAGATAGGGTTCTTTTTTAACAAATTATCTAACATACATCCCCCAATTTTTTTAATGCTATAGTAATAGCTTACCAAAGAATGACTAGAAAAGCAAAGTGCCTCCCATTGCACAAAAATCAAAAGGAACCGGGCCAAGAAGCTGGTTCCATTGTAAATCTAAAAGACGACACGTGTTCCATGAACTTGCTCAAGACCAAGTATGGCAAGAAATTGGTCACGATTAGCCACGGAGATACCACCTCCTGCTAAAATATCCAACTGACCGTCTGCTAGCTGAACCAATTCTGCATAACGTTTCAAGCGTAAGTCTAGAGCAGTCTCAGGAGTTCCAGCACGGGTGAGAAGACGCGTCACACCGTGGTCCTTAAGCCACTGAATAGCACTAGACTGAGCTGCTTTAGGGATTTGGTCAAAGGCCATATGCATGGTGACCTCTAGGTCTCGACTAGCATCTAACAAGGTCTTTAGAGCTTCTGTATCGAGTTGGTTTTCTGAAGTCAAAGCACCTAGTGCAAAGCCGTCAACACCCAATTCACGCGCACACTTGATATCTTCTAGCATGATAGCTAATTCCTGCTGGCTATAGACAAAGTCGCCCCCTCGTGGACGAATCATCACAATCACCTTAGCCTGATAATCCTTGGCCAACCCAACAGCCGCCTTTATGACACCATAAGAAGGTGTCGTGCCTCCAACAGCCAGATTATCACACAACTCCACGCGTTGAGCACCGGCTTGAAAAGCTTTTTCTAAGTAAGTCACATTCTCTGCACAAAATTCATATATTGGCATACTGAACCTCCAATTAGTTGTAGTAGCAAGGGGATTATTTCTTCTTTTGTGGAAAAAGCGGGAGACCAAGTTTGGCAATCTTTTCAGCTGGGGTCTTCATGCCATCCTTGACCCATTTGGAAATCACTGAGACAATAGCTGAGCTCCAAAAGGAATTGAGGTAGCTACCGGCACCATTTGATGAGCTACCATTTCGTTTTTCCAAAAAATCATAAACTGCCTTGGTCAATACCTGCTCAAAATTATAATCAATGGCAAGACTGATGATTTTGGCTTCTTCTTTGACTTCCTTAAGGAGATAAACCCAGACTTGGTAAAGATCCGTCTTGAGATTATAGCTGTCCAAGGACTTAGTAATCTTTGTAATGCAAGACTCAAAAATAGATTTTAAAATCTCTTCCTTAGAACCATAATTGCGATAAAAGGCAGCACGGGATACACCTGCACGCTCAACCAGTTCTGATATGGTAATCTTTTTCAAGTCTTTTTTCTCCAACAATTGCAGGAGAGAAATTTCGATGGATTCTCGTGTAATTGCCTTGTTTTCTTGGTTAAATCGTTTCAGATTTTCCAAGGATTTCTCTGAGATTTTTCTTTCTGCCATAACATTCACTTTCTATCTGTCACACCTGATGAGATCTACTATGATAGCAATGCACTTCATGATAAAATTGTAAAAGAAGACAAAACACTTGTCAATGTACATTATGCAGATATGAGGTATAAACCTATGAAATGGAAAATTATTGCGGATTCAGGCTGTGACTACCGTTCTTTAGACAATCTGGCACCAGATACGGAGTTTGTCAGTGTTCCTTTGACTATCCAAGTGGGCGAAACCATTTACAGGGATGATGCCCAACTCAATATTGATCAAATGATGGAGGAGATGTATGCGACTACAACTGCTTCCAAATCTGCTTGTCCAAGTCCTGATGACTATATGAAGTCCTTTGAAGGAGCGGACAATATAGTTGTCGTGACAATCACTGGAACCCTTTCTGGTAGCTACAATAGTGCTGAAATTGCTAAGAAAATTTATCTGGAAGAGCATCCTGATACCAAGATTCACGTGATTGATAGTCTATCAGCTGGTGGCGAGGTCGACCTTCTCGTTCGTAAACTCAATCACTTAGTTGCTGAAGGCCTTGAGTTCGACCAAGTCCTTGATGCCATCACAGCTTACCAAGCCAAAACTAAGTTGCTCTTTGTTTTAGCCAAAGTTGATAATTTGGTGAAGAATGGTCGTCTAAGTAAACTGGTTGGCACCGTTGTTGGACTCCTCAATATCCGTATGGTCGGTGAAGCTAGTAAGACTGGTACCCTAGAGTTGCTTCAAAAAGCTCGTGGCCAAAAGAAAGCTATCAAAGCTGCCTTTGATGAACTGATCAAGGCTGGTTATACAGGTGGACATATTACGATTGCCCACCGCAACAATGACAAATTTATCGAGCAATTCTCTGCATTGGTTCGTGAAAAATTTGCCCAAGCAAGCATCGAAGTCCTTCCTACTTCTGGACTTTGTAGTTTTTATGCCGAAGAAGGTGGACTCCTCATGGGGTATGAAATTTAAAAAAATATCGAAAAGAGGTTGGACTAGATGTTCAGCCTTTTTAAAATAAAATGATGTTATTAGATAATCAGTAGAATAAAATTTTATAACTAAAGATTCTCTCTTTTTCTTTGCGACAATGTAGTGTAATCGCTTTCATTACCCCCATCATTTATGGTAAGATGAAAGTGACGCATTAGTGTCATATTCTTATCAATTTAAATACCCTTATTAAACATGGAGATGCTTTATGAAACAGAAACATTCACATTTTCTAATCCCTGGAATCCTTCTTCTAGGAATCGTTTTGCGGGCTCCGTTCACAACCTTATCCACTGTCTTATCAGACATTGCTTCTGGTCTAGGTATTGAGGTCAGTTCCCTCGGTCTCTTGACAAGTCTGCCTCTCTTGACCTTTGCCATATTCTCGCCTTTTGCAGCAAGCTGGGCCAAACGCTTTGGTATCGAAAGACTCTTCCTCGGTGTTTTAATTGTGATGACACTTGGTTCTGCTCTGCGTACCGTCAATCTTCCTCTTCTTTATGCGGGAACGCTTTTAGTCGGAGCTGGGATTGCCTTTATCAACGTCCTTCTCCCAAGCCTAATTCAGGCTAATGAGCCAAATCAGTTAGGATTCTTAACCACACTCTACATCACAGCCATGGGCTTGTCCACAGCTGTGGCTTCATCGGTAGCCGTTCCAATCACTAAGGCAACCTCATGGCAAGGCTTGGTCTGGGTATTGACAGCAGTCTGTGCCTTGGCTCTTGTGGTTTGGCTTCCTAATGTCCGTCACAATCATTATTTAGAACAAGATACTTCTACTAGCGAAAACTCAGGCAGTTGGTATAAGAGCGGCAAAGTCTGGGCCATCATGATTTTCGGTGGATTACAGTCACTCTTCTTCTACACCACTATCACTTGGCTTCCAACCATGGCTACTCAAGCTGGTGTCGGCGAAGCCAATGCCGGAATTCTAGCTTCCGTTTTCACACTGACAAGTATTCCATTCTCTATGATTGTTCCTAGCCTAATCACTAAACTTTCTAATCGTAACCGCCATTTGATGCTAGTGACTACCGTCCTAGCAGGATTCGTCGGAGTTGCCATGCTCCTAGTCAATACAGACAGCTTTGTGTATTGGTTAGTCCTTAACCTCTTAATCGGAAGTTCTGCTAGTGTCCTATTCCCTTACATGATGGTTGCCTTTTCAATGAAGGCTAGCACCCCTGAAAAAACAGCCCAACTATCAGGCTTAGCCCAAACCGGAGGCTATATCTTTGCGGCACTTGGACCAGTCCTATTCGGCTCAAGCCAACAACTCTTTAACTCTTGGACCCCTGCTGTTTTAATTCTCCTCGTCTTGACCCTAATCATGGGAATAGCCCTCTATAAAGTTGAAAAAACAGACGTTATTTTGTAAGTGAAAAACTAATATAAGAAAATGCCCCACAAGTTATAACTTGTGGGGTGTTATTTGTGTGTGGCAAATGAATAAATGATCTTTAAAACCTTTCTTAAGGACAAAGAAAAAATTGTCAATGCACTTCAATTACCTTATTCCAACGCCAAATTGGAAACAACGAATAATCTCATTAAACTTATCAAGCGTAATGCCTTTGGTTTTCGGAACTTTGACAACTTTAAAAAACGAATTTTTATCGCTCTGAATATAAAAATGGAGAGGACAACGATAGCCCTCTCCAGGTGTTAGCTTTTATTCAACCCACTACAGTTGACAAAGAGCCAATATATATGGAAATATACAACTGTTCTATATCAACTTATATTCATACCACTCTACATCTACTTTCTGAAATCCCAAAGCCAAAAACATTCTTTGACTTTGAGTATTAAAAGGATATATTTGTGCAGAGACCTTTACCATTTTTTGTTCTTTCGCCAGCTGTATCATTTCAGAAACACATCGTCTTCCGATCTGTAAATTCTGATACTGTTTGCTGATAACTATAGAAAGTTCCGAGTTATCTTGAAGTGTCACATCTCCAACTAACACTCCTTCATATTGGATATAATAGCAAGAACCATGTGAAGTTAGGTAATCATACATTTTATGAAGTTTTGTTAGATTGTAAATCTGATCAGTATTATCTACTTGTTTGCAAACCTCACTATCTTGATACCAAAGAAGGGAGATGTCATCATTCCTATAATAAGGAATAAGCGTTATCTGATCGTCTACTATTCTATTCATCTTTATTTTTCCTTATTTCTTCTTTAAAAAAGGCTCAACCAAATCAATCCACTCTTGAGGCAGGTAAGCTGATAAATAGCCGTGATTATAGCCCTTTGCTTCATACAAAATCGTATTTGGATGTAGCTGCTGAAATAATTTCGCCGATGCTTTCACACAGTTTAATTCTTTTTCACCATAGATATACAAAACCTGAGCTTTGCTAGCAGAAATCGTATCCTTCAGCTTGTAACGCCCCATATAGTTTTTGTAAATGGTCACCATTGTTTTGACAGGCGTCCTTGGCAGATCCTCCAAATAATAAGCTTTTATTTCCTCTGGATAAGCCAGTTTAGGATAGAGTTTGTTCATCATGCTTAACTGAAGTTTGCAAGAGAATTTATTGAGCATCAGTTTACCAAATAGAGACACTAGAAAGATGCTGATTTTAGCTAACTTTGGTTGAGGAACACAGAGGCTTCCGTCTATGATGGCCTTCTCAGCAATTTCACTGTCTAAAGACAAAAGCTCCATGGCAATTTGACCACCAAGTGAAACACCACCGATTGCAAACAATTTCCCACCACAGTTTGCTTTGATATAGTCTAGAATCTCCAAAGCAGAATCTTCAGTAGAAACATAATCAAGTTGATATTCCTCACCGTGGCCATTCAAAGTGGGTAGAATAACACGGTATTCTTCTGACAAGATTCGTGCTTGACGAAGATAATTCCACCAAGAACTGCCACCACCATGTATCAGTAAGATAGGAGGCAAATTCTTATCCCCAAATTCATGGAATTTCATGTTTAGACTCCTTACTTTAGGACTTTCACTTGCTAAATCCTTGTTTAATCAGCTCGTAGAAGCAAAGCTACACACTCCACGTGTCCTGCTTCATGTAATTGAACACTAGTTTCCTTGAACTCTTTGGTATATTTTTGGCTCATTTGGACATCTCCTTTGGTTAGATACTATTCTACCAAAACGTGTCCATAAAATCATACTAACATCAGTTCACTTACTTTGACAAAGTGGAGGTATCTATCCTCAAGACCCTCAATGCATTCCATACTGCTAGTAGCGTTACACCAACATCTGCAAAGATGGCCTCCCACATATTAGAAATTCCCAATCCACTTAGAACCAAGAAAATTAGTTTAACTACAATAGCCAAGGTCATGTTTTGTTGGGCTATTCTGACTGTCTTTTTTGCCAGTCGAATGACTTGAGGAAGTTTTCCAAGGTCATCATCCATCAGTACAACATCTGCTGATTCAATGGCTGCGTCCGAACCTAGCCCTCCCATAGCAATACCAACATCTGCCCTAGCAAGAACCGGTGCATCATTCACCCCATCTCCAACAAAGGCAACAGCCTGCTGAGACTGAGTCAGAATTTCCTCAAATGTACTCACCTTATCCTGAGGCAAGCAATCTCCAAATGCATCATTAAAGGCAAATTGCTGTGCAAATTCATCAACCACTGCCTGACGATCGCCTGAAAGGAGAACCGTCTTTTTAATTCCGACTGCCTGTAAATCCTTCAAGGCCTCGATGCTCGTCTCCTTCACTTGGTCTGCGATAAGGAAATAGCCTAGAAAATGACTGTCCTCTGCCAAATAGAGAACTGTTCCTGTGCTGTCAATAGCTGGATAAGCAATCCCTTGAACTTCCATTAATCTAGCATTCCCAAGATAGAGCTGTCTGCCATCTACCCTACCGGACATGCCCTGCCCTGGTAGCTCGGTAATCTGACTCACCCTATTCTCGTCCACTTCCTGTCCATAGGCTGTTCGAATAGAGTTTGCGATTGGATGATTGGAATAGCTTTCCAGATGGGCAGCGAGGTACAGAATATCATCCTCGACACCTTCTGCGTTGACAACGGTATCCACCGCAAAGATACCTTTTGTAATTGTCCCCGTCTTATCAAATACGACCGTATCCAACTTGGCAAGAGCCTCTAAATAATTCCCACCTTTCACTAAGACACCTAATTTAGATGCTCCCCCTAGCCCGCCAAAGAAACTCATTGGTACCGAAACCGCAAGAGCACAAGGGCAAGAAATGACTAAAAAGGTAAGTGCCCGATAAAGCCAAGTCGACCACTCCCCTAAACCAAGCAAGGGAGGCAGGCTTGCAAGCAGAAAAGCGATTCCGACAACCACTGGTGTATACACACGCGAAAAACGTGTGATCATCCGTTCCGTCTCCGCTTTTTTATTGCTTGCATTTTCAACTAATTCCAAAATTTTGTTGACCGTTGATTGCGAAAAAGTCTTACTCACTTCAATTACCAATGGACTAGTCAAATTGATCACACCACTTGTAATGTCCTCACCAACGCCAATTTCCCTAGGCAGTGATTCTCCTGTCAAGGCTGACGTATCCAGAATAGAACGACCTTCTCTGACCAGACCATCTAGGGGCACCTTCTCCCCAGGCTTAACTAAAATATGGTCCGCAACCCTTACTGTTTCAGGGTCTACTTGAACGGTTTCTCCCCCCTCTAGTCTCCAAGCCTTATCCGACCGAATATCCATCAATCGTGCAATGGACTGACGAGATTGAGAGGTGGCCTTATCTTGGAAATACTCCCCAATCTGATAAAAAAGCATGACGGCTACTGCCTCTGGAAATTCTCCCAAGAGAAAGGCTCCTAAGGTCGCGATACTCATCAAAAAGTTTTCATCAAAAAGATTACCACGTTGAATATTTTGAACCATCTTGATAAGAACCTTATGGCCGATAATGATATATAGGGTCAGATAATAGACCAGACGAATCCAGAAATACTCCTCTGGCAGGAAAAAGCCGAAGGCAAATAGAATCATAACAGCAAGTAGCAGCTCTTTCGCCCAATCTCGTTTTTCTGGAAGTGCCTCTTCCTTTTTCTCACTGATAACTTCGATTCCAGGTTCAATAGCATCCACCAAGTCAATAATTTCCTTATCTATCCCATCTTCGCTTTTTGTTTCCAAAATCAGCTTTTGAGCTATCAGATTGACAGTGGCAGATTCTACCTGCTCCAATTGATTGACAGCACGTTCAATCTTAGCAGCACAATTGCCACAGTCAATTCCTTGAAGTTCATACTCTTTCTTCATGTTTTTCCTCTTTCAAATGTTTCAGTGTCAAAGACAAGACTGCTGCGACATGATCGTCCGCAAGTTCATAATAGGTCATCCTTCCTTTTTTCTCCCCCTTGACCAATTGGCAGTCCCGCAGATAGCGTAGTTGGTGAGAAATAGCAGACTTGGTCATCTGTAACGCAATCGCTAAGTCTCCGACACAAATTGGATTTTGCCGTACTGCTTGTAAAATCCGCAAACGAGTTGGGTCAGAAATCGCCTTAAAAAAATTGGACATATTTAGCAATGTAACGGTATCAAACTCCGTCTCATGGACCCCTTGAATTAAATCTGGATTACAAGCTGTTAAACACTGTGACATATTTTCTATTCCTCCTATACTAAAGTTGTATCAAGTAACATCATGATTAGAAATCCGGCCATAACCCCACTTGTCGCAATATCGGTATTCTTGTGCTCTTGAGCACCTGGCACAAGTTCTTCCACTGCAACATAAATCATGGCTCTCGCCGCAAATAAGAGAGCATAAGGTAGTAGCTGGGTCATAGACATAACAGCATAGGCCCCTAAAACAGCTGCAATCGACTCAACAATCGCTGACATGGCGCCATAGTAGAAAGCTGATTTCCTACTTCGCCCTTCTACCCGTAGTGGCAAGGACAAGGCAGAGCCTTCTCGAATATTTTGGATGCCAATTCCCAAGGCCAATCCAAGGGCACTCATTCACGTAAAGGAAAGTCTAGTTGCGAGATTTGCCACACTAGCAAATGCCACACCAACTGCTAAGCCCTCTGGTATATTATGAAACACTACCGCCAGATAAAGCAGCATGGTCTTTGATAAGGGTCTTTTGGGATTCAAAATCCCTTCCTTATCACTCATCTGATGATTCAAATGTAGGTCGGGAACCAAATAATTAATAAAGCGGATAAATAAGCCCCCGACAATAGAACCAACAGCCGTCGTCAACCAGTAAAATCTGTTCGTAGCTATTGACTGGCTATAGTCCAAAGAAGGGACAAGCAAAGGCCAGACTGCCGCTGCCGTCATAATGCCCGCTGCCAAGCCCATCATCATATCCATGAATTTTTGATGAATGGTTTTGACAAAAAAGACCAAACTAGCACCGATAAGGGTACAAAACCAGTTGAATAAGCCAGCTAATAAAGCTTGCATTACTGGTGATAGAGAAGAAAAATTACATCTCATACCTCAATAATCGATGATTCAGTTGAACAACCACTCAACTATTATCATTATAGTTGAACACTCGCTCAATTGTCAAGGAAGAAAGTAAAAAAGCTATGAGAAATCCCCATAACTTTGTAAATTATTGAAGCAATCTCGTGTTCTTAGAGAATATCACAATGCCATAAAAAGCCCAAAGGACTATTTGGAATTATCATATCATATAACGCTTCGACACAATTTAACGATTACTATATTGAGAAACAAACTTTACTCCTCAAGAAAGTTAGATGTTCCCAATGCTATCCGTAAGAGTACTTAAAACCTTGAAACATACTGATTTCAAGGTTTTTATAACGTGTTATTGTATCACCTAATTTCTACTGATTTCCATAGATCAAACCTTTCGTGATTTTTTCATATAGGTGGGTACGTTTCTATTCCCTCAAACTCCTTGTCAATGGAAATAAAAACGTACCCACAGTGTAAATGGAAATAGAATTTGAGAATTCCTAACTATCACTTCCACTCACTCCAAAAATTACTTACTCTAATACTTCCCCACCATAAAGCAAAAAGCCTTGCAATCAAGGCTTTTCATTATCCCTTTCGTTCAAAGGTTCTAGGCTTTTACGAGCAAAGCTACACACTCCACGTGTGTTGTCTGTTCCTTGAGGATACAATTTTTTATCCTCGTCACTGTTTTGAGGACACAATTTATCTGATTCTAGTTTAGCATTTTTACGTTTACTTTTAAATTGTTTACCGTCCTTATTTTGTGTTTCTCCTGTTTTGAACATAATAGTTAACATTGCAGGGTCTATTTCCCCATCGCTATTAACACCACCTACAATAATTTTCTCAACAATACTTTCAAAAACTGTACGATCAAACTCAGTGAGCATTTTCTGTGAAGACAGTAATTGTTTAAACTCAGTTAGTCTTTTCTTAACATCAATTTCTGACTTCAATGTTGTTTCAACATTTACTTTTTCTTCTGCAAGATATTCTTTTTCTAAGGAGAGCTCATTATATTTTTCATTATAAATTGAATCACTTATTTTCCCTTCTAGTTTTAAATTTACAAGATTCTCCTCTTTTTTTAGTAAAGTACGAAGCTTATTAGTTATTTTTTTCAGTTCCTTGTTGAGGCTATTGTCATTTAATTCAGATTCAATCGTTTCAAGTAAATCTGACACTATATTTTCATTCGAATGATAGAGTTGTCTATATGCTTCCATGAAAGCTCCCTCAATAGCCAGTTCCTCTAATCCTTTACTATGTTTACAGTATTTTTTCCCTTTTTTTATCGAAGTAACACAATGCCACACAACTTTTCGATAATCTGAACGACAGTGCCAACTTCTCCTAGACAATAATGAACCACAAAAACCACATTCTAACATACTACTAAAAGCATACATTTTTGAATAGCGTTCACGTTTTCCATTCACATTTGCAGCTGTCTTTTTATTTCCTGCCCTTCGCAACCTAATCGCCTGTGCTTTTTCAAAGTCCTCTTTAGATATTATAGGTTCATGATTATCTTTGATGTAGTACTTATCTTCTTCACCCAAATTACTCAATCGTCTCTTACTTATTGGATCAACTGTAAAAGTTTTTCCCATTAGAATATCGCCCTTATATTTTTCATTTTTTATGATTCCTAAGACCGTTGTATCATTCCAATGATCTAATCCTCTCGGAGATTTGTAACCTAGTTCATCAAGTTCCCTTGCTATAACTTTCCCTCCAATACCTTCCAAGTACCTTTCAAAGATATAACAAACTATTTTTGCTTCTTTTTTATTGATAGAAAGTTGCTTGGTTTCTACATCATAGTCATACCCCAAGCACCCTTGAAACCCTATCAGTTCACCACGTTGCATCTTCATTTTTAAGCCCTTTTTCACATGTGCAGATGTATTTTCTACTTCTTGCTGTGCAACAGAGCTAAGAATGGTTAGAAGTAGTTCTCCATCCATAGTAAGGGTATCTATGTTCTCTTCCTCAAAATAAACTCCAATTTGCATATCCTTTAACATTCTGACATATTTCAAAGTATCTAAAGTATTTCTTGCAAATCTAGCAATTGCTTTTGTTACAATATAATCAATTTCTCCATTTACACAATCATTGATTAAGCGTTGAAAATCTTGTCTCTTTCCTACTTGTGTTCCTGAAATCCCCTCATCTGCATAGATACCTGCCAGTTCCCAATCCGACCGCTGAGAGATATAATCTTTATAATGTCTCACCTGAGATTCATAGCTGTTCTTCTGATCTTCGCTATCAGAACTAACTCGGCAATAAGCAGCAACCCTTTTTGAGTCTCTTTTGGAATTGTCGCCTCTTCGACGAACTAACGAATCAGCTTTTATTATTTCAACATTATTGTTTTTCATACTGAAATTCCTCCTTTTGATTCTATATTACCGCGTTCAGATCAAAAGGTCAGCTATTTTGTGTACTTAATACGCAGTCTATTTTTAATTTTTTCGTATTCCTTTTTGCTCACCATATTTCTAGAATATAAAAAGTTGAGCATTGAAAGTTGCATACTATATTTTACTACTGATTGTTCCAAAACTTTCCCTCCTGTTAACATGTTACTCTAAGTTATTCTCTGTGGGTATGACTGGTTAAATCAATCATGGGAATTTCACCCGCTGTCCTTTTACGATGGCAGCCTGAACGGTCAGAAGTATCATTATCATTATTTGTGTCATGGCAGATAGGTTACCATCCTATTTTTGAATCAATGATTTTCGCTCATTTCCTGGCGCATTACACTCTATTGCTCAACAAATAAATATAGTCCCACCTAGAATTATTCAATTGTCAATGAACAAATCAGGAGAGACTATTTCTTATTTTTTAAGCGATAGGGAGTGTCTGTAAGTCCAAGTAAATAATCCGTACTCACTTGATATAATTCTGAGATTTTTACCAAGAAATCAACAGGAATCTGACGTTTGCCAGACTCAATCTTAGAATAAGCTGACTGACTACATGATAAATACCGTGCAAGATACTCTTGCGAATAATCACAATCCTCTCTCAGATCCCTAATGCGCCTATACATTCGTTCACTCCTAAGAAAATTATAGTTAAGTTCTGAACGAATCTTAGTTTTTATTCCAAATTGGCATAAGTTTTTGATATAGATATTACTATTTCATATTTACTAATTAAGCTATATCTCCATAATCCAAATCATAATCAGAGAAAAATCATTTTGAACAATTATTCATACACTCGTCAAAAATAATATAATTTTAATAGCACCCTATCTAATATATTCAAATGTGAATAAATCAGGTATGAGTGCTAATTGTTGAGATTTTAAAATATTTTTATCAGTATATTTACTTTCTGAACTTCATGGTATTCAAGATTACGATATTCAAGCCTAAGCATAGTCACTACTTTTTATCGGAATAATTAATTTAACCATAGCCCCATTTTCCTTATTATGCAGTTGTATATCACCTGAATGAATGCTCATTACTTGTTTTACAAATGCCAAGCCTATTCCAAAATGTTCAAACTGTGAATTTCTGCTAGTATCTTCTCGATAAAATAATTTTCCAAAATTTTCTAAAACATCATCCGAAAATTTGGAACCATTATTCCAAATACTTACGGTAATATTACTATCTGCAAACTCAAAGGTAACTCTTATTTTCTTTTTAGCATCATTTGCATAAGCTATTGCATTATTAACAATATTTGCTATTGAACGGATAATTAAATCTAAATCTAAATCAATATTACAGTCTCGTTCTATTTTAGTATCATATTTGTAGTCGATATTATCTCCAATAAGGTATGCACACTCTTGTTCCAGTATTTTTGATAAATTACTGATACTATGCTGATGAAAAGAAATCTGATCAGAGTAAAAAGTTTTAGAATAGTTAATCAACTGATTAAAATAGTTATCTAATTGGTTACTTGCTCTTTCAATGTCCCTAAGACATTGAAAATCAATACCTGATAAAGGGGCAAATTGCAACAATTCCGAGTTTCCTTTGATAACAGTCAAAGGTGTCTTTAAGTCATGCGCCATTGCTGAAACTTTAAATAGAATATCCTCCTTTTGATCTTTTTCTATCTGAATCATATTTTTTATTCTTTGCTGCATTAGTTCAATGTGTTTGTTAGTTTCTATGAATTCAAGAATTGTTAATTTAGACGATGTGTTTACAGAGGTCAGCCACATACTACCATGATAAACAATCTCCATTTCTTGCTTTACTTTTTTCAATAAGGCTTTAATATTAATAGAAACTATAACAATCAAAGATATACAAATATAAACCCATGAAAAAACATTAAAGAATATTTCTAACAAACCACTAGCGATTGAGTGAGTTTCTGAATGAATGTCAATAGAAATAGTTGATAAAGGAAAAATATATGCTACAATTACACTCAAACAAAATTGTTTAACAATCGTCCACTGAGTCTTTTTTACTAAAGCCTTAAAATCTAATTTTCGTTCCAACTATATCCGCCTCCCCACTGTGTCTTAATCGGATTAATTGAAAAGGGTTTTAATTTTGACCGAATTTGATAAATATACTCAGCAATAGAACGAAATTGTGCATCTGATTCCGATGGATATATTCTCTCATAGAGTTCCTCTACAGAATATACTCTTTTCGGGTTACTTGCTAGTGTATACAAAATTGTAAATTCTCGCTTCGTCAATGATATAATCTCTTCTTCAATCAAAATTTCTTGCTTGCTGACATTAATTATCATATTCTTTGTGCGTATTTCTTTATTATTTTTACGATTTCTCTCTTCCCTTTGGATATGCATTCTAACACGAACAACTAATTCCGTAATGCTAAATGGTTTTTTTATATAATCGTCCGCACCTGCCTTTACCCCACTAGCCAAATCACTATCCAATTGCTTAGCTGTTACAAAAATTATCGGGACATCGATTTGTTCGCGAATGGATTTACAAATTTCTAAACCATCAATAGACATCATAATATCTAGTAAAATTAAATCAAAACCTATAAATGAACAAATATCTATGTTACTTACTTCACTTCTGGTCGTAACTTCAAATTCTGATCGTTCTAATGAATTCTTTATCAAACGAAGAATACTTTCATCATCATCAATTGCTAATATTCGATATACTTTTTTTTCTTTCATAATTAAATAATATCACAAAATACAAGATTTTTATCGGACCACTCTCTTCCTAAACAGCAAAATAGAGAAAGATAATAGCAAGATCCCCCATAAAAATTGAATTGCAATACCTACTGTAGAAGGTATATAAGGTTGATTTTCAGTCATAAAAAAAGAATTCATGGTGGAGATTATCGGGAAGTAGAGAAAGGCATCACTGAATTGCAGAAGCATTTGACCTAACCCCAACAAGAAAGACAAGGACATCCCCATCGGAACAACTATACTCCTTGTTATAAGAACTAAACTAAAACATATTAGCACCAACCCAATCAGTACCAACGTTATCTTTATTGCATAGGCATAAATAAGTATAGGAATTAATATACCATAATAAATATATACCACAAAAATAGTACAGAAGGTAACTAGACTCCAAACCAATACAGTTATTGATAATATAATTATTAATTTTGTAAAAAAGAATTTCCATCGTATTGGGTTAGCTAATAAACTGCTTCTTAAAGTTGAACCGTTAAATTCTTGCCCTATAAATAGTATTGTAATGATAATAATACCAGCTTGTCCCAGATAGAAACTTTCTAAGATTTGCGTTAAAACATAATCCTCGGTTATATTACTTGGAGTTTCATGTAAAAAAATAACAAATAAAGGTATTAAAATTAGAGTCACTAGGACAGTCAATAGTAACCATTTATTATAAATGAACTTTAAATACTCACTTCTAAATGAATTCATCTATCTTTACCTACATCTTCTTTTAAAAATTTGTAATATCCAAAGCTACTAATTACTAGCACCCAAATACTTAGAAATAAAACACTGCGTCCTGGTGTTGTAATTTTCAAAGGAGACGTTGCAATTAAATCTTGCCCTAAAGATACTGGTAAATACTTAGCAAGCTGAATTCTGTCAGCAAGAAAACTACCTAAATTATAGACTTGTGGTAGTAAGAATAATAATGATCCAAGTGAGGATTTAAAGTAAAAAGCAATTGAATAGGCTAATACCGTTAGTAACGACCATGACAATGAGCCCAATAAAATAAAGTACCAAACATTACTATTTAATATCAGAGGATTCAACCCCTTTCTTCCCAAACCAAACTGTGCACTTGCAATAGATAAATAGATTGAAACGAATGACACAACAAAAATAAATACACTTGTAACAAAAAATTTTATTACAAAAAATACTACCTTATTCGAGCACAATAGCAAGCTGGTACGTAAAGAACTATTTTTATATTCCATACTTCCAAGAATTGCTCCTAAAATAATCATAGCAAACAAACCCAATAGTATTGCATCAAAACCAATATATTCAATTGGTGGTATTGGTTCTGCTAAACTGCTGTTTGTTTCAGGTGTTGCGTTCAACCCAACCGTTAAAATTTGTTTAGAACTAATATAAGACAATAGCGGCTGAAGAATAAGAACAATTGGTATAATTATTTTGGTTGATTTGCTATAAAAAATTTTATATAGCTCTGATAAAATATTATGACCTTTCATACTACTCCTCATAGTTGCCTCCCGTCAAATAAAAGAAAACATCTTCTAGATTATCAAATCCATTCATTATATCATGAAGTGTACCCGAAGTTATGATACTTCCCTTATTAATAAAAACAACCCTATCAGTTACCGCTTCTACTTCTGAAAGTATATGTGAAGATAACAATACTGTCTTACCCGCATTTGCTTGTTCCCTAATAAAATTTCTAAACCATCTAATTCCGCTAGGATCTAAACCGTTTGTAGGCTCATCTAAAATTAGGTACTGGGGATTTCCCAATAATGCTGTTGCAATACCTAACCTCTGACCCTCTCCTAGTGAAAGATTTCCTATTTTTGAATATCTTTTATGTTCAATATCAGTAGTGGATAGTACCTCTGATATTCTAGAAAAATTAATTCCATTACTAGCAGCAGCGATTTTCAAATGTTGAAGAACTGTTCGATCACTGGGTGCTCCTACACCATCAAAAGAAGCTCCTACAGTTAAAAGAGGACAATCAATATCACAATACTTCTTACCTCCTATTAAAGCGGAACCTGAAGATGGTCTATCTAGACCTAAAAGTATCCGTAAAGTTGAACTTTTTCCAGCACCATTAGGTCCCAAAAATGCAGTAACTTCTCCCATTTCAGCCGTAAAGGATACGTTTCTTAGTATGTCTCCATCTTTGTAAGATTTTGTAACATCTCTTATTTCAATTCTATTTGTCATTATACAATACTCCTATGTTAAAAATTGTTCTTTGGCCAACTCTTTATATAAGGGAACAGATTCCAGTAGCTCCACGTGAGTCCCACTTCCTACAAGCCTTCCGTGTTCTAAAACAAAGATTTCATCTGAGTCTAAAATTGTAGATAATCTATGAGCAACCATAATTATGGTTCGCGCACCTCTCATACTTTTGATTGCTTCCTTCATTTTCCTTTCACTAAGACTATCTAGATTAGAAGTTAACTCATCCAGCAAGAGAATCTTTGCATCTGAGAGTATTGCTCTTGCCATTGCCAATCTTTGTCTTTCTCCTCCTGATAAATTGAGACCTCCTTCACCAATTTGGCTTTCAATCCCAAAAGCGCCTCTCTGAATCAAATGCTCCAAGCCAACTTTTTCTAAAGCCTCACAACATTCATCATATGTCACATTACTATTTCCCATTTTTAAATTTTCTAAAATTGTACCAGCTACTAATGGTGAATTTTGCTCAACATATGAAATATTTGAACGTAAAGCCTCACGACTCATTGTTCGGAAATCTTGCCCAAATATTTTTATACTACCACTGGTAATATCATAGAATCTTTCAATGAGGTAAAGAAGTGTACTTTTCCCTGCACCAGACGGACCAACTATGCTGACGTAATCTCCACTATTTATTTTGAAAGTAATATCCTTTAATATATAATTATCATCCGATTGAAAGTCCTGAAATTTGTAAGAATCATATGAAAAAGTTACATTCGCAAATTCAATTGCTTTACCTCTATCTGACTTAGTTTCTAGATTTAAAATGATATCATTATCTTCTTCTTTTGGAAGGTCAATTATTTCAGTAATTCTACTTAAAGCTCCCAAAGCTTCTGAAATAGTTGTCACTGACGAAAATATTTGACCTACTGGTGAAATCGCAATATACATTAAAAGCATAAAAGAAGTCAGATTAGCAATAGACATTTGTCCAGTAGAAACACGATATCCTCCAACTCCCAAAATAATTATCCCACACAGCTGCAAGCTAAAATTTGATATCGGCGTCATTATTGATTGTACTCTTGCTACTCCAATCCCCAAGTTTTTTACTTCTTGTGCCTCAGATAGCATTTTAGATAATTCTGAATTCGTTTCATTTGTCGATCGAATGGTTCTAATTCCCACGATTAGCCTATTTAAGTACGCTGTCATTTTCCCCAAACCCTGATGAGCTTTATAACTTGCTGTTTGTATCAAACTACTCATCAATAAAATAAATAGGAATGATAAGGCTATAGAAATAATTGTAATTATTGCAAGATAAGTATCCTTTAAAAATAACGTAAATACCGCACCTAAACTCAAGAATAATCCACTCGTCAGTGCAACGGTTGATTGAATAATTCCTGTTCTTAATTTACTTGTATCACTGCTAAAGCGACTAATTAAGTCTCCTGCAGATAAATCATTATATTTATAAATAGGTAGTTTTAGAAATTGAATAATTAAATTTTTCCTTGATTGAAATACTGCACTTTCTCCCATTAATTGTAAAAAGTAATATTGCAAACTGGAAATAATCGTTGAACCTACGGTAATAGCTATAAGAGTATATAGAGTGGGATTATTGAATAAATTTACTCCCTTTTGAGAGATTACTTTAGACAAAAGTTCTGGTTGTAATAACGTTAAAATAGACGTAAGTATTCCCAAACATAGAACGATTAAAAAATACTTTCTTTTATTTTCTATCAAAGCAAGTAAATCACGGAACTTTACGTTGGTCATGGTATCATTTACTTTTTCTATATCTTCAGTTATCATATGTTTACGCTCTTCATTTTTGTCATCTAAAGTTTTCACAACTCTTTCGTACGCAGATACTTCTTCTAGCTCTTTAATTGGATTTCCATTTACTTCCACCCATGCATGAGATCTAAAGGGATTCATAGCAAATCCAGTACACCAACTTGCACGTTTATTTAAAAGAAGTAAGAACATTATTACTCCTAATGATCTTTTTACGCATCCATCTTGATTCCTACACTTACGACTTACAGTACATATTGCATCACGAGCCAATACAACTTCATTTTCTGTAGCAGATAATTTCGAGTCACTTAACTTATTAATCAAAAATTCAATTCTTGTAGGCGAGATCTTTGTAAGCGGATAAGAGACTAGTAAAGCTATTTGTGCCAGTAATCTGTACTTTAGCTGAACATAGGAGTATGACTCTTGATTGAGTTGCATATCCATAATCTATATCCCTCCTTTTTTTAGAGACTGTATAAAATCTTTAACATCTTGTTTTGCAACATCGGTCTCAATGGAATACGCATCAGATATAGTGCTAACAATATCTTCTTCGTTTTTATTTTTAGAAAGTAACTCTAAAATTTTAACACCTACTTCATTTGTTTGAAAGTATATCCCTTGATCTTTATCAAATACAATTGCACCATTATCTTGTTTTATTATTTTTAGTCTTGTTTTAGATTCTTTATTAAACATAATTACAAACCTCGCTCATCCTTCATATACAATTTGATCTGCCTAATCCAACGTTCTACCGAGCATAACTTTTCAAAATAATCAATTTTATTCGGATTTCCCGCTGGTAATGACAGCTCTAATTTTAACTTTTCAACATCAACAATTCCCATTTTTACCAATTCAAATTGTTCTAACTTATGGAAGTTTTTATGAACTGCTTCTCTGTATCCACCATATAAAGCATCAGAATAATCGCCTTTAACCCCCCTGTTAAAAACTTCAATTGGTACGATCCCCTTCAATGCTTTTTGCAATACCGGTTTTGTTAATTTTGAACTAACTTTATATTTTGCTGGAATTTGAAGACAAATTTCTACTAATTTTTTATATAAAAATGGTGTTGCCCAATAAATGGAATTAGTGGTTAATTGAATTTGTCGCAATACTGATTTTTGAAATATTAAAGATTGAATCATTTGGAATGTTGTTCTATCAGTGATTATAGGTTCAGAATTGGAAAATAATAACGAGTTTAAAAAGCTTTGCGATTCTTTCTTTGATTTTTCGCTGAGCCAACTTGGTACCTGTAGGCTATCCATCCACCCCAGTTCTCTTTTGATAGATTCAGAAGATTCATTGAATATAACATCTATTTTTTTTGTCATAGTTTCCAAATATCCTCTATTGTCTAACAAATCCAATAGGCAACTAAAAAATGGCCTTCTCATTATCAAACTATATTTCAGAGCATAAAGTAGTCCACCTAAATTTTCCTGACGGACTATACTCCAGGGATTAGAAGGCATCGGTGTGAATAATTCATCACCACCAATACCTAGGAAATGAGTCGGATGTTTTTTACCTTCCTGATAAGTAATCACTGATTTTAAATATCCTTCTGAATCGGCCCACAGTAATGGAAAGCTTGGAATAATACCATTGATATATCCTTCTTCTATTGCAAATCTTTTCTCTGTTATTTCTATAGAGTCAAATTTTTTCAACTCCCTACCAAGATTTTTTGCAATAAATGTCGCCCATTTAGTATCACTATTGGCAGTAGCACTTGATTCAGCATGCAATATAGAGAAGTCAGGTATCATTTTATTCAATGTAAAAGCAATTGTCGCAGAATCAACACCTCCTGATACATCACTTGACACTTCATTTCCCATATTTAGATCATGATTAATGCTATTTAAAAACTCTTCTTTTATTTTAATTATTAGTTGATTAAAATCTTTAGTGTCTACTTCATAACTTGGAACCTTTTTTTCTAAACAACCTTTTTCGGTTATTTCTAAATAGTTTAAAGGTTTTATATTTACTAGCTCTTCCCAGAGGCTAATTGTTTGAAATGGATAATATGGAAGTCCAAAAACAAATTGACTCGCTAAACGCTTCGTGGAAAGTTTTAATTTCAGATATTTTGCAATCTCTACAGAGGAATCGCTAAAAATTATATTTTTACTATTCTCAAACCAAGACAGTCTTGTATCTAAGTAAGGAGAAATAACATAAGTTCTATCAGCCATTTCAATAATAATTAAACCATTTATAACACACTCCTGAAGTAATGATATTGTTTCTTCAAAATTCCTGATAGCATTCTGTTCTATAATTGAGCATATTTCTTCGACATAGTCTTCCAAACAATAGATTTTTGTATTATTTACAGAAACGATTCTATATAAATTTTTAGTAAGGAATATTATTTTTTTATCAGAATATTTTTCAAAAAAATACTTATTTAGCATTATATTAACAACCTCAAAAATAAAAAACAAAGCATCTCGATATTCGTAGTTCTGGAATGAATATCAAAATACTTTATTAAAAATTATTTACTGTTGTAATACATAGTTCTAAGCTTAGAACTCAATTGTAACTCTTACAATTGCACGTCCACCAAAGACATCACGAAACTTACCAGTCCATAGACCTTTAGTGTCTTTTTTGAAAGTTGCAATTGATTCAAATGTTGGTTTGCAATATTTCATTTTAAACTCCTTCTATCATTTAGACTAATGCCAGAACCCATTGGTGTAAATGAAAAATAATTTTCAAGAGTTACCTCTTGATTCAATTAAATTCTACAATATGAATTTCGGAAAAATATCAGAAAATAAATGAAGGTTTAACATATTTCAAATATTTCTTGTCTTAACTCCGTGGATTATTTAGTTTTCACATTGATTACTATATCAACTTTATAAATATATCTGGGTAATGGATTATATTCTAATTAAAAATAAAGCCCTGCCACCAAATATATCTCTGAAGCTACCTGCAACTAATCCTGCTGTACCATTTTTAAAAGTAGAAATTTTTTCTATAACTGGCTTTGTATAATTCATTTATTTTCCTTTCTAAGTCAATTTTAATAGTCTAGACTGTTTGACTGTTAAAATAGTAACAAAGGTTATTCGGATTTTTTTCAGAAAAAACAAATTTATTAACAATTACTGATTTAAGCGAGCTTAAATCAAGGATAATTTCAAAATAAAAATGATAAAGTGACGCCACTATCCTTGTTTGGTTTAACCATCACCATCGACAAGCTCCAACTGATAAGGAAAATCTCCAAATTTCAACTGAGTGTTTTTTAGTCTAGTCCCTTATCATAATCCACTCTTGTTCTAGGGGCTGTTCTGTTCAATACTGCCACAAACGTTTCCAGTTTTCTGACGGCTTCTTCATAATGGTCAAGCAACTGACTGAGTTGGTCTTGATTATTGGAAATCTCTCGTTCGATTTGCTCCAAAGTTACACTATCTGTCAGATTGAGTTTGGAAAACTCATACCTTGCCAATCTTCTACGTTCGGAATCATGACTTTTAAGATTGATAAGTACTTCCGCCATCTTATTTAAGGTGGCGGTTTTGTCGTTGAGTTCTGAAATGGTAACATCGTACGTCGCAATCTCCGCCACTAGCTCATCTTTAATATCCGTGTAGTCTCTACCTGTGATATTGAGTTCAATCAAAAGATTGACTTCTGCGATTTTATCTTGTAACTCTTTTAGATTTGGTCGCCTACGATAAGGCAAGCTTTTGCTGTCTTGTGTCAGCTGACGAATTAGGGCACGTCCTTTCATATAGCGGTTCTTATCAGAACTTTCCTTATGGTAGATGAAGTAAGATGAGGTTTCCCGGAGATGAACCTTAAACCTTTTTTCCTCCCCGTTCTCAATCTCATCCAGCTGATAATTGGGAATAAAAATCAATCCTTCTTTTTTCACACCAAAGGCTACCTTGATGAAAATGCCATCTTCAACTTCTTTGTCAACCTGATGAGGGGCAAGTTCCACTTCAAACTCATGAACAGCCTTGCGATTTTTGGAAAAAGTTTGATAATCTGATACAATACTCTCTACTTTCGATAACTTCTCCGACTGTTCTACGAGAAGTGCTTCGAAGTCTTCCTTGATATTATCACTCAGCTCAATGTCAGCGTCTGACCGTTCTGAAAAATAATCATGGAAGAAAGAGACATCATAAAGAGCTTTCTTGCTCACTTCTTGGTGCCCAAGAGAAATCGTATGATTATTTTCTGTCAGGGTAAATGTCACATTTTTCTGTTTGAGTTGAATGGCTAGCCCCAATTCTTTCGCTTGCTCTAGTAAGTCTTGTAGAGTTTTCACTCTGGGCAACAAAAATTGTAATCGTTGTTCAATGGCAGCTTTGGCAAATGCTTTTCGGAAGTAGTCCTCATCATAAGGTTCTCTACGATTAAGTTGGCGTCCTCGAATTGGTTTTGTCATTGCTCTATCCGTCATCATGAATCGACTATGTTTCTGACTAAAATCAATATAAACATGTAACTGCACCGCTTTTTCTAAAAAATCATCAAAGGACTTTGACTGCTGCATCAAAAAATAAAGGCGCTGCTTCAATTCAAATTTATGACTAGACTGCCTATATTTTTGATAGTCACGATACGAGTAACGCTTCTCAATAATTTTTGCTCCAGCCATTTTAGAAATGCGATCTGAAATCATACGAAGGTTTCGTTCCAAGGCATAATTCCATATCAACTTTTTATCTGAATTGCGGTCAATAGCATTGATTAGGATGTGATTATGAACATGATCTTTGTCTGTATGAGTCGCTACGATGAAACGAAAACGACCTCCTGTTAATTCCATCATGGTCTCATAACCAATGCGGTTAATTTCTTCAGGTGTCAGATTATCCTCGGGAGAAAATGATTGGATGAGGTGATGGGCATGAATATTTTGTTGGTGTTTTTCTTGTCGGTCATTTCTAGATTCGTACAACTTGTCGTTATTGGTAAAGTTGACATTGTACATTTCTACCATTTCTTCATAGCTAGGAAAGTCTAAGTAATTGCTCATGCCAAAATCAGATACTAATTTCAAATTGTCTGTTTTATCTGGATTGAGAATATACTTAATCAAACGCCTGCGATATTTTTTACCATGTGTTGCAAAGTGCTTAGTGACTACCATGAAACTCCTTCAGTCTTTTCACCTCCACTTGAAATTCTTTCTCTACTCCAGTAATCAACTCACTAACTCCCTTACTCAATTCTTGTAACTGTTCCTGAGAAATCAGATAGCTTTGGTTAATAGCACGCGCAATTTGATTGATATTATTTCCAATCCGCCTCAATTCAAAAACCAACTGCTCATAGATATCCGTGTTAATTGTGACAATAGACATGTTTGGATTAAGCAATACTTTCCTAGCATAGACTGAGAAATTTTGACAATTACTCTTAGCAATTCGCTCATTCAATTGATGTAACTCTGAATCTGTTAGAAATACTTTTTTGAGATTGGTACGATAACGATAAACCATAGTAGCCTCCTATCTCATGTATTTTTCACGAAACTCACGACTGAGTGGCTGGGCTTGATTAACTTCCGCAATCAATTCTTGAACACAGGTCAATAAGATTGACACGTGTTCTTGAGTCACTTGGTGATTCTCTCTTGCGACAACTAGAACTTCATGCACATCTCGACTAATTTGTTCAAACTTCTGAGACTGCCAAAGGGAAAACCACTCTTTGGTAGCTAACTGTTTACCATCAATCATCAAAATTTTATCTCTGACGAATGGTGAAAAATGACGATAATTATCAACCTCCATCATTTTTTCAATCTGTTTTAGCTCATCTGCGGTTAGATTTACCTCTTTTCGAATGTCACGGTACTGTTCAGACATCTCTTTCCCTCACTTTCATCCTTTCTCGGGTAACCCCCGACCCCGTGTGTCATACGGGAAATTTCTTAAAGTCCTTGTTCGGTCTTTGCGAGCTCAGGCATTGTGGTCACAATACCCAAAAAATCATATCGCCAGCCGATCAAAACCTTCCAGTTTTGACAACCAACGATAAGATAACTTGGTGGCTTCGCCCCCAAACCCCCAGTGAAAAATCAAGACTTGATTTTCTTAGGAATGATATTAGAATAACAAGGATGATTTGGAAAAGTTATCACAGCATGAAAAAGAGTGTAAGAAAAAAGAGAGCTGGATAGCTCTCGGAAAAATTTAGATTATATTAAATTTTGGACCTTACCAAAAATACTCTCAATATTTGCTAATATGTTTTCTTGTATTTCAGCAATATAAACCACATGAAGATTTATTTTTGCTCTTGAACATGCTACATAAAGAAGATTACGAATTTCATTAAACCGATTAACATCATCAGTTCGATTATCATAATTTTCAAAAAAATATTTACAATAATCCTTTTTCTTAGCAAAATTATCCTGTAACACAACAACTACATTATCAAATTCTAAGCCTTTTGAACCATGTAATGTATAGTAGCTAATCCCCTCATCTTTAAGGTCATCAAAAATATATTTATACCACTTGATAAATTGAGAAACATCTAGCCCAAAAAATTCTTCAATAACTGACAGTTCACTTTCGGAGTCCTCCTCCAAATCTCGGGCATAGTAAAAATAACTATACGCTTTATTTTTAATAGCCAATAAAACGTTTTCAGAGGTTTCATCTATCAAGAATATTTTTCTTAAAATCTCTTCACCTGAGATTGGTTCTTGAATATTAACTATTCCATTAATACATTCACCAATTGTCAAAGTTGACAAACTGATTTCTCTCAAACTACCAATAAACTGTTTCATATTACCAAATGTTAGTGTTGATTTAGACGATGATATAAACTGAACAATTTCCTTAACAGTTGAATTAGGATCTGATGATTTTTGAATAAAGTCTATGAAAGTTAAAACATCTCTTAAAAACCATCCCATCTGCTGTAAATTCGTCTGCAAAAATTCATTGGTTACATTTTCATAGTTACCTCCACTAAATCGAGGAAACTTTTTCAATGCAGATAATAGTTCATCAAATCCTCGAGCTTTCGAAATATCATCATTTTTCATTAAAAGACAGGCTGTATTATTAATCAAGCTATTTTCCTGTAAAAAAATATCTAAATCAAAATTATCATCTGCGACATAAAAATTATAAGAACCATTATCAAAATCAGTATATATAGATTGTTGACCAAAATTGTCATTCCTAATTTTTTCAATCAACTCTACTATTTGACTAGAAGAGCGGCGATTGAATATTTTTTCTATACTCTTATATTCTTCTTTATTTGGCAGAACACCCACTCCTGAACCGTAAATATTTTGTAAGGAGTCTCCAAAAAAACCTACCACAAAGTTCTGCTTAGAATTTGAGTACTCTCTTATACTATCAATAATATTGACAACTTTTTCATCCGTATCCTGATACTCATCAACTAATACATATGGATATCTATCTGAAAATAATCTCTTTAATAAATTCTGACTCGTAATGATATTCTCACAGTAAAGCAATAATGTATCATGGCTAATAACATAATTTTCAAGTTTATCTCTGTTCTGAACAGGATTATAAATAACTTTTTTAGATTTTTTATCTTCAATCTCCTTCAGTGTAATTCCAAGCTTATACTTTTTATTAATATCCTTAACAAAATCTCTAAAGCTCTTAACACTACTTAGATATGGACTAAAGTATTCATCAAAACCTTTAATCACTTCTTTGAAAGTTTTAGCAGGACTACTAGATACACTATAAAATACTTTTAGAAAATCTTCATCACAGATACGCTCTCGAAATTCATTCTGTTCCACATTGCTAGAAAGAGAATTTCCATTTATTTTTTGTTCAATTTTTTCGAGTTCACCTTTTATTTTATTTTTATGTTCTTCAGTCAGTAGTTCTTGCTGAATCGCAATAAACCCCAAAGAAATTCATGAATGGTAGATACTACCACCGAAGAATTTTTTCCAAGTCGATCAAGAATCTCATTTTTTGCAGCATTAGTATAAGTAATACACAAGATTTTTTGATTACTTAACTTTAAAATTTCCCCCTCCGACTTTAAAATATGCTCAATTGATTTTTGAAGTGCATAGGTTTTTCCGGCACCAGCACCAGCATCAAAACAAAAGCTCTCAAAATTATCTAAACATTCATTAATTTCTTGCTGAATATCAATCTCTAATTGTTTATTTTCTGGATTAATTGTAAATGCCATTAGTTACTCCTCAAAATAATCACAAAGCAATTTCAAACCTGATTCAATATACTTAGGTTGTTTAAGGTTAAACTCATCATCAGTTAAAGATAAATATATAATTCCAGTAGAAAACTTTGATTTCCCATCAGATAATTGAGCTTGATACATATAAGACTTATCTGCTATTTCTGAAGATTCATCAATATCTCCAAAATATTTCTTCTTTGGATGAACAAATTGTAGAAGTTTAATTAGTGATTGTTTATTTTTATGGCTACCTTCACTGTTTTTAGCATTTGTTAAAATAATTGCTTCCTCAAAGCTAGTAGCATAGTATCGGTTGATTTTACCTTGAGAATATACGGAAATATTTTTATACTCAACAATCAATTCTTCTTTATCAGTTAGCATGTCAATTATCTTGCTATTAATTTCACCAAATTTAGCATTTTCATCATTTAATTCTGTTTTTATAAAATACTGTAAAGTACCATTAGTGGTCAAAGAACTTCCCATTTCTCCATATTTTCCTTCTAAATCATCAATATTTGAAGGAATAATATCAAAATCACTAGGATCTTCAAAAACTTTACTCTTTATTTCAATTTTCTTTTCATCTTCAGATCTTTTTAGATCCAAATCTGTAAAAATAACCGTTTTGATTTCTAACAAATCTAATAAACTAATAAACTGGTGAGCATAAGCTCCATCAATTCTATAAACTTTAATATGATGATTTTTCAATATTGGATGCTTATCAATTTCATATCTTAAATAGGTTTCTTCTGAAACACCCTCAACTAAAATGACTGCATCAGCAAAGAAAATATCTGATACCTCTAGCCTTAAATATTTCTTGATATATTCATAAGCTTTTTTGTCAATATCTCTTCCAGATACTATTGCGTCATCACTTATGTTTTTTATAATATTATTTGCTCCTGCTTGACCTAGATAACTAATATTATTAAGTGTATTTCCTGATTGAATCTTACTGTTCAAAATATGTGTTGAGTGAGTCGTAATAATAATTTGAAATGTATCTAGCTGCTGTTTTTTACCTAATAAGGTAGCGATTGCTTTTGAAATATTCTTTATAAATAGCTCTTGCATCTGTGGATGCATAAATGACTCTGGCTCCTCAATACAGAGAATATTTACTGAACCATTAATATCTTTCTTGCTGTATAATTCAATGTAATCAACAATCTTTGCAATAATAACCATCAAATTTGTATAGCCCATACCAAACTGGCTTTCAGGTATATTATTATTTCCCTCTTGATACTCATAGATAATACTATTTGCAAAAATCTTCTCTAAAGTTACATCTGGATGTAAATTCATCTTTAAATTCTTAGTTGATTCAATGCTTGATACTGCACTCTGAAGAATATTCTTGATATTGGTATCAACCATATCCTTCACTTGATAATTAATATCACCAACTAATTTATCAATTGTAGTTATATCATTATTTTTTATATAAGTTGAGACTATTTTATTGTAAGCTTGCGAAAGTGTCTTGTCATTTTTAACCGTATTTGCCTCTATTGTTTCAACCTTTAGTAATGAAGATAGAGAAAATTCTTTAGTAGGCTCCTCTCTTCCTATAGGATAAAAATTTAATACAAAATAATTACTGCTAAATAAACCTAAAAATTGTCGATATTGAATCTCTTTTTTATAAACGATATTTTTATCTTGCTGATTATCTGTTTCTGAATTACTATTTTTTAGTTTAATAAGCTCTTCTCTAAAAGATCTCTCATCCGCCACTTCATACTTAATATCTATAGTTACTTCCGCAATATCTTGGTTTTCTTGAGTTTCTACTGTTTTTATACCACTTACTACTAATATATCTTCGAAACTTGAAATCAAATCATTTTCATCATCAATTCCTAATACTAGTTGAAACTCCAGAAACGGAAACTTATCAAGTTTTTTTATCTCTTCTTCAGATTTACTCTCAATATTCTCTTGATACCAATCTGACAACATTTTTAAATTAAAATCTGTATACTTAAAAATATTTCGACTACCTGACTTGGTATTTTGGAGAGTATTTAATAATTTTACTATTGTACTTTTACCAGAATTATTTTTTCCTACAATTAATGATGAACTTTTTGATATATACTGTTCTGTTATATCTATTTTTTTTGATTCACTTTCATCATCTGTCTTTTCTGGCCATTTACTATGAGCGAAGTTGATGGTTTGTTCTTTTTCGCCATATTTTCTATAATTTTTTATTGATAAACTTTTTAAATACATTCCATATCTCCTCTTAATTTTCGTTCATCATAGAGAGCTCCCTCAACTGTTCCTGTCCCACTTTCAACATTTCCTTCTCCACCTTGCTCCATTGTCCAAAGAGGCATTATTGTAGAACTTCTGCTACTGAACCATCATCTGTTTCAGAATCATAGACACAGGTTCTATCTCTCTGATATATCTGAATTTGGTCAAAGAGTTTATCAGTTTCTAACTCTCGTAAGTTATCAACTAAATGCTCTACAATACCATCGTGATGTTCTTTAGGAGTTGCTCTAGCCTGATTTGGATTTACGGCATAAACTTCTTCATAACGGATTAAGGTGCTGAGATAGGACAATTCTGGCTTGGTCGCTATCAAAGCTAAAGAGACTTGATAGCCCCTTGATTTTAATAGCTGCGCAGTTTTTCTTGGGACTTCTGTTGTTCTCAAGGTTCCTTCGATTAAAAAATGATAACCCTGCTTACTTAGCTCATCGACAAGATGTTCTACCATTTTTCCTGCAAATCCTTTGGTATAATCCACGCTATCCTTCCCGTACTCTTCTTGTAAAGTTAAATAATTCGGCTGTAAAAAACGGTAGCTATCACCGTCAATAATAATGATATTCCCTTGAAACTCTTTCTGCTTGATACGGTGTATCGTTGTCTTACCTGCTCCGCTTTGCCCACCAAGTAAGATGGCTTTTGGGGTAACTGATGTCGTTTTACCACGAGTTAAGGAACGCATAGTCCGTTTTAAGGCTATATCAAAGTCATCTTGGCTAAATGCTTCTAAGCTCATTAAGCAACCACCTGATGACGAGCAAGCTCCAGCATCCGCTCAATGCCATCCAAATAACCATTATAACGCTCTACTTCATCAAAGGTATTGACAAGATAAATCTTCGTGTTGATAAGGTCTGACAAATCATCACTCATCAAAATCCAAGGATTAGACTCATCATCAAAAACAATCCCTTGACTATCTTGATAGCGATACAGTTGGGATAAAATCGCTGCGCCTCGCTCTTTAATGATTTCTATTTTTAGCGTTAATTGATAATCTTCTACTGGTGTTAACATCTTTTCTTCCCCTACAATATCGATATACGACACGTTGAATTTCTGACAAATACGGTCTATCAGTTCTGTTGAAACAGAGCTTGTTCCATTTTCATAACGACTAAGGCTATTTCGTGAAATACCCACTATCTTAGCAAACTCTGGTTGCGTCAAATCATGAGTTTTTCGTAAAGATTTGATATTCTCTCCAATCATAGTTAACGACCTCCTATTAGTTACTTTCATTATAACACAAAAAGCAAATAACGCACCAAAAATGGTGCGTTATTTGCTTTTCGGTTTCTTTGCCTGCTTAAACTGCTCTATCCGTTTTTCAAGTTGCTCAGTCCTCAGTTTATTCTTAGCTTCAGTTATAGTCTCATCTAGGGTAGGCTCCTTTTGTAAATCTTTAGGAGCTTTTACGTCATTGGTCGTTTGGCTGATTGAATCAAACACGACATCCAGTAAGTGGTTGACCTTATGTAAGTCAGCTTCAGACATTCCTGATAAGCGATGAATGAGTCGTTTAAAACTATCTTGGTTGTGTCTTTGCTTTTTGAATAACCTCATCTTATCTCCTTATAAAAAGCAGCCCTTGTAAGAACTGCTCGTACTTACAAGTCATCAATAGCTTCTGAAATGGCTTGTAGTTTTTTATTGTGCTTATTCTTATCATCAATCAACTGATGCAACTCTTCGATTTTCTTCTGACTTTGAAGAATGTCCTCATTATTTTGAGCCATGACATTGGCTAAATGTTGCTTGTAGTCACTGGTAATGGTAGAGGATGGAACTTGTCTTGGCTCTATTTTCTCCTGTGGCTTTGGTTGTGAAACAGACTGATCTTTAGACTTTTGCTGTTCCATCTCAAAGGCTGCCACATAATCCACTTCTTCAGGTTCTTGCTGTTTTTCCTGATGAAATAGTGCCGCAATCTTCGCACGTTCTTCTGATGAAGACGTTGGTGTTTTATCATCTAGGGGTTGGTCAAAGGTCCAATCTTTTGTCATGTGTTATTCCTCGTTTCTATTATCGGATAATGTTGGTTGCTCTTCTTGGCCAAAGGCCTGCGTCAATGCTTCATCAAAAGTCCAGGGACTATTTTGTTGGCGTTTGATAAAGGCTTGATACATCGCTGTTTGTAATTGACTGCGATAGGTTTCTAATTTTTCCGTTTCTTTCGCAACCTTCTCCTCTTGCCTAGCTACTCTTTCGTCTAGGCGTTCAATCACACTCATAGGGTGTCCTCCTTATCCCTTTCTAGCTTATGATAAGAAACTTGATTTTGTTATCACAACTCTAAAGTAGTTGTTCTTCTAGGCGGAGGGTTACACCTGATAAGTTGTAACTTGGCCGATTGTATCATGTCCTTTAGAGATAGGTCTCTCTGACTTTTCACGACATCATTCCAATCTGCTTTAGTTTTCAGTTCCTGTAAGGGTGGTAAGTCTGTTTCAATGGGAAGTCCTTTCTCAGATAACTTCCGACAAAAGTCTCGCCCAGCATCATCATTGTCAACAGCCAAAGTTAATAAACCTGGGTGAGTCTTAAAAAAGGTAGTCGTCTCTTGTATAGCATGAAGGTAATGCGTTAATCGACTTGGTTTGACGGTACCTAAAAACTCAAGTTTATCTTTTTCCTCAGCGGCTAATCGTAGGGTCTGATAAGCAATCACAGACAGTTTTAAGCCTTCCATAGAAACCAAACGAACATCTGATAACTGCTTCTGACGAAGTTGATAATAACTCATCAGATCAATCACCGATTCACAAAAGATAAGACGTTTAGGTTTTCCTATATCAAAACTTATTCCTATATAGCCATGAGAACCTTTCATGATTTTCTTGAGGTAATCTCGATCATGTCTCTCATTATTTTTGACAAGTCCTTGCAAACTTGCCCCTTCTAATTGACCCTGATGGTTATAACTCTTAAAGACAAGGACGGATTCTTGAAAGGCCTTTGTCTGATAATAAGCCTGTGCTAATAGACCTTGTCTGCCCAAAGCATTGATGGTCTCGTCACTTAAACCACGAACGTCATTTAAGTAAGTCCGTGCTTGCTCAAATGGTTCTTCACTTAAATAATAACGAAAGGGTTGGTAAGTCTCTTCGACTATCTTAGCTTGTTCAAAGTCTCCAGTTTCAAGGTAGGACAAGGCTTCTTTAAAAGACACTCCTGCCACTAATTGAACAAAATCAATCACATCTCCCTGTATATCACGTGAAAACCATTTAAAGGTATTGGTATCCGCAAAAATTTTAAAGGAATCGTGTTCTGGATGTTCATAGACTTGTCCTGATAATCTTCTAAAAGAATAGCCTAGACTTCCTGCCACGTCTAAAATCGCCTTGTGTTTCACTGCTTCAATTCTTGTCATCTCATCTCCCTATCAAAAAAAGCAGAAGAGTAGCTCCTGCTAGTTGGTCTCACTTGTCGTTGTGCCTTGAATCTTTGGAATGCTTGAGTTAACTCCATCAGAAGTTTCTTTTAAATCCTCTAGTTTCCCATTCCAAATGGTTACCTGATTGACAAGGAGTTTATCTGACATTTTGGCATAAGAGAGTTTAAGAGTTCTTGTTTCTGTCTGTATACTTTTCTGAGCCTTATCGCTGACATCTGACACATAAACAACTTGATAAGTAACCTCTGCAAGGGCTTCATTGTCTTCTGTATTGACATAGATTTTAGCAGATTCGAAGCGATAATCCAACATATAATCCTTATAGACTTGGTTGATAGATTCTTCTTGACGAGCAACTTCTTCCTTATAAGCAGAATCTGTCATATAAGGCTTAATACGGTTGTTGTTCTCGCCCAGCTTTTCCTTGGTATAGTATTGCGTGAGAAATTCCTTGACCAATTCATCAGAAAGGACATTTCCTTTTTCCTTTTCTTTCTCTTTGGTCAACAGTTTATGAGCCTCAGTCTGAATTTGTTTCTGTGTATGATTGGTAACAGACTGAGAACCAATGGTGTAACCCATCATCACCATAAAGCTGGTGACTGCTAGACCACCGAAGCCAATGAGCAACCGAGCCTTCATTTTGTTTAACATCACTAGCGCTACCTCCTTTTTTCATAAGATAGCACCATCATAACAAGATGGACTTGAAAAAGTTATCACAAACAAAAAGGACTACCTAACTTAGGTAATCCAATAATAATTATTATGAAGTCTATATTTTATAATAGCAACTATTCAAGTGATAAATAATTTTCAAAAATTATTTTTTCTACCTCTTTTTTAATTAATTCTTTTTCATAAATACCAATCGTTACACTATCATATTTTTTAAGTTCATCAGCAATTCCATCTAAATACGTATCTAGTGTCAATTGATTTCTATTAAGATGATTAAGTAAAGCAAACTTAAATTCTTTTTTAAAATCTTTATCATTAACAATTCTTAAATATTGATTCCCTTGACCTTCTGTCAATTTTAAAGTGAAAAATTTCAATAAAGACCCATCGAGGCTATACTTATAACCACTCAATCTATGTTCAACTTCTTCTTTTATAAGATTAACCATAAATTCTTGTTCATCGTGCTTATTATCTCCCCACCACTTCCAATATAAAAGTTTTTCAAACAACAAAATTGAACTTAAAGGTAACTGTCCAAAATCATAAGAGTTTAGTAACTCCATATTCTTCAATAAAAACTCACTCATAGATGAATTCAAAGTCTTATTATCATCAGTGTAGCTAGGAAATAATTTAGGGGTTATAGAAAGCCCTCTTATGTATTGTTCAACTAAATCTTTTTTTTCCCATCCGTCTTGCAACTCCACTCTTCTAAAACCATATGTATTGGTAGACAATATACTTTGAACTACTATGAGTTTTAATTTAGGAATCCCTTTGAAATCTTTCAAAAACTCATCATCAAACAGTTCGATATTTCTTGTCTTAAATACCTTTCCAAGAACTTCCGAACCAAGACTCTTACCATATTTAATCTCATTGATTATTGAAACCATATCATTATAGATTTTTTCTCTCTCTTCTTTTCTTGGTGGTAAAACTTCTGATAGAATCTCTATGTAACTTTCAACACTCGAATCCCAATTCGAATTTTCTGGATAAAGCAATTGGTACAAAGCAAATGCTCCACGATAATCAGCAGACATGGTTTTTACCATTTCTAACAAATTCGTAAATTGTGAGTTATTGTTATCGATATATTCAAAGTGATCAGTTAGGTACTTGAAGCAAGTTTTGGAATAACCAATCTTATTATCATAGTCTCGGATGATTACTTCATCACTATCTCCAAAAGAATCTAATATAATTTCAGGTTCTCTTAAATTAGGAAGAAATACATCTGATAGATTATCCGAATCTCTATATTTATCAAAAAGAATATTCCAAACATTTTCTTCATATTCATCATAATAATCTCTAATCTCATTACGTTTAATATAATACTGTCTTCCGTCTTTAAAATGGAATTCAATTTTAAGTATATTTGGATACAAAGAAATATATATATTATTACTATCAGATTTATATTTAATCTCGGAATAGTATGATGAATAAAATACATCTATCTTTTCGATTTCCTCATAATAACTTTTAGAAATTCGGAGATTAGAAGTAGAGATTGTTTTTTCAAAAATAAATGCACCACCTGAGTTATCCGTTTCCCAATAATTTTCCCTAATATTATTTTGAGAAATCTTTTCCTGAATTAGATGTACCATCTGAGAATTTGATTGTTTATTTTTAGCCATTTTCGCTATTTTTTTAAACATGTAAATATGTATATTATTAATCTCACTTAATTCATACGAATTAAGTGATAATCGTTTGATTTTATGGTTACACTCTACATCTAGAATAGGTTTCTTATTAAAAATACCACCCATGGATTCAAAGATACAATCACTCTCTATCCAGCGTGTATCCTTTTTAATCAATTTATCAAATATTTGAGCATCTAATTTAAATAAAGTAATAGCAAAAGAAATCAATTTGTCATCTTTAAAATCAATATTAGATATTAAATCGTATTTCTCTTTTATAAAGTACTTATAATTGACGATATCTCTATCTTCAAATTTGTCAAGAAGTTCAGTATCTATAATTTTTAAGTAAATAACTTTTAAAAATATAATCTTGTCTGTGTTATTGTCAATATTAGACAAATCCATCTTGACTTGTCTAAAATAACTCTCCCTTGCTCCATAGGAAAATTTTTGTTTGACCAATCTATTAAAATATCTGTTATATCTGTTTTTAATATCCGACTGTATAACGTCTTTCAATCCTCCATCAGTCTCTTTGTTAATAAATATAGTTATTCTAGCTACTTTTAAGCTAAATTTCAAAAGAAAAATAAACAAAATTAATAGGAATCCAACTATAGCTTGCCAAATATATTGATAACGAATATCAACTGATGTGTTAAATTTAACTATAATAGGAATAACAATTGAAAGTAATAAAGAGCCAAAAAATTCCCAACTATTTGTTACATGGTACCAAACATTGCTTTTTGTCAAAAAATCCATTTTTTGATAGCCTAAGTAGGTTCCATTCTCTTTATTATCATACCCAGCCATGAATTGTAGAAAACCGACATAAACTCCAAAACTTGCCCATATTGTCAAGACTAGAGAAAATAGTGATAATAAATCTAAATTGTTATCGCTAGTTTGAAATAATAAAATCTCATATTGATTGCATACCCAATAAATATAACTCACAATTGACCAAAATAATATATGGGAAAAAATTTTGATTTTAACACCTGAAATTAATTCATCCATAAAAATTGAAAATCTAAGCCAAAAGAACTTTATTATATAGGACAGTACAAAAATAATTATTGGAAAATATAGAATTAATTTTTCAAGCAAGCAAAACACCTCTTCTTTTTTCTAATCAATAATGATTATACCTGATATATAGAAGGCACACAATCACTATTACGAGTTCGTTTCAAAAATAATCTATAGAAAAAGGACTACCTAACTTAGGTAATCCCATTACTCTATGCCATCCGACTTCTAACCACTTTGATCACAAGCCCTAAAACAAGTAAGATATTGAAACCAATATAGAAAGTCGTAAAACTCAACATACCATTGGTTGCTAAATCTTCGACATAGAGGTATCTTTCTGTAAAAAAGAGGTAAATCCCATAGACTTCTGTGAAAGCTAAAAATCCGATTAATCCAATGATAAATAAGCTTTCAAGCATCTTCGCAATCTGGTAGAGAACAATCAAAATCAGTCCTATTGCTACAATGATGAAAAGGCTTTGAATGATTTGTTCTATCATGTCTTACACCTCTTTCTACACTAATTGCTTGCGATAGTAGTCAGCCTGTCCCTTGTCTAGGTTATCAAGTTGAGCAACCAGATCAAGATAGCCTTCTTTTGTCACCTCATCTAAATCTGGAAAATCATTCTCACGAGTGGTAATGATAATGTCTAATTGACCAATGATTTCTCGCTTTGAAAAGCTGTAATCAAGGGTTTCATCTTCGTATTGTTCCTTTAAGGCTTGGTAGTTAGCTCGGTCTTCAGGTGTTGTAAAGCCTTGTGCTAGCCATTCTTCTAATTGATAACGCATCGCTTCTACTGTTTGGGTCATGAGTTTGTTCTCCTTTGGTGATTTCTTGACTTCATTTTACCGCGTTCACTATTTTTTGTCAGCCTTTTTCTTAAAAATCAAGAGAAAGTTGTTGGTCGTGTTGCGGTTGGATCGTTTCATTGAACTTAGCTAGTGCTACATCTATTTCCTCAACCTCTGCTTCTTGTTCTACCAATGGGGCAAGGATGTCATATTTGGCTTTAACCATCTGATAATCCTCTTCTTTAGGAAAGACCTTTTCCACTTCAACCCTTGCAACTGCTAATTTATCTTTGAGGTTATTGGCCATTTCTTCTGTCTTTTCTTGATCCTCTAGGATATGGTCAATGGCATTAGTAATGCGTTGGATGGTTCCCACATCTGATTTCAAGTCTAAAGAGACAGAATACTGGTTACTTCCTGAAATGATTAAGGACACTATATCAGGCAAAGGCTCACTAGGGCTTCTTGTTGTCATTTTTAGCTCAAATCCTCTAAAGGTCGCAAGTGTTCTGACTTCTTTGGTTTCAGAACGGTTATAGGTAATGAGTTTACGTAGATAGTCTCCGGCTTCTGCACGGTTATTCATTGTCTGATTGTCAAATCTCATGACAAAATCCAGGGATTTAGTTGCCAAGGATTGAGCAATATCACGGTAATACTGACTGAGACGTTTCTCTAAGATAGGGAGGTTCTGTTCACAGTAAGCAATGGTATGACGATACTCGTCTTTGGTGCGATGAAAGGCACGCTTTTGATTGCCTAAAACGGTCAACTCATTTTCTAGCTCCATTTTCAGTTTGAGATAAGGATTACCTGTTGCCAAAGCCTTAAAGCCTGAAGCAGTCATGGTCTGTTCATCAATGTCTTCTGCCGACCGTACGGGGTCTTTAGAGGTCATGATTTGCGTGATGTATTTGAGTTTATTCTCCTGAGTCTGCCAGAGGTAGTTGTCGAAGCTCCCTTTGGTAATGTAATGGTAAATATCTACTTCTTGGTGCATATTACCCTGACGAATCAACCTACCGTTGCGTTGGACAATATCGCTTGGTCTCCAGGGAACGTCCAAATGATGGACAGCTTTCATACGTGATTGGACGTTTAAGCCTGTTCCACCTTTTTCCGTAGAAGCCATGAGAATTCGTACCTCTCCACTGTTGACCTTACGAGACAGAGAGTTTTTCTTCTCATCGGTATTAGCGTCATGGACAAAGGCAATTTCTTCTTTGGGAATCCCTCTATCCACTAAGAGGTTCTTCAGTTCATTGTAAACGTCAAACCCTTCTTCCTTACTTTTAGGGGTTCCAATATCTGAGAAAATCATCTGTGTAACCTTATCTCCATTACCCTCACGGTAAATCCGTTCCACGTTATCCACCACTTGCATAATCTTCTGATTGTCAGATAAGGTATAGGCTGGGTCAATGAGACGCATATCAATGGCTAATTTTCTAGCTTCCCCAGTAATCTTTAACATGTTATCCTCACTAGAGTCAACGTTGCCTGACTTGATGGCGTCTGAACGGTCAACCAACTCTTCAAGGTAGTATTTCTGAGCTTCAGTGAGTTCGCTCTCCACCGCAATGACTTTGGCTTCAGGTATAGGTAAATCCAACATATCTGACGTTTGAATATCTGTTGTTTCCTTATAAATCCGCATGAGTTCAGGAAGGTTCACAAACTTCTTGAAGCGTTTCTTGGGTTGGTACTTATCCCCTGTTGGGGCTAATTCCATGGAATTTTCGATATTTCCAAAAGCACCCACCCACGAATCAAAGTTAGATACTTGATACCGTTCTAGGACATCTGGTTGAATATAGCTCATCATGGTGTAGAGTTCGCTAATAGAGTTTGAGACGGGTGTACCTGTCGCAAAAACCACGTTACGATAATCATGTTCCCCTTGAACCTGTCTCACTTTCATCTCCATATCTACATTCTTTTTAGAGGTGGTATTGGTAATCCCTGCCACATTACCAAGTCCAGTAATTGGTCTAATGTTCTTAAAATGATGAGCTTCGTCCACAAAGAGAAAGTCAATGCCCAGATTTTCAAACTCAATAAAGGTATCACGTTCCAGTTTTTGGAGTTCTTCCAATTGGTACTCCAACCCCTTGATAGAACGCTCTGCTTCTTTGACGGTATAGTCACTATCACTGCCTTGCTTGATGTCACGGAGTTGTTGTAACTTATCTTGAATATAGGTCACTTGCTTTTCATGACTCATGGGAATTTTCTCAAACTGGGAATCCCCAATGACAATGGCATCGTAGTCCCCTGTGATAATCCGTGAGACAAACTGCTTGCGTTTGGCTTTCGCAAAATCTTTCTTGGTCGTCACATAGACATTCTTCGTTGGGAAGAACTTCATGATTTCTTGGCCAAACTGAGCGGTCAGACTTGATGGCACCACATAAAGAGGTTTATGCACCATACCCAATTCTTTCAGTTTGAATCCTGCCCCAAGCATGGTTAAGGTCTTACCTGAACCCACTTCATGAACTAGAAGCGCTCTTTTTTCTTCCACAATGCGTTGAATGGCATTCTTTTGGTGAGGGCGTAAGGAAATATTCTGGGCAAGCCCATCAATGGTTAAATGGCTGCCATCATAAACTTTTGAGACTGTACGATTATAAAGGCTATTATAGGTCTCTTCAATCATCTGTTGCACCTCTGGGTAACTGGCCACAAAGTCTTGGAAGAGCTCTTGAAGTTGCGTTTCCTTAGCACGAAGAACCGTTGTCTTCTCGACATCCGTCACATGCTTTTTCTTATCCCCATCTTCCACTTGTTTGGTGATGGTTGGTTGATTGGAATTAAGTAGGTTTTCAAAGATTTTACGACCACTATCATAACGTGACCCAGGCACACCTAGACTCCTGTCCATTGCGGTAGAATACCTAAAGGCAAACTTGGATTGGTAGGACATTGTGCCATCAATTGGACTGACTTCAAGAACAGTTGCTACTTCTTGATCAGTCAAGTCAAAAGTTTGTCCCATAAAGATTTCTTGGGCAAATTTCCCATAAACAGCTAGAGGAATCCAGCGTGAACCAATCCGATAATCAATATCAGCCAAAGTCACACGTGGCGGTTTCACATCTTCTAAGAGACCTTGATAATAGACCCAAGGAAAATCAGAGTTGTCTTCTTTAATGAGTAAGTCCACGACCTCTAACTTAGTCTCCACATCCCCTGATAAGAAATCCTGCCGAGACACATAGACCACTTCCCTATCGTTTAGATAGCGTTCTGGGTCTGGAACAATAGCGTCTCCTAATTCCTCAATCAAAGACGCTTTAGAATCCGTCTGATAAATAGACATCATGTAATCCAAATCTACCCCACGACCATCTGCTAGACTAGAATTGAGAGCGTCAAGGGCAGAAGAAACTGCCGTCACTTCCTTTTCAGGACGAACTAGGGCTTTCTCAAAAGCCAGAGACTTGGTATAGATAACTATTTTCCCACTTGGATCAAGTCCTTCATCTTCCAAACTCGCAAGGAGCGAATACTTATCATCACTATCAAAGAGGTTACGGTTCACAGCACTATTCAAGTACCCAAAGCGTTTCACAAAACTATCATAGTTTTGATTGAGTTTTCCAAGTAAGTGTGCAAACTCTTCCTTGTCATAATCATAGTAACGTTGAATGGCGATGACCTCTTGGTAAGCATTACGAATATCAACCATCCCTTTAATTCTTGCCACTTCTTTCTCAGACAAAGGAGCTTCATAAAAGACGGTCTTTTTGAAATACCCCTTAAATCGCCCACGTTTGGTGGCTTCTTCAGTCACATAAACATCAAGAGCAGTGCTATCGGTGACTTCGAGGTCATTAAAGCGGTCAATTTGTTTTTGAGAATGCTTGGTATCCCAAGCCTTAAAGGTCCCCTCTTCGTCCACATAGTAGCTAATCTCCTCAGTTTTTGTCCCTACACGAATGTCCTTATGATCACGGTAGTAAACCGTAGAATCCTTATAACCAAAACTATAACGATCTAAGCTTTCTCTGATTTCAGGTGGAATAGAAGTATCAACGACCTGTTTTTTCATCACATCAGGAGTGATAAGGATGTCAGAGTTATCCACCACTCTAGGGGCTTTAACCTGTTTAAGAGCCATCTGAACATCTGCTAGCAAATTATCAGAATTGCCTTTCACAGAAAGTGTCCCACCGTTAAAGTTTCTAACCTCATAGGACCCAAGAACCTGACTGTTGTATTCCCCATCAAAGTAAGGATTCAGCCAAATACGATCATCCTTGTCATAGCGAATAGAACCTGAAAAAGCTAAATCATCTGCCACATATCCCTTATCCATATGCTTCTGGAAGAACAACATATCTGTTGTGACATTGGTGCCTGCAATGGCGTTAAAAGCGCTATCTGGTAAACGCACACCACCAAGAAAATCAGCCGTCTCACGAATGTCCTGGAGAATGTTTTCTGTCCGTTTGTCCATGGTTCCTGTGGAGGAAATCATAGCGACTTGCCCACCATCATGCACCAAATCAAGGGATTTTTTAACAAAATAATCATGAATCATATAGGGTTTATCATAGCGACTATCCGCAATCCTGATATTGGCAAACGGTACATTTGAAAGAACCAAATCAAAGCTATTGTCATTAAATGCAATAGTCTCAAAGCCCTTTACTTCAATGTGGCTATTCGGATGAAGGTGTTTAGCAATTGCCCCTGTAATCGTGTCTAACTCTATACCATACAACTCACTATTTTCTCTCAGGTGTTTAGGCATTGCCGCAAAGAAATTCCCCGTTCCCATCGAAGGATCTAGCACTCTTCCACCTGTAAAGCCGTCTCGTTCTAGTTTATTCCACATCTCACGAATCAAGAGAGGGTCTGTGTAGTAAGCGGTCAGAGAGGACTGTTTCATGTCTGAATACTCTTTCTCTGTGACTAGCGTTTTTAATTCCTCACGTTCCTTAGAAAACTTTGGGTTGTACTCGTCAAAGAACTCGTTAGCTAAGCCTCCCCAGCCCACATATTTAGCAAGGAGTTCTTGTTCACTAGGTGTGGCTTGACGGTGTTCAGATTCAAGACTTTTCACCAAACGAACAGCAGCCACGTTGGTTTCAACCTTATCTCTTGTTGTCTTAGGGTAAAAGTCTGTTAGATCTTCTGGGAAGTGAAAATCAGTGGCCGGGGGCGTCTCAGTGACTTCTGGTTCCAACTCATCTTCTGACAATGCTTCTTCTTGTTTAGCCTCTCTCTTATTTGATGTTAGAGATGTTGTCACTTGAGAAACCGCCTCTTGAGATTCTTCCATATCCATAAAAGAAAAGAGGTCTAATTCTTGGCTAGGTTCTTCCACTTCCTCTTTTTCTTCGACAGAAGGAACATGAAGAGCTTGAGTGATGTCTTCTAGTGTCCGTAAGAAAAGAACTGGATTTTGTTCAATCACATCTGTGAAATCATTTTGTAATTCAATCCGAATCAGGTTATTAACGCCTGACTCCTCAATGGCCATTACCTGAAACTCTTGCCCCTTATAAGTCACAATCGAAGCAATCGGGTAACGGTTAAGGGCTTCCTCTACGATAGGATTTTGAGGGAGTGATTGAGTCATGATTTCAGGTTTTGTTTGTGAGACGTGTTCTCGCCATTCTCTAAAGGACAGGTCAGGTTGGGACAGTTTGTCCCTTTCAAAGGTTCTAGCTTCTTCAAGAGTGAGTTCTTCACGTAAGAAGGCGTAGGCAATAGGTCTTGCTTCTTCTAAGTCTAGCTGACTCGTCAAGAAAAATTCTGCCTTGTCATGCGTTAATCCCATCTGAAGCAATTCTGTCGCAAGGGCTAATTGAGTGACGGTTGCCTTAGGATAGCCCCCTAATAAGGCTAGGTCGGCATTATTCAAATGAAAACGCCCTGCAGCATCTATCAGTATCCCACGTTGTTGCTCATCAACGTCAGCTAAGTCTATCCCTAAACGAGTCAGTTTTTCGGTATTTTCAGCCAAAATGGTTTGACCCATTTCAGTTAAGATCACTTCTTCTTGAGGTGTTAGGGGACGTTGCAAGTCATAGACTGTCCCATCAGCTTCTAAATAGGTTAAGAGGCTATCGTCTTCATAGATTGGAGTCACTTCCATTTCATGATCAAACTCCCCACGTCTCAAGTTTGGTAGTTTTGGACGGCTATTTCGCACTTGGTCAAAGTGACTTAATATCTCAAATTTTTGGGACAAGTTTAGATGTTCATAGGCTGGTAAATGTTCTGTTTGCCCTGTTAGTAAATCTAGTTGTGATAACTCTTCCTCATCAAGACTTGCAATTATGATTAAACCCTCTTCCCGAAAGGTGATGTCCTGAGAAGGTTCTGGAACTACTTTTTCTTCAACCGCCTCCTCTCTTTCCTCTACCGTTTCCTGGGTGCTTACCCATTCAGGTTCATAGGTGAGAAGAAACTGTTCAATATCACGGCTAATTCGGTCAGACAAATTATTGGCCACTCGGTAGACATTGACCAAATTAGCAGCTCTGCCTTTTTTCAAAAGAGAAGCTACCGAAATGGATTGATAGGCGCCTTCTTGGTCTAAGAGCTGAAAGCGAGTGGCTAGGTTAAAGAGGGCGACTTCAATCACCAAGGCTTTCTCATCACTGTTTAACTGAGGTAACTTCTTTAAGCCAGCCTGACCAAAGGTCTGCGTGTAGCTGCTTAGGTCTGTTGCCTCGTCAAAGGGGCTTGCCTCTACAAAAGCAGAAACTTCTGTTTCAAAGCGAACCACTTGAACAGTTGAAGTGACTACTCCTCTTTGGGTTGTAAAATTTTGGATAAGGCTATCCCAATCCTCATCAAAATGGGCTGCTTGATAGCGTAAAAAGGATTCCAAAAGAATCTGGTCACGTGGCAATCTTGCCCGCAACATCTCAAGTAATTGTTCTTGATTCATACGTTCCTCCAATTAAAAAAAGAGCTGAGAGGTATTCTCAGCCCACTGCTTTAGTCTAGGACCAAGGCTCTTTGGTCTTTTTCTTGTGGCAACTTTTCCATCAAAGTTGTCACATACTGTCGTAAGAAATGGCTTTTCTGGTCTAACAAATCCTTCTGCAAGGCGAGATAAGTCACATTTCCAAAATAATCTTGACTCGTTAAAGACAACTCCTTTTGGATAATGTCCTGCAAGGTTTCTAAGGTGAGAGATGAATAATCCTCCTCATTCAAAACCTCATACTGAGCAAGGGACTCAGAAATATTGTTGGACGCAATCACTTCCATAATGAAACTAGCTCCCTCACCTGTTCGATAGAGTTTATCCAAGAGGTCCGTCATTTCTTCTTGAATCTGTCTCTGAGAACCGTCTGCTCTTAGGCGCAGGTCATCACTGACTAAAGACAAGTCATCAATGTCCCTAAAGTCTTGATAGAGCGTATCAAGAAGTGACTTGTTTTGAATGTTTAGCTCCATGGCTAAAAAGGCTTTGACCATGTCTTCATAGTTTTCTCGTGCCATCTCAGAAAGGGCTCTAGAAATTGTGTCATAATTCCAAGCCATAGCTTCTCTCCTTACCTTGTTGAATCGGATTCAAATCTTGTTGGACTTCTTCAAGGTCTGTCAGTCCATCACTATCCGTATCACTGCTAAAAGGGTTGGTCCCTAGAGCTAACTCCTGAGCATCCGTTAAGCCATCTTGGTCTGAATCCATTGTATAAATGTTTTTGGGTTCCATTTAGTTGTCCTCCATTTTGCGTTTAGAAAGTCCGTAAGCCAAGCCAAGAAGAAGTCCTCCACCGACAAGCGCTAAGAGGGATTGACTCTCCCCTGTATTTGGTAAGACACTTGCTGGAACTGGTGGTTCTTGCGTTGGAATAGGTGGTTGGGGTGGTGTTGGTTGATTCGGAGTTGGTGCCTCTGGTTCAGGAGTAGTTGTTTTAACTGTGTTTGAACTGATGGTGTAGCCATTGACGGTATGTAGTACCGTATTTTCTACTTTACCTGAAGCGATTCGTTTCATTTGCAAGTAAACATCTGCTTGAAACTCGGATTCTTCTGCTAGTTTTTCAAGGAATTCCTGATCAAAACTGATGGTAACCGTTCCTTTTGACGTGTCGACCTGTTGTAGCGTGTACTTAGTCACTTCTGTCCCTTTTGGTAAAACCGTTCCATCTTTTAGAGTGACATCTACCACAGTATAAGCCTTGTAAACACCATTATAGTCGTCATGGCTTTCATCATAATCATCGTCAAAACGGTACTCGATGAGTGGTGTCGCACGATTACCAGGAATAAGTGCTCCCACCAAGCGGTAGTTAAAGACCTGATTCAAGGCAACTTCTTTTCCATCAAGGCTTTTCTCCTTTTGTGACAAATCAATCACCACATCTTTTTGTGGGTCTAGTTTTGGCACATTATTGACCACTGTTTCTGTCACATAAGCCAAACCAAAGTCAATCTGATAAGCGGTGTTTTCATACTTCCCACCAGTCTTTGTCAGCTCATTCTTAATGGTCATTGGAAGGGTCACCACTAATGTTTGACCAGTTTTAACATAAGCCTCATAGAACGCTTTTGGATCATCTGCGCTTAAAACTTGAATGGCTCCTTTTGGTGTGAACTGACGTTTGGCCATAGCATCTTGAACCACTTTAGGCGCTTTTGACAATGAGGCATAGGCTTTCACCGAAATCCCTTTGACAAGATTTCCGTTCTTATCCATCACTTGGACACCATCTGCATTGAGGCTAAGCGCTTCTTCAGGGTAATCATCTACCATGTAAAAACCTTTTGTAAGAACATCCTCCGTCACCACCAAGTCCTTGTACTGACTGTAATCCAGAACAATTTTGTAGTAATTGACGGTATTTGGAAGAACGGTCTTCCCATCAATAGACACGCCTTCTTTATTGGTATTAGTTTTATGTGGTGTTACTTTTGGCACGTGATTCGTTACCGTATTGGTTTCATAGGCTTGTCCAAAGTCTACTTGATAAGCTACATTGTCATAAGACTTTCCTGAATTAAGCATAGACTCACGAACAGTCATAGGAGTGACGATGGTGATATTTTGACCTTGTGTTACATAAGACTCATAGAAGGCTTGTGGATCTTCTGCCATAAAGACTTGGAAGGCTCCTTTAGGCACAATCTTGCGTTTTGAAAGTGCTGCTTGTAGGTTTTTAGGAGCTTCTGATAAACTCGTGTAGGTTTTTACCGTCACACCTGACACTGCTTTACCATCAGATGTCACAAGTTGAATACTTGCTTCATCTGGTAATAGAGCTTCTTCGGGATAATCATCCACAAAGTAAAACCCTTGTGCAATCTGAGCCTTATCAGCTTTAATGCCACGGTATTGGTCCAAGTCCCATGACAAGGTATAGTGGTTTTGTGAACCGACTACCATAGGTTTGCCATTGATATCCACCTTATCCTTATTCAGGTTTTGTTTCTTAGGTGCTGGGCTACCAAGAGTATTGGTCACCTCATCGGTTTCATAGCCATTGCCAAAATCGACTTGGTAGGCCTTGTTTCGATAAGTCTTCGTCTGACCATAAAGACTATCTTTGACCGTCATTTTGGTGAGAAGGTTTAAAGAAGTTCCTGTTTTGACATACTGGTCATAGAAAGCCTGATTATCATTAGGCATAAAGACTTGGAAAGCCCCTTTAGGAGAAATCTTGGCATGAGCGAGTTTATCTTGAAGGTCTTTAGGAGCTTCTAACAGCGACGCATAAGCCTTAACAGTAATCCCTGATACGGCTTTACCTTCAGGAGTGGTGTTACTTGTTCCCTGGTCTACTAAGTCCAACACTTCTTCTGGGTAGTCATCTACAAAGAAGAAACCACGAGCAATCGTCTCTTTAGAAGACCTATCGCCTTTATATTGATCTAAATCCCAGGTCAAACGGTAATGATTAGTTGTTCCTAAAGCAACTACCGTATCGTTAATGACCACACCATCTTCATTTTCATTTTTCTTCTGCGGCTCAATACGGCTAGTGGTCGTTCCATCACCAGGCGTACGCACTGTCACGACATTAGAAGTCACTGTATAGGCATTTGGGGTTTCCTTATTGATAAGGAGCTGATAACTGTTGGAATAGGTTGCTCCATCATTTTGAAGGCTACCATAAAGTTTCGGAGCCATAAGTTGATAAGACTTGGTGAGGTTTTGGTTGACCTCTTGAAGCAAAGTTTCCTTTGCGGTCAAGGTCACAAAGTTCTTAGCCGCATCAAAGGTAAGGGTATAATTTCCATTTTCTGCCTGCGTTTTTTCCTTGTCAAAGGCATAGCCTGCTGGAAGGTAATCTTCAAAGGTAAGGCTGGTAGTTTTCGCACGATTGGGAGAAAAAGCGTCTACCGTTAAAGGGTAAATGACCGTAGAATCCTTTGCGACGGTTTTGTCATGAAGGTTCACTTGGTCGGTATTGACCACTTTTTTCATAATATCAGGAGTTGTTGTTAGACGATAGTCATGGTAATGAACCGTTAGCACTTGTGGTGCTTTTGGCAACGGTTCTTGCGCAGGTTCTTTAGGCAAGGTCACCTTAGTGAGGTTCAGATGAGGTTGTGTCACTTTTTCTAATGGTTTTTCCTTAAAGCTCACAGGTGGCTCTGGCGTAAAGGTCTTTGAGATAAAAGTCTTCGGTACGACCTTAATCGGTTCTGGAATTGGCTCTAACTTTGGTGTCACATGTGGTTTTGGACTATAAGGTTTAACCGTCCGTGCAACTGGTAGGGTGTTTAAGGCAAACCAATAAGAAAGACCAACATTTTGGGGCATATCCCCTTGACCAAAGGTCACTGTATAGGTGTTGCCTGATGTAACCGTTGAGACAATTGCTCCCTTATAGGCATACTTACTATATGACGTATCCCATTCTTCAGGAAGATTTAAATCACTGGCACGGTTTGACCCGAGTGAACGAGCCAAACCTTCGTTAGTCACTTGAATGGTTGAGCCATTGATAGGGACAAACTTGCCTGATGAGTCTTTCACATACTCTAAACCGATGTCATTGTGGTTGAGTGAGGAGTGGGTAAAGACACCTGGTTTTTCCTTGGTGAAGTTCACTTGTGAGCCATCTTCTAAGAAATACTTGGCTTTGACACGAAACTCCATTTTATCGGTTCGCCAATTACCTGTCCCATCATTACGGTAGGCAATAAAGCCTTCTGTTGGGTCATTTGGTACAACCAACTGCACGGCATTAGTTCCAGCTGGAGAAACAAGGTTTGTAATGTCATAGGCTACTTTTGTGATTTTCTTACCATCAAAGCGAGCATTTTGAAGATTTTGATAGGTAAAGGAAAGGGTTTCTCCCGTTTTAAAGGTATCATAGACGAAGAAACCAGTAGAATCTAGGATTTTAGAATACCCACCAAGCATAGCGTCACCCTTAGCAACGATACGATTAGGATTTCTGGTATCAGCTGAATGTCGTGCTTGCGGTTCTCCATTATTCAAGTTAAGTGCCTGAGCAAGAGCTTGAGAGATATAGCCTTCCTCTCCTTTTGAAATCTCAGCTAAATCACGTTTATAGCGTTCCATTTCCTTGGTGTTATAGGCGTCAATGGTATCATTTTCTTTCTTGGCAGCTTCTTCTTTTTCCTTATTGCGTTTCGTGATAGCAGCAATCTCAGCTTCACGGTCTGTCATCAATTTTTGTTGGTCTTTATTATAGACATCAACAGCAGCTTGACCGGCTTTATTTTCATCATCCACTGCTTTTTGACCCACTTGATTGCGTTTGTCAATTGCTTCATTATCAGCTTTTGCTTTAGCAAGACCTGCTTCATTTTCCTTTTGAATCTGAAGGTTTTTTGCGACAATGGCGTCTGCGACTTTCTTCTTTGATTCGTATTCAGAGAGATTTTCCTTATTTTGCTTATCAATAGCAGCTACTGCAGAGGTATAATCCTGATAGCCTGAAACAGTTGAGCCATCTCCTGCCGGAACGGTTTGAGTGGTAACCGTCACATTAGCCGACTGATCTTGGTCTTTGATTTTTGAAGCTGTGCCATCTACTGAACTATTCAAGACCTTTCCGACTTGAGTGGCTTCTTTATGACTAGCAGCCAACGCAGCATTCCCTTGTTCAACACGAGTTTTATCTTGTTCATAGGCGGCTTTATCTGCTTTATAGGTATTGGTCACCTGAGTGATGGCTTCAGCCTGCTTAGCAGCATCCGCTTCCGCCTTATCCAATTGCTTACTGGTCTCACTCGCAGAAGTTGTATTTCCCAAGTCCATAGGTTGGTCTTGAACAGTAGTAACTCCTTCAGCAGTTGCTTGATTGACAGCCTGTGTCACAACATCATGAGGAACCGTAACCGTGATAGCCCCATCTGATTGACCAGTTGAGGCAAGGCTATCCGTCTGTTCAACAACTGGAGTGGTCTGAGCTTCTGGTAAGTTGGTCGCAAGATTTTCTGTCAACTGAACGGTTTTACCTTGCGAGGATGTTACCACTTCGTCAGCTTGTGCTACTTGGCCACCCCAAGCGACAACAGCCGTCACCATAGTTCCAAGAGCTACCGAACAGAGCGTACGGTACTTCTTACTTTTACGGAAGACGTGTTTTTCTGCTTTTTCCTGATTGACTAAAAAGTGATGATGACATTGTTTGGTCATAAAAAGTCCTTCTTTTCTTTTGATAAGTAGTAACATTCCGTCACTCTCTCCTCATCATAAAAAAGACGACTTGATTTTGGTATCACATCAAAGAAGGGCAAATCATAACTACCCGTCTAACGGGTGGTTTGATCATGGGCTATAAGCCCATAATACCGGCCAGCTCCTAAAGACGCTGGCTTTCACTTTGTTCAAGCCTTATTGCTTTTGACTCGTCACA
>ERZ507021.98-NODE-98-length-68075-cov-7.09256_pt1 | contig 68075 bp, 65 predicted proteins | sample MGYA00512877_ERZ507021 | MGnify/ENA metagenome assembly ERZ507021 | reverse complement strand
ATCATCTCTTACTTTGTCAACTCTTTTTTCATACTTTTTCTACATTTTCTGAAAAAAATTTCCTGTTAGCTAACACCAATAACATAGAGTTTAAAATTCCATACCTAAATTTATTTTATTAGTAAAAAAATAAAAGATGGGCTAGCCATCTTTTATAATATTTGTTTTTTATATTCTTCAGCTTCTTGAGGTGTAGATAAAACAAAATGACCAGGTGTAATCTCGTGCATTTGACGTTCTTGTCCGTCTTGCTCAATAGCTGGATTATACGGCTGGTGAACACGTTGACGTTCACTCTCCGGATCTGGTTCTGGAATAGCTGATAATAGACTCTTCGTATAAGGGTGGATTGGATTGTTATAAACATCATCGGATGTTCCAACTTCTAACAGTTTTCCCCAATGCATAACACCGATACGATCTGAAATGTATTTTACCATAGACAAATCATGTGCGATAAACAAATAAGTCAATCCTTGTTCTCTTTGCAATTTTTGCATTAAATTGACAACTTGTGCTTGGATTGAAACATCTAAGGCAGATATTGGTTCATCAGCAATGATAAATTTAGGCTCTACTGCTAAAGCACGTGCAATCCCGATACGTTGTCGTTGTCCACCTGAAAATTCATGCGGATAACGTGTTAAATGATCTTTATTTAACCCTACAAGATCTAATAGGGCCTGAACTTTACTATCACGATCTGATTTTGATTTAGCTAATTTATGTATGTCTAAACCTTCTGCTACGATATCACGAATCTTCATACGGCCGTTTAAGCTAGCCTGAGGATCCTGAAAAATCATCTGAGCGTCTTTACGAAAACTATGTAATGCTTTACCTTTCAGATGTGAGATCACTTCTCCATTAAAGGTAATTTCGCCATCAGAAATATCATAAAGTTTTAAAATTGAACGTCCAACGGTTGTCTTTCCTGATCCAGATTCCCCAACTAATCCAAACACTTCACCTTCATAAATGTCAAAACTAACATTATCAATTGCTCTCACTTCATTAGCTTTTCCTTTATTGAAGGTCAAAGAAACATTTTTGACTTCAACTAATTTTTTTCGATTTTCAGTCATTGGGCTTTCCTCCCTTCAATCTCGTTCCATTTTTCCCAACGTTTTTGGATCGGTAATGGAGGAAGCACCTTAGGTGATCTTTCATCTAAAAGCCATGTAGCAGCGAAATGTGTTTCTGAAACTTTGAAGTACGGTGGTTCTTCTTCATGATCAATATCTAATGCAAATTCATTACGAGCTGCAAATGCATCTCCTTTAGGTGGGTTCAACAAATCTGGTGGTGTTCCCGGAATTGACTCTAAACTACCTGATTCTGTGTCGGTTGTCGGCATTGAATTCAATAATCCCCAAGTATATGGATGTTGTGGATTATAAAAGACTTCATCAACAGTTCCAAATTCAACGATTTTCCCTGCATACATAACTGCTACACGGTCTGCCATCCCTGCAACGACCCCTAAGTCATGAGTTATGAAAACAATGGAGGAGTCTCGTTCTGCTTGAATTTTTTTCATTAAGTTCAAAATTTGTGCTTGAATTGTTACATCTAAAGCAGTCGTTGGTTCATCAGCAATAAGAATTTCAGGATCAGCAGCTAAAGCAATCGCTATAACCGCACGTTGACGCATTCCTCCAGACCACTGATGTGGGTAATCGTTAATATGCTCTTCAGCATTTGGAATACCTACATCTTTCATTAGCTCAAGAGCTAATTTTAAAGCATCCTTTTTTGAAATTTTTTGATGAATCATCATTGGCTCCGCTATTTGCATACCAATTTTCATCGTTGGATCCAAACTAGTCATAGGGTCTTGGAAAATCATAGAAATCTCATTCCCGCGTACCTTAGTCCACTCTTCTTCTGATAGTTCAACAAGGTTACGCCCCTTAAATTGAACATTCCCTGATATCTCTGAATTTTTAGCATTTAAACCAATTAAAGTTCTGGTAGTTACAGATTTTCCTGAACCAGATTCACCAACGATTGCAAGAGTCTCACCTTTTTTTAATTCAAAGTTGACATCACGAATTGCTTTTACTTCTCCAGCATATGTGTGGAAGTCAACATGAAGATTATTAACACTTAAAATAGTTTCTTTTTCCATGATTATACCTCCTTATTCATCGCTAGATTTTGGATCAAAAGCATCTCGCAACCCATCACCAAGCAAAATAAATGCCAATGAAATCATTACCAATGCTAAAGCTGGCAAGATAACTTGATATGGATAATATTGTAAATTTTCTTGTGCATCTGAAATCAATGATCCTAATGAAGCTGTCGGTGGTTTAACACCTAAATTGATTGCTGAAAGTACCGCTTCATACATAATAGCACTTGGGATTGTCATCATAATTTGTACAATGATAATACCAGAAATGTTAGGTAAAATATGTTTGAAGGCTATTTTAATTGGACTTTCCCCAAGTGAACGTGCAGCAAGTACAAACTCTCTTTCTCGATATGATAGGGTTAAATTCCTTACCTGACGAGACATAGAAGTCCATCCGGTAAAAGCAATAGAGATAATAATAGCCGTAATACCGTTACCAAGGACCAAACCTAACATTGTAACGATAACTAAGTTTGGAATTGATGAAATTACCTCTACGATACGTTGCATTAATGTATCAAGGCGTCCTCCAGCAAAACCTGAAACAAGACCGTATGTAACACCGATAATTAAATCAATGAATGTAGCTGCAATAGCTACAAGTAAGGAAATTCGAATACCTACGATGATGCGCTTAGCAACACTTCTCCCTAGAGAATCTGTACCTAAAGCATACTTAACTTTTTCAGGGACATTTTGAGACTTATAAGCGTCTGTAGATTCTGTATTTCCAGCGTACTTAATGCTACCATTCCAAAAAGGAAGGTTTGAACTCAATTTAGGTGGTAAGTTGCGATATGTCGTTACTTTTTTCGAATCAAACCCATTAGCATCCTTCTGAGTTACAAATAAATTTGAGGCTAACGAAAAAGTAAGTAAAAGAGCTAATAAATAGAGTGAAACTACTGCTAATTTGTTTTTTTTCAAGCGACGCCACGCATCTTGCATAAACGAAAGAGCAGGCTTTTCAATTTTTTCTTGTGTGCTAGAAGATCCTGCACCTACAAGTTTAAATGTTCTGTTTTTATCTGCCATAACATCTCCTTACTGCAAGCGAACACGTGGGTCTACGATACTAATAACAACGTCTGTTATCAAGATAGCAACCATCAACATTACTGCATAAACAATGGTTGTCCCCATAATAACAGGATAGTCTTTTGTTGGAATCGAAGTAACAAACTGCTGCCCAATTCCTGGAATCGAGAAAATCTGCTCAATTAGTGCAGAACCAGTTAACAGACCCGCCGCCAAAGGGCCAATTAGAGTTAAAATTGGAATCATAGAATTACGGTAAGCATGTTTTCGAGTTACTTGACGAATTGTCATACCTTTTGAACGAGCTAGTTGCACATAATCAGAATTTAAAGTTTCAATCATTTCACTACGGAAGAAGCGTGAAACAGATGCTAATGTAGGGAGTCCTAGAGCTAAAGAAGGTAAAATGGTTTGAGAGAAAGTCCCCCAACCTGATAAAGGCAACAAGTTCCACTTAAATCCAAAATAGTCTAATAATAAGATACCAATGATAAATGAAGGCATAGAAATCCCTAGCGTTGCAATAACACTTAAGATACCATCGACTTTATCATTCTTATGACGTGCCGAAATAGCTCCTACCAAAATACCGCCTAAAACACCAAATACGAGAGCCTGAACACCTAGATGTACTGAAACTCCTAATCTCAAGCTAATCATACGTGATACTGGCTGATTCACTGATTGATAACTCGTTCCAAAATCACCATGAAGTACATTCCAAAGGTAAGTCAAATATTGTTGCCATACAGGCTTGTCTAAACCATACTGTTTATTAAGCAATGCGATCATTTCTTCAGTGAGTTTTGGATTATTGTAGGGTGTTCCTGGAAGGATCTGCATCAGAAAGAACGATAGGGTTATGACAACCCATAGCGTTACTAACAAAATAGCAACACGCTTTAAAATATATTTAATCATATCATTTCCTTTTCTTAGAATTGCTAAAAATAGCAAACTCTTTCACTTTCTTTACTTAACCAAAAGCAAGAACTGGCAATTACCAATTCTTGCAAAGGTTTAGTGTAAAGTAATTTAATTATTTTTTATAAGCATGTGTAAAGTCTATTGACAAACCTGTAGTATTACGAATAACACCTTTTAATTTTGGATTTTGTAAACCTTTACCACTACGGAAGTAGAGTGGGTTATAAGCACCTTGCTCAAATAAAATTTTCTCTGCTTCTTTATAGTCCTTCGCTGATTCTGCTGGTTTCATCGCATCTTCAGAAATTGCCTTGTTATAAGCAGCATCATAGTCCTTGTTAGCAAATTTTCCATCGTTATTTTGTGAATCTGACTTAAAGAGGCCGTAGAAAGTTGATCCTTCTGGATAATCCCCACCCCAAATAGAAACTACGATATCAAAGTTTTGTTTTCTACTGTCTTCTAAGCGTTGTTTAAAGGTTACAAATTTTTCTTCAACAGTAAGTCCTGGAAGAGCAGCTTCCCAAGTAGACTTGATATAGTCAACAGAGTTTTTGGCAGCAGGAACATCCGCATCTGCTGTAATTGTTAATTTTAGCTTAGTCAAGCCTGATTCAGCCAAACCTTCTTTAAAGAGTTTTGCTGCTTCAGTTTTATTATATTCATAACCTGGGGCAACATATTTTGCCAAATCAGTTCCATCTGGTGTTTTGGCTAAACCAGTAGGTGCAAAAGCAATTGCCGGTTTTGAGCCTGTATCAACGGCTGCTTGAACAACTCCTTTACGGTTAGTTGCTAAGTTTAAGGCGCGACGAATCTTAACATTATCAAGCCCTTTCACAGAACCAGTAGTATTATATTGCATATAGGCAGTGGTCGCTTCTAGAACATCTGTGACATCTTTATTATTTTTATTAGCTTGATAAATAGCAGAAGTATTTGAGATATTAGCTGCATCTAACTCACCACGTTTATACATTTGAACGGCGGTATCTGGTTTTTTAACAGTCTGGATGCGAACTTCTTTTGTTTTTACATTTTTAGCGTCCCAATAATTTTTGTTTTTCTTCAGGGTGAAAGTACCATTCGAACCATTCCAACCTTCAACAGTATATGGTCCTGAGTAAACTGTATTTTTTGAAGTAGTTGCGTAATCTTTTCCATATTTTTCAACAACTTCTTGTTTTTGTGGCATGAAGTTAGTGAATGCAAGGTAGTAGATGAATTGTGGAGACGGACTAGATAAAGTAATAACAACTTTGTCATCGCCTTCTGCCTTAACACCTAGCTTATTCAAGTCTTTCTCTTGTCCTTCATTGATTTTATCGGCATTAAGCACATGCCCTTCAACAGCAAGGTAAGCATATTGTGAAGCTGTTTTAGGATCAACTAAACGTTGCCATGAATAAACAAAATCCTTTGCAGTAAGTTTACTGCCATCTGACCACTTCAAGCCTTTACGTAATGTAGCTGTATAAGTTAAGCCATCTTTTGAAACATCAACTTTAGTAGCCAAATCTGGTCTTGTCTTTCCATCTTTATCTAAGCGAAGGAAATTACTACTAGAGTTACCAATAGCTAGATTTGAGTAAGTGTCTGTAACTTTAGATAAATCTAGTGTATTGATTTCTGTTGGAATAGCCCAATTAATCGCTCCATTAGAATCCTGGGAAGCTGATTTACTTCCACATGCAGCAAGAGTCGCAACTGAAGCAAGTGTAAGGACACCAACTCCAACACGGCGCCAGTTATTTTTCTGTTTTGCCATAGCTTTGTTCTCCTAATTCATTTATCTAGTGACTAACATTATACCACAAAAAATTCTTAAGAAAAGACAAAAACGCAAAATTTTCAGATAATTTTTTAACTTTCATTTTTTTACATTTTTTTACATTTTTATAACAAACGTTTTCTTCATTCAATTATCTGAAAATAATAATTCCTAGTATGGTATAGTGATATGGTATAATAGGAGGGACAAAGTTTAAAAAATTTCTAAAGGTGTTATTTTGAAAAAAATTATTACTTCTATTCTATTACTTAGTTGCATTTTTTTTATGCCAACCATCTCTGCTGAATCTTTTAATGCTTCCGCTAAACATGCCTTGGCAGTTGATTTAGATTCAGGAAAAATCTTGTATGAAAAAGATGCTAACAAACCCGCTGCTATTGCTTCCTTGACTAAAATAATGACCGTTTATATGGTCTATAAAGAAATTGATAACGGTAACCTCAAGTGGAATACCAAAGTAAATATATCTGACTACCCTTATCAACTAACACGCGAATCTGATGCTAGTAATGTTCCTTTAGAAAAAAGGCGCTATACTGTTAAACAGCTCGTGGACGCTGCCATGATTTCTAGTGCTAACAGTGCAGCCATTGCTTTAGCTGAACATATTTCAGGAACTGAAAGTAAATTTGTTGATAAAATGACTGCTCAATTGGAAAAGTGGGGAATTCATGATAGCCACCTAGTCAATGCTTCTGGCTTAAATAATAGTATGTTAGGCAATCACATTTATCCAAAATCGTCACAAAACGACGAAAATAAAATGAGTGCACGTGATATTGCTATTGTTGCCTACCATTTGGTCAACGAATATCCTTCCATTCTTAAGATTACTAGTAAGTCCGTTGCTAAATTTGATAAAGATATTATGCATTCTTATAACTACATGCTACCAGATATGCCTGTCTTTAGACCAGGTATTACAGGTTTGAAAACTGGGACAACGGAATTAGCTGGCCAATCTTTTATTGCTACATCCACTGAAAGCGGAATGAGACTACTCACTGTTATTATGCATGCTGATAAGGCCGATAAAGACAAATATGCTCGCTTTACAGCAACTAACTCTCTCTTGAACTATATCACAAACACCTACGAACCTAATCTTGTATTAGCTAAAGGAGCTTCATATAAAGGTAAAGAAGCAAGTGTGAGAGACGGAAAAGAACAATCGGTTATCGCTGTTGCTAAAAACGATTTGAAAGTAGCACAGAAGAAAAATATCACTAAACAAAATCAGTTAAAAATTAACTTTAAAAAAGAGCTTACTGCTCCTATTACAAAAAAAGAGAACCTAGGGAAAGCTTATTACGTTGACCTTAATAAGGTTGGAAAAGGCTATCTCATAAAGGAACCTAGCGTTCATTTAGTGGCAAAAGATAGTATTGAGCGCAGTTTCTTCCTCAAAGTGTGGTGGAATCATTTTGTGCGCTACGTTAACGAAAAACTTTAATAGTAATCTCCCTTTGACACAAGGAGTTACTGCACAGCAGTTTCTTTAACTAGGTTTAGGGGGAGATGTAAAATTAAAAATCACTAATGAAATGTCTTTTTTATTAGTGATTTTTTGTTATAATATTAATAAAAAGTTTTCAGGAGTTACCTATGCCTAAATTAATCGTATCTTTCCTCTGCATTTTATTATCCCTGACTTGTGTAAACTCTGTGCAAGCTGAAGAACATAAAGATATTATGCAAATTACCCGAGAAGCCGGATATGATGTTAAAGATATTAATAAACCTAAAGCGTCTATCGTTATTGACAATAAAGGTCATATTTTGTGGGAAGATAACGCTGATTTAGAACGTGATCCCGCTAGCATGTCCAAAATGTTTACTTTATATTTACTATTTGAAGACTTAGCTAAAGGAAAAACAAGCCTCAATACCACAGTGACTGCAACAGAAACAGACCAAGCCATAAGTAAGATTTATGAAATTAGTAATAATAATATTCATGCTGGAGTTGCTTATCCTATTCGTGAACTGATTACTATGACAGCTGTCCCGTCATCTAATGTAGCAACTATTATGATTGCTAACCACTTATCACAAAACAATCCTGACGCCTTCATTAAACGAATCAATGAAACCGCCAAGAAACTCGGTATGACAAAAACTCACTTTTATAACCCTAGTGGGGCGGTAGCAAGTGCTTTTAATGGACTTTACTCCCCAAAAGAATACGATAACAATGCTACTAACGTTACGACTGCACGTGATCTATCAATTTTAACCTATCATTTCCTTAAAAAATACCCTGATATACTGAACTATACAAAATATCCTGAAGTCAAGGCCATGGTCGGAACTCCTTATGAAGAAACATTTACAACTTATAACTACTCTACCCCCGGCGCTAAATTTGGATTAGAAGGAGTAGATGGCTTAAAAACTGGTTCTAGCCCTAGCGCTGCTTTTAATGCCTTAGTTACAGCTAAACGCCAGAATACTCGCTTGATAACTGTGGTTTTAGGAGTTGGCGATTGGTCAGACCAGGACGGAGAGTACTATCGTCATCCGTTTGTCAACGCTCTTGTAGAAAAAGGTTTTAAAGACGCTAAAAATATTTCTTCTAAAACTCCTGTATTAAAAGCTGTTAAACCTAAAAAAGAAGTTACTAAAACCAAAACCAAATCTATTCAAGAACAGCCTCAAACAAAAGAACAGTGGTGGACAAAAACAGATCAATTTATCCAATCACATTTTGTATCTATTTTAATTGTTCTGGGAACCATCGCTATCCTTTGTCTTTTAGCTGGGATAGTATTACTTATAAAGCGCTCTAGATAATAACTGTGCTAATATAAAAGCCCCCTTCATCAATAACATAGGGGCTTTTTATTATCTCTTGAAATCTTCAATTAACCAACTGAACCTTCCATTTCATAGGAAATTAAGCGGTTTAACTCTACCGCATATTCCATTGGTAATTCTTTCGTAAAGGGCTCAACAAACCCCATAACAATCATTTCTGTTGCCTCAGCTTCAGATAAACCTCGACTCATCAAGTAGTACAGTTGCTCTTCAGAAATCTTAGACACCTTTGCTTCATGCTCTAAAGCAACCTGTGAATTATGAATCTCATTAAACGGTATGGTATCTGATTTTGAAATATCATCCATCAATATGGTGTCACATTCTATATGTGACACTGATTTTTTGGAATCTTTATTAAATGTCACTTGACCTCGATAATCAACTTTTCCTCCACCCTTAGCAATTGATTTAGAGACAATGGATGAACTAGTATGGGGAGCATTATGAATCATCTTTGCACCCGTATCTTGGTGTTGTCCTTTGTTTGCAAAAGCAATAGACAACATCGTACCACGTGCTCCTTCACCATCAAGGTAAACCGATGGGTATTTCATTGTTGTTTTAGCACCTAGATTTCCATCTATCCACTCAACTGTTGCATCTTTTTTAGCGGTAGCACGTTTTGTCACTAAATTATAGACATTATCGGACCAATTTTGAATAGTCGTATAGCGCATATAAGCTCCATCAAGTGCAAAAATTTCAACTATAGCTGCATGTAAACTATTTGAAGAATAAGTTGGGGCGGTACAACCTTCAACGTAGTGAACACTTGCTCCCTCGTCAACAATAATGAGAGTACGTTCAAATTGTCCAGTATTTTCATTATTAATACGGAAGTAAGTCTGAAGTGGAATATCCACCTTAACACCTTTAGGGACATAAATAAATGTTCCACCTGACCATACAGCAGAGTTCAGAGCAGCTAATTTATTATCTGTTGGAGGGACAAGTTTAGCAAAATATTTTTTGAATAGCTCTGGGTACTCTTTAAGTGCAGAGTCAGTATCCGTAAAAACAATACCCAGCTTATCATATTCTTCTTTCATATTGTGATAAACCACTTCTGATTCATATTGTGCTGATGCTCCTGCAAGATAGGCTCTTTCAGCTTCTGGAATCCCAATTCTTTCAAAAGTTTCTTTGATTTTTTCTGGAACATCATCCCAATCACGCGCAGGTTTATCAGATGCTTTTTGATAATAAATAATATCATCAAAATCAATATCTGATAAATCTGCTCCCCAGGTCTGCATTGGCATTTTATTAAACGTTTCCAAGGATTTTAGACGAAAGTCCAACATCCACTCAGGTTCACCCTTAGCTGCAGATAACTCACGAATAACAGCCTCATTTAGACCTTTTCCCGTAGAATAAATTGGCTTTACATCGTCATGAAATCCAAATTTATATTCCCCAAGATCTATTGGCTGTGGTTCTACTTTTTCATTTATTTCGGACATACTTATCCTTTCTTTAATATTTAAATTTAAGACATTCTTCTACTAGACCACCTTATGTCAGTAAAAGTTGTTTAAATGTAATTCCTTCAACTATGGTTGTCAGAGTTCTGCCTGATTATCTCTCTCAATAGCCTTTCTTAAAGCATTCCACGAAAGCGTAGCACATTTGATACGTTGTGGAAATTTTGATACCCCAGCTAGAAACTCTGCATCCCCAAGTTTCTCTTGTTTTGGATTTTGATCGCCTTGAACCATTTTGGAGAATACATCAGCAAGCTGCAATGCTTCTTCTTTTGTTTTCCCAATAACTGCATCTGTCATCATGCTTGATGAAGCCGTAGAAATTGTACAACCATTACCAGCAAATGCAATATCTGAAATAATATTTCCATCAAATTTAACAGATAAGGAAATAACATCTCCACATGTAGGATTGTTTAACTGCACTTGTTCAACGCCTTCTAAAAATCCATGATGATGAGGGTGTTTTGAATGATCAGCTACCACTGCCATGTAGAGGTTATCTAATTTAGAGAGTGCCATTGAAAAACTCCTTAGTTTTTTGGATCGCGTCTACCAATTTGTCGCAATCCTCTTTGGTATTATAGAAATAGAAACTTGCTCGAACCGCCGAATGGATACCAAGATGATTAATAAGGGGTTGTGCACAATGATGACCTGCACGAACAGCCACTCCTTCGTAATCCATTGCAGTTGCCACATCATGTGGGTGTAAACCTTCTAAATTGAAGGCAATAACGCCTACATGAGATTCAGCATCACTAGGTCCGTAAATAGTTAAACCATCGATAGCCTGTAATTTAGGCAACACATAAGAAACTAAACTTTGTTCATATTGATGAATCTCATCCATACCAACATCCGTTAAATAATCTAAAGCTTCTCCAAAAGCGATCGCTCCAGCAATATTAGGCGTTCCAGCTTCAAACTTCCAGGGCAATTCCTTCCATGTTGCACTTTGCTCATAGACAAAATCAATCATTTCACCACCAAATTCGACAGGTGGCATCTTATCCAAAATGCTTTCTTTCCCATAAAGAACACCAATACCAGTAGGACCAAGCATCTTATGGCCAGATAAGGCAAAGAAATCACAATCAAGGTCTTGAACATCAATCGACATATGTGGCGCTGATTGAGCTCCATCAACAACCATGTATGCTCCAACTTGATGCACACGTTCTGCTATTGCTTTTACTGGTGTAATACAGCCAAGTACATTTGAGATATGTGCCAAACTAACAAATTTAGTTTTAGAGGATAATTTATTATAGAAATCTTCTAAATCTAAAGAACCATCTTTTAGATAGGCATAAACCAATTTAGCACCAGTTCTCTCGCAAGCTTGTTGCCATGGGATAATATTAGAATGATGCTCCATAATGGAAATAAGTACCTCATCACCTCGTTCTAAAATACTTTCGGCAAACTTAGCTACCCAATTTAATCCTGTTGTGGTGCCACGTGTGAATAAAATTTCTTTACTTGATTTAGCATTTAAAAACTGCCTTGCTTTTTCACGAGCAGTCTCGTACTGAGCAGTCGCTCGTTCTGCTAAAGTATGAACACCACGATGGACATTTGCATTGTCATTTTGGTAGTAATCTCGCAAAGTTTCTAAAACTTGATTCGGTTTTTGTGTCGTTGCTGCATTATCTAAATAGATAAGCGGCTCATCATTAACTAATTGATTTAAAATTGGGAAATCTTGCTTTAGTTTATAACTATCTAGTAATGTCATATTAACGTTTTTCTAGTTTTGTATCAATAACGGCAATCATTTCATCGCGAACTTCTTTTACTGGTATTTCAGCAATGACTGTTCCTAAAAATCCACGAATAACTAATTGCTCTGCTGTTTTTTGGTTCAAGCCTCGGCTCATCAAATAATATAAATCCTCTGGGTCAACCTGACCAATTGAGGCTGCGTGACCAGCTGTAACATCATTTTCATCAATCAAAAGGATAGGATTAGCATCTGAACGTGCTTTGTCTGATAACATGAGAACTCGGCTTTCTTGTTGGGCGTCTGCTCCCTTTGCACCTTTTATAATATGTCCGATACCGTTAAAAGTAAGAGTCCCACGCTCTAAAATAACCCCATGCTGTAAAATATGTCCTACTGAATTACAGCCGTAGTTTGTAACACGCGTATCAATTCCTTGAACTTGACGCCCTGACGAGGCAGCAACTACTTTTAAATTAGCGTGACTTCCATCACCAATTAAATCAGAATCAAAGTCAGCAACAACATTGCCTTCATTCATCACCCCAAGGGCCCAATCTATTGTTGCATCGCTACTGTGACGACCACGACGACTTATAAACGTTGTCACATTTTCTCCGAGGCGATCAATTGAAGCAAATTTAATTTGGCTACCTGCTTGGGCAATTACTTCTACAGAAATATTAGCACTTGTTCGTTCTGTCCCATCACCAATTGACTCAAATCGCTCTAAGTAACTAACTTTTGCATTCTTTCCAACAATAAGAAGGATATGCTTATTAAATGGTACTTTAGACTGACTATCTTGATAAAAAAGACCTTCGATTGGTTGAGTAATTTCAACATTATCTGGAATATAAAGCACTGCACCACTGTTGAAGTAAGCTGTGTGATAGGCAGCAAGTCTATCTTCTTCAAAAGGACGTGCTTTCCCAAAGTAGCGCTCTATGACTTCTGGAATTTCTTCCAAAGCCGAATAGAAATCTGTAAAGACAACGCCTTTCTCTATTAATTCCATAGGAACTTGTTCAAGGACAGTTTGGGTCCCAATTTGAACCAACTTGGGATTGTTTCCTAACTCTGTGAAATCTGGAATGTTAGCTGTATAGTCATTCTCTAAAATAGTTCCATCACCTAAATTCCATCTATGAAATTTTACACGTTCAATTACTGGTAATTCTAGTTCTTCTATTTTTTCAAAAGCCTTTAGTCGTAATTCTTGTAACCAAGTAGGCTCACCTTTGGCTTGTAAAAAATTTAATATAGCTTCTTTAGACATTTGTAACTCCTTTTCTCTTCTAGTTGAAGTGACAAATTAGACTTCTTCTTTATACTCTAAACCAAGCTCTTCAGCGATTTGAGCATAACCTTCTTTCTCAAGGCGAACCGCTAATTCTGGTCCTCCTGACAATACTACCTTCCCGTCCATCATAACGTGTACTTTATCTGGTGTAATGTAATTCAAAAGGCGTTGATAGTGTGTAATAATCATAGCACCAAAACCTTCACCACGCATTTCATTGACTCCCTTTGATACCACTTTAAGAGCATCAATATCAAGACCAGAGTCAATCTCATCCAAGAGGGCAAACTTAGGCTCTAACATTAGGAGTTGTAAAATTTCATTGCGCTTCTTCTCACCACCTGAAAAACCTTCGTTAAGATAACGTTCCGCCATTTCTTCTTTCATGCCAAGTAGTTCCATCTTTTCATCTAACTTAGTGATAAATTGGCGGATGGAAATTTTATCATCATCAGCCTTTCCCGCATTCATAGCTGCTCGGATAAATTCAGCATTAGTAATCCCTGGAACCTCTGAAGGGTATTGCATCGCAAGAAATAGACCCAAACGAGCACGTTCATCCACTTCTAGATCTAAAATATCTTCACCATCAAAAAGAATTTCACCTGCTGTAACTTCATAATTAGGATTTCCCATAATAGCTGCTGAAAGTGTCGACTTCCCAGTACCATTTGGACCCATGATAGCAGCAATTTCTCCTGTTTTCAACGTTAAATTAAGACCTTTTAAAATTTCTTTATCTTCAATAGAAACATGAAGATTTTTGATTTCAAGTACAGACATTGTACACTCCTTTTCTTGGTTAACAGAGAATATGTGATATTTCTCTATGGTTTAAAGAAGATATTATAGGGCACTCACCCGATATTATATTCTAAATAATTATAGCAAAAATGAGGTGTGACTGCTATCTAAATGATTAAAACTAAAAAAGCCTTTTCAGGCTTTTATTTTTGATGCTTATCGCTATATTTAGCAATAACACTTTGTCTGTAATCACTGTTGCCAATGAACTTTAAGAGATTAAATAGTGGTGTCCGATTCTCACCCCAAATATTTAAACCTTCTATAAAAATTTCCATCGCTAATAGTAGCGCCAATAGAAGAAAAATTCCCCCAATACGACTAGAAACATTTAAAAGCAAAGCGATAAGCGAAAAGATAATTGCAATACCATAAACAACTAAAACTGCTCCTCTATGTGTAAATCCCATAGATAGCAATCGGTGATGCAGGTGCATCTTATCAGCTTCAGAAATCTTTTTCCCTGATAATTTACGCCTCACAATAGCAACAGCTGTATCCAAAATAGGAACTCCTAAAATAATGACAGGTGTTATAACTGCAACAGCTGTGGAGTTTTTTAAACCTTGAAGCGATAATACACCAATCATAAATCCTATAAACAAGGCACCAGCATCACCTAGGTAGATAATGGCTGGATGATAATTATAAGGGAAAAAACCAACTATTGAGGCGATTAAAATAACAATAGTTAGCGTGAGAAAAAAATCTATTTTAGGTAAAAAGAAATAAGAAACCACTGCCATCGTTGCTAGACTGATGATTGAAACACCACTAACTAGACCATCTAGACCATCAATCAGATTGATAGCATTAGTGATTGAAATAATCCATAAAACTGTCAAAAAGAAAGTTAGAATAGGACCAAACTCCAAGAGTGGACCACCTATTGGAATCTTAAAACTATCAAATCTAAAATGTGTAAATTTCCATATGATAACAGCTGCAATAATAATTCCCAACATTTTATAACGAGGTCTTAATTCAAAGATGTCATCTATAAATCCTGTTGTTGTAACTACGAGACCGCCAATAATTACAGGCAAAATGTAGTGAAAATAAGAGACTTCTACAAAGTGTCTACTGGCCGCCATTGGCATGAAAAATAATGTTGTTACAACAAAGGAGAGAAATATTGCTAAACCACCACTACTTGGCATTGGTACTTTGTTGATTCTTCGAGCGTTCGGTTTATCAACCGCTCCTACCTTCAAAGATATAACTCGAATAATAGGAGTTAGAATGATTGATAATAAAAATGCTCCAATCAATACAAAAATATACTCAATTGTAAAAGGTATCATTTTATCCCATCTCAATCATTTGTAATTTTGAAATAGCATCATCATGAATCAATTGAATACTATGCTCTTTCAAGTAAGCTCGTGTTTTTGTGCCCACATTAGCATGTTCAAGCATTCGAGCATACATCAAATTAGCAAAGTAGCTTGGTTGGTTTTCCAAGTCTAGCAAAATTGTCATATGATAGCCTTTACCATTTTTATAGAGTTCAGAAGCTTCTATTGGAAAATCAATCGTTTGTGAAAATCGAACTACAGCTTCAATATTATCAAAATCAAAGACATAGTGAACATATCCAATCGTTTCTACTTCCTTTTCAGGTTGTTCTTCAGAAACATTTTCCTCAACTACTTCTTGAGTTGCTTTATCCATCATATTTTCAATTTCTGCTAATTTGGCATGAGCATCCGTATCCCCTTTTTCCAACATCGATTGTTCCAATGTTTTAAAAAAGTCTTCTGGAGACATTTTTGAAATGTCACCCAAATCTGCTAATTCTTCTAAATTTAAATCTTTACTTAATTCAGACTTTGTAACAAAAACATCAATGCGATCTTTTTTAGGTGTTACTCGAAAACTTAACATACCACTATTTTTAAAGTTTTCTGGCAAGTCTAATTCATCCATGACAGAATAGAAAAATTCCTCAGTCTTCTCCTGAGGGATTAGGAAATCTTTCAGCTCCATACCACGATCTTCTAAATCTTCCATACTAATTGTAATTTTCAGTGTTGTTTCACTGATTTGTTTCATTTCCATATCATCACCTCATACGAGTATTCAGTTTTCTTATTATACCGAAAAAGCTATTTTTTAGCAATTTTTCACAGCCTAACACGCTAAAAAGCTGAGGAATACTCAGCTTTTTATGTTATATTTTAGAATAAATGAACAACTAACCAGTAGAGGATGAGTAAACTTCCTAAGACTATACGATACTTACCAAAGATGGTGAAATCGTGTCGTTTGACATAGTCTGTCAAGAAACGAATAACATATAAACTAACTACGAAAGCTGTCATACTTGCTACTAAAAGTATTAAAGATTGGTCTAAACTCAAGACGTTACCATCTAAAAAGTATTTAACCGCCTTAAGTCCACTATAACCAAACATAGTTGGGATGGCAAGGAAGAAAGTAAAGTCAGCAGCCACCGAACGACTAGTACCAATAATAATTGCTCCTAAAATAGTAGCTCCAGAACGACTGGTTCCCGGAACAATACTGAGAACCTGGAAGCATCCAATCAAGAAAGCTGTCTTATAAGACATACTTGCCAATTCGGTTACCTGTGGTTTGAGGTGTGCATTACGTTTTTCAACCCATATGAAGACAAAACCATAAAAGATTAGGGCTATTGCAATCGGGATCATGAAATTAAAATGAGCTTCAAACCAATTATCAAATGGTAAAGCAATTAAAATAGATGGAATACAAGCTATCACTACTTTTAACCATAATTGCCAAGTTAAACGAATTTCTCTAGCAGATTTACCTGGCTGAAATGGGTTAAGGCGTTTAAAATAAATGACAATAACTGCCATAATTGCCCCAAGTTGTATAACAATATTAAACATTTCAACAAAGGATTTGCTTTGGTTCAACTTCATAAACTCTTGAACCAAGATTAAATGGCCAGTACTAGAAACAGGTAACCATTCTGTCACTCCCTCAACGACTCCTAAAAATAGGGCTTTGAGTAATTCAATTATTAACATAATAACTCCATAAATTTTTCTTTATTATACCATACTTTTGGAAAATTAGAAGGCACCGCCACCTCCGCCACCTCCGCCGCCTGAGAAACCACCTGAAGAACCGCCTGAATTAACACTAAAATTAGAAGCGTGACTAACATCTTCAGTTATCGTTGAAAAATGATTACTAGATTGATTGACTGAAATCGCAAATTGATGACTATCAATGTTTGCAAATCTTTCTGGAATATCTATTTGGTTCACTCTGAGTACTTTCTCAACACGGTCAGCGTAGCCGAATAAAGTAGCGTAAACCAATATTCGATTCCATAATACGATACTTTCTAACTCTGAACGATCAAACGATTTGATATCCCTTAGCATGTTCCTAAAACTAATCCATTGGTAGACACGACTTGCTCCATCTTCAGTTACAATATAACCGTTACTTATTTTTCTTGTCATCATAAAAATGATTTTATTCAACAACAGGATAACAACAAACAATAAGAGATAGATACAGAAATAGGTAAAATAATTTAAAAAAAGCGTATAAATTATAACAACAAAAGAAATAAGAGGTGATAGGTAACTGAATCTTTTCAACCTAGATAATTCTTTAGACTCTTCTGAAGACATTTTACGATAAGGTGATGAAATTCCCTTTCTTCTAAGAGAGTTTATATTGTCTTTAGAAATCAACCTTGTGAGACGCGTAATTCTTGATAAGGCATTACTTCCTCGGCGTCTCATTTGAGTTTGCAGATCTGAAGCCTTGTGCTGCTTTTTCAGTTCACGTAGTGTTTCTTTATAACTAAATTGGTAATTAGAAAAGAGTTGGTCTGGCTTCAAACTCGTAGAATCCGCAAAAGCAAACTCTATAAAATCTATTTCTGCATCAGAAGCTCTATCTAAGTTAGCTAGAGATAACAAGTTATCATCATAATTCAATACTTTTCTATCAATCAAGTCTAATAGAATTGACTGAATGAGTTGTTCTTGACTGATAAGGTGAGTTTTCTTCTCCTCATCTTGAAAATTTTTAAAGCTCATATTATAAATGCTTTGAGTCAACTCTAGTGGTGAAAGGTCCTCAGGTGCTTCATATAAATGATGATCCTTAGGGAATTGCCCGTATTTATTAACTTTTTTTCTAAACAGGAACACCCTAATTGAGATGAATAGTGTCACAATAATAAAGAATGAAGGTAATAATATCCTTAACAAGAAACTTAGGATAAAACCATGACGCTCTATCATCTTCTCTTGATGTTCAATTTTTTTCTTGTAATTATTTTTACTGTTTGTAGGTAGATTAAAATAAGATCTATCCCAATAACCATGAAATTCTAATCGTTTGTTTACATTAAAAGCTGTCAAATGGTAACGATTATTATTTTGTCTTATTTTAGGAGGAGTTTTAAGATAACCCAAGTGCCCCCAAAGACGAGAAAGAGCAACCTTTTTGTCAGTTGATATCCAAAAATCTACTTTCTCTAACGTTTTATCCCAGTCGCTAATAGGAATCCAGTTAAGTTCACCAACATCCTTATGCATAAATAGAACATTTTTTAGTTTCCACTGAACATTGACTTTAACAGTATCACCTGCTTCACCACCATTAAACACTTTCAAACGGTAGCCATCCTCCAAATCTTCTATCTGGTAACTAACTTTCCTTACTTTACCATTAATTGAAACTTCAACCTGTGGCTTATTATTAATATCAAAATTGTCAGGTAACTTACCCGCCGTACCTAATGTGACATACTGTCCATTATAGGACGAATCAAATTGGTAAGTAACCTTCTCTGTAAAATCAGCACTATTATCATTGTGAATAGTTAGATTACCCTCATAATGAGGAATGTTATAGTCCACCTCATCTGCTTGAACTGAAACCATAAAAAAACTAAGAGCTAAACAAATAGCCAAAAAACATTTCTTCATTATCATCCTCCTTCCTTTGTTTGTATACTATTTTAACATAAAAATACAATTAATCGCTTTCAATAAGATAATGATATTGAAATCGACCTTGTTTTTCGGTAAAATAGGAGGAAGTAACTTATCGGAGGCTGTTGAATGAAAAAAATATTACTAAGTTTATTCACTGCTTTGCTTATCACCTTTGGAGGTATGACAAGTATACAAGCAGATGAATATCTACGTGTCGGTATGGAGGCAGCCTATGCGCCTTTCAACTGGACACAAAATGATAACACAAATGGTGCCGTTCCTATTGAAGGAACTGATCAATATGCTAATGGTTATGATGTACAAGTCGCTAAAAAGTTAGCTAAAAAGTTAAATAAAAAAGTTGTTGTTGTCAAAACAAAATGGGAAGGCCTTGTTCCAGCACTAACTTCTGGAAAACTCGATATGATTATTGCAGGAATGAGTCCTACCGAAGAACGTAAAAAAGAAATTAATTTTTCAAAGCCTTACTACATTTCAGAACCTACTCTAGTTGTTAACGCTGAAGGAAAATATACTAATGCTAAAAATATTAGTGATTTCAAAAATGCTAAAGTAACTGCCCAACAAGGAGTCTACTTATACAACCTCATTGATCAAATCAATGGTGTCAAAAAAGAAGTTGCCATGGGGGACTTTAATCAATTAAGACAAGCTGTAGAATCTGGTGTTGTAGACGCCTATGTTTCAGAACGTCCAGATGCAACTTCCGCTCAAACTGCTAATCCTAAATTAAAAATGATTGAACTGCACCAAGGGTTTAAAACATCTGATGCTGATACAAATATTTCTGTTGGGATGCGTAAAGGTGACAATCGTATTAATCAAGTCAATCAAGTTCTCGAAAGCATTTCTAGAGATAAACAAATCGCCTTGATGGATAAGATGATTAAAGAACAACCATCCGTTAAAAAAGAAAAAAATGGAAAAACAAACTTCTTTGAACAGATGGCAACTATTTTAAAAAACAATGGTTCTCAATTCCTCAGAGGAACAGCTACAACCCTCCTAATTTCTATGGTAGGAACTATCGTCGGATTATTTATCGGCCTTCTCATCGGTGTTTTCCGTACAGCACCAAAATCTGACAATAAGTTAAAGGCTGCCTTACAAAAATTATTAGGTTGGTTACTTAACATCTATATTGAGGTCTTCCGCGGGACACCTATGATTGTACAATCGATGGTTATCTACTACGGAACAGCACAAGCTTTTGGAGTTTCGCTGGACCGTACACTAGCAGCTATATTTATTGTTTCAATCAATACTGGTGCTTATATGAGCGAAATTGTACGTGGTGGTATTTTCTCTGTTGATAAAGGACAATTTGAAGCCGCAACTGCACTTGGTTTCACCCACGGACAAACCATGCGAAAAATTGTTCTACCACAAGTTGTACGTAACATACTCCCAGCTACTGGTAATGAGTTTGTTATCAATATCAAAGATACCTCTGTACTGAACGTTATCTCTGTTGTCGAACTCTACTTCTCTGGTAATACTGTTGCAACACAAACCTACCAATATTTCCAAACATTCACCATTATTGCGATTATTTACTTCATCTTAACCTTCACCGTAACACGTATCTTACGTTACATTGAAAAACGTTTTGATTCAGATAATTACACAACCGGTGCGAATCAATTACAAGTCTAGGAGGTTGGTATGACACAAGCTATTTTAGAAATTAAACATTTGAAAAAATCTTACGGAAGCAATGAAGTGTTAAAAGATATTTCGCTTTCGGTCAACAAAGGCGAAGTTATTTCTATCATTGGTTCTTCTGGATCAGGAAAATCAACTTTCCTACGTTCTATTAACCTCTTAGAAGAACCAAGTGGAGGAGAAATCTTATATCACGGTCACAATGTTCTTGAAAAAGGCTATGATTTAAATAATTATCGTGAAAAACTTGGGATGGTCTTTCAATCTTTTAACCTCTTTGAAAATTTAAATATCTTAGAGAATGCTATTGTCGCACAGACTACTGTTCTAAAACGTGAACGCCAAGAAGCTGAAAAGATTGCTAAAGAAAACTTAAATGCTGTTGGCATGACTGAGCAATATTGGAAAGCTAAACCAAAACAATTATCAGGTGGGCAAAAGCAACGTGTCGCAATCGCCCGAGCACTTTCTGTTAACCCAGAAGCTATACTTTTTGATGAACCAACTTCAGCCTTGGATCCAGAAATGGTTGGTGAGGTCCTTAAAACAATGCAAGATCTAGCTAAATCTGGATTAACAATGATAATTGTGACACACGAGATGGAATTTGCTAAAGAAGTATCAGACCGCGTTATTTTCATGGACAAAGGAATCATTGCAGAGCAGGGTACTCCTAAGCAACTTTTCGAAAATCCAAAACAAGAAAGAACTAAGGAATTTCTACAACGCTTCTTAAAATAAAATTTATTCACATTTAAATATAGACTATTTATACCCCTACAGGTTTTGTCATTGTCATCATTGCAATGGAACTGGAGGGGATTTTTTATTACCACATCTTTGATGAAATCTACGACTAGCCTCAACTATAGATCAAATTAGACAGTCGTTATTGGATTATATACTATTAAATAAGTTACTAAATCTCATTTTTTAATTTTAAGCGATATTTAATTAATTATATATTTGTTTAAAATTAAAAACATGTTGTTCGAATGAGCTTTTGATGATATAATATAGTATGCACAAAATGAACTAACCACTGTGCAAGAATAGTTTATTATCTTTGAAAGGATTTTATAATGAAACTTAAAATCAGTGTTTTAACAGCAGCTTCAGCTGTCACTCTATTATTAGCTACTTCAGCAAGTCTTGCGAAGGCAGACACAGTGTCTTATCCTTCACGTGATGCCGGATTTATCTACTCTCGTGGCTATGCGCCTTCTGAATCAAGCTACCCTTCACGCGATGCCGGGTTTATCTACTCTCGTGGGTACGCTCCAAAACACTTCCTAAGTGCTTACGATAAATAAAAACTGACCTTATTAACTTAACCGATACACTTTCACAAGTATAAATTTTCATTCAATTACATTAAAAATAATTATTTAGTTTGCTGAAAAACGATCACTCAACGATCGTTTTTTTATGTGCACATGATAGCCATTAGCTACTTTTTCGTTGGGTATTTTCCTCATTCATCTTTCACTTAACATCGCTTGTCAAATCCAAACCTCATTAATAAAGGTTTAATATATCTTTGAGCTTATTACTTTTGATTGATATTTAATTACTTTGCTATTTATTTTTAAATTTATCAACAAAGTACTTTACCAGTTAATTTTTTTGTGGTATACTGGTGTCTGTTAACGTTAATAAATTGTCTATAGGAGGTAATCATGGCTGAAAAAACAGACCTATCGTCAGCCTATCGCAGACTTAAAAGTCCTAACATTAAAACTAGAAAACGTGCTCTGAAAATCATTCATGAGTACAAACGTTACGGTAAAAAATAACTTTTTTCCGTCTCTCCAATTATAATAAATAAGTCAGACACAAAATAACCAGAGCAAATGCTCTGGTTATTTTGCTTCTATAAAAAGTTCATTATCTTGTTTTAAGAGCAGATAAAACTTGTGTACGAATATCTTCAACACCTTCTGGGTTATTTGGTAAGAAAATCGTTTGATTACCATTAATAGCAAATGTATTTAAAGTATCTAAATATTGATTTGTTAACAAGATAGACATGATTTGTTCTTCTGTCAATGTCACGTTAGCATCTTTCAATTCTTGAATCGAATCAGCTAACCCATCTACAATTGCTTTACGTTGTTGCGCAATACCCACACCATGTAGACGATCTTTTTCTGCTTCTGCTTCTGCAGCAGTTACAATTTTGATCTTATCAGCATTCGCTAATTCTTGAGCTGCTACACGTTTACGTTGTGCAGCATTGATTTCGTTCATGGATTGTTTTACTTCTGCATCTGGCTCAACCTTAGTAATTAAAGTCTTAACAATGATGTAGCCGTATGTTGACATTTCTTCTGCCACTTGATGTTGAACTTCCAAGGCTATTTCATCTTTCTTTTCAAATAGCTCGTCTAATGTAAGTTTAGGTACTGATGAACGCAAAGCATCTTCGATATAAGATTTAATCTGAGCTTCTGGCTTTATTAATTTGTAATAAGCATCTGTGACGTTATTTTCATTGACACGATATTGTGTAGCAATATTTAAAGTGACAAAAACATTATCTTTTGTTTTTGTCTCAACGATAATTTCACTCTGTAAAAGACGTAACTGCACTCGTGCTGCAATCTTATCGATACCCAATGGTACACGAATATGAATACCGCTAGTAGCAGTCTTTTGATATTTACCAAAGCGTTCAATGATGGCTACTGTCTGTTGTTTAACAACGTATAAAGAAGTTATCAACAGAACAATCACTAAAACCAAAATAACCGTAAAAATAATTAATGACATCATAAATCTCCTTTGTATGAATGTTTTAAAACAATTCTAACACAATTTGTCAAAATTCTCAAAATACTGATGCTTTATCATACTAAAATAGAAACTCTGATAAAATAAAAAATTAGAAGTATCTCTCCTAATTTTTTATTTTATCAATTATTCAACACTCATGAGGTATGGATATACAGGTTGATCTCCTTGGTGGATCTCAACTTCAACATCTTCATAAGTTTCCTCAAGATATTCCGACAAGGTCTCGGCTAATGCTTGCTTACCATCTTCACCAACATAGATTGTCACGATTTCACTATCTTCATCAATCATTTTATCAAAAGTGTCTTTAAGTGCTTTTTCCATATCTGGTGTAGATACTAGAATTTTACCATCAACCATCCCAAGGATGTCGTTTTCATGAATTTCAAGGCCATCTATCGTTGTATCACGAACAGCTAAAGTCACACTACCACTAATGACATCTGAGAGGCTATTTGTCATATCAGCTACATTAGTTTCAAGAGACTTAGCAGGATCAAAAGCAAGTAAGCTAGTAAATCCTTGTGGAACTGTACGTGTCTCTACTACTGCTGCTGGAATATCAACGACATCTGCAGCTGACTGTGCAGCCATGAAGATGTTCTTATTGTTTGGTAAAATAATAACATTTCTGGCGTTTACTTTTTCAATCGCTTTTACAATATCTTCTGTAGATGGGTTCATAGTCTGGCCGCCAGAAATGATATAATCAACACCTTGTGATTTAAAAATCTCAGCTAGACCGTCACCAGCTACAACAGCAATAATACCATATTCTTTAGTTTCTTTGACAGTTTCTTCAACTTCAACCTTTTGCATTTGGGCATCATGTTGGTTACGCATGTTTTCAACTTTAACCTTCACAAGCGACCCATATTTCAAACCTTCTTGCATAACAAGACCTGGATCTTCTGTATGAACATGAACCTTGACAATTTCATCATCATTAACAACTAGTAAAGAATCCCCTAGATTGCTAAGATAACCTTGAAATTCTTCGTAGTTAAATTCCTTAACGTAAGTTGGTCCTTGCTTTAAACCAACCATGACTTCTGTACAATAGCCATATTTAATATCTTCTGTAGCTACGTGGCCTACTACAGCTTTATGGTGCTCTGCATTAACCATTTCAGTCATTGTTGCGGGAGTTGCTTTAAAATCTTCTGATGCGATATATTCCCCAGTCAGTGCTGAGAGGAAACCTTCGTAAATAAAGACGAGTCCTTGACCACCAGAATCAACAACACCAACCTCTTTAAGAACAGGTAGCATCTCCGGTGTTTTAGCAAGAGCACGCTTAGCACCTTTGAGAGTTGCGCGCATAACTTCAACTGCATCATCAGTTTCTTCAGCTTTCTTTAGAGCAGCGGTAGCTGCACCGCGTGATACTGTCAAGATAGTTCCTTCAACTGGTTTCATAACGGCTTTATAAGCTACTTCAACACCATTCTGGAAAGCGTGTGCCAAATCTTGACCCGTTAATTCTTCTTTATCCTTGATACTTTGACCAAAACCACGGAATAATTGTGATGTAATTACACCTGAATTTCCACGTGCTCCCATCAATACACCTTTAGAAAGAATTTGACCAACTTCTCCAACAGTCGTCGCTGGTTTGTCCGAAACTTCCTTGGCTCCGTTTTCCATAGTCATCCCCATATTCGTACCAGTATCACCATCTGGAACTGGGAATACATTTAATGAGTTGACATACTCTGCCTGTTTACTCAGACGTGTGCTGGCAGCTTGTACCATTTCTTGGAATAAACTTGTCGTAATCTTTGACACTAATCTTCTCCTACAACCTTAATACTTTGCACATAAACATTCACCATATCAGCAGATAAACCAAGCTGATTTTCGAGATTGAATTTCACTCGCTCTTGAATATTTTTTGAAACTTCACTAATTTTGACGCCATAACTCATGACAGTATAAACATCTACTGCAATGCCCGCTTCACTAGACCTCACAACAACACCTTTTGCGTAGTTTTCCTTACGCAAAAGTGCTTGAAAGTTATCTTTGATAGCACTTTTACTTGCCATACCAACAACGCCAAAAATTTCCGTTGCTGAACCTCCAACGACAGTTGCAATAACGTCATCAGAGAGTTCAATTTGACCATCTCTTGTATTGATTTTTACAGTCATATCTACTACCTCAAAAAGTTTTTATCACTCTATTCTATCATATCTCACTATTATTGTAAAAAAATAGAGGCATCTAACTATCAAATCAGCCTTAGAAACACTAAAAAAAGCCCTAAGGCTTTCTCAGTTTATTAAACGCGTTCTACTTTACCAGATTTAAGCGCACGAGCTGAAACCCAAACTTTTTTTGGTTTACCGTCGATAAGAACAGTAACTTTTTGAAGGTTTGGTTTAACAGTACGTTTTGTTTGGTTCATCGCGTGTGAACGGTTGTTACCAGAAACTGTTTTACGTCCTGTGAAATAACATACTTTAGCCATTTTACGAGTTCCTCCTATATTGATCAATATTTACGGATGTGCTAGCACCACATACTAGACTATTCTATCACAACTTACTTCTTCTAGCAAGTTCTTTTCAAAATTACTTTTTCATTTGTTTTATCTAAATCGCTTACATATTTTTTATAATAAGACACACTTCCTTCTGATTCATTTTTTAGTTTACATTTTCTTTCAAAATATTATAATAGACAACAATAATCAAAGGAGGTTTCATATGACACGTAAAATTGGAATTATAGGCATGGGGCACGTTGGATCAACTGTTGCACACGCTCTTATTGCACAAGGTATTGGTGATGATTATGTCTTTATTGATACTAATATTGATAAGGTTAATGCTGATATGATTGATTTTCAAGATGCTCTGGCAAATGCTACTTATCACGCTAATATAGTATTAAACGACTATGACGCGTTGTCAGATGCTGATGTTGTGATTTCAGCCTTAGGTGATATTTCACTACAGAATAACAAAGAAGCTAATCGCTTTGCTGAACTACCATTTACCAGTAAAGAAGTCTACGACGTTAGCCAAAAGTTAAAATCATCTGGTTTTAGAGGAATCCTTATTGTCGTTACTAATCCTGTTGATGCCATCACCCAGCTTTATCAAGAATATACTCAATTTCCTAAATCACGCGTTATCGGAACAGGAACCTTATTGGATACTGCTCGGATGAAAAGAGTGCTTGGTCAACGCCTACAAGTTGATCCAAGGAGTATCGGTGGTTATAATCTAGGAGAGCATGGTAACTCCCAATTTGTCGCTTGGAGTCAGGTAACTGTAAAAGGACAACCAGCTATATCACTATTAAAAGCAGAAGAATTAGAACAGATAAAAGAAGCTTCTTTAAAAGGCGGGCACACTGTCTTTTTTGGTAAAAAATATACTAGTTATGGTATCGCTACCGCAGCTGTCCGCATCGTTTTAGCTGTGTTAAATGATTCCCATGAGTTACTACCTGTATCTACCTTCTATGAGTCCGAAGGGGTTTACCTTGGATATCCAGCTATTATTGGTAGAGTAGGAATTGTAGAAAGAATTTCTCTTTCACTAAGCCCAAAAGAAGAGCAACAACTCACAGATTCAGCGGCATTTATTCGAAATTATCTTAAGCATATCAATCTTTAAAGAGTATCTATTTAATAAAAAGTCATATAATCCAAAAAAAGCTCACCATAAGTGAGCTTTTAACTATTATCTGTTTTATGTTAATTATGCTTTGTTTGCTGAACCAAACACGTCAATACGTTCTTCAACTGCTTCTGTAATTGCATCGAAACCAGGTTTCAAGAATTTACGTGGGTCAAAGAGTTTTTTCTTCATGTATTCAGCTTCGTTAGCGTTGAATTCAACAGCGTAGTCGCGAGTTGCTTGACAGAAAGCTAATTGACATTCTGTGTTAACGTTAACTTTAGCAACACCAAGTTTGATAGCTTCTTGGATTTGATCATCAGGAATACCTGAACCACCGTGTAACACGATTGGGAAACCAGGAACAGCTTCAGTCAATTTCTTCAAGTGATCAAGGTCAAGTCCTTCCCAGTTTGCTGGGTATGGTCCATGAATGTTACCGATACCTGCAGCCAAGAAGTCAATACCAGTTTCAACCATAGCTTTAGCATCTTCGATTGGTGCTAATTCACCTTTACCGACAATACCATCTTCTTCACCACCGATAGTACCAACTTCAGCTTCTACTGAAATACCTTTAGCATGTGCTTTAGCAACAACTTCGCGTGCTTTTTCAAGGTTTTCTTCAACTGGAAGGTGTGAACCATCAAACATAATTGAAGTGTAACCTACTTCAATACACTCAAGGGCATCATCGTAATGACCGTGGTCAAGGTGGATAGCAACTGGTACAGTAATACCCATTGATTCAACCAAAGTTTCAATAAGTTGTTTACAAAGTTTGTAACCACCCATGTATTTAGCCGCACCCATTGAAGTTTGGATAAGTACTGGAGCTTTTTTAGCTTCTGCTGCGCGCAAGATAGCTTGAGTCCACTCAAGGTTGTTTGTGTTAAATCCACCTACTGCATAGCCGTTATCACGAGCTGCTTGGACGAATTTTTCTGCTGAAACGATTGCCATTATTCAGGCCTCCTATTTATTTTTTGGGCGTTGCCCACTTACATGTTAATTCTAGCACAATTCTATAAAAAATGCTAGTTTTTTACTGAAAATACGTGAGAAACTTAACAGAGTTAAACGAGGTTTTTTTCAGAAAGCAGTCATTCCGCTTTCAATTCTTTACGTGCCAACAGGATCTGTTCTTTAACCTGGTCAAACCCCGTTCCTCCTAATGAATTTCTTCGTTTAACTGCTGTCTTTGCAGTTAATATCTCATAGATATCGTTTTCTATCAACTCTGAAATTTCTTGATAATATTTTAAAGGTATATCCTGTAAATAAGAACCATTTTTACTGCATTCTAAAACCAATTTACCTACAATTTCATGTGCTTTTCTGAAAGGTATCCCCTTACTTGCTAAATAATCTGCTAATTCTGTTGCATTTGAAAAATCAGTCTCCGTTGAGGTCATCATTATGTGCTCATTCACAGTCATTGTCTCAAGCATATTAGCCATGATTTCAATAGCTATGCTGACTGTTTCTACGCTATCAAACATCCCTTCTTTATCTTCTTGTAAATCTTTGTTATAAGCTAACGGCAATGATTTCATAACAGTTAGTAAACTAAATAAATTTCCATAAACACGGCCTGTCTTCCCTCGAATTAATTCTGCCATATCAGGATTTTTCTTTTGAGGCATAATAGATGATCCTGTAGAGAAAGTATCTGATAATGTGATGAATTGATATTCATAACTGCACCAATTAATGATTTCTTCACAAAAACGTGATAAATGCATCATTAAAATGCTAGCATTGGATAAAAATTCTATGATAAAGTCACGATCTGAGACAGCATCAAGCGAATTACTATATGGTTTTTCAAAATCTAATAAACGAGTTGTCATATGGCGGTCAATAGGAAACGTTGTCCCTGCTAGAGCAGCAGCTCCTAATGGTGATAGATTGGTGTGTTTCATATTAAACTCTAATCGCTCTGTATCACGCGTAAACATATTATAGTAAGCCATTAGATGATGTCCAAATGAAATCGGCTGAGCATGTTGTAAATGTGTATACCCTGGCATAACAGTATAGATATGATTTTCTGCTAAATTAACTAAGGTTGTTCGTAAATGAAGCAATTTCTTCATCATTTCTTGCAATTTATCTTTCAAATAAAGGTGCATATCTGTAGCCACTTGATCATTTCGTGAACGTGCAGTATGAAGCTTACCTGCTACTTCTCCAATTTCAGCGGTTAATAAGCTCTCTATGTTCATATGAATGTCTTCATTTGATATGCTAAAAGTCAATTGACCTGCTCTGTATTTATCTTGCAGTATTTTTAAACCATCTTTTATCAAGCCTGCTTCTTCTTGACTAATAATATCCGTTTTGCCTAACATTGTGACATGGGCCATAGAAGCCTTCATATCATAGGGAGCTAATTTTTGGTCGAAACTGATTGATGCACCGAACTCTTCAACCCATTTTTCAAGACTACTTTCAAAACGACCACCCCATAACTTATGATTTTTTGTCATCCTCTTATCTTCCTTTATTTATCCTTTGTTTACTTGTGCATTAACTTGGGTTGGAAGTCCCCAGAGTTTGATAAAACCAACTGCTGCATCTTGATCAAAGCTATCAGCAGCTGTATAGGTTGCTAAGTTCTCATCATATAATGAATTAGACGAGTGGCGAGCAACGACTTGGGCAGAACCTTTATATAACTTAACTTTTGTAGTACCATTAACCACTTTTTGTGTTTCTTTGACATAGGCAATGATAGCTTTTGTAGCTGGACTAAACCATAAAGCATTATAAATAAGATTTGATAGTTCATTTTCAAGGATAGGTTTAAAATGAGACACTTCACGGACTAATGTTAAATCTTCAATTTCTTTATGAGCAGCTAACAGTACCATTGCCGCAGGACATTCATAAATTTCACGTGATTTGATACCGACTAAACGATTTTCAACATGATCAATGCGCCCAATACCATGTTTTCCTGCAATTTCATTTAGCGATAAAATCAAATCTGATAGTGTCATTTCTTGATTGTTTATAGCTATAGGCTTCCCATTTTGGAACGTAATATCAATATATTCTGCACAATCAGGAGCTTCTTCTGGTGATTTTGTAATACCAAAAGCTTCTTCTGGCGCTTGATTCCAAGGATTCTCAAGCACACCACATTCATTGGCACGTCCCCATAAATTTTGGTCTATAGAATAAGGGCTATCTAAATCTGCTGGAATAGGTACGCCGTTAGCTTTTGCAAAAGTAATTTCCTCTTCACGATGCCACTTCCACTCACGAACAGGGGCAATTACTTTTAATTCAGGATCTAGTGCTGCAATTGCAACTTCAAAACGCACTTGGTCATTTCCTTTACCTGTACATCCATGTGCAATTGTGGTCGCACCTGTTTGATGTGCCATTTCAACTAATTTTTGAGCAATAATTGGACGACTAAGCGCTGAAACAAGCGGGTATTTTTGTTCATACATCGCATGTGCCTGTAAAGCTGGTAAAACAAAATGCTCAGCGAACTCATCTTTAACATCTAAAATATAAGATTCTATGGCACCTATTGTTAAAGCCTTATCGTGAATAAAATCAAGATCTTTACCTTCGCCAACATCCATACAGACAGCAATAACGTCATAATCTTTTTTTAACCAAGCTATAGCAACAGAGGTATCTAAACCACCAGAATAAGCTAAAATTAATTTTTCTTTTCCCATAAAAAATCCCCTTCCGAATTCCTATATTTTGTAATATTATACACTTGTTATATTTATTGTCAAATATTTTTATAGTTTTTGTCTATTTTTAGTATATTTATTTCTAAATAAATAAAACAATAACTGCCAATTGGCAGTTATTGTTTTAAATAATTATGATAAGGGTAGTTCTACACAAAATTCTGTTCCAATTTCCAACTGACTGGAGACACTAATACGTCCCTTACAAAGAACAATTATACGTTTAACTATTGCTAGTCCTAATCCATTTCCTTGTTGATTATGCGACTGATCCGCTTGGTAAAATTTATCAAATATATGCTGAACATCATATTGAGAAATTCCCCTACCTTTATCAGAAATAATAACTCTCAGATAATGATTATTAGTTTCTTCCATTCGTACACTTAAGTCTACAATATCCTCGGAATATTTTATTGCATTATCTAAAAGGTTTATCCAAACTTGCATCAGCAAGTCAGAGTTTGAGTAAACAGTATATGGTTTTGAATCCAGTTGAAAATTTATTCTTTTAGCTTGCCAACGTTCTGTTAAACTAATCATTGCTTGACGAATTTGTTCATCTACACGAACAGAGGATAGCTCCCCAATAGTCTCCTGATTATCTACACGCGACATTTGCAACATCGTATCACATAGTCTTGTTAACCTTAGGCTCTCTGTTTTAACAAGACCTAATAACTCACTTTGTGTTTCTTCGTCTAATTCTGGATCTTGTAATAGTTCTACAATATTAGCTACTGCAGCAATCGGAGTTTTTAGCTCATGAGAAACATTAGTGATAAAGTCTTTTCGCATATGATCCATATGAGATAAAGAAACAATCATCTGATTAATACTTTCAGATAGCTCATCCAATTCATTATAATACTCATAGGATTTACGACGATTACTGTTTCGATAAATATGCCCTTCAAAGTCACCGTCTGCAACATTGGACACAATATGGCTAATATCTAAAATTGGTTTTGTTAAATGATAAGAACCGTACCACATACTAATACTAGCTATCACAAGGCTTAAAAAAACAACAGCGAGAGCGCTAACTTGTAATACATGAGTAGTTAAGACTCCTTGAAAAAAAGTAAAAACTATTGCCGCAACTAGTAAAAGAGAAGCTAGGACTGAGAAAAGCATCGTTAACACAAACATTAATGTGAAATAAAATCTTAACGGAAACCGAAATCGCCTTAGCTTAGTCATTTTTTGCACGATACCCTACCCCTCTCACCGTTTCAATCTTAAAATCTGGTAAGTGTTCTACTTTTCGTCTAATTTTATTGATGCAAGCATCTACCACCCGCTCATCTAAATCAGTATCCATTCCCCAAATACTATCCAATAGTTCTAAACGTGTGAAAATCCTGTTAGGATAGCTAAGTAAGTGGAAAAGAACCCTAAATTCTTTCTGAGGAAATACAATTTCTTGCTCAAAATATTTCAAGCTTAATTCATCTTCATTAAGACAAGTATTCCCAATAATTAGCTGATGTTGAGCTACAATATTAGCTCTCCTCAAGAGTGCCTTAATACGTAAAGCTAATTCTTGTAACTGCACAGGCTTAACCATATAATCATCTGCACCAAGGCCAAACCCTTTTGTCATATCTTCCATTTGTGATTTTGCTGTCATAACAATGATTGGGACATTATAAGCAGCTGACCTGAGTTCTTGAATTAATTGATAACCATCCATCATGGGCATCATGATATCAGTTATAATCAATTGTACTTCTTCTGTATCTAGACAATTTAGAGCTTCTTGTCCATTTGAAGCAGTGATAAATTGGTAGCCCTCTTGTGTTAATTTTGTGGTAATGATTTTTTGTTGAACAATGTTATCCTCTACAACTAATATTTTAATCATTAAATCACCTCTAGCTTATTGTAACACAAGTTAGAAGTTTTCTTTAACTAATTTCCCGTCCTTTAAACGATAAACGGTATCTACTAAATCTAGAACGCGTTCATCGTGTGTCACCATAATTGCTGCAGTATTATGTGATTTAACTTCCTGGCGAATAAGTTCTGTAACTTGACGCCCACGTTCTTCATCAAGGCTAGCTGTTGGCTCATCTGCCAAGATAACCTTAGGATGATTAATAAATGCTCTAGCAATTGCTGCGCGTTGCTTTTGTCCTCCCGATAATTGGTTAGGGTATTTATGTGCACACTGCTCTATTCCTAAATCTGATAATAATTTATTAATTTCTTCCAAGCTTGTTTTCTTATCATAGTGTTTTGCAAATCGAGCCTCTTGTTGCAACTGTTCTTGGATTGTTAAATAAGGAAGCAGTTGATGACTTTGAAATATAAAACCTAGTGCTTCACGGCGCAATTGTGTTCTTTGTCTTTGAGACAAATCCGTAACGTTCTCATGATTGACATACAAACTACCTTGATCTGCACCAAGAAGTAACCCTGCAATGGATAAAAGTGTGCTTTTACCTGAACCTGAGGGTCCCAGTATAGCTACAAACTCACCTGCAGAAACTGATAAATCTAAATTATCTAATATTGATAAAAGCTCATCTCCATCTGGATAGTGTTTTGAGATGTGTTTTAATTCTAAGATTGCTGACATTATTCTCCTCCCCCATTAATAACTTCGACTGGGTCGATTTTAGCAACTTTTACAATTGACAGAGCACTACTAATCATTGCAATGACTAAAAATACAAACGATACTAAAATAATATTTTGCCAATTAATAACAAATGGCATTTGAGCTGGTAATACATAAGAGAGAGCAATCGCCAATCCATCTCCAACAATGATACCAAACAGTGCCAATATAATGACTTGACTCAATTGAAATAGGGCAATCTCTGACATTTTTGTCCCAATAGCTTTCATGACGCTAAATTCATGACGTTTTTGAAGTGTGATGATGTAGAAAAAGACACCTAAAATACCAGCTGAAGCTACGACAAGGACCCATAAAATCATATTCAAAGTGGATTGTTCGGCACTATAACCAGGAATATGTTGAATGACATCTTTTTTACTAACAGCTTCTAATTGAGTTGGTAAATGAGATATACTTTTATCATTTTTCATAACTAATGCCTGAGGTAAGAAATGGTATTGAGGATTAATCTTTTTATTAATTTCGGTATAAATGTCTTTATCAATAAATGCCACAGGTCCGTGACCATACATACTATTATGGACAAATCCAACGACTGTTAGTGATATAGATGATGACTTATCAATCACTTTATCACCTAACTTTATCCCTTCAGCTTTTAAACTATCATTTAAAATAATAGCTTTTTTGTAACTTGTCAGTTGTTTTCCCTCAGAAAGTGTAGGTGCCATAAAAGAATCTTTATCAATAGCAAAATAAGAAATATCAATTTTCTTTTCATGTCCTTGTCGAGTTAAACTCGAACGTTGAATATTTAAAGTGGTACTATCTTTTAAATTCAAACTGTTTAAATCTGTCTGATCTTTAGTTGTCAATACAGATGATGTAATCACTTGTTCAGCACCTTCATTCAAAATATAGGTTTGAGCTGGGTTATTTTCAATAGCAGCACTAACAGCTCTACCTAAACCGTTTGCTAAACCTGATAAAAAAACTACCATGAACATCATAACAATGATTAGCAATTCAATCAGGAGGTATTTTTTCTTATAAAAGGTTAATTCTTTCCAAGCATGTGACATGGTTTTTCTCCTTTGATCTTTTGATGTGAACATAGTATCACAGCTTTATGACTTGAATATGACCTCTAAAAATAATGATATTTTATCATTAAATTATTTAAAAAATAGCTTGACAATTTTTTAGTAAGCGATTACAATTCTAATTATGAAACCGTTCCCACAATAAAAGAAAGGAGTTTCTATGAGTACGATTAGACAAGTCGCCGAGAAAGCTGGCGTATCAACATCTACTGTCTCAAGGTATATATCCCAAAATGGTTACGTTAGTCAAAAAGCAAGTCAAAAAATCGAGCAAGCTATCCGCGAACTCCATTATGTTCCAAATTTCCTTGCACAATCTCTAAAAACCAAAAAAAATCAACTTGTTGGATTACTACTTCCCGATATTTCAAACCCTTTCTTTCCAAGACTTGCTAGAGGAGTTGAAGAATTTCTAAAAGAACAGGGTTATCGTGTCATGCTTGGCAACACAAATAACAAGAGCCATTTAGAAGAAGAGTACTTAAATGTGCTATTACAAAGTAATGCTGCAGGGATTATTACAACACACGATTTCACCAAAAATCATCCTGAAATAGATATTCCAGTTGTAGTTGTTGACCGCGTTAATCAAGAAACACAGTACGGCGTTTTTTCTGATAATAAAGAGGGAGGAAAATTAGCAGCTCAAGCTATTTGGACAGCAGGTGCTACCAATATATTACTCATTCGTGGTCCGCTAGATAAAGCTGATAACCTTAATCAAAGGTTTCAAGGAAGCCAAAATTACCTATTAAACAAAGGGGCTTGTTTTGCTATCGAAGATAGTGCCAGTTTTGATTTTGCAGAGATTCAAATTGAAGCGAAAACTTTACTTGACCACCATCCAGACATTGATAGCATTATCGCTCCATCTGATATACATGCTATTGCCTACCTACACGAGATCCTTAATCGAGGGAAGCGAATCCCTGAAGATGTACAAATTATTGGTTATGATGATATTTTAATGAGCCAATTTATCTACCCTTCGTTGTCAACTATTCACCAATCGTCATATATTATGGGACAAAAAGCAGCTGAATTAATTTTCAAAATTACTAATCAATTACCTATTACCAATAAGCGTATTAAATTACCCGTTCATTATGTCGAACGTGAAACCCTAAGGAGGAAAATAGATGAGTAACATTGTCATTATCGGTAGTATTTCCATGGACTTAGTTATGGAAACCAATCGTATCGCCAAAGAGGGAGAAACCGTATTTGGCCAACGTTTTTCAATGGTTCCAGGAGGTAAAGGTGCTAATCAGGCTGTCGCTATTGGGCGTCTTAGCCAAGATCGAGATAATATTACTATTCTTGGTGCCATTGGCGAGGATTCTTTTGGTCCCATTCTTTTGGATAATTTAAACAAAAATCATGTTACTACGGATTTTGTGGGAACGATACCATCTTCTTCAGGTGTTGCCCAAATCACTCTTTATAATAATGATAATCGAATCATTTACTGTCCTGGAGCCAACGGAAAAGTTGATACTAAAAAGTGGTCTCAGGAGTGGTCAATAATTAAAGAAGCTGATTTAGTTGTATTACAAAATGAAATTCCTCATCAAGCAAATATGAAAATTGCTAATTTTTGTAAAGAACATAGTATTAAATTACTCTATAATCCTGCACCATCTAGAAAGACTGATATTGAGATGCTCGATAAGGTCGATTATTTCACACCAAATGAACACGAATGTCAAGAGCTGTTCCCAAACCAAAAACTAGAGGATATATTAGCCACATATCCTGAGAAACTAATCGTAACACTCGGTACAAAAGGAGCCATCTACTCTGATGGAAAAGAAAACCATTTAATTCCTGCCTTAGAAACTAAAGTTGTTGATACAACTGGTGCAGGTGATACTTTTAACGGTGCATTCGGTTATGCTATCTCGAAAAAATTTAAGATTGCCAATGCCTTACGTTTTGCAACTCTAGCTGCTCACTTATCCGTGCAAAAATTTGGTGCACAGGGTGGCATGCCTACTATTAAAGAAATGGAGGACAACCAACATTATGAAAAAGACTGGCATATTAAATAGTCATCTCGCTAAATTAGCAGATGACCTTGGGCATACTGATCGAGTTTGTATTGGAGATCTGGGTCTACCTGTTCCAAATGGCATTCCAAAGATTGATTTGTCTTTGACCTCTGGAATACCTAGTTTCCAAGAGGTACTTGATATCTATTTAGAGAATATCTTAGTTGAAAAAGTCATTTTAGCAGAAGAAATCAAGGAAGCAAATCCGGATCAATTATCAAGGTTATTAGCTAAACTTGATAACTCTGTTAGCATAGAGTACGTCAGTCACGATCATTTAAAACAAATGACCCTAGATGTCAAAGCAGTTATTCGTACAGGTGAAAATACACCGTATTCAAATATTATTCTACAATCTGGTGTTATCATCTAGAAAGGAGTTTAGTCCATGAAAATTGACATGAGGAATATCTCCAAATCCTTCGGTACTAATAAAGTTCTAGAGAAGATTGATTTGGAATTACAATCTGGTCAAATACACGCGCTTATGGGTGAAAATGGTGCGGGTAAATCAACCTTAATGAACATTCTAACAGGACTTTTTCCAGCAAGTACAGGAACTATTTATATTGATGGCGAGGAACGAACTTTTTCAAACCCTCAAGAAGCAGAGGAATTTGGTATTAGTTTTATTCACCAAGAGATGAATACTTGGCCGGAAATGACTGTCTTGGAAAATCTCTTTCTTGGACGTGAAATCAAGACAACTTTTGGCTTACTCAATCAAAAATTAATGAGACAAAAAGCACTTGAAGCTTTTAAAAGATTAGGTGTGACTATTCCCCTAGACATCCCGATTGGTAACTTGTCTGTTGGACAACAACAAATGATTGAAATCGCCAAAAGTCTCCTAAACCAACTCTCTATTTTGGTAATGGATGAACCAACTGCTGCTTTAACAGATCGTGAAACTGAAAATCTTTTCCGAGTTATCCGAGGTTTGAAACAAGAAGGAGTGGGCGTTGTCTATATCTCCCATCGAATGGAGGAAATTTTTAAAATCACTGACTTCGTAACCGTCATGAGAGATGGTGTCATTGTAGATACAAAAGAAACATCACTCACAAATTCTGACGAATTGGTTAAAAAAATGGTTGGCCGAAAATTGGAAGATTACTATCCTGAAAAACATTCTGAAATTGGGCCTGTTGCTTTTGAAGTTAGTAACCTCTGTGGAGATAATTTCGAGGACGTTTCCTTTTATGTCCGTAAAGGCGAGATTCTTGGATTTTCTGGATTAATGGGAGCTGGGCGTACTGAAGTTATGCGAACTATCTTTGGAATTGATAAAAAGAAGTCTGGTAAGGTGAAAATTGATGACCAAGAAATCACTATTACTACCCCAAGCCAAGCTATCAAGCAGGGCATTGGTTTTTTGACCGAAAATAGAAAAGATGAAGGTCTCATCCTAGACTTCAATATCAAGGACAATATGACTCTCCCTAGCACTAAAGATTTTAGCAAACATGGTTTCTTTGATGAAAAAACAAGCACAACATTTGTGCAACAATTGATTAATCGTCTCTACATTAAATCAGGGAGACCAGATTTAGAGGTTGGAAATCTTTCTGGAGGTAACCAACAAAAGGTCGTTCTCGCTAAATGGATTGGTATTGCTCCTAAAGTCTTAATTCTTGATGAGCCAACGCGTGGTGTTGATGTCGGTGCTAAACGAGAGATTTACCAATTAATGAATGAACTAGCAGACAGAGGTGTTCCAATTGTCATGGTATCATCAGACTTACCTGAAATTCTAGGTGTTAGTGACCGCATCATGGTAATGCACGAAGGTCGAATCAGTGGAGAACTCAGTCGAAAAGAAGCTGACCAAGAAAAAGTTATGCAACTAGCCACAGGAGGTAAGTAAAGTGAAAAATATGATGAAATATATATCAGAGTTAACAACCCTGATTGCGTTAGCTGGTTTAATGGTTATTATCACACTCATTAATCCTAATTTCCTCACAACCAATAATCTACTCAATTTATTATTACAAGTAACTGCAAATGGTTTTATCGCTTTCGGGATGACCTTCGTTATTTTGACTGGCGGTATTGATTTATCAGTCGGGTCCATATTAGCCCTATCTAGTGCATTAACAGCTGGATTAATCGGCCACGGAGTACCCGTTGGTATTGCTATCGTTTTATCTGTTGCCTTAGGTGGCATCTTGGGAATGCTAAACGGACTCTTCATTTCTTACGGAAAATTAGCACCATTTATCGTTACACTGGCAACAATGACTATCTTTAGAGGAGCAACGCTAGTTTATTCAAACGGCAACCCAATTACCGCTGGCTTATCCGATAGTTTTCTATTCCAATTTTTGGGACAAGGCTATATTGTTGGTATCCCATTCCCAGTCATTCTCATGTTTCTTACTTTTATTATTTTGTATATTTTGTTACATAAAACAGCCTTCGGGAAATCTGTTTACGCTTTAGGAGGTAATGAAAAAGCAGCGTATATCTCGGGTATTAAGTTAAACAAAGTTAAAATTATCATCTACACTATCTCAGGTATCATGGCTTCCATTTCTGGGTTAATTATCACATCACGCCTTAGCTCAGCACAACCAACAGCTGGAGCAAGTTATGAGATGGATGCTATTGCCGCCGTTGTCTTAGGTGGAACGTCTTTATCTGGTGGGAAAGGACGTATCATTGGAACATTGATTGGTGCTCTCATTATTGGTGTCCTGAACAATGGATTAAACATCATTGGTGTCTCTGCATTTTGGCAACAAGTTGTAAAAGGTATCGTTATTTTAATGGCTGTTTTACTTGATCGCTTTAAAGTAGCAAAATAGTCTTTACTCTAATTTCTATAAGTTCATTATATTTTATCTAAAGGAGTTTCAAATGAAATTTGGAAAAAAACTTGGCTTTCTAGCCTTATTGATGTCTATTGTCCTCATTCTAGGTGCATGTGGTAAAACTGGACTTGGAAATTCTTCTGGGAATTCTACAAAAAATGTAACCAAAAAATCTGCTAAAGATTTGAAACTAGGTGTATCTATTTCAACAACTAACAATCCCTACTTTGTTGCGATGAAAGACGGTATTGACAAATATGCTAGCAATAAAAAAATAAGCATTAAGGTAGCTGATGCTCAAGATGACGCCGCACGTCAAGCAGATGATGTCCAAAATTTTATTAGTCAAAACGTAGATGCTATTTTGATTAATCCCGTTGACTCAAAAGCTATTGTAACAGCTATTAAGTCTGCAAACAACGCTAATATTCCTGTTATTCTAATGGACCGTGGTAGTGAGGGAGGCAAAGTATTAACTACTGTCGCTTCAGATAACGTTGCTGCTGGTAAGATGGCTGCGGATTATGCTGTTAAAAAACTAGGCAAGAAAGCAAAAGCCTTTGAATTATCTGGAGTACCAGGTGCCTCTGCTACTGTAGACCGTGGTAAAGGATTTCATTCAGTTGCAAAATCTAAACTTGACATCCTTTCAAGCCAATCTGCCAATTTTGACCGCGCCAAAGCTTTGAATACTACACAAAATATGATTCAAGGACATAAAGATGTCCAAATTATTTTCGCACAAAATGATGAAATGGCACTTGGGGCTGCACAGGCTGTCAAATCTGCTGGCTTGCAAAATGTTCTTATCGTAGGAATTGATGGTCAGCCAGATGCCCATGATGCCATTAAAAAAGGAGATATTTCAGCCACTATTGCACAACAACCAGCTAAGATGGGAGAAATAGCAATTCAAGCAGCAATTGATTATTATAAAGGCAAAAAAGTAGAGAAAGAAACAATTTCTCCAATTTACCTTGTTACCAAAGACAATGTTGAAAAATACAATTGGTAAAAGTACACAAAAAGTCGTGAAAATTCACGACTTTTTATATTATAATTTTGCTAACATATTATCGATATGTTGAACTGATTTTTCTTTACCTAATAAATAAATAGTATCTGGTAACTCTGGTCCATGCATTTCACCAGAAACCGCAATACGAATAGGCATAAATAGGTTCTTACCTTTAATACCTGTTTCTTTTTGAACAGCCTTAATTTGAGGGAAAATAGTATCTCTAGTGAATTCTTCGTCAGAAAGCGATACTAACTTTTCCTTAAAAGCAGATAAGACTGTTGGGACTGTTTCAGCTGCCATTACTTCTTTTTCGGCTTCTGTTAGTTCTGGAAAATCTGCAAAGAAAAGGTCTGTTAATGGTACAATCTCATCAGCTGATTTTAATTGAGGTTTATAAAGCTCAACTAATTTTTCAGCTTTGTCTGTAAGTCGACCAGCTTCTTCTAAGAATGGTTTGCAAAGTGCAAAAACACTCTCAAAATCAGCATTTTTTAGGTAATCATTACTCATCCAATCCATTTTCTTCTGATCGAATGCTGCTGGTGATTTGCTAAGACGATTTTCATCAAATAGATTAATTAATTGCTCGCGTGAGAAGATTTCTTCTTCTCCACCAGGATTCCAACCAAGAAGGGCAATGAAATTAAAGACAGCTTCCGACATATAACCTTTTTTACGATAGTCTTCGATAAATTGAAGAGTATTGGTGTCGCGTTTTGATAATTTCTTACCAGTCTCTGAGTTTATAATCAATGTCATGTGACCAAATTGTGGCGCTTCCCAACCGAGTGCTTCATAAACCATTAATTGTTTTGGCGTATTTGCAATATGGTCATCGCCACGAATAACATGCGAAATTTGCATGTCATGATCATCAATAACTACTGCGAAATTGTAAGTTGGATAACCATCTTTCTTCTGAATAACCCAGTCTCCGCCGATATTAGAGCCTTCAAACTCAATGTCACCTTTTACCATATCAGTCCATTTATAAATCCCAGATTCATTAACAGCAAGGCGTACTGTCGGAATGATGCCTGATGCTTCACGTTCTGCAATGTAAGCTTCTTTTTCAGTTTCTGACATTCCGATAAATTCGTTGATATAGCGAGGTGTTTCGCCTGCCAATTCTTGGCGTTCACGCTCTGCTGCTAATTCTTCCTCAGTCACATAGGACTTGTAGGCTTTACCTTCTGCTAACAACTGATCAATATAACGTTGGTAGAGCTCAAGGCGTTCTGATTGACGATAATTTTCATGTGTTTCAGGGCTTTCATCCCAGTCCATACCTAGCCAACGTAAGTTCTCCAATTGAGAGCGTTCACCATCTTCAACGTGGCGTTTTCGGTCAGTATCTTCAATACGAATAACAAAATCCCCACCATGATGGCGAGCATAAAGGTAGTTAAAGAGCGCAGTACGCGCATTTCCGATGTGTAACAATCCTGTTGGACTTGGTGCATAACGCACACGAATCTTATTAGCCAAAATTCTACTCCTATATTTTCTGATAGTAAACTTTTTCAGTTTAACTGAATTAGTCAAGGGGGCAAAACATCATTCAAACTCTTACAGATGATTGCCAATCAACCCTATTATACCACTAAATCACTAAAAATGATAATCAGTAATAATAGCCACACTAATTTTCGATAAAAAAAGTAAAGCAAAATTGCCTTACTTTTTAAAAATATTCTTAAAAGTTAAACAAATCATTAAAATTCTCTACCATTGTTGGGTGAGTGAAAATTTGTTTTTGGAAATAAGTATATGGGATTTCATTATCCATTGCCATTGTGATGATATTAATTAATTCATGGGATTCTGCACCAAATAAGCGAGCTCCCAAAATAAGATTTGTCTCAGTATCTACTACAACTTTAAAAATACCTCTAAGGTCATTATTAACATGTGCACGTGGCATGGCAGAAACAAGAAGACTATTAGATTTAACTTGATATCCTTTTTCCTTAGCGGTCTTTTCATCTAGACCTACCGTTGCTAAAGGAGGATTTGTAAAGGTTGAAGTCGGTACTGCTCCTCGATTTTTTAGAGAATAATCCTTATCACCATTCAAATAATTTAAGACAATACGTGAGTCATCTAAAGAAATATATGTGAATTGAGGGCCGCCATTAACATCACCAACTGCAAAAATATTCTCAACAGAAGTTTGGCAATATTCATCAACAGCAATAGCTCCACGTTCTGTCAATTTAATATCTGTATTTTCAAGTGCTAAACCTTCTGTATTTGGCTTACGTCCTGTTGCATATAATACTGCATCAAAGCTTAATTTTTCATCCTCAAAGCTAATAACAACGTTTTCATCTTCATTTTGCACAGATTTGATATCGGCTGATAATTTAAAAGATATTCCCATCTCTTCTAAATAATCTTGAGCCATCTCTGATAATTCCTCTTCCTCACGCGCAAAGATACGAGATTGACTATCAATAACTGTCACTTTGCTCCCTAATTCAGAATATAAAGTCGCAAATTCAAGACCAATATTACCGCCTCCAATGATACCTAACCGTTTAGGAAGATGAGCCAATTCTTGGATTGCCGTTGAATCATAAACATGTTGAGAATCAGCTAATCCTGGGATTGGTAATTGTACTGACTTAGCACCAGTATTGATAATAATAACATCAGCTGTAAGTTCTTGTTTGTCAGCTCCTCCTGTTAATTCGACCACTTTATTTGATATAAAGCGAGCTTTAGCATTATAAACATCCACAGTGTCTTTATTATCCAACATAGCAAAATTTTTAGCACGTAAACGACTTGTAACTTCATTTCTAGTAGTCATAGCTTCTTGAAAATCGTGATTTTTGCTAGCTGATACTAAAAGCGTTTTTGTCGGAATACATCCAATGTTGATACATGTTCCCCCATACATTTTATCGTCTTCTTCGACCATTGCAACGCTTTTACCTTGTGTTGCTAATTTTGCTGCTAATGTTTTACCTGCTTTACCAAAACCAAGAACAATGACATCATATTTTTTCATTTTAAATTTCCTCCGCTTTTATAATATAGTTTCAGTATAGCAAAAGATGTTTCCTCTGTCTGAATTCCAGCATAAGGCATGATAAGCCTAACTGTTACCTTTAAATCTAGTTTTTTAAAATAAAAAAACCCATCGCTAAGGACAGGATTTTTTCTATTTAACTTCCACCATACGACCAGTATCTACATCATAAATAGCACCAGAAATAACAACATCATTTGGGATTAATGGAGAAGCATGTAATTTTGCCACATCTTCACGAACGCTTTCTTCAATATCATTAAAAGGAAGAAAATCATGTCCATGCATATCAACACCCAAATCTCTCTGTAATTGAGCAGCAAAAGCTTCGTTAGTAAACGTCTGTGCTCCACAATCTGTATGGTGTAGAACAACGATTTCTCGTGTTCCTAATTGTTGTTGCGAAATAACTAAAGAACGTAGAACATCATCTGTAACTCGTCCACCAGCATTACGTAAAATATGAGCATCTCCTAAAGCTAGCCCTAGAGCTTGAGCAACGTGTAAACGAGAATCCATACAGGTTACAATAGCAACCTTTGTCTTTGGCTTGATAGGTAGATGAGCTGTTCCATGTAAGTCAGCATAGGCTTGATTGGTTTTTAAAAAGTTATCAAAATAAGTGGTCATAGAGATCTCCTTTGTTAGTGTAACATCATTCGATATTTACTAAATACCAACCCTTTTATATTATCATTTTGCCCATTATTTTTCACGAAATGTCTCTCGCCACCAAAAAAGATTCGGCTGAACCGAATCTAATCATTATGTTGAAAATACTGCTTTTAAGACCTGACTAACAGTTGTCACACCAATAACATCAATGCCTTTAGGTATTTCAATCCCAGCTAGAGAATTCTTTGGTGCGTAAATTTTAGTAAAGCCCAATTTACTAGCCTCATTAATACGTTGCTCAATACGTGTCACGCGACGAATCTCACCAGTGAGTCCAATTTCTCCAATAAATGATTCTTGTGGATTTGTGGGTTTTTCTTTGTAACTGGAAGCAATAGCTACAGCAACAGCTAAATCAATTGCTGGTTCATCCAATTTAACACCACCCGCTGATTTTAAATAGGCATCTTGATTTTGAAGCAATAAACCACAACGTTTTTCTAGAACTGCCATAATAAGACTGACACGATTAAAGTCAAGACCTGTTGTTGTACGCTTAGCATTTCCAAAAACAGTCGGAGTCACTAAAGCTTGAACCTCTGCTAAAATAGGCCTTGTTCCTTCCATAGTAACAACAATAGCAGATCCTGTTGCACCGTCTAAACGTTCTTCAAGAAAAACTTGACTTGGATTCAAAACTTCAACTAGACCACCAGACTGCATTTCAAAGATACCTATTTCATTGGTCGAACCAAAACGGTTTTTGACTGCCCGTAAAATACGGAACGTGTGATGACGCTCCCCTTCAAAATAAAGAACCGTATCCACCATATGTTCTAGCATTCGAGGGCCTGCTAATGTTCCCTCCTTAGTCACATGACCTACAATAAAAGTAGCAATATTATTAGTTTTAGCTAACTGCATCAACTCAGCGGTCACTTCGCGAACTTGGCTAACAGAGCCTTGGACACTTGATACTTCGGGACTCATAATAGTTTGTATAGAATCAATAATAAGAAAATCTGGTTTAATCTTCTCAATCTCCGACCGAATACTTTGCATATTAGTCTCGGCATAAAGGTAAAATTCATTATCGATATCGCCTAGACGCTCACTTCGTAACTTAATCTGTTCTGCAGATTCCTCACCTGAGACATATAATACTGTACCTTTATTAGCTAGCTGAGTTGATACTTGTAGTAATAAAGTAGATTTACCTATCCCAGGGTCTCCTCCAATCAGAACCAAACTTCCTGGTACAACGCCGCCTCCTAGAACACGGTTAAATTCATCCATATCAGTCTTAGTTCTAGAATAGTTAATTGAGGAAACATCTTTTAACTTCGTCGGTCGGGACTTTTCACCGTTCAAACTAACTCGTGCATTTTTAACTTCTTGAACTTCAACCTCTTCTACAAATGAAGACCAGGCTGAGCAATTTGGACAACGTCCCAAATACTTAGGTGATTGGTAACCACACTCTTGACAGGTGAAGACTGATTTTTTCTTAGCCACTCAGGCCTCCTTTATAACTTCTAAATTAATATGATAGCTTGGTACCAAATAACTAGTACACTCATTATATCACACCAAGTTAGAGAAAATATAAGTTTACTCTCATCAAAAAAGGCTAAGAAGTAAGTCTAGCCTTTTCTAACATTATTCGTAAAATAATTTTATTTTCCAGTACTACCAAAACCACCTGTACGCATTCCTGTAGCCTGATCGTCATCTGCCAATAAGAATGGGGCAAAAACAGCCTGAACAATCCGTTCCCCTTCTTCTAAAATAACAGCCTGATCAGTAATATTTTGCATCTGTGCAAAAATATGTCCTTCATTGACTTGGTTATTATAGTAGTCACCATCAATAACACCAACTGAATTTATTAGGACAATCCCTTTTTTACGTGGATTCGATGAACGATCATAAAGGTACAGGACCTCCCCTGGTTGCATGTGTGCTTTAATACCGGTCGGGACCAATGTAATTTCACCAGGTTCAATAACCGTTTTTTTAGCTACTTTTAAATCATAGCCAGCTGCGTGAGCTGTTTCTCGTTTTGGTAATAACTCTTTATTGCTAAATTGGCTAACTAATTCAAAGCCACGTACTTTTGACATGTGATACTCCATCTTTATCTTAAATATGCAAAAAGTCGAGTTCCAAATGAACTCGACTAGTCTGCGGAGAGAGGGACTTGAACCCTCACGACCAAAAGCGGTCACAAGATCCTTAGTCTTGCGCGTCTGCCAATTCCGCCATCCCCGCTTAACAACATAATAAATTATATCAACTTATCATATTGTTGTCAATATTATTTTTCATATTTTTTCAAAAAACTAGAGATACGTTTCTCATATTTTTCTGGCTCTGTTTCAAAAGATTTCGCATGTTTTGCCCCTTTTACAATATAAAGCTCTTTCTTACCTGCTGTAGCTTTATAGTTGTCATAAACCATACTTGTTGGAACAAAATTATCCTTATCACCATGAATAAAGAGGGCTGGTAAATTATTCTTTTTCAATTGTTCTACACTACTTGCTTGTCCATACGAAAAACCTGCTCTGATTTTAGAAATTGTTGAAACTTCATATAAGAGTGGGAAGGCTGGTAAACCATACATCTCTTTAGCCTGAAATTTTAATTCATCCCAAACACTAGAATAACCGCAATCTTCAATGATATTAACAACCTGACTAGGTAATTTTTCACCACTAGCCATCATGACTGTTGCTCCACCCATTGAAACACCAAATAAAGTAATTTGGCTTGATGGATTCTTATCAACTATCATTTCTGTCCATTTGATAATGTTCTCGCGGTCGTTCCAGCCATAGCCTATCAACTGCCCATGACTTTCACCATGTGCAATATTGTCAGGTATAAGAACATTGTATCCTAACTTATGAAACAGCCAACCATATGCCTTCATATTCTCTTTGCTATTCGCAAAACCATGAACGACAACAGCTGTCTTATGAGTTTTCTTAGCAGCAGGAACATACCAAGCAACTTGCTTTATATTTTGGTTTGTCATTTCTATTTTTTGCTTTAATAGCTTATCAAAGGATTTATCATAAGCATATAAAGAGTTTCCAGGCTTACGTTGACCATTTGAAATAAAGGATTTATCATCTCGAACTTGGGCAACGTGGAAAAAATAAAAACTAGCTGCTACACTAATTAAAAACAAAATAACAACAATCATTTTAATAAACTTTGATAATCGAATCTTTTTCATGCAACCTATTATACCTTATTTTTAGAAAAAGAAAAGAGCTAATGATACTTTGATAGTGAAACTATCTAAAAAAATAAAATCGCCTCCTAATACTGGGAGGCGATAAAGTTATTTCATATTTTCAACTGCTGCTGTTACAAAAGCTGTGTAAAGCTCTTCAGCATGGTTAGGACGTGATTGTAATTCTGGATGGTATTGTGCTGCAACAAAGAATTTTTTCTCTGGTAACTCAACAACTTCCATCAAACGATTATCCGGTGATACCCCTGAAAAGACAAATCCAGCAGCCTCAAATTGCTCACGGAATTTTGTATTAAATTCATAACGGTGACGGTGACGACGTTGGACAACTTCTTGATTATTATAAGCTGCCGCAGCTCTTGAACCTGCTTTCAATTTACATGGATATAGACCAAGGCGAAGAGTACCACCCATATCTTCAATATCGATTTGATCACGCATAATATCAATGATTGGGAACGGTGTTTTAGGGTCAAGCTCTGCTGAATTAGCTCCATGAAGTTTTAAAACATTACGCGCAAATTCGACACAAGTTAGCTGCATTCCGAGACAAACACCAAGCATTGGAACATCATTTTCACGTGCATAGCGAATTGCTTCAATTTTACCCTCACTACCTCTTTGGCCAAATCCACCAGGAACGATAATACCATCTGCATCTCCGACAAGTTCTTTAATATTATCTTCTGTCACTTCAGCAGCATTTACCCATTTTAAATCAATAGCAACATCGTTGACGTACCCTGAGTGTTTAAGGGCTTCCACAACTGAAAGGTAGGCATCAGGTAATTCAACATATTTACCAACCAATGCAATTTTAACTTTTTTCTCAAGGTTCATTACTTTATCAACCATTGCTGACCATTCTGTCATATCAGCAGCAGGTGTCTCAAGCTTCAAGTGATCACAAACAATTTGATCCATATTTTGAGCTTGCATGTTAAGTGGAATTTGATAAATATGGTCAACGTCAAGGGACTCTATAACAGCCTCTGGTGCAACATCACAAAATTGTGCCAATTTATTCTTAATACTTTGACCTGCTGGTTGCTCTGTACGGATAACAAGCATATTAGGTTGGATACCTAGGCCACGTAACTCTTTAACAGAATGTTGAGTCGGTTTTGTTTTCATTTCGCCGGCAGCCTTTAGGTATGGTAATAACGTTGTATGAATGTACATAACATTATCAGAACCAACATCTGCCTTCATTTGACGAAGTGCTTCTAAAAACGGAAGGCTCTCAATATCTCCAACAGTACCGCCAACTTCAGTAATAATAACGTCTGAATCTGTAGTTGTCGCAGCACGTTTGATTTTTTCTTTCAAAGCATCCGTAACGTGTGGGATAACTTGAACAGTTGCACCTAGGTATTCTCCACGGCGTTCTTTTTTAAGAACTTCACTATAAATCTTACCCGTTGTAACATTTGAATATTTGTTTAAGTTAATATCAATAAAACGCTCGTAGTGTCCAAGGTCAAGGTCAGTTTCTGCACCATCATCTGTAACATAAACTTCTCCATGTTGATAAGGGCTCATTGTCCCTGGGTCAATATTAATATATGGATCAAATTTTTGAATTGTCACCTTTAGCCCACGGTTTTTTAGTAAGCGCCCAAGACTTGCTGCAACAATCCCCTTACCAATAGAAGAGACCACACCACCTGTAACAAAAATATACTTTGTCATTAAAAACTCCTTAAATTAAATGTTAATCTAACAGTTAGTTTACGGGTAAAACCCAAAACACATGATTGATAAATAATACCAGCTTCTCTAGTCAAAACTAGTAGAAACTATCTGATCAAGGGCCTACTCAGAAAACTATCTGGAACCATTCTGTATCTTTCCCAAAAACAAAATAGCCCCCTATCACTAGGGAGCTTTATCTGACCTCATAAGAGGTGCCCGAATAATAGTTTAAACTATATCTGACTATTTGTCAAATACAAAATCCCTGTCTAAACCTCTTCTTCCTCTTCTTCCTCTTCTTCCTCTTCATCGTCTTCTTCGTTGATTTCTACATCCTCATCTAAATCTTCATCAGGAATGATTTCATTAATCTCAGAATCATACGATTCTACCTCTGATTTTTCATCGTCAGGGTTTTCTTCATCATATTCTAAACTTGGTGTTTCTTCTGTGAAATCTTCATCTTCTGGATCATCATCATTGTAATCAATAACATCTTCATCACCATCCATGAAAGCATTGACACGTTTCTTCTTACGTTTTGGAGCGCCATCTTCATCTTCTTCAAGAGTGATGATTTCCTCGTCAATTTCATCGATAGCATACCATGAACGAAGTCCCCATTTGTTTTCGCCAAGTGGAATAAAACTTCCGTCTGTATTCAAATCTGAATAGAAAAATGGCAATGACTCACGGATTGCTGAGTCAGATTTTCCAAGGTAGGTTTGAATATCATTTACCAAATCGCTGAAGTACATTTCGTTATCACGACCACGTTGCTCTAAAATAGCGCGAGCAACTTCAATCATCGAAAGTTCACTTTTTTCTTGCCCAGCAAATACTTCTAATTCCAAAGTTATTCTCCTTAATTGTGTAAGACTATCATTTTGTTTAGCAATATTCTTTATAGATAGAAAATAGATAAGTCATATTTTCAAATTTTCGCTATTTACTATTTTACGCTATTTTTAGCTATTCGTCAAAAGAATAATCACAAATAAAAAGACTGGGAAGCCCAATCTTTTCAAAATTTAATAAGCAATTATTTTACAGTAGCTGAGCTAGTGATAACGTCAACCGCTTTTTTCATTGCAATATCATGTTTAAGCATATCTGCTGAAAGTAGACCGCGTACTTGGTCAGCTTCCATATTGTATTCTGAAGCAAGATCTGTGATTTCTTTTTCGATTTCTTCATCTGTTGCTTCAAAGCCTTCTGCAGCTGCAATTGCTTCGATAACAAGGTTAGTTTTAACGCGTTTGTCAGCATCTGCTTGGTATTGCTTATGAAGGTCTTCTTCAGTTGTACCTGTTAATTGGAAGTACATTTCTGGTGAAATTCCTTGACGTTGCATATTACCCATGAACTCATTCATAGCACGATGTACTTCATCATGGACCATTTCTTCTGGTAATTCAACAATTTCTGCATTGGCAACTGCTAATTCGATTGCTGCACCTTCGACTGCATCATCAAATGCAATTTCTTTTGCTGATTCTAGCTCTTTGCGATATTTCGCTTTCAACTCATCAAGTGTTTCAACTTCATCATCAATATCTTTTGCAAGTTCATCATCAAGTGCTGGAACTTCTTTAGTTTTTACTTCATGAATTGTTGTAACAAATTTAGCATCTTTACCAGCAAGATCTTCTGCTTGATAATCTTCTGGGAATGTTACATTAACGTCTACAGTTTGACCAGCTTTAGAACCTACTAATTGTTCTTCAAATCCTGGGATAAATTGACCTGAACCAAGTTCAAGTGAGAAGTTATCTCCTTTACCACCATCAAATTCAACACCATCAACTGAACCTACAAAGTCAATAACAACTGTATCACCTTGTGCTGCTTCACCATCTTTAACAGTCAATTCTGCAAGGTTGTTACGCTCACGTTCAACTTTAGCATCAACTTCTTCATCTGAAACTTCTTTTGAAGCATCAACTTCTACTGAAAGGTCTTTGTAATCCCCAAGTTTAACTTCTGGTTTTGTAACAACTTCAGCTGTCAACTTCCAATCTTGACCTTTTTCCATTGATACAACATCAATTTTTGGTTGAGCAACAACGTCTAAACCAAGTTCTGCAACAGCTGCTTCGTAAGCCTTTGGCAACACTAAATTCAATGCATTTTCGTAGAGTGCTTCTTCACCAAATTTTTGGTTGAAAACTGTACGAGGCATATGTCCTTTACGGAATCCTGGAACGTTCAAATCTTTTTTTACTTTGTTGAATGCTTGATCAAGAGCTGGCTTGATCTCATCTTGACTAATTGTAAATGTGATAATACCACGGTTTGTAGCTTTATTTTCAAATGATGTAGACATTAAGTCATTTCTCCTTAAAATTATTTAGATACAGTTTAGTTTACCATAATTTAAAACGTTTTACAAAGTTTTTATGCAAAAAAGAAGCTTTAAACTGCTTAACGATAAGCTTTTAAAATACTTGCTCTATGGCTTTTTTTTTACTAGACTATTACTATGATTACTTTAGAAAAATTTATAGACCATCTTAATGTAGAGGAAGTTTTATTTACTTTCTTCACCAAACTAATATCAATCTTATTATTGATCATTGCATTCGTTATCGTTAGGCAAGTCATCAATTATCTTTTCGAAAAGACTGTTAATCGCTCACTCGCCTTTTCTAGACAAAAAGTAGCTCGTCAAAAAACATTAGCTAAACTTTCTCACAATGTTTTAAACTATACCCTTTATTTCTTTCTATTCTATTGGATTTTAAGTATATTGGGCGTTCCAATTTCTAGTTTATTAGCTGGGGCTGGTATTGCTGGGGTTGCTATTGGACTTGGTGCTCAAGGCTTCTTATCAGATGTTGTCAATGGCTTTTTTATTCTGCTAGAAAACCAATTTGATGTTGGTGATATTATTAATGTTGGTGCTGTATCAGGCACTGTTACTAATGTTGGGATACGCACCACACAAATTCATGATTTCGATGGAACCTTACACTTCATTCCTAATCGTAATATTACAATTGTCAGCAATAAGTCTCGTAGCAATATGCGTGCTCAAATTGATATTCCTTTATTTGTTCATACAAACCTTGATCAGATTTCTGATATTGTAACAAAAATCAATGAAGAGTATGTTTCAAAACACCCTGCTATCGTTGGAGAACCTACTGTTTTTGGTCCTACAACCAATGCTAATGGTCAATTTGTTTATCGTATTAATATCTTCACGCAAAACGGTGCTCAGTTTGACATCTATGCTGAATTTTACAAACTTTATCAAAAAGCTATTCTTGAAGAAGGTATTGACTTACCAACATACAATTTCTCCAATAACCACTCTCGTTGAGATAAACAATAAACCTCTGCTATGCAGAGGTTTATTTTAAAATTTACGGATTGGATCGCTCGTATATCCTGCTCTAGCACCGCCAATTAATTTAGGACGACTAGCTAGTGCTGTAACGTGTGCCCCTCCCAACTCACGACTAATTGGAATCAAGGGAACTTGTACTCTCTTGATATGCATTCCAATAGAAGTATCTCCAATATCAATTCCAGCATGTGCCACAATTTCTTCAACCTCAACTGGTGATGTCATCAACTTAAAAGCTGCAACCTGACCACTACCGCCAGCATGTAGATTAGGAACAACATTAACGACTTCCAACTGTTGACGTTCAGCCAATTCTGCTTCAACAACCAACGCTCTATTAACATGTTCACAACCTTGAACTGCTAAATAGATGCCGCGTGAATGTAACTCTTTGAGGATAACTTCAACGATAATTTCACCAATTTCAGAACTAGAATTTTTTCCAATTAAACCACCAGAAACCTCACTAGATGATAGACCTAGTACAAAAATTTGACCTTTTTTAAGAGCGCTACGTTCAATAATATCAACTACAATAGCTTTAGTTTCCTGCTTTAACTTATTATAATCTAGTATCATTTCTTCACTCTTTCTAGAGACTTATTAAGAGCAAAACCAACGACCATACCAACCATATTTTGCATAATATTGCCAGGAATATCTGGTAGAACAGCTCCCCAACCATACATCAATCCACTAGCTATAGCATAACCTAATACCATAACAAGAGTTGCACTAATAAGACCTAAAAGACGTCTTCTACCTGGTAAACCCGCTAAATACCCTTGCGCCCCATGAATCAATAAACTAAAGAACATCCAATTGGGATAACCTTTCAATAAATCAATTAAAAAACCAGCTAAGGCACCTACCACAGCCCCTTCTTTTTTGCCAAAGTAAAAGGCAGCAAAGAATATTCCAGCATCTAGTAATGTCAAAAAACCTGTTGGTGTCGGAATACTTATAAACATCCCCAATACAATAGATATAGCTGTTACAATTGCCAATTGAACCAATTGACTAGTTTTCTCTTTCCTCATTAAAATCTCCTAAAAATGTTGGACAACTCCGTACTTATCCGATGCTTTAATAGCTTGATAGACGAAACCTTTAGACATTTTGACTGCATCTTCTACATTTTTACCCATAGCTAATTGGCTGGCAATACTTGACGCAAATGTACATCCAGCACCTGTATTATTGGCATCTACTACAGGAAAAACATAGGTTTCAAAACGTTCACCATCATAGTAAAGGTCTGTAGCCTCTTCAGCATTTAAACGGTTGCCCCCTTTGATAACAACATGTTTAGCCCCCATATCGTAAAGTTTCTCAGCAGCAATTTTCATTTGATCTAAGTTTTCAATCGAAAGACCCGTTAATAATTGAGCCTCTACTAAATTAGGAGTAATCACATCAGCATATGGGAAAAACGCAATTAGCTGCTCACGTAATTGGCTAACTTCTAAATCATGATTTTCTTTACAAACTAAGACTGGGTCTAAGACTACTGGACATTCTTGTTTTGATTTTACAAATTCCAAAACAACTTGTGCTGTTTCTACATTGGGAAGCAATCCTAGTTTAATAGACCCAAACTCTACATCTTTTAAACTTTCTAGTTGCTGCTTTAGTATAGATGCCTCTATAGGAATGACTTCAAACCCTTTATCTGACATTGCTGTTAAGCATGTTACTGCCACAAAACCATGTAATTTATTAACAACGTAAGTTGCTAAATCTGCATGCAAGCCGCCGCCAGAGAAAATATCATTTCCTGAAATTGCTAAAACATTCCTTGTCTTCATAAATAATCTCCTTCAAATATAAACCATTTCCTGCCGCAGTTGGACCTGCTAAATCCCGATTTTTAGCCTGTAAAATTGTTTTGATTTGGCTAATAGGCATGCGTCCATTACCAATTTTTAGCAGGGTACCAACCATGTTACGCACCTGTTTATACAAAAAACCATTTCCTGTAAAGGTAAAAATTAAAAGATTTTTAGACGCTTCAAACTGAATTTTCGCATCAAAAATAGTACGTACTTTATTTTCTACACTCGTACCTGAAGCAGTAAAGCCTGTAAAGTCATGGGTACCTACTAAATCTTTAATAGCTTCTTGCATAAGCTCAATAATGACAGGATAAGGGTAATGTGTTGCATAGTTTCTCATCATAGGATTTTTCGGCCTACCGATATCCACTAAAAACTCATAAGTTTTAATGTGTTTATCATATCGACAATGAAAATCATCAGACACTTGCTCTACTTTGACAATATCAATATCGTCTGGACACTGTGTATCTAAACCAAAGCGTAATTTTTCTACATCACGCGCCTGTGGTAAATCAAAATGAATAACTTGTCCATAAGCATGAACACCAGCATCTGTGCGACCAGCACCATGGATTATCACATCGTTCCCGCTATTTAAGCGCTTAAGAGTTCTCTCAATTTCTTCTTGAACTGTCCTACAATTTGGTTGTCTTTGGAAGCCTGAAAAAGCTGAACCATCATAAGAAATCTGTGCCTTATACCTTGTCATGGGTTTATTTTACCACCTTTCATTTATGAAAACTATAATATCTATTTTAAACTGTCCCCCTACAATTATACTACAACGATCCCAAGAACTGCTTTAAGCAGGAATCATTTTTTACTTGTAAGAGAGATTGATGCGATTTTTGACAAAAATAATTTTCCAAAGTATCGCCGTATTGTCGTAATATTTTGAAGTTATCGAGTTTCGAACAATCAAATAATACACTATCGTGATGTAAACTATATGGGGGTAGATTAGGCTGATCAGCTAAAATAGATTTTGAATTTGCAAGGTCTTTCTGATAACGATATTTCAAATATTGACTATTCTTAGCATAAAGGCCATTTTCAATATAAAGCGCTAATGCTTTTTGTAAAATCAGATTAGTATCATAATCCATCAACTTCTTGTAAGCCATAAATGTTGATTTTAAAGCTTGTGGTAAACAAATCGCAGCTAATCTTAAAGCAGGGAAAATAGCCTTTGAAAAAGATTTTAGATAAATAACACGCCCGTGAGTATCATAATAATGTAATGGTGACTGACTTGCAAAATCAGACATATAGTCATCTTCCACAATATAAACATCATACTTCTCTGCCATCTCTATTAATCTTTTCATCTCTACCGGATTATAGGATGTTCCCAAAGGATTATGCATTCGAGGTATAACATAAAAAAACTTAATTGATTGTGTCTGGAAAATCTCCTCTAAGCGCTGAAAATCAATTCCATGAGTACCTCGAGGAATAGTTTCATAGGGTAAATTTTGTGTTTTGATTAGTTCAATCATACGAGGATAAGTCGGTTCTTCTATTAAAACTCGAGATTTTCGATTTGGAAAGGTAACCTGTGTCAAAATAAATAATGCCTGTTGAGTACCAGCCGTAATAACAATATCATCAAGGGGAACATAGACCCCTGTTTCTTCCATTAATTTAGCCACTGCTTTACTTAAATCAAGAAGACCTTCTTGACGATAGTAATAATTGAAAAGGTAATCTTCCCTACCAATAAGGGTCTCATTCAAACACAATCTAAAATCATCATAAGCTATATTTGCAATCTCAGAGTTTGGTAAACTAACCCCTTCTTCAACCTCCTCTTGATGAGAATCAAAGACGTAATAGCCTGACCTAGGCTTTGCATAGATATAATTATCAAAACGCAATTCCATCAAAACTCGTTGCACTGTATCTTTGTTACAGGAAAATTGATTAGCTAACTGTCTTATAGATGGTAGGCGATCTCCTGGAGCCAACTTACCATTTTGTATAGAAGCTATCAAATATGAGCGAATCTCTTCAACTTTGGTTACCATAAAAATTGTCCCCCTACAATATTAGATTCATTGTACTGTAAAATTTAGGTTCAAGCAATCCCTCTAGCAATAACTACAAAAAAGTCTAGAATACTTTCGATTCTAGACTTTTATTTTTTAATCAACATCTAAAGCATCTTTGACTTTATCAAAGAAACCTTTCTTCTTCGGATGTACCATCTTATCTCCACTTGCCTCTGCAAAAGCGTGCAATGCCTCTTTTTGAGCATCATTCAATTTAGTAGGAGTTACGATGTTAACAGTAACATGCTGATCACCTTGTCCACCCCCTCGAAGTTTAGGGGCACCTTTTCCGCGAAGACGGAACGTTTTTCCTGTCTGAGTACCAGCAGGAATTGACATTTCTACCGCTCCATGGACAGTAGGTATATCAATTGTATCACCCAAAGCAGCTTGGACAAAGCTAATATTCAAAGTATAATAAATTGTTGATCCATTACGCTCAAACTGTTGGCTTGGGAGAACGTTAATAATAACAAAGAGATCACCATAAGGACCACCATTGAAGCCAGCTTCTCCTTGTCCTGTTAAACGAATTTGTTGCCCAGTTTCAACTCCTGCAGGTATTTTAACTGATACTTTATGCGTCTTCTTCTCATGACCAGTTCCATGACATGTTGGACATTTCTCTTTGATTTCTTGACCACTACCCTGACAAACATCACAAGTCACTTGGCGACGCATTGTTCCTAGAGGTGTTTGTGTATCAACATTAATCACACCCGAACCATGACACTTTTGACAAGTCACAGGGCTAGTACCTGGCTTAGCTCCACTTCCTGAACAAGTATGACATGATGACTCCCGATTATAAGATACTTCTTTTTCAGCTCCAAAGATAGCTTCTTCAAAACTTAAATTAACACGATATTGTAGGTCATCTCCTTGACGTGGTGCATTAGGATTGCGCATCCCTCCTCCACCAAAAAAGCTTGAGAAGATGTCTTCAAAACCACCAAAGCCACCACCATCGAAGCCACCAAAACCGCCACCATCGAAGCCACCAAAACCGCCACCATCGAAGCCACCAAAACCGCCATTTGCCCCAGCAGCGCCATATTGATCATAGGCAGCACGTTTTTGTGTATCACTCAAGGTTTCATAAGCTTCTTGAACCTCTTTATATTTTTCCTCTGCTCCCGTTTCCTTATTAATATCTGGATGGTATTTCTTAGACATCCTACGGTAAGCTTTTTTGATCTCATCCTGCGAAGCATCCTTCGAAACCCCAAGACGATCATAGTATTCTTGATTATTCATATGTAAATACCTTTTGTTATTTTTTTAATAATTTTCTTAGGTGGTGGGGACGCAAGCGACCTCTTGCAGAATTCCATTGCTTATTTTTGAACCCAAAGGTTTCAAAAATCCCCTCGTAACAGTAGTAGCTGCTACTGTTACTCTCACCACGGCTAAAATTATCAGATAAGCGGTCTTCGACCACATTGCTATCGCATACTATCCAAAAACAGAGGCTGGGTTACAACCTCTGTTTTTGGGTTATAGTTTAAGTCAATTTGACTTTTTTAATAATTTCAAGTCATACAAATCTTTAACTTTATTATAACTATCAATTGATATATCTAATATATCTTTATAGTTATTATCAAAAACAATCTTTTTTGTAATTGAGCAATCATCATCACCAGATGATGTTACAGAAGACTTCATCGAACTGGATATGAGAGTCTGCGAATGAAATTTCACATATGTAACTTCGTTGACATTATTGCTATGAATCTCTAAAAATTTTTTATATTTACCTACCGAATGATAGTATAATGCTATTTGTTTTTGATTTCTACTAACCTCGAAATCAAGGTTTTGTTGCTTTAATTCATTAATTAACTCATTAACCTTCATTCATTCCACCTCGATTTATGAATATTGACGATAAACTCTGCTAAATCACCTAATGAGACTGACAAAAATCTTCTAATTTCTTGGCTCACGGGCTAAAATAGTCCACTGGACTATTTTACTTCTCCGTAAACTCACCATCTACAACATCATCACCCTTGCTTGATGAATCAGCTGATTGTGCACCTTCAGCCCCTTGAGCTGCTTGTTGTGCTGCAGCTGCTTGTTCGTAAAGTTTAACTGCAAGAGCTTGTGCTTTTTCGTTAAGAGCTTCAAGTTTAGCTTTCATGTCGTCAAGGTTACCTGATTCTTGAGCTTTTTTCAACTCATCAAGTGCTGATTGCGCTGCATCGCGTTCTGTATCAAAGCCTTTACCTTCAGTTTCTTTAATAGTTTTTTCTGTTGCAAAGATGGCTTGGTCAACTTCATTTTTAAGATCAACTTCTTCTTTACGTTTTGCATCTGCTTCAGCATTTGCTTCAGCATCTTTCATCATTTTATCAATTTCTTCATCAGTTAATCCTGAATTAGATTGGATAACAATGTGTTGTTCTTTTTGAGTACCGAGATCTTTAGCTTTAACAGATACAATACCATTTTTATCGATATCAAATGTTACTTCAATTTGTGGGATTCCACGAGGTGCAGCTGGGATATCAGTCAATTGGAAGCGACCGAGTGTTTTGTTATCTGCTGCCATTGGGCGTTCACCTTGAAGAACATGGATATCAACGGCTGGTTGGTTGTCTGCTGCTGTTGAGAAGACTTGTGATTTAGATGTTGGGATAGTTGTGTTGCGGTCGATCAATTTAGTGAAGACACCACCCATTGTTTCAATACCAAGTGACAATGGTGTTACGTCAAGAAGTACAACGTCTTTCACATCCCCAGTGATAACACCACCTTGGATAGCAGCACCCATGGCAACCACTTCATCAGGGTTAACAGATTTATTTGGTTCTTTACCAGTTTCAGCTTTTACAGCTTCAACAACTGCTGGGATACGTGTTGATCCACCAACGAGGATAACTTCATCAATTTCTGACAATGAAAGTCCTGCATCAGAGAGTGCTTGACGAACTGGAGTTTTCGTACGTTCAACAAGGTCACGAGTGAGATCGTCAAATTTAGCACGTGATAAGCTCATCTCCAAGTGAAGAGGACCAGCAGAACCAGCAGTGATGAACGGTAATGAAATTTGAGTTTGAGTTACACCTGAAAGGTCTTTTTTAGCTTTTTCAGCAGCATCTTTCAAGCGTTGAAGAGCCATTTTGTCTTGAGAAAGATCAATACCATTTTCTTTCTTGAATTCTTCTACCAAGAAATCAATAATTTTCTGGTCAAAGTCGTCACCACCAAGTTTGTTATCACCTGCTGTTGCAAGAACGTCGAAGACACCATCACCTAATTCAAGGATTGATACGTCAAATGTACCACCACCAAGGTCAAAAACTAAGATTTTTTCATCCTTGTCAGTCTTGTCCATACCATAAGCAAGTGCGGCTGCTGTTGGTTCGTTAACGATACGTTCTACTTCAAGACCTGCAATTTTACCAGCGTCTTTAGTTGCCTGACGTTGTGCATCGTTGAAGTAAGCTGGAACAGTAATAACTGCTTTTTCTACTTTTTCTCCAAGATAGTCTTCAGCATAACCTTTAAGGTATTGAAGAATCATTGCTGAAATTTCTTGAGGAGTATATTCTTTACCATTTGCAGAAACTTTTTCAGAAGTTCCCATCTTTGATTTGATAGAGATAACAGTATCTGGATTTGTTACCGCTTGACGTTTTGCAGCATCACCCACGATAATTTCACCATTTTTGAATGATACTACTGAAGGAGTTGTACGATTGCCTTCTGGGTTAGCAATGATTTTTGATTCAGTCCCTTCAAGAACTGCTACTGCTGAGTTTGTTGTACCTAAGTCAATACCAATAATTTTAGACATGTTAATACCTCTTATTTTATAATACTTTATTACTTTTTATTTCAATTTATCTTAGTAAGCACTCGAATTATTTTACTTCCAATTCTAAGCAATCACTATAGTTTAATCAGCAAGCTGAATAGCTTCTAACTTGCTATCTAGTTTACTGTCATTACGGACAAAAACGAAAACTCATTTACCTTAGTTATAAACAACTACCATCGCTGGTCTTAGCAGACGCTCGTGCAATTTATATCCCTTTTGAAAGACTTCTGCAATGCTATCGGCTGGATGTTCATCATCGGCTGGAAGGGTCTGAACTGCCATATGAAAGTTGTGGTCAAATGAGTCGACTTCTACTTCTTCTACGCCTTCTTCCTTTAGTGCTTGAATAAGGCTATCACGAGTCATTTCTAAACCTTTTTTAACATCATCTGTCAACCCTTCAACAGCCAAGGCACGTTCTAGATTGTCAAGCGATGGTAAGATTGCTTTTGCCAGATCCTGAGAACGATAGCGTTGAAGTTGTTGACGTTCTTCACTAGAGCGACGTTGTATATTCTGCATTTCTGCATGAGCTCGCAAGTATTTATTTTCAAACTCATCAGCACGCTCGTTTGCGAGTTCTAACTCTGATTTTTCAGGAATTTCTTCAATAACTTCCTCAACTGTCTCTTCAGTTTCAGTGGCTTCCACTTCTTCCTGTAAATCGTCTTTTTTAATTTCTTCTGACACTGAGTGCCTCCTTTTAAATAACTTATTGAATACTGCCATTATCAGTGAACTTCATAATGGTTAGAATTTAGGTATCGATAATAATCACCTAATTTAGCAGCCAATACCTTTCCGATAATGTTTACCAAACTAACAGACCTACGATAATCCATATCAATAGGACCAATCAAACTCAGGAGTCCAAATCCACGGTAAGGAATCAAAAATTTGTGAGTTAAAACTGACACATCTGCAAGTGCGGCTTCTTGACTATCTGCCACTTGGACAGAAGCCATCTCCCCCTCTTTCAGACTTTGCCTCAAAGAAATCGCTACTTGCTGCTCATTATCCAAAAACTGATACGTTGATAGATCTGAATACGTTAAAGAATTTACCTTGCCAGCTACAAATACCGTTTCCAGAAACAGCTCTGAAAAAACATAATCAAATAGTTGTAAAACATTATCCGTAGTTACAAAATACTTCTGAACGATCTGAGGAATTTCTGTCCTCAACTTATAATGAATATCCATGACACTACCATCCAGCAAGCGCTCCTCTACGATAGCTTTAAATGCTATCAAGTCACGTGTCAAAAAGTTTCTTGGAATAGCAAACTGCACTGTCACTGGCTTAGATTCATCTAAAGTCATGACTGCTAGAGCATCATGGTTGCTAAGCTGAACAACATCAAACCCTGTCAAACGTTGACGAGCTGGCTCCACATCTAAAATAACGGATGTATAGCCCGTCATCTCCGATAAAATATGACTAGCTTTTTGAAGCATGTCTTCTAATTTGAATGCTTCAAAATCAAAAGCTTTTATGACATAATAAATATCTTGCTCATCAATACTATCTAGTCTAAGGGAGTGCTCTACAAAATACTTAAAACCAGCTGGACTCGGCATCCGTCCACTAGAAGTGTGCGCTTTTTCCAATAACCCCAACTTCTCTAGTTTTGCCATATCATTACGAATAGTGGCGCTACTAGAATCAATCGTTCTCTGTAAAGCTTTAGACCCTACTGGTTCATGAGTTTGTGTAAATAACTCAACGATTAAATTCAAAATATCATTTTGACGTTGTGTAATCACAAAAACATCACCCCTCTCGGTCTTTTTGAAATTAGCACTCTTACACATCGACTGCTAACTATGATTTTATTATACTCCTTTTTAAAAGATAGTCAAGGAAAAAACATCAAAAATTAGCACTCTTATTCAAAGAGTGCTAATATCACTTATCATATCTTGTTAAATCATACAAATCAATGATTTCCGTCATTTTTTTAGCGTACTTTTTGTCATTATCAAAACCACTATCTTGTAATTTTTGCACTAAAGTTTTTGGATTTTTAACAGACACCATTATAGTATACGAATCTTTTTTGCCTGTCGCTCCAGATTTTATATGAGCAAGGTAATCATACATTGAATACTTCCAAGATTTATAATGAGTAAATTGCTTTTCCTGTTTTTTTCCTGTACTACTATCATTTAAGGTAATTGAGGGCGTTCCTGGTTCTGCAAGCAAACCAAACAGATTATGATACTTATTAGCTAATATTTTCTCTCCGAAATCAGAATCCAAAGCCGCCTGTGCAATAATAAATGAAGGACGAATACCGTACGACTTTCCTAGATCTTGCGCATCTGGCACAATTTTTTGTATAAATTCTTCTTTGGTGTAGGTAACACTCTGCCTAGAATTAGCATCTACTTTTCCCTTATGGTTTAAAAGCGGAAAAAGAATAAAGAAAAAGAAAATAAAAGTAACAACAATAAAATTTAGCAAGGAAAAACGTTTCCTCATTGGTTATTCTCCTTTAATAAAGTTATGTATTCTTCTAATGTTAAACGATGTTCGGCCATATATTTTGCAGACTCTACCCCAACATAGCGGTAATGCCAATCTTCATAACCTACCCCTGTTTCTGCTGTTTTACCATCCGGAAACCGTAAGACAAAACCATATTGTGGAGCTATCTTTTTCAACTGACTGACTACTCTAGGATCGCTCTCATTCAAAGAATCTACAGTACTCATATCCATCGCTAATCCAGTCTGGTGTTCACTAGCACCTGCAGGCTGAGAGTAAGTTTTTACCAACTTTTCTGCTTGTCCCCTCGTCAAATTAGGGTTACTAGTCATCTCTTGAGTAACATAAGAATTGAACAACTTCTCCTGATAGGCAACACTACGATAACCCGAAATTAAATGTTCTCGTGAATCAATTGCTCTAGCAGCCTCTAAAAACTGAGTAGCTTGCTTCGTAATACGTTTATCCAAATAAATATTTTCAACAGGCACCACATCTGGACTTAATTCTTCATGTTTATGGTCACGATTGACCAAAATCAAGTTCCAATCTTTTGATGATACAGCTGGTAATCGTAATTTCTTATTTCTTTTTTGAGAGGATATCTTTTTTATATCCTCATTCCTCAACTTTTGAGGTGATGATTGTTGACTGTTAGGCTTCAATAAAGCAAAAAGACTAAAGCATAGTATCGCAAGTAGAACACCAACTAAACTGAATCGGATAACTTTATTTTTTTTCATTGTAATGTTTTTTCTAAAATTTCTCTTCCTTTTTCTCGATAGGACATATCCCCAATAGATTGAATAGAAAATGTTCCATCTTCAAAATCAACGACTGAGACACTACCATTGTCTAAGCCTAAACTACGAGGGGTACTATGGTCGATTAACCATAAAAAAGTCGCAATAGTCATCCCATGACTGACAACAATCGCATTACCTCCCCCAATATCCTCTATTTTTTTAGCTATAGCAGTGAAGCCTGACAGAATACGGTTACTCAATATTGCCCACGGTTCTGCCCAGCCAGCCGTATCAACTTGACAAATCAAATTAGCAATTTCTTCGTGTGTCAAATGGCTCATATCTCCGTTTGAAACTCGAGGCAGAACGCCATTAAAAAGGTCGCCATCATATCCTCCATCCAAACTACCAAAGCACCACTCGCGGATTCGTTTATCTCTCGTATAGGGAATATTTTCTTGTTGCACTTCCCTGAGAATAATTTCCATAGTTTGTAAAGTACGTCCACTATCACTAGAAAAAGCCTCTTTAAAACTAATATTTGAAGCCTTTAGTCCCAAACCAAGCTCTTTAATCCCGAGTTCTCCAAAGGTAGTTAAAGGAGTATCACTCCACCCCTGAGCGCGACCAATTGTATTAAACATTGTTTTACCATGACGAGCGATATATAAACGAACTTTACTCATACTGACACCTCACAAGCATTTTATTATATTATAACAAAAAACAAAGGCTTTCACAGGAATATATCAGCGAACTTTCCCTATAAAAAAATTCTGCAGCTATCTACTGCAGAAATAAAATCGATTAATCCGCTTTAAAAGCATTGAAAAAAGGTTGAATATCTCGTATGAATTGTTTCTTCCCCGCAAAACGTTCACCACTAATCAGTTTTTCAAATTTTTCTTTATCAATATCTGACAAAGTTTCTTCCACTTTTGTTAAAGTATCACGATAAGCAATATAGTCATCTAAAACTAGTCCTTTACTCTTAACATAGTGACTAACTTCACTTATTTCTTCATAAGGCATTTTATTAAATTGTCGCTTTTGACAATCTTGGTGTCTTAATACATCGTTTAAATAATTTGAAAATTTTGTTTTAAAGTAAATGAATAGTTTGCTTTCATTATCCAATAAATACGGATGCTCTTCAAGCAACCTAAAAAGTACAATACGTCCTTCTTGAATCCAATCATCATATTCCCAAAGTTGAACAAAATAATTTCTTCTCAGCTTCATTACGATTGGCTTTACTTTATCAAACAACTCCTCAAAATCTCTCAAAACAACTTATTCCTTTCTTAAACATATACTAAGTATAAAAAAAGTAAGGTGATAACAACATGACAATGGTGTCCTTTAAGGAAATGATTTTTTCCCAAAACACATTAATTGAGCATTATCAGACTATTTAGTGACTCATATTAGTTAACATATAAAAAGCTTGAGATGACACTCTCAAGCTTTTTATATGATGACACAATCAATGTCCTTTTTTCTTTTGGTAACGTTTTTCTTGTTTTAATTGGTACCGATGCTTTCTTAACTCATTTTTCTTACATTTCTGACTTAATTGACGTTCGTTTTTTATACTCATATGAATAGTTTTCATCGCCAATTGCGCTTTTGTAGATACTACTGGCTTACGTTTTTCTCTATTAATTTCTCTTTGCATTCTTTTAGGACTTTTTTTGTGTTCATTCGTACGCTTTAGAGAAATATCCGTTTTAACAAACTCATATTTTTTTATCAAATCATTAAGTTTATGATTTATAAAATTAAAAACATCATCATCTTTAGGTTCTTTTCCAAAAAAATACCGAAAAACTTTGTAATCACCATCATCATCGTACTCAATCAAACCCAACCAAAAATTACCATCAAAATAGACTGTCATTTTCATACAGCCCCCTCCTTTAAATATTAAATTGCAATGGACGACCTGGAGGGAAGGTTACTGACGTTCACTGAACGCTTGCAGACTACCAACTGCAACGTGTTTTTATGCTATAACGATTATAACACAGTACACTATGATTATCGATAAACGACCTTATTAAAGGTCTATACTATTTGTCAGTCTAAAAATTTAAAAGCTGTTAAGCCAACTCCAGTAACGTTATCATTTTTTATGATTGTTAAACGAGGCCAAATATTATTCCATTTCTTCTTATCCACTCGCTTCAAATAAACATTATAACGTAATAGATCCTCTTCAAAATATGGCGTAGGACTAACAATGAAATTTAATATTTCCTCTTCACCATAAGGGAGGTAAAGTTCGAGTTGATTTCTATCATCCAACCTTGCTCCCACTGCAGTACACTTTTCAGGAAATTTCGAAATAGCATCTTTAGAGCTAGTATACTTTGGGGTATTAGGAGAATGAGTGTTCATGTAAAATTCATTTTTAAGTTCCCAATCGTACTGTGGATAGTTATCCTTTAATTGTTGTTCTAATACCACCGTTTCTTCATAAGAAATATTTTTATCAAAAAATACAACATCAATATCTGATGTCAATGTCTCATTTATTCCAGAAAGTTTATTCCATATAAAGTTTCTCAATGTGCCAGCACACAGCCAACAATCATTCAGTGGAAGAGATTTTATTATAGCTAAAATCTTCATTATATCAGAATTACATAAAATCATATGATAAATTTTAGTCATTTTATCTCCTTTGCTACATCTCCAGACAATGTTTAAATTTTAATCTTATTATATACCATTATTAGATCAGATAGTAAGATCAACAAGAAATACATCCTTAAATTTTAAACAATTTTTAGTTATTACAATCTCGTGATTGAATGCTCCAAGTGTCAATTTAAGATAATTATTATCCCATATATTAAGCAAGAAGAATAATCATCAAGTTAACATATTAAATCAACCAGATAAAGGGATCGCTTTTGATGAAAAGAATTACATTGATGATTTATTGACAAACTGGAATATTAAAAGTATCATTTGATACCAGAATAATTACATAATTAATAAACCATTACTCAGAAAGAATAAAAACAACAATATTGTTATCCCGCCTAATACAAGCAATAAACTTACATTTAGTTCACTAAAAATATTTAGCCTATTTCATATGTACAAGGTTATCAAAAGGATACTTAAAACTATGTACCAATATATGACGTTAGATATTAGGTTAAAATATTTTAACTTCTACAGTCCTTTTAAAGATGTCTTCGAAAATACTATAATGAAGCATACATACTCCAAAATATTAAATTAAAAATAATGAAAATAACCCTTAAGTAAAGGTACATATAAACAAAGTAACTTAGAATGAGGAATCCCAATAATCTCATTTTTAGAAAAATAAAATGTCACTTTTAAAAGTAAACAAACCTTGATTTAACAAGGTTCGAGCTTTAGAAGTTAACTTAAACACTGAGCAATGATGAGCTTTTAGTGATTATAGAGCCACTGCTTCATCATCTTTCAGTAACCTTTCTGATAGGAATTAGTAACACAATGCTCAGAGTGATAACCGCCATTGACATCAGGAACGCGAACCTTTACATTTTCATCAATAGATTTTAAGGACTTATCTGGTTGCAGGTAGACAATACCATCATTGGGGAGGTTCTGACCGCCTTCGATAACTTTTTTTCCTTTCTTAACAGATTTTGAGAAATCCAATTCAACAGAACTACCTGAGTCAGTTGTCGTAGCAACTTAGGATCCAATTCATTATATGTAAAGTTACTTGGTCTTTTTGTGTATGTTGATTCTGCTAAAGTAGCAAATAGGTTATCAAAACTTTCTAAGTTCCAATTACTCAAATAATTTACCTCCAATTCGTATAGGTTGTCCTAAATACATATTTTTTAGGTCTAGCCGTCCTTTTTCTATATCAATATCAACTCTCCAACTTGATTCAGAATCATTATTAATCTCCCCAAAAAGTAAAATCCCCTCTCCTCCTCCTTGAGGTGTACCATTTCCCCCTTTACTCCATCGAACATCATTCCAATCAATTTGTACAGATTCTATCTTTTTATTCTGAGATTTTACAAAATCAATTATTTCTTGTTCATGCTCTTTGAGATAAGCTAATTGTTCTTTTTTTGTCATTTTTTTATCTTTCTTCACTTCTGATTGCTTGCTACTTTTTGTTTCATTATACTGACTTTTATGTTCACTATTCATTTGACAGCCTCCTAGTATCATACCAATAAGAACTATTGGTATGATACTTTTTATATGTTTTTTCATTATTTGCACCACCTATTTTATATTTGTATTATCATTAAACCAATAAACAATAAAAAATTACTAGCTTAAGAAATATAAATAGCATCTCTAATATTTTACTCGAAGAATTTTATCTATGAAAACTTCAATTTTTTCAGTTTAATAAACAGTTTATAAGGACTTATTAGGCTGAAGATAGACACTCCCATCATTTGGGAGATTTGAGCCACCTTGGGTGATTTGATTTCCTTTCTTAACATCTTTAGAAAAATTAAACTTAACTGACTCCCCATTTTTTAACTTTTCTCTTTGAAATTCAGTTAATTCTTCTAAAACAAAAGAATTTGATTGACCTGTATTAGCACTTTCTGCCATACTTCAAAATATATCTTCAAATTCCTTAAGATTCCAACATCCCATTATATACCTTTCTTATTGTTATTATTAATCTTCAATAGTTGATAAATTATCTGAGCCAACTGAGTCAATATTAGGCATTTGATTATTACCCAATGTGAAATTTAGAG
>ERZ507021.93-NODE-93-length-70453-cov-7.33811_pt1 | contig 70453 bp, 66 predicted proteins | sample MGYA00512877_ERZ507021 | MGnify/ENA metagenome assembly ERZ507021 | reverse complement strand
CGACATTTTTGTATCATTAGCCATATTTGCATTTGTTACTTCAATTACACCAGGCCCGAATAATATTATGCTTCTAGCATCAGGCATTAACTTTGGCTTAAAGCGTACAATGCCTCATGCTATCGGTGTGTCTCTCGGTTTTTTTGTGATGTTATTGGCTGTGGGGATAGGCATAGGAGCACTTATTAAATCATCGCCCATTATTTACAATATATTAAAATATCTCGGAGCGCTGTATTTATTGTGGTTAGCTTGGAAAACGGCAATTAGTCATTCTGTTGAGCAAAATAGTAATAAACAAGGCTCACCGTTAACCTTGTTAGAGGCTGCATTATTTCAATGGATTAATCCTAAATCATGGATGATGGCGATTTCAGGGATAACATTATATACCTCACCACAATATCCTTATATTTCAATGTTGTTAGTTGCTATTATTTTCACATTAATTAATTTTCCTTGTGTTGCTATATGGGCCACTTTTGGTCATAGCTTACGAGAGCGATTAAAAAATCCAAAAATATTAAAACTATTTAATTTTATTATGGGTGGTTTATTAGCATTAAGTGCTATTTCTGTATTATTCCAATAAATAGAAAAGGGCAAGTATCATCTCGCCCTTTGTATAATCCTGATGTTAACGCAATATTGTTTTATATTTTCATTGTTTCAATAAGTGTGTAGAGCTTTTTAAAGGCATTATATTTATCTTGATATGCCTTATGTTTTTCTAAGTTGGGAACATGACGTGTTTCAAGTTTTGGCTGAGAAAGAATAATTTGTGATAAATGAGCCGGATTTATCGCTAATTGCGCCAGTCTAGCAGCTCCCAGCGCGGGACCAACATCACCACCTTGACGATAATCCAAGGTTTTTCCTGTAATATCAGCTAGTAATTGTCGCCAATATTCACTTCTTGCCCCTCCACCAATTAACGTTATATTGTCTGCGTGTTGTCCAGCCTTATCCGCCACTTCAATTCCTTGCCTCAACGCAAAACTGACACCTTCTAACACCGCTCGACATAAATCCGCACGCTGATGTTGGTGAGTTAACCCCCAAAATACACCTTTGGCATCCGCATTATTATAAGGTGTCCGTTCACCAGAAAGATAAGGTAAAAAGAGTAGGGAACTATCAGAATGTGCATGCTGTTCTATTTCTTTAAACATTGCACCAACATCACTGATCCCCGTTAATTGGCATGCCCAATCTAGACAAGAAGCCGCACTTAATATTACCGACATTAAGTGCCAAGTTTGTGGCAATGCATGGCAAAAACTATGTACCGCATTGTCACTGTTTTGGAGAAACTTTTCACTGACAACAAAATAGACACCGGATGTGCCCAAAGAGAGCATTCCTTGACCCGGTTGATATACTCCTACACCAATTGCACCCGCTGCATTATCACCACCACCCGCTATAATCGGTACTTGTTTCATTTGCCATTTTTTAGCAATTTCTGGCAGTAAGTAACCCGTTATCTGGTTACCTTCAAATAGTGTCGGCATTTGACATCGAGAAAGCCCCGTTGCCGCTAATAATTCATCACTCCAATCGCGTTTTTGCATATCCAACCACAGTGTACCCGCCGCATCCGACATATCACTGGCAAAATTACCACTCATTTTCCAACGTAGAAAATCTTTTGGTAATAGCACATGAGCAATCTGACAAAAGATCTCCGCTTCGTTTTCTGCGACCCATTGCAATTTAGGCGCTGTAAACCCAGGCATAACTAAATTGCCCGTAATTTCTTTAAATTGAGGGTATTGCTTTGCCAGTCGTAAACATTGTTTCACACTGCGACCATCGTTCCATAAAATAGCAGGGCGTAATATATTTTGCTGCGCATCAAGTAATACCGCGCCATGCATTTGACCACTGAGACCAATGGCTTGGATCTGTTCCATAGGTTGAGTACGACTCAGTTGTTTTATCGCTTCATCAGTTGCCTGCCACCATGCTTGTGGATCTTGCTCTGACCATTGAGGATGAGGGCGTGAGAGGGTTAAAGGTATAGAATGACTGGCAACGACATCACCTTGCTCATTCATGATGATCGCTTTAACACTTGATGTGCCTAAGTCTAGCCCTAAATACATGACGTTTTACCCCATGATCTTATGTTAATTAAATCAATAAACACAGCGCTACTCTGCTGTGTTTATCTTTTTATACCCTTAACCAAAAATATAACGATTCACTAAACTCTCTAGCATCTCTTGACGTCCGCTTTGTAAGCGGGGCGCTAAGGTATTGCTTTGTGCATATTTTGCCACTTCTTCAAGACTTAATTTGCCTTGTAGGATATTTTGGCCAAGTTCAGCACTCCATCCCGCATAACGTTGAGCAATAAATTTATCAAGTCCACCGTCTTGGATCATTCTTGCTGCAATACGTAATGCCATTGCCATGGTGTCCATTCCGGATATATGCCCATAGAAAAGATCGTATTTATCATTACTTTGACGACGTACTTTGGCATCAAAGTTTAATCCACCAGTCGTAAAACCACCGGATTTGAGAATTTCATACATAACTAATGCATTTTCTTCTACACTATTGGGGAATTGGTCTGTGTCCCAACCTAATTGTGGATCACCTCGGTTAGCATCGACTGAGCCTAAAATACCTAATGCAATAGCTGTGGCGATTTCATGATGGAAACTGTGACCCGCTAAAGTTGCATGGTTAGCTTCTATGTTCACTTTAACTTCTTTTTCTAAGCCAAATTGTTTTAAGAAACCATAAACTGTCGCAGTATCATAATCATATTGATGCTTAGTTGGCTCTTGTGGCTTCGGCTCGATGAGCAGTGTACCTTGGAATCCAATTTTATGTTTATGCTCAACAACCATCTGCATAAAACGACCAATTTGTTCCCGCTCTTGGCGTAAATCTGTATTTAATAATGTTTCGTAACCTTCGCGGCCTCCCCATAACACATAGTTTTCGCCTCCCAGCGTTTTTGTTGCTTTCATCGCTTCACAAACTTGAGTTGCCGCCCAAGCAAATACTTCTGGATCAGGATTTGTTGCAGCACCAGCTCCGTAACGAGGATGAGTAAAACAATTTGCAGTTCCCCATAATAATTTAACGCCCGTTTCTTGCTGTTTTTGCGCTAATACCTCAGTTATTGCTGCCATATTGGTGATATATTCATTAATGCTATTTCCTTCAGAGATAACATCAACATCATGAAAACAGTAAAAAGGTACATTGAGTTTATGGAAAAATTCAAAAGCAACATCCGCTTTACGCTTTGCTTGTTCTAGTGCTTCTCCCGGTGTCTGCCAAGGTCTATCAAACGTACCAATACCAAACATATCCGAACCATTCCAGCAGAAGTTATGCCAATAGCAGGCAGCAAATCGCAGATGATCTTCCATTCTTTTCCCTAAAATAATTTCATCTGGATTATAGTAGCGAAAAGCGAGAGGGTTATCGCTGGTGGTACCTTCATATTGAATTTGTTCAATTTTATCAAAGTAAGACATGGAACCGTCCTTATTTAGTATCAAGTTGTAATTCTGAATGTGATCCAAGCTCAGCAGTCATTTCTTCCTGCTCTTCTGGTGTTAATTTAGCAATGCCAAAACCGGTGAAACCCCATAACATGGCAAAGAAGATGCCACTCCAGCACAATACAGCCCAAGGTAAATAACTTAGGGTTGCAACACCTAATGTGCCCGCCATATAAGCACCGGCAGCAGTCCAAGGTAAGATAGGCTCAAAAATAGTGGCGGAATCTTCAACAGTACGAGCAAGGTTTTTAGGGTGTAAACCGCGTTCAATATACGCACCACGTAACATTTCGATAGGAATAAGAATAGAGATTTGTCCATTGCAAGTAACACCAATCATGGTCAGTCCACAGGCAATGGTCGCTAAGATCATCGATCCCGTTGAATGCACCATTTTTAGCAGTGCATGAACTATCACTTCTAATGCACCGCTTAAAGATAGAGTCCCCGCAAAGGAGAGTGCGCAGAAACAGATAAGTAGGGTGCTCATCATGGAGTTCATACCACCACGATTTAATAAATTACCTAATAATTCAGGTACTTCTTTACCTTGGATCATGGAGACATTAAAGCCATCAACGGCACTTTTTACGATATCATGTAAGCCAAATCCTTGAATAAGATAAGCATTCAACATCGCAATAGCGGCAGAGGCTAGCATAACTGGAATAGTCGGTTTTTTCGTGACCGAACCATATAAAATGACTAATACAGGAATAAGCAGGATCAAGTTGAAGTGATAAATATTCTCCAACCCATTGGTAATTAAGGTGACTTTTTCAGGCACTCCTTGTCCTGCTAAATCGCCATTCATACCATAAACAGTCATGATAATCGCTGTGAGGATCAAGGAAGGTAATGTGGTATAAAGCAGGTGACAGATATGTTGATAAAGATCTATTCTGGCCGCCATTGCAGCGAGGTTAGTATCCCCTGATAGCGGTGAGAGTTTGTCACCAAAGTAAGCACCAGCAACAACGGCACCCGCAGTTGCTGCAAGATTAGCCTCCATACCGACAGCAACGCCCATAAAAGCGACGCCAATAGTGCCCGCCGAGCCCCATGAAGTACCAGTACAAACTGATACTAATGATGTCACTAGCAGTGCTGTAACATATAGCATTTCAGGACTGATCATCTTTAATCCATAGTAGATCATCAGTGGAATGGTTCCTCCCACCATCCATGTCCCGATTAATAAACCAACGCTAATTAAGATCAGCAAAGCCGGCATCGTTTTGGCGATTTTTTGTGAGATAGCCGTTAAGATTTCGTCGTAACGATAGCCTAATCGTTTAACTAATAATGCCGCGACGACGGTTGATAACACCATTAGTGGTTCGGGAGGTAAATCAAAAGCGGCGTAACCTCCGCCTAATAGCACCACCATTGTAAATATAGGAAACAGTGACTCGAGAAGTGTAGGGGTTCTCGGATTATTTATCGTTTGCGTTTTCATTGTAATTTATTCCAAACTGGCGTGAGGTGAGGTACGAATAAGCCGAGTAAAAACGGTTTCTAATATTGAACGAGGTGTAGCAATATTAATGCGGAAAAAACCATCCCCAGCCGCACCAAAACCGCTTCCCCAACTCATTTCTACTTCGGCTAATGAAACAAACCAATGCTTTAATTGTTGTTCGGTTAACTGCATTTTTTGATAATTGATCCATAGCATGTAGGTGCCATGGCTTTGAGTGATAACCCAATCAGGAAAATAACGTGCACATTGCTCTTTTACCCACTGCCTGTTTTCAGCAAGGTAATGTTTAAGCTCCTTGATCCATTGTTGACCTTGTAAGGTATAAGCTTGTAAGAAAGCAGGGACAGAGAAGTAACCAGGATTATGAATACCTGCGGCAATTAAGCATTGTTTAAATTTCTCACGATATTCTGGATTAGCAATCACAATATTGGCTATTTCAAGCCCCGCTAAATTGAAGGTTTTAGCCGGTGATGTGCAAATAAAAGAGTGTTGCTCTACATAGCTACTTAAAGTTGATATAGGACGATAAATGGCATTATCAAAAACAAAATCAGCATGAACGTCATCAGAAATAATAAAAACTTTATATTTTTCAGCAAGTTTAGCAATTTTTAATAAATCAGCTTGTTGCCATACTGTTCCGGTTGGATTATGGGGAGAGAGCAATATAAAACAGACAGATTGTTTAAATTTATCTTCTAAATCGTCAAAATCTATTTCATAGCACCCATTATGATAAATTAATGGGCTTTCTAGTAGCTGGCGATGATTTACACAAACTGTATTGCTAATAGGATGATAAGCAGGTGACAAGGTTGTCACTTTATCGCCAATTTGAGTAAAATTTTGAATATAGAGAGAGACGGCTTGGATAATGCGAGGGCAAAACACTACAGATTCAGGTGTAACATGCCAAGCATATTGAGATTTAAACCAATTTACCGCAACATTATTCCAATCAGAACTAAGATCGGTATAGCCATAAATACCGGTTAAATTAAACTGACTGAGTTTATTAATAATAAAATCTGGTGCAGAAATATCCATATCGGCAACCGATAATGGAATAACATTGGCGTTACTGTTGCACCATTTAGCACTGTAGGTATTTTGCCTAGAAATTAATTTATTAAAGTTATTCTGATTCATGAAAATCCCCTCGGCAATGTGGTTTAACAACAAAATACTCGTTGTACTTACTCTTGGTTATTCCTATTTTTTACTTTGCTATTACGAAATCTGACTTGTGTGATAGTAATCACATAGCCACGAAGGAGAATGCTGGCAAATACAAAGCTGTGGTTTAATGGCCAACATGGAAGAGTGGGTGATCTAATATGAAAAAAGATAAATACTTTCGTATCGTGCTGTTATTCAACGCTAATAAAGTCTATGACCGACAAGTTGTTGAAGGGGTAGGTGAATACTTGCAGGCGTCACAGTGCCATTGGGATGTATTTATTGAAGAAGATTTCCGCACCCGTCTTGATAATATTAATCATTGGGTTTGTGACGGCATTATTGCAGACTTTGACGATCCCATTATTACTCAACATTTAAGCCAATCACCCTTATCTGTTATTGGTGTCGGTGGCTCTTATCATCAAGCAAAAGATTATCCTTCTGTGCCGTATATTGCTACTGATAATTACCAATTGATTCATCAAGCTTTTTTACATTTAAAGCAAAAAGGGCTTAAACATTTTGCTTTTTATGGATTACCGGCAAAAAACTACCCGCATTGGTCTAATGAGAGAGAATATGCATTCCGGCAATTAGTTACTCGCGAAAAATACCCTGGCATCATTTATAACGGTATGGATATCACACAAGAGAATTGGCAACATGCACAGAATCGTTTATCTGACTGGATACAAACGTTGCCACCACAAACTGGCATTATTGCTGTCACCGATGCCAGAGCGCGTCATTTACTGCAAGTCTGTGATAACTTAAATATTAATGTGCCTGAAGAAATCAGTATTATAGGCATTGATGATGAAGATATGACACGTTATTTATCACGTATAGCGTTATCTTCTGTAGTACAAGGTTCACGACAAATGGGATATTTAGCCGCGAAGCTTCTGCATCAAATATTAGAAGGGCATCCAACCGAACAACTACCAAGAATATTAGTTCCTCCAGTAAAAATCATTGAACGTCGCTCAACAGACTTTCATTCATTTAGTGATCCTACCGTTGTACAAGCAATGCACTATATTTATTACAATGCTTGTAAAGGAATAAAAACTGAGCAAGTGTTAGACGCTGTAAATATGTCGCGTTCTAATTTAGAACAGCGTTTTAAGAAAGAAGTAGGGAAGACTATCCATGCCGTGATTTATGAAGAGAAGCTGAAAAGGGCGAAAAACTTATTAGCCACAACAACATTATCAATACAAGAGATTTCTTTGATGTGTGGCTATCCGTCGTTACAATATTTTTACTCTATTTTTAAAAAAGAGTTTGGCATGACACCAAAGGATTTTAGAGATGAGAATTAATAAAAATAACAATTATTTTTTATAGCGACTATTTGCCCAAGGATCACTTTCAGAATAATTGATTGTATCATCAAGGTTTTCTTCAACAAGATTTAGATATAGTGCTTCTACCTCAGAGCGCGCCCAAGGGGTTCTGCGCAAAAATTTCAAACTCGACTTTACACTTGGCTCGTTTCTAAAACAGTTAATTTTGATTCGTTGGCTTAATTTAACCCAACCATATTTAGCCACTAACGCATTAACTTGCATTTCAAGCGTGATACCGTGTAGTGGATCTTTAGAACGAGCTTCTGTCATGGTTTACTCAAATAGGTTGATAATAAAGCGTAGCAGAGCACAAGAAAGTAACACAAGAGACAACCAAAGTATAAAGCCATCTATATTGTTATTATGGTTAAAAATCATAAATTACAATCCATATTATAGGGAGAGAAATCCGGATTTTTATTTTTTATCCAATCGATAATAAGTGGTAACGAACCTTCAGTGTAAGCTTTACGGCCAGCCCACAGAAATTGTAATTGACGGTATATTGGCCAATCACTTTCTAATTGGTAATTAAATTCTGGCACACGGAGTAATCCATGACTAGCATGAGGGAAAACAACAATATCAGCTTGATGATGAGTATTTAATATTGCACGATAGCGACAAGCATTAAGCTGAGCATTAACGTTTAAGTCATTATTTCCCCATACCGCTAATATACGACCATTCATTTTTCTTAAATAACTTGATGAATCACTTAAGTAATTTTTAACAACAAAATTAAATCGATCTTCACTCATATCATTGCGACGAGTGCGATCTTTTGTACCATGTAGTCCAAAAATATCATCATTTTCTTTTTGTTCTTTTGCCAGCAATTGTATAATTTCATCCGGTGTTTTTCCTTGCTGTTCATAACGCAATTTTTGATAATATTGTCCTTGTTCTCGCCAATTGACAGCACCACCAATAATCACAGAAAAAGCTGGTTGTGATTGACTAGCGGCGATAGGAATAACCCATCCGGCTTGAGAAAACCCTAAAAAACCTACTTGAACTTCGGGATAACGAAGTTGCATTAATTTTAATGCAGCTACCGCTTCTTCAGCTCGAGCTTCCATTGATTGATGTAAGTTCATGTATCACAAGCAAAAATTACCACCCCTGAACATTTAAGAAAAGCACGTACATGCTATAACTATTTAGCCGGTGAAATTGCCGTTAAAATTTATCAGGTACTTTGCCAAGAAGAATGGATAACAAAAGATGGAACAGAAATAACTGAATTCGGAGATAAACGCTTTAAATTGATGGGACTTAATTTCCAAGCAAAACATTCGCGCAATATTTGTTGTCCTTGTTTAGATTGGAGTGAAAGGCGTTTTCATCTAGGTGGACAAATTGGCAGTGCATTACTTAATCATGCACAGACACAAGGTTGGATAAAACGCCACCAAGGATATAGAGAAGTGACAATTAATGAAAAGGGCAATAAAGCTTTTGCCCAATATTTTAATATAACAATATGATCTAGATGTAGGGGATATCGTGCACAGATTAGAGCTAGGAATGAAGTTATTGGTTATTACATTCTATTTAACATAATATACATTATGCGAACCTTGGTATCTAAATACGGATAGCAGATGAAATCTCTGTTTTTGGCTGGTTGATTTTGATTATGTTGGTTGGATCCAATGTTTTTTGTCTTTTTATCAGATACTACTTTAGAAAGGATTTTAATAAAACTTAGCGCCAGGCAAGAAATCTCAGTGCTCTATCGATCAAAATGACATGCTAGAAGCCCTCGTTAAACTTCAAGGGCGTTCAACAGAAATTTTTGGTAAGAACTAAAGCATTGAACTATTACTTATCTAGAACTCATTTCAAAACTCGTTTATGAGATGAATATTTTTGTCTCAATGTGTCTGATGATAATTTTTTTCTTGTCGAATTAGGAATAATAGAACCATATTCAGCTGCAATTTCATACATGTCAACATGATTTTTAGGGCGTGACCTTGAATATTCATCAATTGTTGACTTTACTATCTGTTGAACTGAACAATCTAAATTGACTTCCTTTACTCCATACTTTATTTCAGTTACTTTTTTTGTATCTACATTTTTTGAACAAAAGATAGGAGGACTCACAGCTACGCCATTCAAGTTCGGATAGCAAATTGTAAAATCATAAATTTTATTATCAATCTCTACCCATGAGTGATCAAATAATTCACCTTTTTCCCCCTTAACAACTCCAGTGTAGAGAATTGGGTTATAACTATATTCAGATAAGGTCATATAAAAAGCAGTAGACAAATCATGACATGCTCCTCTCCAACCATTACTTAGCATGGACTCTAAATAAACAGAAAAAATGTCTGCTAATATTTTCCCATGGTTTTGCTGTCCAGCAATTGACATTGTATTCAGTATCCATTTCTTTGCCGTGCTTATTGGAATTCCACCGATATTACCCATTATCTACCCCCCTTTAAATGAAAGTTATTAGGTATATTTTGATGGCAACCTACTGTTTGTATAGTGGCAATACAAGTTGCTCCTGTTGTTGTCTTATCGCCATTCAACGCCATCGCTTTACCAAAAATATTTGGCCTCATAAAAGTATCCTTAAAAATCTATTCTTTGATATCTAACAAATGTATAAACTTAATCTATCATTATCATCAATCAAATTAATTGAAGAACATCACATTAGGCTAATTGATTGCGATATAATCTATTAAATAATATTGCAAACATATATTAACCAATCATAAATAGAGTATTGAAAAATGAAATTTAAACAATAAGTTTATTTTCATTCCCTTTATTATTTCCATCTGTAATTCATGCTCTCATTATTTCTGATATCATGACAGGGTATGTGGGTAATTTATCTCCTATCAGTTCCTCTACGTCACTTAACATGTAAAGTAACGAATATAGTGGTACTGCTGGGGTTAATAATATTGCTGATTTCTGCGGTAAAAATAAAGAGCAATGGAAATCTTGTTTATTCCCATTTTCCGGAATTCGATTAACAATATCATCTTACTCTGTATATATTATTAGTCATGTAACGCCCAGAATTTTTGATTTTGTATAGCCAATATAGTTGACTGGCGCACAACAAGACGCGATACTGGTTCAAGTAAATAAAATCCCCTTTTCATTCGGTAACTTAGTATTTCCAACCAACCGACTTTCTTTAATTTATATGCTGATGCTACATTGCTAGCCGAGGTTTATTATAGGAAATGACGACATGTTCATAATATATAACACATCTCATATATAAGAGTGATTTTTTGTATATTTCTTTGTTCGTCTTATTTCTATATTTAATACATCAGAATAGATAAAATTAAAGCTCCATTATAGTTAAAGTAAATTATTCCTATAGAGATGCTCACATAAAGATAATCATATTGGAATATAAATATTTTTATGAATATTCCTTTTTTATATGCTAGGCTAATTTAATAAAAATCTTGTCTCTTAATAAGAAATAATTTCTAGTAAACTCCTAGGAACATTTATGAAAATGAAATACTTACCATTTTTTATTTTTCATTAGAAACTAGTTTTAAGTTGTTGAGCAGAAATCAGATATTAAAACCAATATTAACTAAGTTTTTTATTAATATTTATCTAAAGGTATAAATAGTAATTTTACACCTATTTATACTATTTACACCACTTGTAAATTATACAACTTCCCCATTTAATTCTAATATATTTACATTCCAATTTTGACTACCTAATTCACACACCATACCACCGTCATATATAAATTCTTTCTTCTCATTATTCTCAATAAAACGGGTGAGATTTTTCATCGGAATATATCCAGAGGAGAGATAATAAGCATGAGAAACAGCAAATAAAATAGAAAAATTAACAGAATGCTCTTTCAGTATAGCATGAGCCCTTTTTATTAATGATGCAGCAACGCCCTTTCCTCGGTATTTGTGAGCTACCACTACACAACTCAATATACCAATGGTTTCAGGAAATGAATCTAGGTAAACATCTCGTAAATAAACAGCTACATGTCCGATAACCTGATTATCATCAATTGCCAGTACCAACTTGTAAGGTATATCAACCTGATAAAAATTACCCTTCATATCCTCAAAAGCTGAATTCTGTAAGGCTATTGCTTGCTGCAGAATTTGTTCACTAACATCTGACCAGCTATAACATTCAATTCTCATTTGATTTCTCGCTCTTATAAAACCCTTTATTTATTAATGGCATAACGTTAAATAATATTAATTATTTATTCTATTGGTGGCCTATTGTTTTTCATTTATACTCCCCACCATTATAAACATATTTTTATAAAACACCTGTACAAATAGAGGACCAATGGAATATTTAAATACAAAAATTATTATCGGTAGTTCAATCATCGCTTTAGCAACACTGTATTTTGCTATTTATTTAATACTATATCTTATTAAATGCGTTAGGACTCAAACGCCTTTTACTTTAAGAAAAATATGGAAACAATGGTTATTGAGTAGTGTTATTGGTCTAATTGGTGCTTATATTGTACAACTTGGTGATAATCAAAGAAGAAGCGAATTTACCAAAGAAGAGGTTAGCTTTATGAGTGAAAATAAAACATATAGCCAATTTACCTCAGCAGACAAAGATCTCGCGTCAAAAATAACCCATAAATGTACTTACAATTCAGATGCTATATTTGAACAATGTTTACCAAAAATACTGACTTGGGAAGCAAAAATTTATCAATCATATAATGCACATCGTAAAATTTCTGATAGTGAAGCGATAAAATATACAGAAGAAGAATTACGCGATAAGCATAATTACTGGATCAACAAAAAACGCTAACTACCCGTCTGATCCGTTAGATTTAATAGGCTTAGAGTCTGTAAGTTATTTTAAGCCTATTCTTAATATCTCTCATTTTGTAATACAATGCTCATTGTATTAACTTACTTAATCAGATAGTTAGTTATTATTACTTTTTTAATGCTTTTTAATACGCATTTTAGGAGTATTGCACCCTATTCTTCCCGAATATTCTGATGCCAGTACGATTATGATAGCAGTAACTTTATAATGTTCTTTATACTGGAGCTTATAAAAATGAATATCACGTTTAAGAAAATTGGAACAATGTGTGTCGCTTCTGTTCTGCTTTTTTCACTTGCGGGTTGTTCAAGCATGACAAAACGCGATCGTAATACAGCAATTGGTGCCGGTGCTGGTGCTATAGGTGGTGCAATTTTAACAGATGGTAGTCCATTAGGAACCATTGGCGGCGGTGTATTAGGTGGTGTTATTGGCCATCAAGTTGGCAAAAAATAACTATTACCGTTATTTACTATGCTAAACTGAGCTTATAAATTTTTATAAGCTCAGATTCGAGCAATGACCTATATAGTAATCATAGTTACGAGTAAATGATGGTAAGAACGGCTCTATTGAAAATTAAAAATTTGATTATTTGGCTTTATCATCAGTTTAGCGATCTGCTCCATATCGCGGTGACTTTTGTACTCTGTTATTTTTGCTTTCTTTTATCTCCCACACTTACCATTGCCGTTATAGGCGTCGTGATTATTGTTGTAACCATGTTTTTATTAAGCCTATTTGTTTTGCCCTAGCTTTTTTATGACACCTCTGTATTAAACCTTCTCTACTGTGACACGAAATAAAAACCCCCTTTCAACCCACTTTGATCAGTAGTGAAAAACGTATAACTCAGTGATGATTAAAGTTAAAAATCTTTTACATTGGCAAAGAACCTTATCTTTCCCCTGATTTATCTCAAAGCTGCATTTTTCAACTTGACTCTTGTTAACGTTCGCTTTTTACTTTCAAAGATTAAAACAATGAGGATAAGTAAATGATTATATTTATCACCGGTGCTTCAGCAGGTTTTGGAGAAGCTATTGCTCGTCACTTTATTAACCATGGACACAAAGTTATTGGTACCGCGAGACGTCTTGATAAACTGCAAGCTCTTCATCAAGAACTGGGCGATCTATTCTATCCTTTACAATTAGATGTCACCGATAAAAAAGCAGTCAGTGAAATTTATCATCAATTGCCAGAACAATGGCGCTCAATTGATGTATTAGTCAATAATGCAGGACTCGCTTTAGGGTTAAGTACCGCTGATAAAGCCAATCTTGATGATTGGGATACTATGATCGAAACTAATAATAAAGGTTTAGTGCATGTCACTCGTGCATTACTACCCTCAATGGTTGAACGCAATGTCGGGCATATTATTAATATCAGCTCAACAGCGGCTTCTTGGCCTTATATGGGGGGAAATGTGTATGGTGCAACCAAAGCCTTTGTTAAGCAATTTAGCCTAGGCTTACGTGCCGATCTTCAAGGTAAAAAAATACGTGTTACTGATATTGAACCCGGTCTTGTGGGTGGAACAGAGTTCTCATTAGTACGCTTTAAAGGTGATACCGATAAAGTAGAACAAACTTATGCAGGAGCAGATGCGCTTACTCCTGAAGATGTTGCACAGGCGGTTTTTTGGACGGCAACATTGCCTGCACATGTTAATATTAATACGCTTGAGATGATGCCCGTCAGTCAATCTTTTGCCGGATTAAGTGTGCACCGACAAAATTAAACGCACTGAAAACTCATTTTTTGTTAAGGGATCATATATACTTGTTGATATAAAATAGTCATTGTTCAGTGCTACATAATTTTAGAGGATAGCCATTATGATAAATACGTTAACTAAGAAACAAGCAACAAGGACTCTGCTGTTTTCACTATTTCTTGGTTTATCCGTGTCTTCTTTTTCTTCTGTTGCAGCTTCAACAAATGTAACCATTAATGGCAATGGCTATGATAATGTTTTAGATAAAGAGCAAGCTCGACAAATGAAAGAAGATTGGGATCAAAAACGCGATCTCCGTAATAAAATCAACCAACGCGAAAAAACTGAGTTTAATAAAATAGATAAAGCTATTGATGAGCGTGATGCTTGTTTAAAAAGCGCCAATATCTATGCTTACTGGGAGCCAGAAACACGTCGCTGTTTAGACAGTAATACTGGTCGCCCAATTAACCCTTAATATAAATAAAACAATGATGTTTTAAAAATCAAGCAAGGAGAGAAATGTTATGAAAAAATATCTATTTGCAGTACTGGCTACATTGTTCGCATTTGCACCTTTAGCCGCAAATGCTGAATGTGATGAAGTCGTTCAAGATATTCAACAAAAAATTGAAAATAATGGTGTTCCTGCGGCTAACTTTACCCTAACAGTGGTTGAAAATGATCAAGTTGCACAGATTGAAGGTAAAGTTGTAGGTACTTGTGAAAATGATTCTAAAAAAATCATTTATACTCGCCATTAATCACTGATTTAATAGAATTAATAGCTAAAAAGGGTACTTTGTGTGCCCTTTTCTTTTTTAACCTAAATAGCGATTAGGCTATTAATATTTAGTATTCATTGTTAAATAAAAAAACACCCAATGAGTTAACCCATTAGGCGTTGATAAGTAATAAGTAAAACTAAATATTAATAGGAAATAAGTTATTGAATAGAAATAACTTATTTTTATTCTCTTTAATTGACCTTAACTAAGCGGGTTGAGCGATTTCTAACTGGCTTAAGTCAAGATAACAAGAGAGATCACGTTCTTCAGGGCGCAATAAATACGGGATTTCACCAATCAATGGGGCTGGAATATGCTGAGATAACCTTTCTACAATTTTTGCATAGTGCGGTAACCCAGGATTAATTCTATTAGCAACCCAACCAACTAATTCTAAACCATCATTAATAATAGATTGCGCGGTTAGAATTGAGTGATTGACACAACCAGGTTGGATCCCAACCACTAGAACAACAGGAATTTTTTCTTTAGCCACCCAATCTGAATAAAAAGTATTATCATCAAGTAAATAGCGCCAACCACCATTTCCCTCGATAACAACGCATTCAGCTTTTTGGCCCAAATTATTTAGTTCACTTGAAATTTGATGGAAGTCTATTGCATTTTCACTTACATAACAATTTTCTAGCAAAATAGGGTTAATTTCGTCGTAGCGAGCGTCAATAGGTGAGGAATTATGAATAATCTGAGCATCACGATTACGATTACCCTCAACCGTTTCATGTAATTCGGTTGCGATAGGCTTAAAGCCCACTGCTGTTGTCCCGCCACGATTTATTGACTGAAGAAGTGCTCGGGTGACAACAGTTTTACCTATGTTGGTATCTGTCCCCGTAACAAACAAGCGTGTTAACATATAATTTACTTCCGTTATGACAGATAAATCAGGTTTACGAAAAATGACAGAGATTAGAGTTTAGGGTAACACTGTTTATGGTGGCTTGAGTTAGCTCAATTTTTTAGTTAATTGAGTAAAAATAGGGTAATGTAAGTGATCAATTGGCCTACTTCTCTATGCATAATACTTTAATTATACTTTATTGTATTATTATTAGCCTTGCATTAACTCAAGTAATAATGAGCCATTATATAAGGCTTCTTTTACTAGTGATGCTGCTGGCAATGTGCCTTTATTGCGCAGTTCTGTTTCTTCAATAACCAAGTTATGGGCATATCTAGGTAATACATGGTGTTGGATACTACTAAGGATCAGGGGGAAAAGTGCAGATTTTGCTCTACACAGAGGTGAACCTATTAATATTTTTTGAGGATTAAAAATATTGACCATCACGGCTAAAATAAAACCAAGTCGTTGCGCCACTAAATTAATGATGTCTAATGCTTGTTTATCACCAATTAATACAGCATCACATAACGTTTCTACCGTAATCGGATATTGATTAAGTATTGAGGTGGGATTTTCTTGCGCCAAGTGCTGTGCTTTTTTAATTAACTGAGGGATCGATATTTCCGTTTCTAAACACCCTTTTGCACCACAATAACATTGCGTCTGTGAATCAATAACTTTTGTATGCCCTATTTCGACGGCACTATGGCTGTTTGAATGTAATGTCTTTCCATTAGTCACAACCCCTGCACCGACAATATCATCAATAACAATTTGCAGAATATCGGTGTTATTTTTGGCTGCACCATAGAGTGATTCAGCCATCGTCCAAGCCGTTACACTGTGTTGTAAGAAAACAGCAACACCTGTTTTTTCCTGAATTTTATCAGCCAGCGGAATATCTTGGATAGCATAGTAAGGAGAGCTATAAATAACGCCACTAATCGGATCAACAATTGCATTCATGGTAATACTAATTGCAGTAAGGCGCTCTACTCTTGATTGATAACGTTGAAAGAATGTATCTATTGCAGCAAGGAAATGATGCAAAAAAGCATCACTATTTTGTTTAGGAAAGTCGAAGGTATCTTCAACAACTAATTGATTATCTAGCTCTCTTAAACTAAAAAGTAGACTACCATTATTTACTCGAATACATAAAAATTGCCACCCTTTGCTCTCTAACTTTAAACCAACAGCCGGCCGTCCTCGAAATCCTAACCCAGGAAATTCTGTTTCATGAATAAGGTGTGCTTCAACTAATTCTCGCGTAATTTTAGTAATACTGGCAGGCGCAAGTGTTGCTTTTTTAGATAATGAGATACGAGAAATAGGACCATGTTCATCAATTAATCGAAAAACAGTGCCAAGATTAAATTGTTTTACATGATCAATATGGCTAGGCGGGATCCCCATTTCATCTTATCCTTAATAAAAAAGCCGTAATTAATTCGAAGCTCTAAATAATTATTTTTCGATTATGTCGTCAGTTTGTGATAATTGTACAATAATTACATAAAAATCGTGATGGAAAGCACATATAAATCAAGATTTTTGATCTTCTAAGATATTTTTTAGCAATAATTGAGTCAACCTGTTGGCCGCAGCGGGGATCGTTCGTTTGTTATGAGAAACTAACCATACTTCAGAGAAAGCATTCGAATTAGCAAAATGCAGATAATGCACACCATCAACTTTCATGCGGGTAAATGATTTTGTCACAATAGAAATCCCTAATCCGGCAGCAACAAGCCCCAAGATGGTCATCGCCTCTCCGGCTTCCTGTGCTATCGTTGGTGTAATTCCCGCAAGGCTAAGCAATTGAATAATTTCATCATAAAGCGCCGTTCCTACATCTCGCTCAAAAAATACAAAAGGATATTGCCCAATATCTTGAATATTTACGCCTGTTTCTTTGTATTCAAGTAAAGGATGCCCTTCATAAACTGCCAAAATAAAAGGTTCACGAAATAGGAGCTGGTGGTACAAATTATCAGGTAACACCGTATTACGCATAATTCCCAAATCAATGTGACCAGTTAATAATGGTGATATCTGCTGTTTGGTATTCATTTGATGCATATGAATACCGACTTCAGGATAATTTTCCCTAAATTGACGCAAACTTAACGTAACCAAATGCATAAAAGGTGTTGTTGAGGTAAAACCAATTGAAATTTCACCTAATTCTCCTTTTTCCATTCTTGATGCTCGTGTCGCTACCGCCTTAACTTGTGCCATAATTTGATAGGATCCTTTTAAAAACATTTGTCCTGCCGGGGTTAACGAAACAGAACGATTGGTTCTTTCGAGTAAACGAGCCCCTATCTCACTTTCTAAGGCTTGTATTTGCTGACTTAAAGGAGGTTGGGAAATATTTAATCTCTCAGCTGCCTTACCAAAATGTAATTCTTCAGCAACAGCAATAAAATAACGTAAATGGCGAAGTTCTATATTCATAATTTGTATTATTCGTTGATGTAAATGCCTATTGATACTTTAAAAGTCTTATTGCTAATGATTAATATATTAGACAAAAAAATCAAATGTTTCTAACATTGATATAAATCAAATTTAAGTATTGGATAGCCACTTTTTATGGACACTCATGAAATAAGCAGTAAAAACATGGCCCTAAAAGAAGATGTTTCTATCAACACCACTTCTAAACCAAACAGTCCGAAACACTATATCCAGCGTGATGACGCGCTTTATATAAAAGTGACAGTGTCATTTTTTATGGTTGGTTTAGCCACTTTTGCATTACTCTACTTTGTGCAACCTATCTTACCTATCCTATCAAAAGAATTTTCAGTCACCCCAGCAACCAGTAGTCTTGCTTTATCGCTTTCTACAGGTCTTATGGCTTGTGGTCTATTGATTACAGGGCCTCTTTCTGATGCGTTTGGTCGAAAAAATGTGATGGTTATTGCGCTATTTTGTGCGGCTTTTTTCACACTATTAAGTGCCATGATGAATAGCTGGACGGGAATTTTAATTACACGAGCACTCGTAGGGCTATCACTTAGTGGTGTTGCAGCCGTTGCGATGACCTACCTTAGCGAAGAGATCCATCCTGCTTATCTAGCCTTATCGATGGGGCTTTATATTAGCGGTAACTCTATTGGTGGTATGAGTGGCCGTGTTATTACTGGTGTTTTGAGTGATTATTACTCTTGGCGTGTGTCTGTGATTATTTTAGGTATTTTTGCCCTTGTTGCTGCTATCATTTTTTGGCGAATATTGCCGACATCACAACATTTTAGGCCAGCAACCTTAAAACCACGTAATCTTCTTATCACAACTAAATTGCATTTTAGAGATAAAGGACTCCCTCTTCTTTTTATTGAAGGTGGCTTGTTAATGGGAGGGTTTGTAACTTTATTTAATTATATTGGTTATCGCCTATTAGATGCACCTTATTCATTAACTCAAACAACCGTTGGTTTAATTTCAATTGTTTATTTGAGTGGAACTTATAGTGCATCGAAAGCAGGCTTATTAACCAATAAATATGGATTAGGTAAAGTGTTTATTGCCGGTGTTTCTATGATGCTAGCGGGTATATTAATTACACTATTTGACTCTCTAGCAATTATTTTTATAGGTATGCTTATTTTAACTACAGGTTTTTTTGCTGCCCATGCGGTAGCAAGTAGTTGGGTTGGACGTCGAGCTAAACGAGGACGTGCGCAGGCCTCTTCCCTTTATCTATTTACCTATTATGCAGGCTCGAGTATTGCGGGAACACTAGGTGGGATCTTCTGGGTCAATTTTGGTTGGCTTGGTGTTGGTTTGTTTATTGCTTTTTTAATGTTAACCGCACTATTAATCGCACTGCGCCTTAATCAAATAGCACAATAAAAAGTCATAATTTTCTATCTGTTAATTTATAAAAACCTATTGATAATAAAGAAAATTGTGACTTTACTTTGCTTTTTTTAGTATGGAGTCTCTATTTTGAAAAGGACAACAACCATGACTTTAATAAAATTACCAATAATACTAGCAACACTATTATTTGCATCTATATCTGTTGCCACAGTAGACAACTGTCCACCGACTAAACCAGATTGTGTAGACGAATATACAGCTTTTCATTACCCTCCTGAAGAAGATTAAAAATAAAACCAAGCTAGCTTAAAAAAACCGCATATAACGATATTTAAGAAAAATATCATCAACAAAGTGCCCTTTTATCGCTATACTGTATAAATAAACAGTATAGCGTATTTTAATTTTCACCCTACTAGACGATATACATTCCACTGAAGTTTATGTATTGTTTTTAATAACGGCTAATTGTATGTTGTAACTAAATAAGGTTATAGAAATGAGCAAATATGATGCAATACAGCGATTTAATCTCTGTTTTCAACAACTTGAAACAGAAATCAATGCTCTTACCGATTTTCTTCGTCAGTTAAAGCAACTTCCTTCTGCGGTTTTTTAATTACCTGAGGTAAGTAAAGAAGATGAACATGATGAGATAACAAATGTTACAGTGTCACCTAGTTATGATCTCGATGCTTTAGAACTCTCTTTAAAATTAATGACCAATCTCTTTATCTATGATAATGCCCCACATGTCAGTAGCAAGCGTGCGATACGTTTACCGGGGGTACTCTGTTTTAGTGTCAGCAATCCTGTATTTAAGAATGTAAAAACACAAGTAGAGAGCATTAATTCATTAAAAAAACAACTTTCAGATATTGTGACGAAAGAGTCTGGTATTTCGAAAGAAGAACGTTTTGATTTTGTCCATAATCAGCTAAAAGGCTTAATTACACTTAATGCTTATCGCACCCTCACCCTACTTTCTGATCCTGATACAGTACGTTTTGGCTGGGCCAATAAAAACATTATAAAAAACTTAACTCGTAATGATGTGTTAGCTCAGCTAGAAAAAAGTCGAGAAGCCAATCGCGCCGTACCTCCTTATACTAGTGAACAATGGGCTGAACGTATCGATAAAGAGATAATGACCCTTTCACAACTCCCGGAAAATGCCAAATTAAAAATTAAGCGTCCAGTGAAAGTCCAACCTATTGCCAGAGTTTGGTATTCGGAGCAACAAAAACAGGTACAATATGCTTGTCCCCTACCATTATTAGCTTTTTATATTGATAAAGCGTCGGACTTTAAGCCCATAATAGGTGAATTAGCTGATTATGATGTGAATAATATTCAAATTCGCCATCGCCCTAAAGCCAAAAAGTTACAATTAATTATTCCACGATTGCATTTATATCTTGAAAAATAAGCAATAGATAAAAAATCCCGCTATCTGGGATAGCGGGATCCAATATTGTACTAGATAAAATAAGCGTATAATTGCTTATTTTTTCATACTACCAACCATATCTTCTGGACGTACCCAGCTATCAAATTCTTCTGCTGTCAGGTAGTTCAGTTTCAGTGCAGATTCTTTCAGCGTTAAGCCCTCTTTATGAGCTTTCTTCGCGATCTCTGCAGCTTTGTCATAACCGATATGGGTATTTAATGCCGTAACCAGCATTAAAGACTCATGCAATAATTTATTAATACGCTCACGGTTTGGTTCAATACCAATAGCACAATGCTCGTTAAAGCTACGCATACCATCAGCCAATAAACGCACTGATTGTAGGAAGTTATCAATAATCATTGGGCGATATACGTTCAGTTCAAAGTTACCTGAAGCACCACCGATATTGATAGCAACATCATTACCCATAACTTGAGCGCACAGCATGGTCAACGCTTCACACTGAGTTGGGTTCACTTTACCTGGCATAATGGAGCTACCTGGCTCATTTTCTGGAATAGAAATTTCGCCAATACCGCAACGAGGGCCAGATGCTAACCAACGTACATCATTAGCTATCTTCATTAATGAGGCAGCTAAACCTTTTAACGCACCATGAGAATGAACCAGTGCATCACAGGTTGCTAATGCTTCAAATTTGTTAGGAGCCGTGACAAATGGCTGACCTGATAATTCAGCGATACGTTTAGCAACGCGAACTGCGTACTCAGGATGTGTATTTAATCCTGTACCAACCGCCGTTCCTCCCAACGCAAGCTCACACACATGAGGAACTGAATCTTCGATATGTTTGATATTATGCTCAAGCATCGCCGCCCAACCGGAGATTTCTTGACCTAATGTAAGTGGTGTCGCATCTTGCAGGTGAGTACGACCAATCTTGACGATATCATGGAAAGCTTCTGCTTTCTCTTTAAATACTTTCAGTAATGATTTTAATTCCGGCAGTAAATCCTGACGTAATGCGATAACAGCAGCGACATGCATGGCCGTTGGGAACACATCATTTGAACTTTGACTTTTGTTAACATCATCATTCGGATGAATTTTGCGTTCCATGCCACGGATACCACCTAGTATCTCACTACCACGGTTAGCTAACACTTCATTCATATTCATATTTGATTGAGTGCCAGAACCGGTCTGCCAGATTGCTAATGGGAATTCAGTTGGGTGTTTACCTGCCAGCACTTCATCAGCAGCAGCAATAATTGCATCTGCACGTTCTTTAGGTAATAACCCGAGATCCATATTGACACCGGCGGCGGCTTTTTTGGTTAAAGCAAGCGCGTGGATCAGTGCAACAGGCATTTTTTCTACTGAAATACGGAAGTGTTCTAGAGAACGCTGCGTTTGAGCTCCCCATAACTGGTCAGCTGGTACTTCGATTTGTCCCATTGAGTCTTTTTCAATGCGAGTGGCTGCCATTTCAATCTCCTTAAGTACACAGAATAATTGATTAGTTCCGAATTACTTTCTAGTAAATAACTCGGATACAGCTATCATGCCATAAATAGAATAATAAATATGAGAGCTAAAGCGAGCTTATGAAATTTATAACAGAATGAAATTGGTTGATTTTTCTGATTAAATGAGGTTGGCTCACGATAATATTGGTGTTTTTGCTCTCTATTTATAACCATATTAATTACAAGCTTTTATTCTGTATCATAAATACAAATATGGCTTAAATAAATATACTTTTAATCCAAAAAAGACCAAAAAACGACATTTTTATCTTTAATTGCCTTATTTAAGTTATCTATAATTATTTCTCTTTAAACTCATTGTGTTAGCTTATAACTAAGTAAGTTCTGATTGCGTTCTTATTTCACTAAATCTATATTTACAGAGAATATAGATAGCAATTAATATACGCTAATTATCTATATTCATATTCAGAGTATTGATAACCAAAACCAATTTGTTGGATTGTTTAAGGGTAGCAAAACAATCTTAAGAACGTATGCTACAAAGCATACACAGAGGATGGACTAGAATTATGAAGAAATCGCTTGTCGCTGTTGGTGTTATTGTTGCACTAGGTGTTGTTTGGACCGGTGCATCATGGTACATGGGCAGTAAAATTGAAAGCCGCTTACAGGAAGAAACCAAACGCACTAACGTTCAATTAGCGCAACTTGCTAAAGAAAGCCAATTAGGTGCGGATATTAAACTTGAAATTCGTGACTATAAGAAAGGCGTCTTTACTTCTACTGCTGATCTTGCGGTTGTGATTTCAGAGCATGCCAAATCAGATGAAGATAAAAAAGTAGAAGAAGTGCTCTTTAAGACGGATATTGACCATGGGCCATTCCCTCTTTCTGATATTGCTCAATTTAATCTAGCTCCTAAGTTAGCAGCAATGAATAATACTTTAGTGAATAATGAGACCACTAAAGATCTATTTAAGTTGACCAAAGAGCCATCATTTATTGATATGCACTCTTCTTTATCGTTTGATGGCAGTGTATCAGGTAAAGTTAACATAAATCCTATTAATTACAGCAAAGATGGTAGCCAGTTAACAACATCTGCGTTTCAGATTGATTTTTCTTCCGATAAAAATGCAACAAACATCTCAACAGCAGTAAAAGGTGATGAAGTCATTGTTAAGAAAGGTAATGATGAAACCTTTACGCTGAAAAATATTGCAGGCTCTGTCGAAGGAACTAAAGTTAAAGACGATCAATATCTATTTGATACACAAACACTGAACTTTGGCGATATTACCTTTACGAGCCAAGATAAGTCATCTAATTTCACTTTAAAAGATACTTCTCTTGCTACTAAGAGCCAAATTAAAGATAAATTATTCTTTATCACTCAAGATTATAGTTTTAAATCTCTTAATGTTGGTGGTTTTGATTTTGGTGCGGGTAAATTTGCTTACTCAATTGATAAAGCAGATCCAGATGCGATGTTGCTATTAACAAAAGTTTATAACAGCACCTTCTTACCTTGGAATCAAAATAAATACGATAATTCAGCGATGATTGAGCAAGCTGTACGTGATGTTTTGGAAAAAGGTTTAGTATTCCGTATCGATGAAGCATCACTTACCAATAGCAGTGGCGCAAGCAAGCTAAACTTTAAGTTAGATTTAAATGCGTTCAATGCTGATGCACTGAAAAAAGAAGACAAGGCGCCTTCAGTTCTGTTTAATGAATTGTTCAATAATATCGATTTTAATATCGATCTTTCTGTACCAATGCTAACGGAGTTCCGTAGTACCACACAATACCTTGATGTTATGCGTTATTCTGAAAAAGGCTTAACAGACGAAGATAAAGCTGAAATTCAGAAAACAACCGCTAACGACATGGCACAGTTAAAAACTGAATTACAGCAAAATATCAATCAAATTTCTCAAGACGAGAAAGATGCTCTGCCATTGATGCTGTTATCACAAGACGGTAATAAACTGTCTTTAAACCTGAACTATGCTGCTGATAAATTTACTATGAACGGTAAAACTTACAGCTTTGATGAGTTTATGGAAGTAACACAAGCCCCTCAAATGTTAGGTTTAGCGGCGATGTTATTCGGTGCGGGTGCTTCTTCTTATGATTATGATGACTCTGATTATCCTGAATATTCAGAAGAGCCAGATCAAAATGATGCAATAGAAGAGCCACAAATTGAGATCCCAGCAGCACCTGCTGAAAACAATTAATTTTAGTCACTGATAACATACAGTCACTAATCAATAAAGCCCCCTATCACCATTCTTATGATAAGGGGCTTTTTATTGTTATTAACAATCACAATTAGGCTTAAACACTTCGCGTGTGCCCCAATCATCTTTACAACATGAATCAATCGCTTTATGCATTATTTCTGCAAGGGTATTAACTGTTGATATAATAGTAGAGAGCTCTTCACAAACATGACGACACGTTGAATTATCTTTATTCAGATCAGGAAGTTTAGGTAATGTTAAACTGTCACATAGAATTTCTTGCAGAACTAAAGAAAAATTAGCGATACCTGTTGTGTATATATAAGAGCGTCCTCCCGTCATCTGCGCTAAGCGCACATACTCTTTCGTGATGTTATCTCTATCAGCAATAGTAGGAAAGCGATCCACATTAGAGGGATCATCATTAGGCGTTCCCTGATAAGTATATACTTTTACTTTTTCGCTTCTAGCAACCACTATTGCCTCATTGTTTTTAAGCACAGCGGCTTGTGTTAATACACCTCCGCCACCTTCCATACCTTCATCACCTAAGACAAAAATTGCTCGACGAGCGCCATCTCGCCAATCGAAATATTTACACACATCAATGACGGCTCGGCATAAATCTTCTTTATTTCCAGCATGATCTCGTCCATCAGCCTCTTTAAATGGCGCTCTTGCTTGTAGTTTGTGAGCAGATACACCTTGTGTCATTAAATAGTCAGTCACTGAGCGATCGAACTTAGTATTATCCCACGTACCTTCTATTCCTAAAAAAGTGACTCTTAAACTTGATGGGCAACGTCCTAATGCCTTTTGAACAGCATCATCTATTTGTTGACTTAAATCAGAAGATTCATCAGCCATTGAGCCACTTGTATCTATTATCACAACTAAATCTAAAGCAACATTGCCATCTCCTGTCTCCATTTGTGAACTTAAAGTAGGGTTAGCAGATGGTGGCGGAATTATTGGTTTAGCTATTTGTTTATTACTATCATTATTTATTAAACTATTATTTGATTTTCCATTCATATTCTCGCTCCAATATAATGCAATATTAAAAATAAAGTGATTAGCCTTTTTCTAGCAAGAATATATTATGATTTTATTTTGTTTGTTCACTTCCTTATTAAATATAATAGATTTGTTATTTTTTAATATCTCAATATTATTAACAATAATTAATAAAACAATCACTTTATTTATAATTAGATAATCAGCCCTTCCGCTAATAGACATTCTATTCTTACTAACACCTATCAGTATATCTGATAGCTTATATCAAAAACCATGATATGTTTGTTTTTAAAGGAAAAATTACATTTTCAGCCAGGTTGATAAGAAGCATCAACTATACTGAAAAATAAACATAATAAATGTACAGTATTAATTTAAAAATAATTTTTATCATCGAAAAATACAAAAAAAACGCCTCTTTATGTATTAAAAATAAACAACTTCAGTTTAATTTATAGTGAATCAATTGAAAATCATTCATAATAATAGGCAATTTATTACTTTATTCCCCTTAAAAGAAAGTCACCATAACAAGTGGATTTTCATTATTATTATTAAAAAGGAAAATAACACGTGATTGACACACAGTTGCCTTTAACCGATTTGCACCGCCATTTAGATGGAAACATCCGTCCGGAAACAATTTTAGATTTAGCACAACAACATAATATTGCCCTACCTGCCTATGAGCTAGAAACATTGCGCCCACATGTGCAGATAACTAAAAATGAGCCTAGCTTAGTGAGCTTCTTACAAAAGCTAGATTGGGGCGTTGCTGTACTCGCCGATTTAGACGCTTGTCGCCGTGTTGCTTATGAGAACGTCGTCGATGTTGCTAATGCAGGTATTGATTACGCAGAATTACGCTTTTCACCTTACTATATGGCCATGAAGCATCAATTACCGATTGAAGGTGTTGTTGAAGCAATTATTGATGGTGTACAAAGTGCCTTACACACTTATGATGTTGAGATCCGTTTAATCGGCATCTTAAGCCGTACTTTTGGTGAAAATGCCTGCCAGCAAGAATTAAATGGTCTATTAAAACATCAAGATAAAATCACCGCACTTGATTTAGCTGGCGATGAATTAGGTTTCCCTGGGCATTTATTCCAACCTCACTTTAACCGTGCTCGTGATACTGGCTGGAAGATCACCGTTCATGCAGGTGAAGCGGCTGGTGCTGAAAGTATTTGGCACGCGATTAAAGAATTAGGGGCAAGTCGTATTGGTCACGGTGTTAAAGCCATTGAAGATCCCCGTTTGATGGATTATCTCGCAGAGCACCAAATTGGTATTGAATCTTGCTTAACCTCAAATATTCAAACCAGTACTATTGCCTCTTTAGCACAACATCCTCTTAAGAAGTTCTTAGAGCACGGTATTATCGCCTCGCTCAATACTGACGATCCGGCCGTGGAAGGTATTGAGTTAAAACATGAGTATACTGTTGCTGCTCCTGCGGCGGGTTTAACTGCAGCACAAATTCGCCAAGCACAAATTAATGGTCTTACTATGGCTTTTATTAGCCAAGCTGAACGTGATGCATTAATTAAAAAAGTGAGTTTAGGTTAATATTAACGAAAAATACCGCCTTATTGCTAAGGCGGTATTTTTATCTTTTGCTCTATTTTTACAGTGACTACTGATGGTGTTTTTTAGCTTGATTGGCATAACGCTGAGCTAATATGGCACAAACCATTAATTGAATTTGATGAAATAGCATCAGCGGTAATAGCATGATCCCCACCGTTGCTGCGGGAAATAGTACATTTGCCATGGGAACCCCATTCGCCAAGCTCTTTTTCGAGCCACAAAATACAATCGTGATTTCATCAGCTTTATTAAAGCCAAGCCATCTTGCACTATAAATATTAATAACAAGTACAATAGCCAGTAATACACAACTGACAATGGTGATAGTCAATAACGACCAACCGTCAATTTTATGCCAAATACCTTCAACGACGGCTTCACTAAATGCAACATAAACCACCAGCAAAATAGAAGAGCGATCGGTTCTATTCACTAACATCTTATGATTATCAACCCAACGGCCAATTAATGGACGAGATAAATGACCGATAATAAAAGGCACCATCAGTTGTAATAAAATAGATTGTATCGCCCCCGCAGTATCAAAATGCTCAGCAGAGCCTTGTGTTTCCATTAAAAAACCCACCAGCACAGGGGATAAAAATACCCCTAAAATGCTTGATGCTGATGCACTACAGATTGCCGCTGCTACATTACCACCGGCAACAGAAGTAAAGGCAATAGCGGATTGTACTGTCGCAGGTAAAGCACAAAGATATAAAAATCCCATATAAACGGTAGGTGACATCCAGTCAGGTACCATAAACTGTAGTCCCAACCCTAGTAATGGGAATAAAACAAAAGTACTGGCAAAAACCACTAAATGTAAGCGCCAATGACCAAGTCCTGACAATATCGCTTCTCTAGAAAGCTTTGCCCCATGCAAAAAAAACAATAAGGCGATCGCAGCCGTAGTGAGATGTTGAAAGATGACTTTTATCTCACCTTGCGCAGGTAATAATGTTGCGAGTATGACCACCAAGATCATAATCATTAAAAAAGAGTCAATTTTTAGCTTTTGCCACCAAGACATGGTTTTCGTCACTCCCTAATGTTTACAGCTTAATTGTGGTTTTTGATTGATTTGAAAGGCTCCCGGCTTCAATTAAACGCATAACATTAATGGCTTGTGACACAGTAACAGGACTCTCTTCACCAAATGCAATCGCACGATAAATTTGCTGATAATAAGCGGGATAATTACCTGATAGAGTCGGTAACTTTGTTGTTACTAATTCACCACTCTCTGTCGATAATGTTAATTCACCCTCTTGAGGATCAGCCCCCCAGTTATACATTTCAGTCGGGAGATAACCCGCTTTTAATGCATCTTCTTGGGTATCTAAACCATATTTTACATAACTGCCTTTGGTCCCATGAATAGCAAAAATAGGCGTAGGTGAGGCAACCAACATAGAGGCATGTAAAATAACTTTCAGATGACCATAGTCTAATAGTGTATGAAAGTAGTCAGCATTTTTAGCATTAGGGCGCAACTGAGCAATATCAGCAGTGATTGCATAAGGTTGACCAAAAAGACATACCGCTTGGTCTAGTAAATGAGGGGCCAGATCGTACCAAAGTCCTCCACCAAGTCCGGCATCTTCACGCCAACGTTGGCGCACAGCGGGTCTAAAACGATCGAAATGCGCTTCATAGGCACTGACTTCACCTAATGTTTTATCGGCGAGTAATTTTTGAACGGTAAGAAAACCGGCATCCCAACGACGATTATGAAAAACTGAGAGTAATCTCTTAGCTTCTTTCGCTTGTTGTGCCAATTTTTCTGCTTCATCGAGTGTCAAAGTAAAAGGTTTATCGACAACAACATGTTTACCGTTTTTTAAGGCTTGTGAGGCGTAGGTATAGTGAGTGTTATTAGGTGTTGGAATAACAATTAAATCGATGTCTGGATCATCAATCAGTCGTTGTGGGTTGGCATACACCGTAATATTAGGAAAATCAGCGATAACTTTACTTTCATCAGAGCTTGAAATGGCTGACAGTGTTACCCCCTCAGTGGTACAGATCAGGGGAGCATGAAAGGTTTTACTTGCATAACCATAGCCTATAATCCCCACGTTTAAATTTTTTGTCATAACCCTATCCCGCTTTTATCTTTTTATTCTATAAATGAAAAATGACTTTCACTTCTACAGCTAAATAAATAATAACAAAGTTTGTGATAATATCTCGTTTAGAACTTAGTATAATAGTAGGATCTTTGATTAATGAAATTAAAACCTCAGACAAACGTTTTGCCCGAGCAATCCCCTAAAGCCCCTATTACGGGTTGGTTACTTGCCCCTTTGGCTTATTTGCTGTTGTCGATAGTGGGCTTAGGTTTAATGTCTGTTTTATATTTAATACGATATTTTTCAGATTTTTCGATTATCCACCAGCTACCTTTTCATATGGTATCAAGCTGGTATCTTTCCGTGTTAACAACATGGGCGATGTTTGCATTTACCGCTTATTTATTAAGACAGTTCTTTTACCGCGCTAAAAATTTTCCTCGTTTATTTATTATTTGGTTATTAATTAACTTATTGTTGGCGATAAAAAGTTTCGGTTTTGCCCCTGTTGATGATCAAACCGCGGTTAAGTCACTATTATGGGCCGTTATGGCAACTGTCTGCTTTGTGCCTTATATCAAATATGCTAAGCGTGTCCGTGAAACTTTCACACAAGATCGATAACTTCATACATTTCAGCTTGATATTATACTCGCCCGTTTAGCCTCTTTATTTTATGAGGCTTTTTCTCCATTTTTTAACAATTTTGGCATAGCAATGACTGATTACTTGCTTTTATTCGTTGGTACCGTCTTGGTGAATAACTTTGTACTCGTCAAATTCCTCGGTTTATGCCCATTTATGGGTGTATCAAAAAAATTAGAAACCGCGATAGGAATGGGGTTTGCGACAACGTTTGTCATGACGATTGCCTCTATTAGCTCTTGGCTAATGGATACCTTTATTTTAGTTCCCTTAGACTTACTCTATTTACGTACACTCAGCTTTATTTTAGTGATTGCTGTTGTGGTGCAATTTACAGAAATGGTCGTAAGAAAGACGAGTCCAACGTTATATCGTCTATTGGGGATTTTCTTACCTTTAATTACCACCAACTGTGCCGTATTAGGGGTCGCGTTACTGAATATCAATCAATCACATACCTTTATGCAATCAGCAGTATATGGTTTTGGTGCTGCGGTAGGATTCTCCTTAGTTATGGTGTTATTTGCAGCCATTAGAGAAAGACTGGCTGTCGCCAATATTCCTGCTCCTTTCAAAGGCTCTTCTATTGGCTTAATTACTGCGGGTTTAATGTCTCTTGCCTTTATGGGTTTTAGTGGTTTGGTGAAACTGTAATGAATTCTTTATGGATAGCAATTGGTGTACTGGGTGTACTAGGGCTTCTATTCGGCCTGATTTTAGGTTATTCCGCTCGTCGCTTTAAAGTAGAAGAAGATCCTATTGTGGAAAAAATTGATGCCATATTACCACAGAGTCAGTGTGGTCAGTGTGGTCATCCTGGTTGCCGCCCTTATGCAGAAGCGGTAGCTAATAATGGAGAAATGATTAACCGTTGTGCACCGGGTGGTGAACAGGTTATGTTAAAAATTGCCGAACTGATGGGGGTTGATCCACAACCACTTGACGGTGATGAAGAAGCATTAAATCCGGTGAGAAAAGTGGCTTTAATTGATGAAGACAACTGCATCGGGTGCACAAAATGTATTCAAGCATGCCCAGTGGATGCCATCGTCGGCGCTACTCGTGCAATGCACACCATAATAGAAGATCTCTGCACAGGGTGTGATTTATGTGTTCCACCTTGTCCAACAGACTGTATTACTTTAGTTCCTGTGAAAATGACGACCTCTAATTGGAAATGGGATTTAAATACTATCCCTGTAAGAAATATTCCTGCAGAGCCAGAAGAAACACCCGAAGATGAACCGTCATTAAAGACGGAGGATAACGCTCATGTTTAATCTCTTTTCGTTATTTAAAAAAGATAAAATTTGGGATTTTAAAGGCGGCATTCATCCTCCCGAAATGAAATTACAATCAAGTCGCACGCCTATGCGTATAGCCCAGTTACCGGATGAGGTTACCATCCCTATTCATCAACACTTAGGTACTCCTGGGCAACTTTGCGTTAAAGTGGGTGATCATGTTTTAAAAGGCCAAGCCTTAACTCGTGGCGTAGGAAGAACATTACCTGTTCATGCTTCTATATCAGGTACGGTTACGGCAATAGAGCCATTTCCAAGCACTCACCCTTCTGGTCTACCTGAAATTGCAGTGAAAATTGTCTCTGATGGTAAAGACGAATGGCGAGAAAAATCACCACTAGTTGACTATCAATCACAAAGTAAAGAGGTATTGCTTACCCGTATTCATGAAGCAGGCATTGCTGGATTAGGGGGAGCGGGTTTTCCAACAGCCACAAAATTAAAAGGTGGTGGTGATTTAGTTAAAACGCTCATCATAAATGCCGCTGAATGTGAGCCTTATATCACGGCTGATGACAGACTTATGCAAGAGCACGCAGATGAAGTTATTGCGGGTTGTCAGATATTAATGCATATACTGTCACCGGATGAAGTGCTGATTGGTATTGAAGATAACAAACCTGAAGCTATTGCCGCCTTAAAACAAGCATTAGCAGCACTCACAAATGAAAAACGTATTTTTATTCGGGTGATCCCTACCAAATATCCATCTGGAGGCGCTAAACAGTTAACCAAAATATTAACGGGCAAAGAAGTTCCTTCTGGCGGTCGCTCCTCTGATATTGGCGTATTAATGCAAAATGTGGGGACGGTAGTGGCAATTAAACGTGCCATTATCGATGATGAACCTTTAATTGAACGTGTCGTCACCGTAACTGGACAAGGGGCTAAAACCCCAGGCAACTTTTGGGCGCGTTTAGGTACTCCTATTTATGCACTTATAAAACAAGCAGGCTTTGTTGCTGGCTCTGAGCAGATGGTCATTATGGGGGGGCCTTTAATGGGCTTCACCTTACCTGACTTAAATGCCCCCGTTATAAAAATTACTAACTGCTTATTAATTCCCTCTCCAGAAGAGATGGATACAGATAATATTGAAGAAGCCTGTATCCGTTGTGGTCAATGTGTTGACGCCTGCCCTAGTGGTTTACTACCACAACAACTTTACTGGTTTAGTAAAGGGAAAGAGCATGAGAAAGCGCAACAACATAATTTATTTGACTGCATTGAGTGCGGGGCTTGTGCTTTTGTCTGCCCTAGTAATATTCCATTAGTGCAATATTACCGCCAAGAAAAAGCAGAAATACGAGAAATTGATGCGGAAGCTAAGCGAGCGGCTGAAGCTAAGGCTCGCTTTGAAGCGAAAAAAATCCGTATGGAACGAGAAAAGCTTGAACGTGAGGCAAGACATCAACGTGCTGCAGTTAAGCTTGATGATCACCAACAAAATGAAGTGCAATCTGCACTTTCTCGTGTAAAAGAAAAACATAGCATTGGCAAAATTATTGCTGTTAAAGCAGGAGAACAACCTGACAACGCAGCGGCTATTGCTGCACGCAAAAAACGTAAAGAAGAAGCCCGAGCAAAACAAGCTGCTAAATTGGCACAACAGGTACCACAAAATACCCATACCACCGCCGATGCAGAAAGTGATCCGCGCAAAGCCGCTGTAGCGGCAGCATTAGCTCGTGTAAAAGCTAAGAAAGCTCAACAAGCGCAAGCAACTGCAAAAGTAGACACTCCTGCTGAAACTCAGGCTGAGGTGGAAACCGATCCACGCAAAGCCGCTGTAGCGGCAGCATTGGCCCGCGTAAAAGCTAAGAAGGCTCAACAAGCGCAAGCAACCGCAAAAGTAGACACACCTACTGAAACTCCTGCTGATGCTGAGCTGGAAATCGATCCGCGTAAAGCTGCTGTGGCTGCTGCTATTGCTCGGGTAAAAGCTAAAAAGGCCCAACAAGCACAAGCAACTGCAGAAATAGACACTCCTGCTGAGGCTCAGGCTGAGGTGGAAACCGATCCACGTAAAGCGGCTGTCGCCGCTGCTATTGCTCGGGTAAAAGCTAAAAAAGCCCAACAAGCGCAAGCAACTGCAAAAGTAGACACACCGGCTGAAACTCAGGCTGAAGTGGAAACCGATCCGCGCAAAGCCGCTGTCGCTGCTGCTATTGCTCGGGTAAAAGCTAAAAAAGAAGCACAGCAACGCCATGCTAAAGAAGAAGTGACATTGGATTAATACAAATGAAATTTAGACCAATACAAAATAACAATAGCAAATTGAAAATCGCCAGCTCTCCATTTACTCATAATCAACAATCCACCAGTCAAGTGATGTTGTGGGTAATATTGGCCGCTATTCCAGGTATTCTATGCCAACTATACTTCTTTGGTTTAGGGACGCTATATCAAATCATCTTGGCAATCATTGTCGCGCTATTGGCGGAGACTATTTGTGTCAAACTCAGAAAAGAAGATCCACTTCTATACCTAAAAGATAATTCCGCTTTACTAACAGGTATCTTACTAGCAATTAGTATTCCTCCTTTAGCGCCTTGGTGGATAATTGTTTTAGGGACATTTTTTGCGGTTGTTATTGCCAAACATATTTATGGCGGATTAGGTCAAAACCCATTTAATCCCGCGATGGTCGGTTATGTGGTGCTATTGATCTCTTTTCCTGTACAAATGACATCATGGATGCCCCCCATTGAATTACAAGCAGTGTCTTATAACTTTATAGATAGCTTAAGTATTTTCTTTACCGGACATACACCCTCAGGACTCACCCTTGAAGATTTAAGACGCTCTGTAGATGGCATTACCCAAGCCACACCACTTGATAGTTTTAAAACCGGATTATTAACCCACTCTATTGATGAAGTATTAGCAACGCCAATCTTACAAGGTGGATTTGCGGGAATGGGTTGGCAATGGGTGAATGTTGCCTATCTGGTTGGGGGCGTTATCTTGTTATATAAACGAATTATTAGCTGGCAAATTCCTGTTGCCATGTTAACGCTACTTGGTGTTTGTTCACTGATCAGTTGGGGGATCGATGCTACTCGTTACTCTCAGCCACTATTACAGCTTTTCTCAGGTGCGACGATGTTAGGGGCTTTCTTTATTGCCACCGATCCTGTTAGCGCCTCCACCACACCAAAAGGGCGATTAATCTATGGTGCAATCATTGGCCTATTAGTGTGGATTATTCGTGTCTATGGTGGTTATCCTGATGCCGTGGCCTTCTCAGTCCTATTAGCTAATATTGCTGTACCGCTTATTGATAGTTATACCCGTCCTCGGGTTTATGGACATTAATGGAGATAATGATGATCGAGATACTAAAACGTCATGGGTTAACATTAGCTATCTTTGCGGCCTGTACCACAGGGTTAACGGCTGTCGTCTATCACTTGACGGCGAATACTATCGCAGAGCAAGCGGCTTTAGAAAAACAGAAATTATTAGACCAAGTGATCCCAACCTCTCTCTACAATAACCATCTCGCGCAAGATTGTTATATTTTGACAGATAAAGCATTAGGTAATGAAAAACCACATAAACTTTATGTTGCTCGTTTTAATGGTAAACCTGTCGCCGCCGCATTAGAATCAACGGCACCTGACGGTTATTCAGGGGCGATTGAATTATTAGTTGGTGCTGATTTTAGTGGCAAAGTACTCGGTGTTCGCGTGACAACACATAATGAAACACCGGGGCTAGGTGATAAAATAGAAACGCGTATTTCAGATTGGATTTACTCATTAAGTAACAAGTTTATTACCAGTGATCATGACTCACATTGGGCGGTAAAAAAAGATGGTGGTGATTTTGACCAATTCACCGGAGCAACTATCACACCAAGAGCCGTCGTTAATGCATCAAAACGCACTGCATGGTTAATACAATCTTTACCTGAAAAATTAGATACCCTTTCAGCTTGTGAGGCGAATTAAAATGAGTATGATCAAAGAACTGTTTTCACAAGGATTATGGAAGAATAACTCTGCTTTAGTTCAATTATTAGGGCTGTGCCCATTACTGGCAGTGTCTTCTACCGCGACCAATGCTCTAGGCTTAGGTCTAGCCACAACATTAGTATTAGTTTGTACCAATGTGGCAGTGTCTAGTTTACGTCGTTGGGTTCCCTCTGAAATTCGTATTCCAATTTATGTTATGATTATCGCATCCGTTGTTAGTGCGGTACAATTGCTTATCAATGCCTATGCTTATGGTTTATACCAATCGTTAGGAATATTTATTCCTCTTATTGTCACTAACTGTATTGTGATTGGTCGTGCAGAGGCGTTTGCAGCTAAAAATGAAGTTTTCCCTTCAGCAATTGATGGCTTTGCTATGGGATTAGGTGCAACAGCGGCACTCTTTGTTTTAGGGGCAATGCGTGAAATATTAGGTAATGGCACTTTATTTGATGGTGCTGATTTATTATTAGGTGAATGGGCGCAAGTATTAAGGGTTGAGATAGTACATTTAGACTCACCTTTCTTACTGGCTATTTTACCACCCGGTGCCTTTATTGGTTTAGGTTTTATGCTGGCCATAAAATACCTGATTGATGAAAAACAGAAAAAACGCGTTCCATCCACGACCAAAACCTATGAAAAAGAACAAGGTTGTGGCAGTCATATTGTTAAAAACTAATTTGTGAGCATAATGAATCAAGCTAAACGTATAGAAATTTTAACTAGGTTGCGGGATAACAATCCGCATCCTACTACTGAGTTAAGATTTAACTCCCCGTTTGAATTATTGATCTCCGTGTTACTCTCTGCACAAGCCACCGATGTTAGTGTTAATAAGGCAACAGCAAAACTTTATCCTGTTGCCAATACACCTCAAGCAATGCTGGAATTAGGTGTTGAGGGGATCAAATCCTATATTAAGACCATTGGCCTATTTAATACAAAAGCTGAGAATGTGATTAAAACCTGCCAAATATTGGTAGATAAACATCATGGCCAAGTTCCTGAAAATAGAGAAGCTTTAGAGGCATTACCCGGTGTCGGTCGTAAAACAGCGAATGTCGTACTTAACACCGCTTTTGGTTGGCCGACCATTGCTGTTGATACCCATATCTTTCGCGTGTGTAATCGCACTAAATTTGCACCGGGAAAAAATGTTAATGAAGTGGAACAAAAACTGCTAAAAGTGGTACCGGCAGAATTTAAAGTCGATTGCCACCATTGGCTTATCCTGCATGGTCGTTATACCTGTATTGCCAGAAAACCACGGTGTGGCTCTTGTATTATTGAAGATCTCTGTGAGTATACCGAAAAAACAGATCCACAATAACATTGTGCAAATTTCTCTGTTTTTCTGATGCATATTACTTGCGTCATTACACACAATCGAATAAAACTATTGCCCACTTTTATTATTAAAATTGCCGACTTTCCGGAAAAATATGTTTCAAGACAATCCGCTGCTTGCTCAGCTAAAACAGCAACTCCATGCCCAAACACCGCGCGTGGAAGGCCTTGTAAAAGGGACAGATAAAGGCTTTGGCTTCCTTGAAGTTGATGGTCAGAAAAGCTATTTTATCCCTCCTCCTCAAATGAAAAAAGTGATGCACGGTGATCGCATTATTGCTGCCGTACATACTAATAATGATAAAGAGTCCGCTGAGCCTGAAGAGCTGGTAGAACCCTTTTTGACTCGCTTTGTCGGCCGTGTTCAGAAAAAAGAAGGTGATAATCGTCTATGGATTATTCCTGATCACCCTCTACTCAAAGATGCCATTCCTTGTCGTCCTGTAAAAAGCTTAACGCATCCATTTGCCGATCAAGATTGGGCAGTGGCGGAAATGCGCCGACATCCTCTTAAAGGTGATAAACATTTCCAAGCTGAATTAACTGATTTTATTACCGATAAAGATGACCATTTTGCACCTTGGTGGGTGACATTAATGCGTCATCAATTAGAGCGAAATGCACCTGAAGTAGACAGTGAAACATTAACCTTACATGATGATCTACCACGTGAAGATTTAACCGCGCTCTCCTTTGTGACCATCGATAGTGCTTCAACCGAAGATATGGACGATGCGTTATATATTCGTAAAGAAGAAAATGGTCAACTTTCACTGTATATCGCTATTGCCGATCCAACGGCTTATATTCAGCCTAATAGCAAATTAGATACCATTGCAGCACAACGAGCGCTAACAAACTATCTACCGGGCTTTAATATCCCGATGTTACCTCGTGAGCTATCAGATAATCTCTGCTCATTGCGCCCTAATGAAAAACGTCCTGCGTTAGTCTGCCAAGTGGGTATCATGGAGGATGGTGCATTAACCGATGAGATCCACTTCTACTCAGCATGGGTAGAATCAAAAGCAAAACTGGTTTATGACAATATTTCTGATTGGCTAGAAGGTGAAGAAACACAGTGGGCACCTGAAAATGAGATTGTTCATGAACAAGTCATGCTATTAAAAGAGATGAGCGAGAAACGTCATGTATGGCGTGAACAACATGCTCTCGTCTTTAAAGAGCGTCCTGACTATCGCTTTATTCTTGATGACAGTGGCAACGTATTAGATATCGTGGCGGAAAAACGTCGTACTGCCAACCGTATCGTGGAAGAAGCGATGATCACCGCCAATATTTGTGCGGCAAAGGTACTTAGTCGCAATCTCGGTTTTGGTATTTATAACGTTCATACTGGTTTTGATCCGCTCTATATTGATCAAGTCTCACAAACCTTAAAAGAGCACGGTATTGAAACCAACGCAGATGAGTTATTAACCCTTGAAGGTTTCTGTCGCTTACGTCGTGAACTGGATAATCAGCCAAACCAATTCCTTGATAGCCGTATTCGTCGTTTCCAAAACTTCGCTGAAATAAAAACAGAGCCAGGCCCTCATTTTGGTTTAGGCCTTGAAGCTTATGCGACATGGACATCACCGATCCGTAAATACAGTGATATTTTAAATCACCGTTTATTAAAAGCGATTATCAGCAAAAGTGCGGCAGAAAAACCGCAAGATGAAGATTGTGTTCGTATTGCCGAACGTCGTCGTGCTAACCGTATGGCCGAGCGCGATGTCGGTGATTGGTTATATGCGCGCTTCTTAAAACCTTTTGCTGGCACTGAGAGTACCTTTAATGCCGAAATTATTGATATTACTCGTGGTGGTATTCGGGTACGTTTAGTTGAAAATGGGGCTATTGCCTTTATTCCTGCACCATTTTTACATGCGGTACGTGACGAAATTCAATGTAGTCAAGAAACTGGCTCTGTCATTATTAAAGGTGAAACAGCCTATAAGCTCAACGACATTATTCCGGTACGTATTGAAGATGTGAAACTAGAAACGCGTAATATTGTTGCTCGTCCGATTTAACAGCTATTTAGCGTAATAGATATTATCAAGCTGATAACCTACTCAGGTTATCAGCTTTTTTATTTATTGCATTTTGCGACTCTACAGATATATAAAGTGACACTGTCACTATTGATGCTAGTTTGCTAATAATAAAAATGCGCCGACCTTCAACAAGATAAGCGCACTATATGTAGAATACTAGGCTTCAATCGATGATTGGGGTTGTGATAAAGAACTACCTTAGCCTCCGGCCAATTTCACTTTCATCCCTTTCGCTTCTAATAAAGATTTAATTAAATCCCGTTTATCACCTTGGATTTCAATTAATCCCTCTTTAACACTGCCACCACAACCACATTTCTTTTTTAATTCAGCCGCTAATTTAGCCAGAGCTGCATCATCCAAATCAATACCGGAGATAACACAAACACCCTTACCTTTACGGCCACTGGTTTGACGTTGGATACGCACAATACCATCACCGGCGGGGCGTGTAGGTTTCTGCTCTTCTTCTTTAATCCGACCAATATCAGTAGAATAAACCAGCCGAGAATTATTATCCATGTTGCACAACACCTTGTATAGAACGATTAATTTGCTGTAAAGTTTCCAGTGGATTTTCACTGCGTGTAATAGGTCTGCCGATCACCATATAATCCACCCCAGCCACTATCGCTTGCTCTGGCGTCATAACTCGACGCTGATCACCCACTTCGCTCCCCGCGGGTCGAATTCCGGGAGTGACCAATAAAAAGTCATCACCACACACTTGTTTAAAACGAGTGGCTTCATGGGCCGAACATACCACACCATCAAGACCACAGGCTTTAGCCAGTAATGCTAAGCGTTCGGCTTGTTCTGCTGGAGTTAGGTTAATGCCCAATTCAGTGAGATCGGATTGATCCATACTGGTCAACACAGTGACAGCGGTTAATAGCGGTGCCTCTTTGCCAAATGAGCTTAAGCTCTCCTTTGCCGCACGCATCATACGACTACCACCACTCGCATGCACATTTACCATCCATACCCCTAAATCGGCAGCTGCGGCAACTGCTCTCGCCACCGTATTGGGTATATCATGAAATTTTAAATCTAAGAAAATATCAAACCCTTGCTGTTGCAATTGCGTTACAAATTGCGGTCCAAAGCGAGTAAACATCTCTTTACCAATTTTAAGGCGACAAGATGAAGGGTCGATACGTTGTGCAAAATCGAGTGCACTTTTTTGGTCTTCATAGTCTAGTGCCACAATAACGGGCGCGCAGGTAGAGCTGGGCGATTTTTTATCACAATCAAATGACATTTTAAGGCCTTTATTTATCAAGAGACTATTAAAAGTGACATCGTCACTGACCATCTAAGCCACGTATCGGCTTAACGGTATCCCAAGAGCGACAGGATGGACAATGCCAATATAATGCATGGGAGGTAAAACCACATTTATGGCAACGGTAATCAGGTTTTGTGCGGATCTGCTCACCGACCATATAACGTAATAAGATCAGACTCTCTTTTGCGCGTCCTTCTTCTGCTTCAGCTAAATGATAGCGCATTAAACGATAGAAAAGTCGCATGGTAGGATGACGTTCTAGTTGGCGATTAATATATAACTGTGCGGCTTCAATGCCCTCTTTCTCTTCAATAATATCGGCAAGATAAAGCTCTGCAATGGCACCGCAATTACTCTCGACACATTGACGTAGATAGGCTTCCCAACGTGCGGGATCACCTTGAGATTGGAAGCATTCAAAAAGCATTGGCAAGGTCTCACTGACCATCTCTTTATCTTGCTCAATTACTTTCATTAATACATCAATGGCTTTATTTTTTTCATCGCGCGCGATATAGATACGACCATACATAATGGAAACACGGGCACAAAGTGGATCCATTTGCCCGGCTTTTTGTAGAAAACTTAGCGCATTATCAAGATTATCACTGCTCATTTCTTGCAATGCGAGTTCACAATAGAAATGAGCAATTTGCTCTTTAAGTTCATGTTGACCCAGTTTTACCAATTTCTCTGCGGTTTCTATCGCCTTACCCCAGTCACTGGTAAGTTGATAAATGGCTAGGAGGGATTGTAATGCACTTTGACGAAAATCCTGCTCATCAATCAGCTGTAAAAACATATGCTCAGCGCGATCATAAACCCCTGCTGCGACATAATCACGGCCAAGTTGCTGAATAGCGAGAAGACGTTGTTCAAAAGAGAGTGCCGCGCTCTCCATTAACGATTGGTGAATACGAATCGCACGTTCAACTTCACCACGAGAGCGAAATAGATTACCTAAAGTAAGATGTGCTTCAAAGGCTGAGCTATCCTCTTTAAGCATTTCAAGGAACAGATCAACCGCTTTGTCTTGTTGATCAGAAAGTAAAAAGTTAACCCCTGCCACATATTCACGTGACAGGCGATCGGCATTTTGCTGTTTATCCTGTTGCGCACCACGACGCCCCATATACCAGCCATAAGCCGCAGCGACCGGTAATAACAGAAACAGCAACTCAAGCATCTATTCTCGTCCTTATTTTACAGTAGAAACGGCTGTAGAACGATTTTCTTGGCTTTCTTGTTTGGTTTGCTCACTTTCAAGGCGCTTAATTTTACGCTTTGCTCTTACTAATGATAAACGTACTCGCAAGTAAAAAACGCCACTGACGATCCAGCCCAGTACAAAACCAACACCAAACAGCGTGGCTAATAAAGTAGAGATACGATATTCACCTTGAGCAATAAGATAATTGAAGGTGATCACCTGATCATTATTTGAACCTAACGTCATGGCTATTACGACAATAGCTAGCACCAGAACAACCAAAATAAAAAGTAGAACTTTCTTCACATTATTTCCTTTTTATTCTCTTTTCTTTGGATAAGGGATAAAGGTAGCATTTTCACCACTCACAAAGAAAGTCATTTCTTAGAATCATCTGATTTTCGTATATTTTTTCACATAAATAGTGAAAAATAAATTCGCTATCTCAAAAAGAAAAACGATTATCAAGGTTTTAACAACAATCGTCGTTCAATCATCCAAAATGCACACCACACCAACACAGCACTAATCAGAATACCGACAATCACATCAGATGCCCAGTGCATACCTAATATTATTCGTCCGACAGTCACATCAATACCCCATAATATCCCTAAGCTGGCTAAAAAATAATGACGTCGTAACATACACAGCACAAACACAAATAAAGCCAGTGTTGCAGAGAATAAGCTGTGTCCAGAAGGAAAGGCATAACCGGTTTCTGCTCGCCAATGGCTTAATTGCCATTGAGGGATCAGCGACGAATGAGATAATCCATTATGCAACAGTTGCTCACGCTCAGGACGAGACACTTGGTAAAAATGTTCTGGTGATATTGATAGTTGGTTACTGACCCAAACCACATAAGGTCGTGGCTCTTTAACGCTATTTTTTACAACCACTTTGATCAACTGCCCCAACATCAAAGTCGCGACCATAATAATTGCCAACTGAATAAATGCTTTTTTAGGTAGTTTAAGAATAAAAAAGAGCAAAACAAGGCAAAGTAATATAGTTAAAGCTCCCCAAGGTTTAGCCGCACTATTGGCTATCCATAAAGTGCTTTCGCCTCCCAGAGGATGTGCTGATGGTTGCCATTGCCATCCCAGAATAAGCACCACAATAGGTACAATCAAAAGCAATCCACTTCCTAAAAGCATCAATACTGATATTTGCTTATTCAATCTATTTGTCCTTATCTATTCTGTATGCACTATTTTTATTTACTGATGATTAACTGATATAAATGATTAGTATAAACAATACCAGTTTAGCAATAAATAATTATGCAAGTAGGCTTAAAATCTGATAATTTGTTTAGGTGTGATTTATTAAGTGTGTGTTATCAAATTCCCTGCCGATTTAGACAAGGAACCATTTCAGTGTTTTATTTCTCTTTGTCCTCGTTATAAAGTGTATAATCTTGAACGAGAGTATCACCTGAAATTATGAGTCAAAAATAATGAAATTAAGACGTATCGCAGAAGCAAAACTCCCTACTCCTTTTGGTGAGTTTTTAATGGTGGGTTTTGAAGAAATTGCCACAGGAAAAGATCATGTTGCCCTCGTTTTTGGTGACATTTCTGGCACAAAACCCGTTTTATCCCGTATTCATTCTGAATGTTTAACTGGCGATGCACTATTTAGCCTGCGTTGTGATTGTGGTTTTCAGCTAGAAGCTGCCCTTTCACAAATTAGCAAAGAAGGCCGTGGTGTATTACTTTATCATCGCCAAGAAGGTCGCAATATTGGTTTACTTAATAAAATCCGCGCTTATGCATTACAAGACCAAGGATTAGATACTGTCGAAGCTAATCTAAAGTTAGGATTTAAAGCCGATGAGCGTGACTTCACCCTTTGCGCTGATATGTATAATCTATTAGGCATACATGAAGTACGATTATTAACCAATAATCCAAAGAAAATCGAAATAATGAAAGAAGCTGGGATCAACGTGGTGGAGCGTGTTCCATTAATCGTAGGACGTAATCCAAGTAATGCTCATTATCTTGATACTAAAGCGGATAAAATGGGACATATGTTATTTAAAAAAGCGCAATAACATAAATATTGGATAGATTATAAAATTATTATTCAATCCGGGTGATTTAGCCCGGATTTTATTTTCCTGCACTTATCCCATCAAGCTACTGACTATTTTTCACGATGATTTTTTTATCCTTTAATTATTAAATTATATCATGTGAAATTTTATCATATGGCAAGCTGTTGACTCTTTAACTGGCTTTAAGCTATTTATAACTAAATAATTTTTAATAGGAATAGCATAATGCCATTACATTTTTCTGGTAGGATTTTTGCGTCTCTTTTATTAGCTGGGACACTATTAACAGGTTGCGATAACAATGATAACAACCGTTATGCAATTAAAGTGGGGGTGATTAATGGTGCAGAGCAAGATGTGGCAGAAGTCGCTAAAAAAGTGGCTAAAGAAAAATATGGTTTAGAGGTTGAGCTGGTGGGTTTTAGTGGCTCATTGTTACCTAACGATCCCACTGCAAACAAAGAATTAGATGCCAATGTGTTCCAACATCGCCCTTTCCTTGAGCAAGATAATCGTTCTCGTGGTTATAACCTCGTCGCGGTAGGCAATACCTTTGTTTTTCCTATGGCGGGTTATTCAACCAAAATTAAACATCCTCAAGAATTAAAACCCGGTGATACAATAGCACTGCCCAATGATCCAACCAACTTGGGGCGCGCATTATTATTGCTACAAAAAGAGAAACTGATCACCTTAAACCCTGACAGTGGCCTATTACCCACAACACTCGATATTATTGATAATCCACTTAAATTAAATATTATGCAATTAGAAGGTGCGCAACTACCTCGAGTATTAAACGATCCCCAAGTAACAGTTGCGATAATTAGCACAACTTATATCCAACAAATTAATTTATCACCAACCAAAGACAGTATTTTTATTGAAGATAAAAGTTCACCTTATACTAATATTATTGTTACAAGAGAAGATAATAAAGAAGCAGAGAATGTACGCGATTTTATTAAAGCCTATCAGTCACCCGAAGTGGCAACAGCCGCTGAGACTATTTTTAAAGGTGGTGCTATTCAAGGGTGGTAATTGTTTAAATTAAAAAGAGTGACTTCAATACTAAATTCGGTCTTTACTTAATTAAATTACGCCAAACTAGGTAAATACACAATTTAACGACAGTCTCATCCAAGCCGAACAGATTTTTGCAAGTGTTTTCATAACCTATTTAAGCGTTCTTGGCTACAGCGACTTTTAAACTATGGCTATATTTTGACACAAAATCCCCCCGATAATCGGTTGTCCAACTATCGGGGGGATTTCATATAAGGCGTTTATTACTATTAATACGAAGGCTCTATTTACAACATATTACGAATAACATAATGCAAGATCCCGCCATGTTCAAAATAAGCCAGCTCAGTTTGCGTATCAATACGACAACGAGCCATAATAGTTTCTTGGCGACCATCTGCAAAAGTAATATTGACAGCGACATCTTGACCCGGTGTTAGCGAATTAAGCCCCGTTATCTCAATTTTTTCATCACCTTTGAGCCCTAAAGTCTGGCGTGATACACCGTTAGGAAATTCTAAAGGTAATACTCCCATACCAATCAAATTAGAACGGTGAATACGTTCAAACGATCCGGCTATCACCACTCGCACACCTAATAATCGTGTACCTTTGGCGGCCCAGTCACGGCTAGAGCCTGATCCATATTCATTACCGGCAATAATGGCTAAAGGCGTATTTTCTTGCTGATAACGCATCGCCGCATCATAAATGGCTAACGTTTCTCCCGTTGGAATATGTTTTGTAAAGCCCCCTTCGATCCCCGGCACCATTTCATTACGAATACGGATATTTGCAAAAGTTCCTCGCATCATAACTTCGTGATTACCACGTCTTGAACCGTAAGAGTTAAAGTCTTTTGGTTCAACACCATGCTCTCGAAGATAACGCCCAGCAGGGCTATCGGCTTTAATATTCCCAGCAGGTGAAATATGATCGGTGGTCACCGAGTCACCTAATATGGCTAAAATACTGGCTTGGTGAATATCTTTAATCGCCTCAGGTGTTTTTGTCATACCTTCAAAAAAAGGAGGATGGCGAATATAGGTAGAATCAGGTTGCCAAGCATACACCGGGGTATCTTGTATTTTTAGTGATTGCCAAGTTTCATCACCATCAAATACCGCAGAATACTCTTTATGGAACATCTGCGTTTTTACTTTTTCCACCGCATCGGCAATGGCTTTACTGTCAGGCCAAATATCTTTCAAATAGACTGGATTGCCCTGCTTATTTTCACCTAATGGCTCTTTGGTCAAATCAATATTCATATTACCAGATAGCGCATAAGCCACGACTAAAGGAGGAGAAGCAAGCCAGTTGGTTTTCACTAAAGGATGGATACGACCTTCAAAGTTACGATTACCCGATAATACAGCGGCTATAGTTAAATCATTATCTTTAATCGCCTCTTCAATCGGGGCTAATAAAGGCCCTGAATTACCAATACATGTGGTACAACCATAACCAACCAAATTAAAACCAAGTTTATCTAAATAAGGTGTTAATCCTGCCAGTGCTAAGTAGTCTGTCACCACTTTAGAGCCGGGGGCTAGTGACGATTTGACCCATGGCTTACGCTGTAGGCCTTTTTCTACCGCATTTTTAGCCAGTAGACCTGCAGCCATTAAGACATTAGGGTTAGAGGTATTGGTACATGAGGTGATCGCTGCAATTACTACCGCACCATCCGTTAAGGTAAAAGGAGGCTGATTATCAATGGTGACCTGAGGATATTGAGCAAGAGGTTTTTTATTTGTTTCAAGCTCTACAGCAGCTTTAAATGCTTTTGGTACATTCAGCAAATTAACTCTATCTTGTGGACGTTTAGGGCCAGCAAGACTTGCTTCCACAGTACCCATATCTAACGATAAGGTTGAGGTGAAAATGGGTTCATCACCGGCATGACGCCATAAGCCTTGCTCTTTACTATAGGCTTCAACTAATGCAATTTCTTGCTCTTCACGCCCGGTAAGGCGTAAATAATCTAGTGTAATTTCGTCAATAGGAAAGAAGCCACAGGTTGCACCATATTCAGGTGACATATTGGCAATCGTCGCTCGGTCAGCAAGAGGTAAAGATGCTAGTCCATCACCATAAAACTCAACAAATTTCCCTACCACACCATGTTGACGTAACATTTGCGTTACGGTTAATACTAGGTCAGTCGCTGTGATCCCCTCACGTAGTTTACCCGTTAATTTAAAACCTACCACATCAGGGATCAGCATTGAAATCGGTTGGCCTAACATCGCAGCTTCCGCCTCAATGCCACCAACGCCCCAACCCAACACGCCCAGACCATTGATCATAGTAGTATGTGAATCGGTTCCAACCAAAGTATCAGGGTAAGCAATATGTCGGCCATTTTGTTGTTCAGACCATATCGCTTTACCTAAATATTCTAAGTTAACCTGATGGCAAATGCCCGTTCCAGGAGGTACTACACGAAAACGTTCAAACGACTGTTGCCCCCAACGTAAAAAGAGATAACGCTCATAGTTACGCTGCATTTCAATTTCAACGTTTTTCTCAAAAGCATCATCACTGGCATATTTATCAACCATCACCGAATGGTCGATAACCAAGTCAACAGGAGAAAGTGGATTAACTTTTTCTACATTTCCCCCCAAAGATTTTACGGCTTCACGCATAGCGGCTAAATCAACAACGGCAGGTACACCCGTAAAATCTTGCATTAATACTCTTGCTGGGCGATAGGCAATTTCACGGGAGGCGTGGGCATTTTTTTGCCAATCAACCAATGCCTTAATATCATCTTCAACAACCGTATCATCATCAAGATAGCGGACTAAATTTTCTAGCAGAACCTTTAACGATTTAGGGAGACGAGTGATATCCCCTAATTGACGAGCAACTTCAGAAAGACGGTAATACTCATATTGATGAGTACCTACAGAGAGCGTAGAAAGACTCTCCTTTTTCAGACGTAACGACATAGCTCCTCTCCTTCTTATTTTTATGCTGACAGCAATCACAAACTATCAAAATAGGTAAGGTTATCTATTAACCATATCATAGAAAGAGAAATTTCGCTTACGGACCACACGATTTGTTAATATGATGTTATTGAGATTATATTACTAACAAAACTTAATCTCTTTCTTTTAACTTAATTAGGATTTAATGGGGGTATTATTGCAAATAAAGGATAATGTATATGAACAATCAACAAGCCGAACAACTAAAAAAGATTATGATGGCTGATAGTTATTTTGCACAACCTATTACGCCCCCTTTTCCACAGCCTTTAGCAATAAAATCATTACAACAGACACTTAATATCAAAGATACAGAAGGACTTGTTCAATTTATTATCGCTTCACCTAAACGTTTTAACGAATCAGAAAAAATGATCATGACACAGCTGAAAGATATACAAATTGCCTTAATCTCTATTATGTCGAATCATCTTTCAGTATTAAAAAAAGAAGATAGTGAAGCTTATTATCAACCAGAGCATTGGCTAGAAACCCTTAATCATTTGCCTTTGCTTAGCCGTAATAAAGTTGAAAGCAAACGACTTGATAAGCAAACATTTGATTTTTCAATTGCTCAAGCCTTTGTGCAACTGTTATTAGGTGCAGCCATTAATGCAGCGTCACCGTCATTAGCCGAGTTTATCGATTTTTTACGCAATCAGGGACAACAAATTGAACTAGGAATACGCCAATCCTTTGATAGCTATAAAACGATAACTATTGCAGGTGTGACGGAAATCCTTAATCATAATAATCAGCTTATTTTTGTACCTAAATTAAAAATAATGAGTCTACGTTTCTCACATCGAACAGCCAAAATGTTATTAGCCAGTTGTTCGGGGCGAAAATTTACGATTTCAGTAGAATACACAACAATCACCTCAATTTTTGATATTGGTGCACTTAATGATCCACTGATTAATCGACAATTTTATGCTTTTTTAAATAAGTTTCGTCAGTTGAGTATTACTCAATCTGATTCATTTTTTAGTGGGGACTTTTTATTGCAATAGCATTAATGTTATAAGTTACATAATGATAAAAGGCGGGATAATATACCCGCCTTTGCGTATTAAACTAAAGGTAACTCGATATCTTTAAATAACTCTTCAATTTCTTCATTGGTGCGTAAAGCTGTCGCTTGTTCCACCAAATTACGTGTTAGATGTGGGGCAAAACGCCACATAAAGTCATACATATAACCGCGTAAAAAACCACTACGTCGAAATGCAATTTTTGTGGTGCTATAACTAAATTTATCACGCATATCAATAGCGACTAAGTCGCTATCAAGCATCGGATCAAATGCCATACTCGCAATCACACCAATACCTAAGTGTAGCCTGACATAAGTTTTTATTACATCCGCATCCGTTGCAGTAAAAACAATTTTAGGCTTTAAACCCACTTTACCAAAGGCTTCGTCAAGATCAGAACGCCCAGTAAAACCATGGGTATAAGTAACGATATCGTAAGTTGCAAGCTCTTGTAAGGTAACTTCACGTTTTTGCGCCAATGGGTGATCTTTAGTTACCACCACAATACGATTCCAACGATAACAAGGTAACATCACTAAATCGTTATACAGATGTAGTGATTCTGTCGCTATAGCAAAATCACTTTTACCACGGCAAACATCTTCTGCAATTTGTGTCGGTGAACCCTGATTCATATGTAATGACACTTCCGGATAACGTTCTATAAAACCTTTAATCACAGGGGGTAAAACATAACGCGCTTGTGTATGAGTGGTGGCAATAGAAAGCGAACCGCGATCAGGATAAGTGTGTTCCCCTGCAGCCGAGCGGATAGCTTCTGTTTTGGATAATATCTCACGAGATAATCTGACAATTTCTTCCCCCGCTGGCGTCACATGTGTTAAGTGCTTACCACTGCGAGAGAATATTTGTATACCCAACTCATCTTCTAGCATACGAATTTGTTTACTGATCCCCGGCTGAGAGGTATATAAACGCTCTGCTGTCGTTGAGACGTTTAAATCGTTATTCACCACTTCAACGATATAACGCAACTGTTGTAATTTCATAGAAGCACGATCCCTTTACAAAAGACTTATTATTCTGTTATTCCGCTCATATTCATATAACTAAAAAGAATAATAAATAAGCAATATATAACCACTATATCACTTATTTCATTTCGGTCTAACGTAATTAATAAGGTTATTTAGGTTTTATTATATCGAATAGTTATAAGCTATAAAAATTGGTAGAAATCTTGCTGTCTCTGGATAGTCTTGATTGTATTGTGATAATAACAATTTACTGATTCGATTTGCTGTTAAAACCACTGTACTATTACCTAGTAAGCGTTGGAAAGTACAGTAAACGGTCAGGAGCAACGGAGTCATATTTAACGTAATGTACATACATAGAAGATGATCACCATCGAAGGTTAGCTCATATCAAATAAATCTATAAGATTGCATAGTTAAATTAATAGTTGAATTAGAATAGTAACCTATTGATTAATCAATATACCGAACAAAAGAAGTAAACGCTTTCTCATCACTATTCTCGATTATTTCATTAAAACCAATCATTTTACTATAAGTCGATCCACTCAGTGTTTTAATATTGCCATTAGGGAAAATAGCTTTTTTATCATTTGAAATAGTCGTGGTTAGTTTAGGTTCAACTTTATAATTAAAATAAATTTCTCCATTTAATTTATTAGATAATTTCTTTTCACCTTCCATTTCTGATGATGCATAATAGATTTTTTGATCATTCTTGCTTTCCACTATTACGGGAGCTAATGTAGTAAATAGTTCTATTTTTGAATGCTTGTCATCGGTAATTGGAATAACTTCACTAATCACCATATGACTTTTATAAATAGTAGAGACTGGGGCTATATCTATTTCTACTAGCTTCCAATTACACCATCCCCCTCCATCAATAGGCACGATATAGGTTGCGGTTTTATTATCCTCTGCTATTTTACGTTCTGCTTCCACTTCTTGCGTTAAAGAGGAATAAGTGACTTTAGTATAAGAAGCATTAAAATGAGAACGTTCACACTTATTTGACGTATAAGTACCAATAACTTCCACTGCTGTTTCAGGTGAAATAGTTGAATAAACCGTGATTTTTTTGCCATCATTATTCATATTGACGGGGAATTTATTATCAAGATATATATTGATAAGCCCACTACAACCACCTAACAATAGATAAGGAATAAGAACAAATAATTTAATCATTGTCATTAGCATATTTGAACCTTTTCATCGCCGTTATGCCTTCTGGCATAAATAATGTGGGTAATATATTACTGACAGGATCTGCCGTGATGTTACCTTGTGTTTTCCCTTCAATGGAAATATAGCAAGGTGTTGGCATAACAATATCCTTTTATCAAAAATAACAAATTAAACTAAACGATTACACTAAAAACACTTCGTCCGTTATATCCGCTACCTTAGCCAATGCGTACAATAAGACTTGAATAAAGGATAATAAAAGCTTATTAATAAACTGTAAACAGCTCCCATATTTAGTATCTCTCTAGCATAAGTCACTTTGCGTAAAATAATTGAAATATCACTATATCATGCTATATAAATAATCATAAAAAGCGTTTGTCAATATAAAATATGACTAATAAATAAACAAATTACTCATAATCCAGTAAACACTAGGTACAGTAAAATATATTTTATTTAGGATATGGGAAATTTAAAAAATAGTTCATAATATATTGATTTTTAACAGTTAAAAATTAATTTCATTCAATTTCATTACCTTGCCACTTTAAATAGCTCAATTTTATCAATATATTTAGCTAATAATCTTGGTTTAATTAAAATATAATTCTAAATAAGCTGTTTATTTTATTTAGCCTATATAATATGTCTGTTTTTTAATCTTCTTTTGGGCTTTTTATATTCATTTTATGAATAATGATAAAATTCGGATTGCATAAATAAGGAGAAACGAAATAAATAAAGATTCATATTATGTTAGATATATTATTTTTTATAAATAATTAATCAAATAAGTAATAGTAGAAAATGACGGGGAAAATAGAAAAAGAAAAAATGATATGGTTAACACCCAAAAAATACATAAGAAAAACCGCTTAAAGCAGTCGTTTTTTAATCAATATTAAATGTGATTTCTTCACATTGCGATGGGATAAAACTATGCACTATTTTAGTGAGTATAACCATTAACCCAAAAGCCATCATCAGATAGCTTTTGGATTATAAATAAATGAATTATTTAATCACACCACATGCCATTCTAGCACCACCACCGCCAAGCGCTTCTGGGTTATCTGAGTAGTTATCTCCCCCAACGTGAACCATTAAGGCTTTATCTTTAATTTGATCAAGCTTAGTCAGTCTAGGAGCAAGAACGGCATAATCAGCGTCACCTTTACTATTGGCAACCAAACCAGGTAGATCACCTAAATGCCCTTCTTTGTTATAAGGCCCTAAGTGAACACCTTTATTTTCAGGATCAAGATGACCACCCGCTTTTAATGCTGGAACAGGTTTTCCATCTTTCATATCTGGCTCACAAGAGCCATTAGCATGGATATGAAAACCATGAACACCCGGTGTTAACCCAGTAAGTTTTGGCGTAAATAACAGCCCATAATCGGTTTCGGTAATAGTGACAACACCAATATCATCACCCGCCCCTGTAGGTAAGGCTTCTTTTAACGTAACATCTAAGCTCGCCGCACTGGCAACCGATGTAAAGAGTAGTCCAGAGAGTAACAAAGGTATCAGTTTCATAGTATCTTCCTCTTATTATTTATGCTCAGCATAAAGTCGTCGATAACAACAAATAGAGACTCACCATTAATACTGTTTCAATGTACGTTAATTAGCATATCGTCTTAATGCAAAAAAAGCGACTTATGTCAGTAAGTCGCTTTTTTATCTTAAAATATCAATAACTATCGATACTATTTACTTTTTTCAACCCATTTGCCATCAATATAAAAGGCTGACCAACCTGTTGCTTTCCCCTCTTTTTCAGAAGAGACATATTGCTGTTTAGTTTTACGACTAAAACGTACTATGGTTGGATTCCCTTCAGGATCGGTTACAGGTGCTTGTGCTAAGTAGCGCATTTTTTCCGATAATCTATCTTTAAAACGTACTAACTCAGCCACTTTCGGTGCACGGGTTTCCCTTGATTTAGGGAACGTATTGGCCGCAAGGAAAATACCCGCCGCGCCATCACGTAACACAAAGTAAGCATCCGATTTTTCACAAGGCAATTCAGGTAGTGGAACCGGATCTTCTTTTGGGGGTGCAATTTCACCACTCTTTAAGATCTTACGTGTATTTTTACACTCTTCATTGGTGCAACCCATGTACTTGCCAAAACGCCCCATTTTTAGATGCATTTCAGCGCCACATTTATCACACTCAATCACTGGGCCTTCATAACCTTTTAAGCGGAATTCACCTTCTTCAACTTCATAACCATCACATGCAGGATTATTACCACAAACATGTAATTTACGATGAGTATCAATAAGATAACTGTCCATTGCCGTACCGCATTTCGGACAACGACGACGGGCACGTAATGCATTAGTTTCCGCATCATCTCCTTCCAAGATATTAAGTAATTCATCTTCAGGAATAAGATTTATCGTTTGTTTACAACGCTCTTTTGGTGGTAAAGCATAGCCCGAGCACCCTAAGAATACCCCTGTCGTCGCTGTTCTAATTCCCATATGACGAGAACAAGTAGGACATTCAATAGAAGTAATAACCATAGGGTTAGGTCGCATTCCTCCTTCTTCTGGATCTTTTTCAGCGACTTCTAGTTGCTGACTAAAATCTGTGAAGAATGCATCTAATACCGCTTTCCAGTTTTCTTGGTTGTTGGCAACATGGTCGAGATGATCTTCCATTTGAGCCGTGAAATCGTAGTTCATCAAATCACTAAAGTTTTCTTCTAAGCGATCGGTAACAATCTCACCCATTTTTTCTGCATAGAAACGACGGTTTTCAACTTTGACATAACCTCTATCTTGAATGGTAGAGATAATTGAAGCATAAGTTGAAGGTCGACCAATACCTCGTTTTTCTAGCTCTTTAACTAATGTCGCTTCACTAAAACGCGCTGGTGGCTTAGTAAAGTGTTGCGTTGGCGATAACTCAGCTAACGCTAATTGCGCCCCGACATCAACCGCTGGTAATGTTTTATCTTCATCTTTACTGCGCATTGCTGGCATGACTTTTGTCCAACCCGCAAAACGTAATGTGCGACCTTTAGCGCGTAGTTTATAATCCCCTGATGCAACCGTAAGTGTGGTTGAGTCATATTTTGCCGGTGTCATTTGACAGGCGACAAATTGATCCCAAATCAGTTGATATAAACGCTTCGCGTCGCTATCCATATCTTTTAAAGATTCAGCCGTCACATTGATATCAGAAGGACGAATAGCTTCGTGCGCTTCTTGTGAGTTCTCTTTACTTGAATAAACATTCGGCTCTTTAGGCAGATATTTTGCACCAAATTTATCGTGAATATAATCACGTGCCATTTGGATTGCATCCTGACTCAGGTTGGTAGAGTCAGTACGCATATAGGTGATATAACCTGCTTCATAAAGACGTTGAGCCAACATCATGGTCTTTTTCACCCCAAAGCTTAAGCGAGTACTTGCCGCTTGTTGCAATGTAGAGGTGATCAAAGGTGCACTTGGTTTACTGGATGTTGGTCTATCTTCACGGTTTTTAACGATGAAAGTGGCATTCTGTAACGCCTTAACCGCCACCTGAGTTTCCTCAGAGGAGACAGGTTTAAAGGCGTTATCTTGATAGTGCGTCACTTCCATACGCAAGGGTTGTTCATCGGGTGTCAGCAATGAAGCGTGTAATTGCCAATACTCTTCTGGCACAAATGCTTTAATTTCACGTTCACGCTCGACGAGTAGGCGTACCGCAACTGACTGTACACGCCCCGCAGATAAACCACGCGCCACTTTTTTCCATAACAGCGGAGAAACCATATAGCCAACCACACGATCCATAAAACGACGTGCTTGTTGCGCGTTAACACGGTCAATATTCAGCTCACCCGGTGTTTGGAATGCTTGTGTAATGGCATTTTTCGTAATTTCATTAAATACGACACGACTAAATCTATCATCTTCACCGCCGATCACTTCGCGTAAATGCCACGCGATAGCTTCTCCTTCGCGGTCAAGGTCCGTTGCGAGATAGATATGATCTGCTTTTTCAGCCAATGCTTTTAGTTCAGCGACTACCTTCTCTTTACCCGGCAGAATTTGGTAGTTTGCATGCCAACCATTATAAGGATCGACACCCATACGGCTGACTAAGGCTGATTTCTCATCCTTTTTAACCTTTTTCACGCCTTTCGTGGCGGATGAGTTTTCGCTCTTCTGGCTGCCAGAACCACTTTTTGGCAAATCACGAATGTGACCCACGCTAGATTTTACTACGTAGTCATTGCCAAGATATTTATTGATTGTTTTGGCTTTAGCCGGGGACTCCACGATAACAAGAGCTTTACCCATAATTACCTTTACCTAATTAAACTTTGTCATGACGGTATTGTTTAATACCCTCAGCTCAGAAAACTTTTGAAATCTCTTTTTATATTGCGTTAGTTTTGCAATATATCAACCTGTTTTTATTCAAAGCTTTTGTTTAAACGCAAAACACGTTACTTTTTTTGAGGTATTTTAATCACCTCATCACTGATTCAGGTCTAAAACATAGCGATGTCTATGTATATAGAGTAGCTAAGCTTTTAAAAATGCCACACTCTACCTGATAAAAAGCGAGGCGCAACAAATTATTTTTCTAAGGAGCATAAATGATGTCGACACAAACTACACCTATTCCCGCAGAGATGCTACTTGAAAAAGCGAATAAAATCATACGTGAACATGAAGACTATTTACAAGGTATGTACGCAGATTCTGTTGAACAAAAAGGCAATGTACTGGTATTTAAAGGCGAATTTTTTTTAGATGAGCAGGGCTTACCCACGGCTAAAAGTACCGCTGCATTCAATATGTTTAAACATTTAGCACATGTGTTATCTGAAAAATACCATCTAGCGTGATGATTTTTACTGACTATTTTGGCACTTATTGCCAAGAAATCGGTTATTAACTATCAATATAAGATATAGAGAAGATTTTCAGAGCCTATCAATTCAATATGTAATATCAATTATATTTATTTTCTCTTTATCGCTATATTGAGTCTTCCTAGAAAGAGGAAATATTGCCCGATTGTTGTTAAAAATTATCAATTATTTTTATGCCAGTGTGTACCTCACTGGCTTTTTTTATTCGAAAAACGCTGAATAAATAATAAAAAAATAGCGATACTCAGCTTACATCTAACTGCTGAATATCGCTAGTTTGATAGCAACTCGTTATTTGATAATGCTTATAACAGTGGGTTTTTACCCCTTTGTAGCCAACGCATCATTAATTTATCCACGCTTTCCATTGCGCCACCAGTAACTCGTTCTACCATTTTTTTCTTCAGGATATATTGAACGGATAATACTTCAAAATCATTAATACGACTGATGAGCCAATCATCGCTGACACCCACTTCATCAATCAGCCCTTTATCTACAGCATCCGTTCCATACCAATACTCGCCGGTTGCAACACTATCGATATCTAATTCAGGGCGATATTTATGTACGAAAGACTTAAATAGCAGATGAGTTTCATTGAGATCTTGTTTAAATTTCTCACGACCTTCATCCGTATTTTCCCCTAATAGGGTTAGCGTGCGTTTATATTCACCGGCAGTATGTAACTCAACATCAATGTCATTTTTCTTTAATAAACGATGAATATTGGGTATTTGAGCGACCACACCGATAGAGCCGATAATCGCAAAAGGTGCCGCAACAATTTTATCAGCGACACAGGCCATCATATAACCCCCACTGGCGGCGACTTTATCGACCACTGCAGTTAATTTGATCCCTTTATCTTTTAAACGAGTTAACTGGGCTGCTGCTAGGCCATAACCGTGAACCATACCGCCAGGACTTTCAAGACGAAGCAGTACTTCATCACCCGCTTGTGCCACAGAGAGGATAGCGCTTATCTCTTCACGTAATGCACCAACTTCATGGGCATCCATGCTACCTTTAAAATCAATAACATACAAACAAGGTTTAACAACGCCTTTGCGCCCTTCTTTAGCATTGTTTTTACTCAGTTTTTGCTCTTTCTTTTGTTGTTTTTTAAACGCTTTATGCCACACTTTTAATTCAGCCTCATCCATTTTGGCTTGTTGCATAACACGTTGTTTATCGTGGTAAGACTCAGCAAGATCAGTCACCTTTAATGTGCCTTTTCGATGTTGCTTTTTACTACCGATAACCACAAAAAACGAAACAATAGCAATAATAGCGACAACAACTGTCGCAATCTCAGCTAAAAACAGTCCATATTGTAAAATATACTCCACAAAGGCCTCTTTTAAGGTTAATAAAACACAGTGAAATCATAGCACCTAGTTTAACGAAATTTTACGCTGATGCCAGTAACAAAGGCGCCATTCTGGCAGTTATTATCTGTATCACTAGCCGTTAATCACTTTAAAAATGAGTCGCTAAACTGGTTCTTAAGCACATAAGACGTTACACTTTATTTATTTTTCAATAAACAGGATATTAATATGTTGCAATATCAACCCGATCATACTGTATTAAGAGATAAAATAATTCTAGTAACGGGGGCTGGTGATGGCATAGGTAAAGAAGCTGCTCTCACATATGCTCGCTATGGTGCGACATTAATCTTGTTAGGACGTACCTTATCTAAGCTTGAAGATGTACAAAATGAGATTATCACTTCAGGCGGGCAACAACCGATGCTTTACCCTTTAGATCTACTCACCGCGAGCGAGAACGATTATCAGGAATTTGCTGATACTATCGTAAAACGTTTTCCTCATTTGGACGGTGTATTACAAAATGCCGGCCTACTCGGTGTCGTTGAGCCGATAATTAACCAACCAAGTACACTTTGGCATGATGTGATGCAAGTCAACGTTAATGCAACCTTTATGTTGACTAAAGCCTTAATCCCCCTAATGCTTAAGGCACCTCATGCAAGCCTTATTTTGACAACCTCCAGTGTAGGTCGCCAAGGCCGTTATGGTTGGGGGGCTTATTCTGTCTCTAAATTTGCCACAGAAGGCTTAATGCAAGTGTTACATGAAGAATATAAAGACAGTAGCTTGCGTATTAACTGCATCAATCCGGGTGGAACACGCACCAGTATGCGAGCAAGTGCTTTCCCCGATGAAAATGCACAAAAACTTAAAACGCCAAAAGATCTAATGCCGTTATATCTCTATCTAATGAGTGATGACAGCATTGAAGTGAGTGGTCAATCTTTAGATGCACAACCCGATCGTAAAGCCGGACCTGCTGAATAACTTGAGAATATAAGGTTTATCCTATGAGTGATGCACAACACCAACAGCGCCAACAACGTTTGAAAGAAAAAGTTGATGCCCGAATTGCGCAGGCGCAACGTGAACAAGGCATTTTGATGATTTTTACTGGTAATGGTAAAGGGAAAACCACTGCTGCCATGGGAACCGCTACACGTGCGGTTGGTCATCATAAAAAAGTCGGTGTTGTGCAATTTATTAAAGGGACATGGGAAAATGGAGAACGTAATCTTTTAGAACAAGCCGGCGTTCCCTTCTATGTTATGGAAACCGGTTTTACATGGGAAACTCAAGATAAAGCTGCCGATACACAAGCCTGTTTAAATACTTGGCAATATGCACTGCAATTACTCAATTCACCTGACTATGATTTAGTTGTCTTAGATGAACTTACTTATATGATCAGTTTTCATTATCTACCACTTGAAGATGTGGTTGCGGCTATTACTTCTCGTCCTGATCATCAAAGTGTTATTATTACAGGACGAGGCTGTCATAGACAATTAATAGAATTAGCAGACACCGTTACGGAAATGCGTCCTATTAAGCATGCGTTTGACAGTGGTATCAAAGCACAAAAAGGAATTGATTGGTAAAATAAACGCGTATAATAAACTCGTATTATGTGTTCAGATTGCCGTAATATATTTATATCAATACAGGTTCACCTAATATACCTGCACCAAATATTCTTCCGGTCTCTTTTATTAATTGAAAGTAGGCTTCTTTATCATCCAGTATATCATTTTGTATTTGTTGGCTATAAATCCATGCCATAGACATGATATGCAGATGATAAATATTATAAAGCTCTTGTTTCTTATCAGGATCACGAGACGCTAAATACGAGTAAACTATTTCATAAATAGTATTGGCTTCTTGGACTAATTCTTTATTATTAAAATTTATTTCACTCAGTGTAGGATTAAAATCCTCAGTACGTGTATCTTTTTCATTTATCCAACTAAACTGTTCTTTCTCAGCTTGTTTGGTTAATAAATCGTGATTATTATCGAAATGAATACCATAAGGATATTTGGCTAAAAATGTTTGAAACTCCTCTTGAGAGAAGCATTTAGTCAATACATTGCCTACCCCAGAATTCTTCCAATCTGGTAAATAAGGAGGAATAGGCTCATTTAATGGAATGTCACAACGAAAGATATTGTTGTCGATAAACACAGCATCTGTGCTATTAATAGCACCATGTATTAATTGTCCATTGATCCAAACAGAGCGCGTATCTAAATAGAAGTGTTCTTTATTTTCTTCTGAAGTAAACACGGAAGTAAAGCTATAGTATATTTCCTGAGAGGGATTAATAATCCCCCCATTATTTCCAGGGTAAACCATAAATACTTTCTTTTCACCTGAGTTTGATTCTAATATATGCTCTCCATTGGTTAATGTTATTTTTTTTACCTCACCTTTATTAATCGAAAAATGATTGGTATCAATTTTAAATTGTAACGGCACATTGTTATTGTTACTGATATAAAAAATGCCTGTTTGTGTTGTCGATGTTGTTGCCTCATCACAGCCTAAACTAAGAAAGTTCATACACAACACTGTTGTTAAATAAATATAACGATGCATATTATCGCGTATACCTTATCGTAATAAATACAAATAAAATATTAATATGATAGAAACAGCTTATCATCGTATTAATATAAGCATCATAGTTTTATTTATTATAAAAATAAAGCTATCAAAAAAAGAAGTCTGCTAAAAATTAGCAGACTTCTGTATCTAACTGAAAATTTAATTTGAATTTATCAATAATTATTCGTTTATTTGCTTTTACTTCCCGCTGATTGGCGGCGGCTTGAGGCACGCTTAGCCGGTGAAGTTGAAGTACGCGCAGAAATTTTGGTATGACGTTTCACCGCCCGACGAATTTGATTTGCTTTAATTCGACGCTGATCTTTTTCGACAGCCACTTTGGTTACTGTCTCATCGTTTAGTTCCACCAGCTGGCGTAAATAGTTAATTTGATTTAAGCCTAGCTCAACCCATCCGCCACGTGGAAGTCCTTTAGGCAAATCAATATCACCATAACGAACACGAATAAGGCGACTAACCTGCACACCTACCGCTTCCCACATACGACGGACTTCTCGATTGCGTCCTTCCGTTAGCGATACATTGTACCATTGGTTAATGCCTTCACCACCGCGATAAGAAACCGAACGGAATGATGCCGGCCCATCTTCTAATTGTACCCCACGAGTCAATTGACGAATTTTTGCATCATCAATTTCACCAAAAACACGTACCGCATATTCACGCTCAACTTCACGACTTGGGTGCATTAAGCGATTGGCTAACTCACCATCAGTGGTAAAGAGTAATAAACCACTGGTGTTAACATCAAGACGACCAACGGCTATCCAACGCGCACTATTTAAACGCGGAAGACGTTGGAATACGGTCGGTCTGCCCTGTGGATCACTACGTGTACATAGCTCACCTTCTGGCTTGTAATAAGCTAACACTCGACAAACATCTTTTTGTGCTTCGCGAATACTTAATATACGACCATCTAAACGGATTTTGGCTGTAGAATTGGCATCAATACGATCGCCTAATTTTGCCTTCACGCCATCAATACTGATACGGCCTTCTTGAAGATAGCCTTCAATCTCACGTCGAGAACCATGACCAGAACGAGCAAGAATTTTTTGTAATTTTTCAGTACGTTGCGATTTATCGCTCATGAAACAACCTCATGTGTCGCCTTCACAGGCGTCATAAAATAAATTAGTTTTAAAATCAATCAGGTAAAAAATAACCCATGTTTATTAAACTGTTTAACAAACACAGGTCTATTGATTCAGGGATAAGCCATGCCAAAGTGACAATAAAATGAGCATGACAAATAAAATCGTGTCGATAAAATAGCGCCTTAGGCTTCCATCGTTACTATGCCGTTTACTTCCAAAACAGCTTTCTTGATGTCACTAACCACAAGATGCACCCAATGGCTTTATCGCAGTGCGTAAATTTAACACAAGCAATAAATCTCTTCACCTTTTATCTCACTATAATAAGTCCCCTATGATGGATTTACCAAATTTAAAAGGTTATTGAAAAGGTGTAATATCGCCCATTCCTTCACGGACAATAACGGGGCTATCTTCTGTTAAATCAATCACCGTGGTTGGCTTTTGCCCCAAGTAACCACCGTGGATCACTAAATCAACCTGTTTACCCAATAAGTCATTAATCTCTTCCGGATCTGACTCTGCAAAATCATTACCCGGTAATATTAAGCTGGTAGACATTAATGGCTCACCGATATTTTCTAATAATGCCAGCGCAATAGGATTAGAAGGTACACGTAAACCAATTGTTTTACGTTTATCATTCATTAAACGCTTAGGTACATCTTTGGTGGCTTTTAAAATAAAGGTGTAGTTACCAGGCGTATTATTTTTAATTAAACGGAAAACAACATTATCAACATAGGCATAAGTGGCAATTTCTGATAAATCTCGACACATTAGAGTGAAATTATGATGTTTATCGAGTTGGCGAATTCGACAAATACGCGTCATCGCATCTTTATTATCCAAACAACAACCTATCGCATAGCCTGAATCTGTTGGATAAATTACCACTCCGCCTTTGCGTAAAACATCCGCACTTTGTTCAATTAAACGAGCCTGCGGATTATCAGGGTGAATGTAAAAAAGTTGGCTCATATATCCCTCAACGACTTTTTGATGTTATCCCTGCCATAATGTCCATACAGGTTCAACATTAGCGGGTAACCATAAATTACGTCCTAGCTCTATCCACGAGCAAGGGCGATGAAAATCAGAACCTAACGAAGCTTTAAGATCATAAGCTTGTGCTAAAGCTGCGTGTTGTTCTCGCTCTTGTGGTGGTTGTTGGCATTGTGCCACTTCTATAGCATCACCACCTTGTTGTTTAAAATAAAGCACTAATCGCTTTAACCATTTAGAGGATAGACCATAGCGACCAGGATGTGCCAATACCGCAACTCCACCCGCTTGATGAATAGCCGTGACAGCGTCACCAATTGAGCACCATTGTGGCGGTACATAACCTGTTTTTCCTTTCCCTAGATAGCGTTTAAATACTTTATTGACCGATGCCACATGCCCTTCATTAACCAAAAAACGCGCAAAGTGTCCTCGTGTCACTTGCCCGCCTTTCGCTAGGGCACTTGCCCCTTCCCATGCCCCAGCAATACCCGCTTTAGCTAAACGTTCGCCGATCATTTTAGCGCGAGTTTCACGGCATTGACTCTGTTTTGCTAGGCATGTCGTCATAGCTTGGTGTTCGATATCAATCTGTAATCCAACAATATGGATTTCTATATTCTCCCACAAAGTCGATATCTCGACACCTGATATCAAAGTTAAAGGTAAACTTTTTTCTGCAATATAATTTTTGGCAGGTTGGATAGCAGCAGTAGTATCGTGATCGGTTATCGCTAATACCGTAATTTGTTTTTCAATGGCTCTATCGATTAATTCATCAGGTGAGAGCTCGCCATCTGATGCAGTAGTATGGCTATGCAGATCATAAATCACGCGTAAATCAGATAGCAATTCAGTCATTCCTTCTCCCTGTTTATCCTCAGTGATACAACGAATTTTTAAGAGTATGCCATAAAGTACTTGACGAACCTAATATAATCCAGTTTACTAGTACACAACATGAGCTAGTCTATTAAATATAAACTTATCATCCGCTGTAAGGAGATCTTATGAATATCAATCAACGTCTTATTGCTCTGTGGTGGCGCAAAACTCTTTTATGGGCGGTTTGATCTCCTGCTTAGCATCAGTGATATCTAAAACCCGCCTACCGCGGGTTTTTTTATATGCCAATTTTGTGCTTATCAGCACCAGAAAAAAGAAAATAGAGCGATAATAATGAACACTTCACTTGCATTCCCATTAACAACTAAGGTAACGGCATTGCCTTATCACAGCGAGCCGGCGTTACTTTTCAATACGTTGTGTGAACATCGTCATCACACCTTATTGTTAGAATCCGCACAAATTGATACCAAAGCCAATTTAAAAAGTTTGTTAATCGTTGATAGTGCATTACGTATTAGTGCAAACAAAAATCAAGTGACTGTCGATGCGTTAAGTCTCAACGGCCAACATATCTTAGCGTTATTAAAAAACGCACTAAAAGAAAAAAGCACACTCTCCGTAGAGCGAGCGGAACAATGTGTATTTACTTTTGCATCATCATCTTTCCCTCAAGATGAAGAGAGCAAGTTAAAAGCGGCTAGCGTATTTGATGTTTTACGTTTTTTCCTAGCAAATAGCGCTGCAAAAGAAGCCAATGCTATTTTTGTGGGAGGGTTATTTGCCTATGATTTAGTGAACGGATTTGAATCCTTACCTGATTTAGAAGCGGTTTTTTCTTGCCCTGACTACTGTTTTTATTTAGCTGAACAGTTAATTGTGATCGACCATCAACATCATCATAGCCAATTAATTTCCGTTGCCTTTACGGATAATCCACAAGAGTGTCAGCGTCTTGATACCCGTCAGGCACAATTAGTTGCACTCGCACAGCAACCTTTAAAACAACCACAACGTCAACCATTAACACCTCAGCAAGCGGTTGTAAGTAGCAATATGAATGACAAAGAGTATGGTGCTATTGTTGAAGCGATGAAAACCTATATTCGTCGTGGCGATATTTTCCAAGTTGTTCCATCGCGCCGCTTTCAAATTAACTGCCCTTCACCACTGGCTGCCTATCAAGTTTTGAAACAAAAAAACCCCAGTCCCTATTTGTTTTATATGCAAGATGCGTTATTTACCGTTTTTGGTGCGTCACCTGAAAGTGCGTTGAAATATCAAGCAAGTGATCGCCAAATTGAAATTTATCCTATCGCAGGTACACGCCCAAGAGGTCGCAATGCCGACGGCTCAATCAATGCTGATTTAGATAGCCGCATTGAGCTTGAAATGCGCACAGATACCAAAGAGTTATCAGAACACCTTATGTTGGTTGATTTAGCACGCAACGATTTAGCGCGAATCTGCCAAGCTGGAAGCCGTTATGTCGCCGAATTAACCAAAGTAGATCGCTACGCTTTTGTTATGCACTTAGTATCAAGAGTGGTAGGAACATTACGTCATGACTTAGATATTTTTCATGCCTATCAAGCCTGTATGAATATGGGGACACTCTCAGGAGCACCGAAAGTCAGTGCTATGCAACTGATTGCACAATATGAAAAAACCAAACGAGGCAGTTATGGCGGTGCAATTGGCTACTTTACTGGTAACGGTGATTTTGATACTTGCATAGTTATTCGTTCTGCTTATGTAGAAAAAGATATTGCAACTATTCAAGTGGGCGCTGGTATTGTGCTCGATTCTGATCCCAAAATGGAGGCAGAAGAAACTCGCAATAAATCACAAGCGGTTATCAATGCCATTTTACAGGCGCATGCTGAAACTCACATGCAGGAGGCTTGCTAATGGCGACGCTCTTACTACTCGATAATATCGACTCTTTTACTTATAACTTAGTCGACCTTTTACGCAGTCAACATCATCAAGTGATCATCTATCGCAATGATGTCAGTGCTTCTTTTATCGAAAAACAATTAAACCTGTTAGATAACCCTATTCTTATGTTGTCTCCCGGCCCTGGTACACCATCACAAGCGGGTTGTATGCCTGAGCTACTTAATCGCATGTTAGGTAAATTGCCTATTATTGGTATCTGTTTAGGGCATCAAGCCATTATTGAAGCTTATGGCGGTAAAGTCTCTTCTTGTGGGGAAATTTTACACGGTAAAGCTACGCTCGCCACCCATGATGGGCAGGCGATGTTTGAACATCTGCCAAATCCTCTGCCCGTCGCTCGTTATCATTCACTCTCTGGCGAAATTGTACCTGAGCAACTTATCGTCAATGCGTGGTGTGATAACACCGTGATGGCCGTGCGCCATCGCCAACATCGAACTTGTGGTTTTCAGTTTCATCCAGAATCAATTTTAACCACTAAAGGCGCACAACTTTTACAACAAACCATTGCATGGGCACAAGCACCAAGAGGAGACGCATAATATGGATACTATCTTCAATAAATTATTTGCAGGACAACAATTAAGCTTAGAAGAGAGCCAAACACTGTTTAGTGCGATTATTCGTGGTGAATTAACAGAATCACAGTTAGCAGCGGTATTGATTAGTATGAAAATGCGTGGTGAGCACCCTCAAGAGATTGCCGGAGCGGCTCGTGCCCTATTGGATAATGCCTCTCCTTTTCCACGCCCAGATTATCTGTTTTGCGATATTGTGGGTACTGGCGGCGATGGAGCCAATAGCATCAATATTTCAACAGCCAGTGCGTTTGTCGCGGCAGAAATTGGTCTAAAAGTGGCTAAACATGGTAATCGTAGCGTGTCTAGTCGCTCAGGATCATCAGATTTATTAGCGGCATTTGGTATTCCGCTAGATAAAAGTGCCAACGATGCCCGCCAATTGTTAGATGAAATTGGACTATGCTTTTTATTTGCGCCGCTTTATCACAGTGGTTTTCGCTTTGCCGCCCCTGTGCGCCAACAGCTAAGAACACGCACGCTCTTTAATGTGTTAGGCCCATTAATTAATCCAGCGCGTCCGCCTTTAGCATTAATTGGTGTTTATAGTCCTGAATTATTAATGCCTATTGCAGATACCTTAAATGTCTTGGGCTACAAACGTGCGGCAGTGGTCCATAGTGGTGGAATGGATGAAGTGTCATTACATGCTCCCACACAAGTGGCTGAGTTACACAATGGGGAAATCACTCGTTATCAATTAACCCCAAGTGATTTTGGTCTGCGTCCTTGTGCGATAAGTGATCTTGAAGGCGGTACACCTGAGGTTAATCGCCAATTATTGGCTAATTTACTGCAAGGACAAGGTAAACGCGCGCACACTGAATCCGTCGCTGCCAATGTCGCCTTATTAATGCGTTTACACGGACAAGAAGATTTGAAAGCCAATACCGAAGTTGCTATGCACGCAATCTATAGCGGTAAAACCATTAATCGAGTTAATGCGCTAGCCGCAAGAGGATAAAAATAATGACTGTATTAAATGCCATTGTTAAAGATAAAGCCGAATATTTAGTTGCACGTAAAGCACAGCAACCTTTATCAACCTTTATAGATAAGATTGCGCCATCGACACGCTCATTTTATCAAGCATTAACACAATCACACCCAGTGTTTATTTTAGAGTGTAAAAAAGCATCGCCTTCAAAAGGGATTATTCGCTCTGATTTTGATCCCGTTGCCATTGCGAAAATTTATCAACCCTATGCAGCCGCTATTTCGGTACTGACTGATGAAAAATATTTTCAAGGCAGTTTTGATTATTTACGTCAAGTCAGTGATGCCGTTCATCAACCTGTTTTATGTAAAGATTTTATTATCGATGAATACCAAATTTATTTAGCTCGTTTTTACCAAGCTGATGCCATTTTATTAATGCTTTCTGTTCTTAATGATGAACAGTATCGTGCGCTTAGTGCCGTTGCTCACCAATTAAACATGGGAGTATTAACAGAAGTGAGCACCGAAGAAGAGCGTCAGCGAGCCATTGAGCTTAAAGCAAAAGTGATCGGGATTAATAATCGTAATTTACGTGATCTCTCTATTGATTTATCCCGTACCGAACAACTTAGCCAAGGTTTACCGCAAGAGGCTATTGTTATCAGCGAATCTGGAATTCATACCCATCAACAAGTTAAAACACTAAGTCAATATGCTAATGGCTTTTTAGTGGGTAGTGCCTTGATGTCACAAGAGAATATTGCCCAAGCGGTAAGAGCACTTATTTTGGGAAAGCATAAAGTGTGCGGCTTAACCCGCACACAAGATGTTAAAGCAGCCTATCAAGCGGGTGCCTATTATGGAGGATTAATTTTTGCTGAGAAATCACCACGAAGAGTGACACTGTCACAAGCGCAATTATTGATAACACAAGCGCCATTAGCTTTTGTGGGCGTTTTTCAAAACCAATCTATTGAGCTTATTTGTGACTATGCTAAACAACTTAATTTATCTGCGGTTCAGTTACATGGCGCTGAAGATGCACAATTTATTGCCCAACTAAGGGAAAAAATCGCTCCACAATGCGAAATTTGGCAAGCGCTTAATATGGCTTATCACCATGATATTCAGCACATTGCGCAAGTTAACAAATATGTATTAGATAATGGTACGGGTGGTACAGGCAACACCTTTGATTGGCAAACTATTCCGCCTACTTTACGCCATAAAGCATTACTTGCAGGTGGCCTAAACAGTGATAACTGTTTAGACGCTCTAAACACCGGTTGCTTAGGACTTGATTTTAATTCAGGGGTGGAATCTTCAGCAGGTATCAAAGATCCACAACGTCTATCGCAAGTCTTTACACAATTACAACAAAGCAAATTTTCACAAAATTTCTGACAAGGACAACATCACAATGAGAAAACTTAATCCCTACTTTGGTGAGTTTGGTGGTCAATATGTACCAGAAATATTGATCCCCGCATTAGATCAACTTGAACAAGCCTTTATTGACGCACAAAACGATCCGTCATTTCAGCAAGAGTTTCAAGATCTACTCAAAAATTATGCAGGTAGACCAACGGCACTGACACTCTGTCGCAATTTGACCCAAGGTACTCGTACCCGTTTATATCTAAAACGTGAAGATTTATTGCATGGCGGTGCTCATAAAACAAACCAAGTATTAGGCCAAGCACTGCTAGCAAAACGGATGGGAAAAACAGAAATTATTGCAGAAACGGGCGCTGGGCAACATGGTGTTGCCACTGCGTTAGCTTGTGCCCTGTTAAATATGAAGTGCCGTATTTATATGGGGGCAAAAGATGTTGAACGTCAATCACCCAATGTATTTCGTATGCGTTTAATGGGTGCCGAAGTTATTCCGGTGCATAGTGGTTCATCAACATTAAAAGATGCGTGTAATGAAGCGTTACGTGACTGGTCTGGTTGCTACGAGCGTGCTCACTACTTATTAGGCACTGCGGCAGGCCCGCATCCTTATCCCACTATTGTTCGCGAATTCCAGCGCATGATTGGGGATGAAGCTAAAGCGCAAATTTTAGCCCGTGAAGGTCGTCTCCCTGATGCCGTTATCGCCTGTATTGGCGGTGGCTCTAACGCCATTGGCTTATTCGCCTCATTTATACCAGAAACCTCAGTACAATTAATTGGTGTTGAGCCGGCAGGAAAAGGGATCGAAACAGGAGAGCACGGAGCACCATTAAAACATGGCAAGTTAGGCATTTATTTCGGTATGAAATCACCGATTATGCAAACCGAAGAAGGCCAAATTGAAGAGTCCTATTCTATTTCTGCAGGATTAGATTTCCCATCCGTAGGCCCTCAACATGCGCATTTAAACAGCATTGGCCGTGCAGATTATGTTTCTGTAACAGATGATGAAGCCATTGAGGCTTTTAAAACGCTATCACGCCGTGAAGGGATCATCCCCGCATTAGAATCGTCACATGCTCTGGCCTATGCGTTGAAACTGATTGCCCAAAATCCAGATAAAGAACAACTCTTAATTGTCAATTTATCCGGACGAGGTGACAAAGATATTTTTACTGTTAACGATATTTTAGCTGCACGAGGAGAAATTTAATGAGCCGTTATCAATTATGCTTTGAAGCATTAGCACAAAAACAACAAGGCGCGTTTGTTCCCTTTGTCACTTTAGGTGATCCCGATGCTGAACTGTCGTTAAAAATTATTGACGCATTAATTGAAGGGGGTGCAGATGCGTTAGAGATAGGCATTCCATTTTCTGATCCACTGGCTGATGGCCCTACTATTCAAGGGGCAAACTTACGGGCATTAAATGCTAATGTCACCCCAACCCTATGTTTTGAGTTATTAAGCCAGATCCGCCAAAAACACCCCACTATTCCGATTGGACTATTGGTGTATGCAAATCTTGTTTTTAGCAATGGCGTTGATAATTTTTACCATAAATGCCAACAAGCGGGTGTTGATTCAGTACTGATTGGTGATGTTCCCTTGCGTGAAGCAAAACAATTTCGAGAAGCGGCATTAAGCGCGAATATTGCCCCGATTTTTATTTGCCCGCCCAATGCAGATGATGAGTTATTACAAGAGTTAGCCACCAGCGCAGAGGGATATACTTATCTATTATCAAGAGCCGGTGTTACGGGGACAGATAAACGAGCAGAACAGTCACTCACTCATTTAACCAGTAAACTTAAAGCTTATAATGCACCACCTGCATTACAAGGTTTTGGTATTTCTGAGCCACAACAAGTTTCACAGGCCATTAGTAATGCTGCATTTGGCGCTATCTCAGGCTCAGCCGTTGTACAAATTATTGAAAATAATCTACATCAACCTGATGTAATGTTAAAAATGTTGACGCAGTTTGTGCAACAAATGAAAGCCGCAACAATAAGCGTTTAAGTCTAAAATTATTATCGCCGTCTGCTTAGAGAAAACTTTTTCCTAAGCAGATTTTTCCTAATTTAATCATTAACAATCGACCATCACTTCCCCATCAGCCTCTATTCATAGCGCGAGTAATGCTTGATTCGCCTAAACAAGCATAAAACTATTTTTGCTCAGTCAGTTGGCAATCTGTCATTTCTTGCACATACTTTATATAGGGTATACAGCTTTAGGTTTTCTATTCAGTAGTACTCAATCAATAATGTCATTATAAGGAGTTTGATAATGAAACTATGGGTAAAAATTTCTACCGTATTAGCGGCATTACTTATGGCCATGACTTTATCTGCATGCTCTCCAACGGCAACATCAGAAGGCACAGGGGGATATTTTGATGACTCGGTGATCACCACTAAAGTAAAAACAGCTTTAATTGGTGAGAAAAACCTAAACTCAACACAAATTAGCGTTGAGACATTTAAAGGTAAAGTTCAGTTAAGTGGTTTTGTCTCTTCACAGGCTGATGCAAATCGCGCCATAGAAACCGCACGTAAAGTCACTGGCGTTAAAGGTGTCATTAACTCAATGGTTATCCGTTAAGCTATTTTTTATAAGTCAGTAAGAAAAAAGCCACTTCGGTGGTTTTTTTCTTGTCTCATCTAAAGCAATCCACACTCTTTGGTATGAAGATCAATTTTTGACAAATTCTCTGTTTTACTAACATAAGCCGTTTCTTTTTTACGGGTAAAATATCCCCAAAAAACCGTTAAAACTAAAGTTATACTTATCTTTTTTCGATGTTATTTTCACCACGCTGGTGACTTTCACTTAAATTTGATGCAGCCATCATTTTCTTAACAGTACTATTCAATATCAGTAATAATATTTTTGGCCGATTTAGGCGCTATTTTTTAATTATTATTAGGCAATATCATGGGGAGATAAAACATGCAAATAAAATACATCTATACATTCCCATTTATGCGAGACAATTAAATGCTCATCGAGAATAGTGATTATTTTTTTAACTAATAAAAAATATAAAGATGCATTTTTAATACACTATTAAAATATACCTCTATTATTTTAGTTATAATCAGCTAAGCCTTAATAAGATCGGAAGAGCGTCG